>Ga0066710_100000004_pt1 | contig 74691 bp, 64 predicted proteins | sample GraSoiAngelo_159_FD_79666 | JGI IMG/M metagenome (GOLD analysis project Ga0066710, IMG submission 79666) | Grasslands soil microbial communities from the Angelo Coastal Reserve, California, USA - 14_1009_16_40cm | ecosystem: Environmental > Terrestrial > Soil > Grasslands | place: USA... | reverse complement strand
GGCCGAAATCTTAGCAGCTCAATCTCAGTTCTACTGGATAATTCTTGAAGAACCGAGCACTCCAATTTTCTGGAGACATGTAAAACCTCCAATATGTTGGAGGTCGCATAGCGCCCGCGGGTCTTAGGGCTGAACGGTTGGCTCATGTCGTATATCGGGATTCTTGCTTCTTCGGGGCCGTCTGCATCTGTTGCTCAGGGGACCCTCCGATTGGAGGAAGTGGAGGTGGAATGCCAAGGCTTCTCGACATTAGGATTGCCTCAGCCATGGCGATACTGGATACGGCCTGTATTACCGGTGTTGGCGGCGGCTTGTTCTGTTTGTGCTCTTCAAGCATTTTTGAAATTTCGCTCTTTTCCGCGTCTACTCTGGCACGGCCTTTGACGCTCAGCTGAGCAATGGAAGGCGAATAGTTGACGGTAAAGACGAACGGAGCCTCGGCCAACAACTCTCCTTTCTGTTCGAGACCGAGGACATTAATGTTGACCGCAATCTGCACCTGACCCGGCAGCTGACTCTCATACCCCCAATATCTCTCCCCGGAAACGTTGGTTACCTGCACTGTCACTCGGATCATAGTACTCGGACCAAGCTACCCGAGCCCGGCGTGCTCTTTATTGTTTCTGGCGAATGTCCGGAGACGAGGCCAGTTGAGTTTGTGATTTCTGCGCACGTTGAACAACGAGTTTTCGTCCGTCGACCTTGATGGACAGAAGGTCCCCTTCCCTGAACGGGAAACTTGAATCGTCTGTAAGTTTGGTTGGCAAGTAAATTCTGGGAGATCGGTAAACCGTACCTTCAGAGCTGGACGCTTTCTTGGCAACGGCGAGTCTCGTCAGTATTTTTCTAACCAATTTCTTTCCAGCTCCATGCTCAGATTTCGAACGTCTTTACGTAAGCGAGCTCTTTAACGCTTTCGAACACTAGCTTGTAATTTGGTAGGTTCCATTAATTGGACGACCTTGTTGAATTCTGGGGAATCGCCTCACGGCTGAAGTCTATCCCAAGAAAGGGATGGAAAGAAAGACTAAGACTGGACAAGGTGGAATCTGTAGCCGACCATTCCTTCGGGGTTGCCGCTCTCGCCCTGTTTGAGGGGGAAAAGCGCGGGTATGACGTCGGTAGCCTGCTCAAGCTCGCCTTGATTCACGACCTCGAGGAAGCCATTACTGGCGACCTAACTCCCCGGGACAAGCGGCGTGTAAGCAAGAACTCTCTAAGTCAGATGAGAACAGAGGCGATTCGATCGATTATCGAAAAGATCCCGCAGACCGCTCGCGACAGCTATCTAGGACTGTGGCAGGACCTGAGAACGGGCAGAACCCGAGAGGCTCGTCTCATCAAGGCGCTGGACAAGCTCGAAATGGCCCTTCAAGCAAAAGAATACGAGAGAACCGGGGTAGACAGGAGACAACTGGCCGATTTCTACCTCTCCGCCACTAGGCAAGTAACGGATCAGAAGCTGAGACGCGTCTTGAGAAATGCGGTCATGCATGATTAAAGCGAAGGCGCGAGTGCAACCCTGGCCTTCGCCACCTTGAGAAGCGTCTCCTTTGGGAAGAGAGGTTTGAATTCCCGAGTAAGAATCGCAATGTATTCCGCGATTTCATCTTCACTCATGTACTGAAACATGTAGTTGCCGTTGTAGGGTGAAGGTTCTCCCTCTCTCTTCATGAATTCAATGTGCATGAGAGGATCCCCTCTCTTGATAGTAATTGGCTGACGCTCGTTACTCAAGTTAACGAGCTCCAAAGCGAGTCTTCCCACAAATCCACTGTGGACTTTGGCTGCATTGAGGAACGAGAGGCCCATTCGTCCATACTTGCTCTTGGCAGTCAAATGCGCCACGAAGCTTGGCGGAGTGAAAACCACCTCGTTGGAGATGAGGTTCTGGTGTTCCAGGTAGTGGAGGGTTCGCTCTTCCTTGACCGTGAGAACGTAGCCGTCCCCATCGAGGAGGCTATAGTCGAAAGGGTGAAGACACTTGTAAGACTTGATCAGCTCTACGAGTTCATTCTTCCCGATTATGCACATATTGCGAACCCTCGATAGCCGTTGAATTTGACAGTTTCGGTTTGAGGCTCACGCACCAACTGCCTGGACAAGGGACAGTGAGATGAAAGGCGTCGCCGATATCAGCTGGACATAGTCAGCATTGAGAATCACCAGAACGTCACCTGATCGGTTAGGGGGAACCGGAACAGTTACCACAGCGCTCACGGACTTCCCTATGGAAATGGGGATAGATTGTCCATTAGAATTAACAATCGTTGCGTTATCAGCCTGAAGAGTGATCTCGTCGTAGCGGCCTGAACTGATCTTGGCCGAGATGAGAGGGTCGAGAGTGAGCTGGTTCTGGGGCTGAACTAGGTCGATTCTTGGCAGGAGCTGAGTTAGGGTGACGAAGCCCGAGCTTCCTGGAAACCCTGAAACGTGCAACTGGACTGAAATGAACCTAATGTAAACGTGGCTGACTATGCCGGGAGGGATGACACCTGCGACTCTAACCCTGATAGTTCCCTGAGATACTGGGGGTGCAAGGGTCACCACGAGAACGGCAATCAGCACAGCCACAAATACGAGCTGCCGCCATTTCGGGAATGGATATTCAGCCATGGTCACGGCGAGATTTTCGGACTGCTATATAACCGCCCGTCTGGACCCGATGTCAAGAAAAGTATCGCCAAACCAGAAATCGAAGGTACTCTGTTAGATTTGCCCGGAGGCTCATCTTGCTTGTTCCAGCAACTCTTGAAGGAAAGCTGACCTTGACCTCTGTCACTCTGAATCCGGAATGTAGCGCTCGGAAGACAAACTCGGGAAGGAAAGCAAAACCTTGGCTCTTGACTCGTGGAAGTACGTCTTCCAAGACTGGCCGTGTGTACAACCTGTAAGCGCTCGTATAATCGGAATAAGCTCCTCCAAGGACCCAGTTTACTATCCAGCTGATTAGGCGTCTGCGAAGTGGGGCGGCTGTGGTCGCTCTTGCTCCGAGAACAAGATCCCCGTCGACTTCTAGGAGGCGGCTCATCTCTTCTGGCACGTGACTAAGGTCTGTGTCCAACGTAAGGACGGGACTCTCATACTCTAGTGCTTTCTTTAGCCCAACCGAGTAAGCCACGCCAAGTCCGGGAGGGACATCAAGAATCACGACTGGGTATCTTCTCAAGACAGCGGCTGTCTGGTCTGTTGCTGTCACCGGTATGATTATCCTCCATTGCTTAGCATTACTCCCTAGTGCTGAGGTGAGTCTCTCAAGAAATGTCCGTGCAGTCTCCTCTTCATTGCGCATCGGGGCTACGACAGTGAGACTTTCTATCACGTCAACGCACCGAATCGAGACACGAGCGTCGAGGTTTTCATGCGACTAGGTCACGGTCCCTTGCAAAACCTGAACCGTGTAACCACTCGCCGTGTCTGTGAAAGTCTTCGTTGACTGTTGTGTCGCGTTTGAATAGTAGAGGGCGTGGTATTGCGGGATGCTGTTTATGGTAACAATGTCCCCTGGGTAGTCGACGACTAGATACACGGTTTGGTTCTGGAGCTGTTTCCACGGGACGGAATAGCGATCGTATACAGAGATTTCAGGATGGTTCTGCCTGAAGAGCCACAGATAGGTGTAGCTCAGGATAACACCCTGAGGATGCTGATCCACGACGTAGTTGATCGCTTGTTGTTGAGGTGTCGCTGGATTCTGGAGAGTTACTAGAAGGAGAGATGAAATAATCAGTGCTGCGATAAGCACCGTGAGCACGTAACCTCTGAACTTTACCAGAGCTCTGAGTCTGGGGGTCAGGTCAAAAGCGTCGAACAGCAATAATGTTGCAAGGATTGAGAAGAAAGGAAGAACCGGAATTAAGTAGACCGTAGATATTTTCAGGAACAATACAGCGAAAGAGAGAAGATAAGTGAGAGGGAAGACTACGAGCGGGTCTCTCTTATATGAGGCCCACAGGGCGCCTGCTATTCCTACGAATATGAACGGATCCCTAGAGGTGATTCTTTGGAGAATCAGTGTAAGGCCGTTGACGGCCCGTTCCCCGCCAAGGCCAGTTAATGCAAATTGTGAGTCAAGGAACGCTGTTAGACCAATCTGGCTGACACCGTAGACGGCCCATAGCACGGGTATGACCGCCGCCAGTACGAACCAGAGCAAGGTCCTTGCCAGGGTTCTTTTTTCGCGCCTGAAGTACACCAGAAAGGCCGGAATGAAAAAGAGCGCTGTTTGTTTTGAGACAATGGCGCCACCAAATAATAGAGCCGAGACTAGGTTGTTTTCCCTCTTCTTCAAGAGTACGAGAAGGGACATGAGAAGGAAAAGCGCCATGAAGTTGTCAACCACAACAAGCCTCAGGTACCTAGCAGAAAGCGGAGTCGCCACGTAAAGTAATGCAGCTACTAGAGCGAACCCACCGGACCTCTGGTACATCATATCAGTAACTTTGTAGAGCAAGACGCCGTCAAGAGCAGAGAGTGCGACCATGAGTAACCTTGGATAAAGGTAGGTGCCGGGGTTCACGGCCGCGAAGAGTATGGCAAGTATCGTCAGGGCGCCGAATGGATGGCCATAGTAGGACAGCTGTCCTGTCTGTACCCATTGAGCGCTGAATGTGAGATATGCCCCTTCGTCAAAAAACCAAGCGGGATAATTCAGAAGGTTCGGAACGTGCACTAGTAGCGATACTGCGACAATTACGAGCATGTGACTCTTCCAGCCACGGATCTTGCTGTACAGCAGGGAAACCTGCGCGTGGAGGGTCTCGGTGAGGCCTGGTCCGAGCTGTCCAAAGCGCGCATTCGTGCCAGACAGTTTTTGTCTCCCAGCTGTCCCGTCGCGAGTTCAGAAACCCTATAAGGGATACGTCTGTTACGAGCCAGTTCCTTCCGAGGTCACCTCACTCAATCCTGACAGCCGGTGAATGCCTCTGTCTTCCGGTCACCCCCTTGCGGTTATCGCTTTAGGCGGAAACGCACTTTTGCAACGTGGCGAACGTGGCTCCTTCGATGAACAGTACCGAAACGTTAGGAGGATTATGAGCCAAGTCGCGGACGTCATTGTCAATGGACAGAGACTCCTCATAACTCACGGCAATGGTCCGCAAATTGGTGCAACCTTGATACGACATGAGCTGGCGGGTCAAACGGTTCCAGTTTTTCCTCTCTATGCATGCGGAGCTGAAACGCAAGGATTTCTAGGATACATGATTCAACAGTCGCTTGAATCAGAACTGGCCAAGAGAGGAGACGACACTCCGGTCGTTACCTTGGTAACTGAGGTCGTTGTCGACAGAAGTGACCCTGCCTTCAAGAATCCAACGAAACCGATTGGCCCGTTCTATACTGAATCGCAGGCTCACAGACTATCTATGGAGAGAAAGGAACTCGTGTTGAAGGAGGATTCGGGTAGAGGGTACAGACGGTTGGTACCTTCCCCGGATCCGAAATCCATCCAGGAAGTTCAGGCAATCCGCGCCTTGGTAGACAAGGGAGTCGTAGCCATCGCCTGTGGAGGAGGAGGGATTCCAATTTTGCAGGATAATGGTAACCTAGTGGGGGTCGACGCCGTGATTGACAAGGATTTGACGGCTGAACGACTGGCGACGTCGCTGAAAGCGTCTACGCTTGCAATAATGACCGACGTTGACGGTGTCTTTCTCAACTATGCCAGAGATGACCAGCACTTTCTATCACATGTTGGAAGTCAAGACCTCGCGAGATATGCCGGAGAAGGACACTTTGCCTCTGGAAGCATGGGCCCGAAGGTAGAGGCTGTCTTGAGGTTTCTGCGGAACGGGGGACGACGCGCTGTGATAGGGTATCTTGAAACCCTCAAAGATGTCCTCAACGGCAAGGCTGGAACTCAAATCACCAACTAGCCTCGGCAAAGTCCCCTCAGATGGGAGCAAATTGCGCAGACCCGTTTACTCTAGCCGTTCTTGCGCCGGATTGTTCTCTCTCAAGTTTCAAAACTCGGGAATCGTACTCGGTCGTTTTTCGAGGGTGGTTTTCCGTCCGGCGGGGAGACTGGGACGATTTTTGTTGACGGGGCATGACATGGGCGAGTCTTGGTTTTGGGCACGATGGAATCTTTAGCACTTCCCTTCAGGACGTCACGAGCATAAGTGGTCGCGGGGAGATTGCGATTCAGGGCTGGTTCTGGGCCTTGTCTTCTGCCTGTCGATACTGTTTTCTTTGAGGGAGCACCTTCCCCTGACAGGGACATCCCACGGAATATTCGAGCCTCGTCGAAGTATACCTGAAGATTGGTGGGACGACTAAGCGGTTAGAGATCACCACTCTTCTTGTGGACCTTCTGAGGAGAAGTCCAGTTTCTTCCATCGATAAGGTTGTTTACTTGACACAGGGCAGGCTTTACCCCAACTATCTTGGAATTGAACTGGGAATAGCTGAGAAGCTGGCGATAAAGGCGATAGCAGCTGCAACTGGGGAGGTTGAAGACAGAGTCAGCGCTGCTTACAGGAAGACGGGGGACTTGGGTACCGTCGCTGAAGACTTGTTGAGAGGAAAGGGGCAGCTTAGATTTGGCGGGGAAAGGCTCACTGTCGACGAGGTCTACGCAACATTCGACAAAATCGCGCGCTCGAGGGGCCCGGGCTCTACCGAGTCGAAAATCAAGCTGCTTACCGAGCTCCTAGCAAAGTCGACACCAGCTGAGTCCAAGTTCATCATACGCATGGCCGTAGGAAAACTGCGGCTCGGAGTTGCGGACATGACGATTCTGGATGCTCTCGCGGTGGCGCACGGAGACGGGAAGGATTCTAGAACACTATTAGAGCGGGCCTACAATCTCTCTTCTGACCTCGGCGTCGTTGCGACAACCCTCTTGACAGGGGGAATGAATGCGATTGAATCATTCAAAGTTACAGTGGGGAAACCGATCCGGCCAATGTTAGCGGAGCGTCTGTCAGATCCGAGAGAGATTCTGGACAAAATGAACGGAACGGCGGCAGCCGAGTACAAGTACGACGGCCTCAGAGTCCAAGCCCACGTTTCCCAGGAGGAAGTCACACTTTTCTCGCGGAGAATGGAAAATATTACGGATCAGTTCCCGGACGTTCAGAAGCTTCTCAAAGAGAAGCTTGCTGCAAAAGAGGCAATTGTCGAGGGAGAGGCGGTTCCCGTCGACTCGACAACAGGGGACATACAGCCATTCCAGGCCATTTCCCAACGAAGAGGCAGGAAGTACGACTTGGAGCGGATGGTCGAAGTAATTCCGATAGCCCTTTTCCTATTTGACCTGCTCTACTTGAACGGTAGAGATTACACGCAGGATCAGTTTCTAGAACGTCGAAACACTCTCGGCGAATTAGTTGAAGGCCGGGAGAGGCTCAACCTGTCCTCTCAAATAATTGTGAACGAGGCCGGCCAGCTTGACAAGTTCATGGAGCAAGCCATTGCAGATGGCTGCGAGGGACTCATGATAAAGTCGATCGGCCCCGATTCCGCCTACAATGCCGGTGCCAGAGGGTGGAATTGGATCAAGTACAAGAGAGACTACAAGTCGGAAATGCAGGACACCGTGGACCTTGTCGTGGTGGGAGCGTTTTCAGGGCGCGGACGCAGGGGAGGCACGTATGGAGCTGTACTATTGGCAGCGTACGATCAGAAGGATGATGTCTTTCGAACCGTATGCAAATGCGGGTCGGGCTTCAAGGACGAGGACCTTTCCAAGCTTGCCTCTCTCCTAAAGAAATATCTAATCCCGCACCGGCATGCAAGAGTTGATTCCAAGGTCGAAGCAGATGCCTGGTTTACGCCAGAACTCGTGCTCGAAGTCACAGGGGCCGAAATAACGCTCAGCCCAGTGCACACGTGCGGGATCGGAATTGTCCGTCCAGGTTCGGGTCTGGCTATAAGGTTCCCAAGATTTACGGGGAGATGGAGGGACGACAAGTCGCCAGAGGAAGCGACAACCCAAACTGAGGTCATAGAGATGTACCAGACCCAACTTAAGAAATTGGGATAGGCTGCGCATATAACTAGGTCAACCCGACCTTTCCAATTGTCTGGAAAAGGATACCAGCGAAATTCTCTGGATGCTTTGAGGGCTACCTGCAATGATTGGACGGGCGCTAGTCTAGCGCGCTGAGAATACGACGATATGTTTCCTCCACTGTCTCGACTCCAGTGTTGAGGAGGATACATTTTACATCGAACACGCCTATCATGTCTCGGAAAAACCGCTCCTGCCGCGAATGGTCCAGCTTAAGGAGGTAAGGGTTGTACCATGGCTCGCGTCCCAATTTGCCCCACATGTCTCTTGGACCCGCTCCAGGGCGAATCATGTATTCGCCCTTCTTCAGAACCTCGACTGCTGCGTCCTCTCCCAAACGGGCTTCAGCCGGGCTGGTTTCATCTCTCTGCAAGAGAACAAGCAGTTTGATTTTCGCCTCGTCCGCTATCTTCGATGGACCAAGTAGGTTCTGCCGCGGCACTAGGGCTCTGCTGTTTCCGAAGGCGTAGTAACACCATTCCATTCCCTCGTCGAAAACACAAGTACCTCGATTAAGTCGGCAACCAGTCGAGCCTTCAGTGAATTCACAGTCATTCTTCCTCACAACTACATTCTCACACTTACTTTCGTCGAATGTCTTTCTTAGCCATGACTTTGTGAGCTGTGTCTCGGTTCTCATGTAGAGACTCTTTTCGGGCTGACGGCCAATCAAATAGCCGAGCCTACGTCCCTCATTATGGTCGATGTAGACCCAATCATCTCCCACAATTCGGCCATCCGAGAGCTCCATTAGTTTGAAGGACTGTGTCGTCTTGCCCGTCCCTGTGGGCGCTACAATGATGACTCCTTTACCGTTCACGTCTACACACGCGCCATGTATCGAGTGAGTGTTTCGCTTGTCTTCAAGAACCGCCGCTGCCATACCCAGTGCCCAGCTCTTGCACTGCCCATAATATTCCGTGTTGAAGAAGACGGACTCGTTTGTTTCCGGGCAGTAGTACGCCGACGGTTCTACACCATTCACGCCGAATGCGGAAAAAATACGCGCATCGGGGGGCCGCTCGGGATCGGCGTCCCACCAGTTGAGTTTCCAGAAATCATATTGGTGTTTGCTATTTCCCCAGAATTCGACCGTGACACTGTTTAGGTTTGCCTTTGAGCGATACGAGGCTCCTACGGCGAGTTGCTTTTCTGCTGTCGCGCGGAGCTCTGAGAATCGTGCCTTTGTTACGTTCTTGTCGCTTTTCACACGAGAGGTTGAGGAAGTGAGGTAGTTGTCAAGTCTCACCGGCTAAACGCTCCCCGACGAAAGAGCGGCAATGGCCTCGAATATGACCTTTGCACCAACAGCAGCTGTCTGGCCAGAGTCAAGATGCGGTGACACTTCTACTAGGTCGAATCCAACGAGGCTCTTCAGGATTGACGAGCGGAGAAGTGTTAGGAGTTCGTCGGTTGAAAGTCCGTCAGGCTCAGGATTTCCAACTCCCGGAGCATAGGCCGGGTCCAACACATCAATGTCCACGGTGACGTAGCAGCTGTGGAATTGAGAGAGGAACTTCGAGATTCTCGCACACGTCTTCTCGAGCCCTGCCTTCCGTATGTCCTGCGGGGTCATTATTTCTACATCCGAACTTTTCGCGAAGTCCAGCTCTGGCTTGGAAAAGGCCCGAATGCCCACCTCCATCAAGTGGTTTGGACCGAGATGTTCGACGACACGTCGCATGAAAGTAGCGTGCGACAGTTTCTCACCTAGAAACTCGTCCCTCAAATCCATATGCGCATCGAAGCTGATGACACCTAGGTCTTCAGGAATCGCGTCAACAGATGCTTTGGTTATCGAGTGTTCGCCTCCAAGCATAATCGGCACCTTCTTTGCACCATAAATTTCCGAGACAACGGCCGACACTCTTTCAAGAGTGCCGTCGAGCGACTCAAGAATATCAACGTCTCCCATATCATGCACTGGAATCTTCTCAAGATCAACATTGGACCTAACGCTGTAAAGCTCAAGGTTGGCGGAAACATCCCTGATTGCACCAGGAGCGAATCGCGACCCCGAGCGGTAGGTGCTCGTCTTGTCGTATGGAACACCGAATACGACGAAACGTGACTTTGCCAGTGGGGCAGAAATGCCGGTGAAAGGTGACCTGGCGGAGACGAATAGTTGACCGCGGCTCAAATCTAAGCCATTTCATCTGAATGATGAGTTGTAAACCTTATTTCAGGAGGAATGAGCGCGGTATGAACTCGACATGTCAACGAAGGGACCTGATCTGGAAGGGAAGGAGGAGAGTTCGTCAGGCATAAGGCCAGTTGGCTTATCCTTCTCGTCCGCATTTCTTGCCATCACTGGAGTCTATTATCTCGTCTATCCAATCTTGGCTTCTGATACGACCCTTCTATATCTAACTGGGCCCATCAGCGTCCTCTCGCTCCTCGGAAGTTACGGGATTTGGAGAACCGTCCGTTGGGGCCTCTGGCTCGGGCTTCTCTCTCCCCCGCTTCAACTAGTCGCGACATCCAGCGCTTTAGCGGTTGTGGTTCAGCCTCCGTATTCGTTGACAGACCCTATCGTGATAGGGTTCATCGCCTCGCTTGCTGTTCTGATTCTACTGTCTATCCTTTCATTCCTTATGGTCTTGGACAGACGACGGAGCTTTGCGTAGAATCGCGATAGCCGAACGGGGCTCAGCCGCAGGATCGGCCATGGGAGTCAGTTCCTTGAGGCGAGTCATCCGGACTCTGTTTACATAACAACGCGCACACGAGATCATCTTCCTGTACCCCTTCGATCTGGTAAGGACCAGTTGGAATCCACAAGCGGAGCACTTTTGATGTAGTAAGGTCAGTTTTCCGAACTGGGGAAGGGGTAGACTGAAACTGCATCCTTTTTCCAATCTTCCAGTGCAGCCGATGAATCTCTTCCTGGATTGCCTGCTGCGTACTATCTTCAAAGCTGACCCGCATTGAGGGCATGGAGACATGAGGGTTCTGTCGAGTGACGTTTGTGCAGCTACTGTCCGACACAGCTGAGATCCAACGTCATCTTCCGCTATCACAAGATCTCTCATGACAGATCGGAACTGACTCAAGGTTTCGAGCAAAACATTCACGCGCGTTCGCGACTCTTCTTGGATTTCTGTCAAGAGCTCCTCGAGTTTCGCGGTAAAGCCGGGGTCGAGTATTAACGGACAGTGTCTTGCTAGGATCCTCGAAATCTCAATCGCTAGAGGCGTCGCTTCAATTCGTGATTTCTTGATGTAGCCACGCTTGTAGAGAGTGTCAATTGTCTCAGCTCGCGTCGCCTTCGTTCCGATATGTGCCTGTTCCATTCTCCTTAGAAGACTGTTTGAGTTGTAGCGAGGAGGAGGTTCAACGAACTTCTCTGTTGCCGCGATCTTCTTGAGCTGAACTCTCTCTCCTCCCTTCAGATCTGGTAGCTCTTGCGAGTACTCTCTTGAGTAAGGTGCGTAGAACTCTGTCCATCCGGCGTTCAGTACGCGAGACGCCTTTGTGAGAAAACTGTGTGGCCCGTGCTTCAAAGTCATCGTTGACAATGTTCTAAGGCTCGGTTCCCCGAATACCGCCATGAACCTTCGAACTATCAAGTCGTAGAGGTTTTTTTCGGGGTCGGTAAGGAACGACTTAGGCGGTTCGCCGGTTGGATAGATTGCAGGATGCGCAGGGTCATCTTTCGGACCTTGTTGGGGAGTTAGTCTCTCGGAGATCAGAATCTTGCCTGCGAGTCGGGAATATTCATTTTGTTGCGAGAGTTGATGCAGAATTTCCCTGTATCCCAGATCCCTTGGAAGTTTCTGACTTGACGTCCTAGGATAGGACACCACTGCACCGAGGTAAAGCCGCTCTGCCACCGCCAAGGTCTTTGATGGAGAATAGTGAAAGTGGCGAAACGCCTCTGCTTGTAAGCTTGGGAGGTCGAACGGGTTAGGCGGAAGTTGGTGGAACTCCCGGGTTTCTACGCTCTCGACCTCTAGGTCCTGTCCTTCGCAATCTCTGACGACCTGTAACGCTTCGGATGAGGTTGGGACTCTGGGTTTAGCGTATTCAAGAGTGTATTCTTTGCCCTCGCTCTCTATGATGGCGTCGATGGTCCAATAGGGGGTTGGAACGAAACTCTCGATTTCCAACTCACGCTCAACCACGAAATTGAGTGTTGGGCCTTGCACTCGTCCTGTGCTGAGCGCAGCGTAGCTTCGGCGCTGTTTGAGTGTGGATTCTGTCAGGGCACGTGACAGGTTTATTCCATAAAGCCAGTCCAGTTCATGGCGACACCGTCCGGCTTCTGCCACAGAGGAATCTAGGCGTGGCGATAGGTTTCTGTAGGCCTCTCTTAATTCTCGGTCTGTCATCGTGCTAAACTTCATCCTACTTGCCTTCCTGTCTGCCCCATGGCATGCATAACGTAGAATCGTCAGGCCGATGAGAGATCCTTCAATGTCGTAATCGCACGCGTTAACGTAGCGGTCGGCGTTCTCAGCCAACGAACCAATTGCGGCAATCCATTTTGCTAGCCTCGTCGAGCGACGCTCCACTTGGCTCTTGGCTTTCCAATTGAAATCCCACACTGGGTATGTGTTTCTCAGAACTTTGCCTTTTGTGCCAACCGAGTAAAGATGGCCAATTGCTGAGCAGACTACAACGGAACCCTGCCTCGTAGTGCATTCGAAGAAAGTCACTCCCCCGTGCATTTCTCTTTTGGAAGGGGAAGCTTCCTCGTCTAAAGCTGCAGCCACTCTCGCCGCGGCACTAGGTTTCTCACAAAGAACTAGAGTCCTCGTTCGCTTCACCTCTCTTGGCGCAGGAGAAACTTGGCCACCTCTCTTGTCCGAGTGCCGGCTTGCGGGAGTTTGGACAACTTCTCGATAAATCGGGGATAAGTCAGGTTGCCATACGCGAGCTTCCACACGGAGAATGCAGATCGGATGTTTGCAGATGCTTTCTCATGGGGAGCGCAGTACATATCCTCGCTGGTGGCTGCTTCGAACCCACAGATAGGACAGCCTGTGCTCGACTTCTTGGACAAGCTGGCTTTCGGGATTGCTCCCCTTATGCCTGGTATAAATGGAAGACCTGGGTGACGCCTAAATTCTAAATAAGGTTCTGTCCACGGTGACTTAGTGAGCCGAAGACAAAACCTTTCCGATCAGGTCGGACAGGTTCCGAGGGGTTTTGCTCGAGCCTATTCTTCTCGTATATCGAAAGATATACGAGGGTTAGGTGGATGTTGAGAAATCGAGGGCCGCGTTCTCAGCCTCCTTTTGACATGTTTTCAGCTGGGAATCCAAGGTTTCATATACTGTACGCCATAGAACCGCCGTCGGATGCACTGTTGGTAGACAAGAGAGCCGTGCTGTTAGTGATCGACGGTATGGCCGACCGCCCGCTTATCGACCATGACTACAAGACCCCCCTCGAATACGCAAATACTCCCAACATGGATAGGCTCGCAAAGGTTGGTCTCGTGGGCCAGATGGATCCCATAGCTCCAGGTGTCAGACCAGGGAGCGACGTGGCAAGCCTTGCCCTACTTGGATACGACCCATACCGCTACTATACTGGGCGAGGCGCACTGGAAGCCATTGGGGCGGGAATAGAACTCAGGGAAGGAGATGTGGCTTTCCGATGCAACCTCGCAACCGTCGACGATGATTTCCGAGTGGTAGATCGGAGAGCTGGACGAATCAGAAAGGGCGTGAATAAACTGGCAAAGGCAGTGGACGCCATCAAGGTCGAAAGTGTCCCGGGCGTCAAGACGATTTTCAAAGCGACAGTGGATCACAGGGGAGTTCTAGTTTTAAGGGGAGAGAAACTCTCCAGGAACGTCTCCGATGTCGATCCCAGAGAGGAAGGTCTGAAAATCGGAATTGCGAGAGCCACAGACGGAAGCGAGGGAGGAAAGCGGACTGCAGCTGCGGTAAACGAGTTTGTCAAACGTTCTCACGAGGCTTTACGTGAGCATCCTCTCAATCAGGAGAGAGCCAACGATGGGGAAAAAGTGGCCAACATAGTTCTTACAAGGGGAGCTGGTACTCTGCCCGCTCTTCCAAGTTTCAAATCGCTTTACGATCTTCGGGGGGCGTGTGTTACCGGGACTGCATTGGTTAAGGGGCTCGCCACGGCGGCCGGAATGGAGGTGATGGATGTGAAAGGGGCCTCTGGAGGTCTCAAGACTGATTACGAGGCAAAAGCGAAGGCCGCCATTGAGGGCTCAAAGGAGAGAAACTTCATCCTTCTACACATCAAAGCCCCGGACATTGCTGGACACGACGGAGACTTCAAGGCAAAAGTGCGCTCTCTTGAGGAAGCCGATGTTCTTGTTGGGCAAATAATTGACGAGATCGACATAGGTCTAAACTACGTTGCCCTCACGGCCGATCACGCCACCCCGGTCGGCTACGCGACCCACACGGCTGACCCAGTTCCGATTGTTATTGGGGGACCGGATGTCCAGGCCAGCAGGCTTTCAAAATTCAGCGAGGCAAACGCTATGAGGGGGAACCTTGGGAGAATCAGAGGAGTCAACCTGATGCCGATCATTACTGACATGGTTGGCAGAAGCCGTCTGTACGGCTCCTAGAGCCAAGACGCATCTTTCCAGCCCGATTCGTTCGCTGGACAATTGGTGGACTATTGTGAACGCTGGATCTTCGCTACGAAATACCCTGCTGTCTGGTCTTGATGAGGGTAGAATCTCCTGGCTTCCCGAAGGCCTATTCCCTCCGATCCAAAGCTGTTCAGGCAGGGAATCAGCTCGAATTCTGAATTGTTCCGGAGGAATTCTGAAACGACGCTTTCGTTTTCTTCGGTGGTGATGCTGCAGGTGCAGTACAAGATCCGGCCCCCCGGTCGCGTTAGATCTGCCGCTTTTGCCAACATTCTTCCTTGAAGTTGCGAGCATTTCTCAACAAGCTTTCGAGACAGTCGCCACTTCATCCGTGGGTTATTGTCGAAAATTCCGGTGCCGCTGCACGGCGGGTCTAGGAGAACCAGATCGAATAGCCCCCTCACGCCCAGCTCTGAGACGTCGGCAACGAGGGGGCTCCCAATCTTGACCCCAAGACGGTGAGTCTCCCGACGCCAATCAGTCATTCTCCGGTAAGAGTAGTCCACCGAGATTATCGTTCCTCGGTTTTTCATGAACTGTGCCAGAGCCGCCGTCTTTGCGCCAGGAGCCGCGCAGAGGTCCAAGACCTTCTCTCCAGGTGCAGGGCCTGAAGCTGAGACGGCGAGGAAAGAGGCCAGGTCTTGGACCTGGAACAGACCGTTTTCAAATTGCCCGGCAAACTGTGACAGAGATCCCGAGATGACAAAAACGTCCTCCAACCCTTTCACTTTTCCCCACTTATCCGACAACGACTTTCCGATAGATAGCAGCCCCCGTCTTCCACGATTTCGCAACGTGTTCACCCGTGCGTAGCGAGGCCTGGAAGGTGGGGAGAGAATGCGCAAAGCTCTGGTTCGGCCAAAGACACGGTAGCAGTACTGGACCCACCAGGTGGGGTTATGGGTCCTGAGCGCAGTCCTTTCAATATCGCTCGAGCCTGTTGGCACGGTGTCAGTCTCTAGTGTTTGTAGGAAACCGAATAGGTATTCTAATCGCCGACGCATTTCTCCGGACGTGACCCCCCGGAGCGCCGTCATGACTTTCCCCATCTCAGATGGCGCGCAATTTCGTATCGCGTAGATAGTTAGTCTCGATAGAGACTTGTCCTGCCGCGATAGTTGAAGGTCGGACAGCGCGACTTGGCCTATTCTATCTACTAGGTCGAGTTCTGCCAAAGCTGCTAGAAGCACGTCACGGCCCTCGTCGCGATACACACGAAGAGCGGGGTTCTGCGAAACGATCTTTCGAATCGCCTGCGTCTCTCCCGTCCCACTTTCAACAAGTGGCATGGCTTCGAGAGCAAGTCTCAGTGCTCCACCTATGTCAGAGCTCGGCGGGGTCGTAATTTCCTCTCCGGCGAACCTTTTTACAGAATGCGGCCCGAACGCCTACTAGATAATGTCCAGCCTCGATCAGTACATGGTCAGCCGTGAACCTTTACAGGTGCACCCGCGCGAGGACCTGAAGAGCCAGCTGGTCTTTGGGCCAAGTATCCCGCGAAATCTAACGGGGTCATATTTCATCGGTGCTGGCTATGATGGCGAGAGGCGACTGGTATTTCTCAAATTGTACGAACCCGAAACGCAGAGGGTTCACTTCTGGTTTGACAACACAGGGCATCTACCTTATTGTTATTCTAAGAAGCCAATTGCGGAGTTGGAACGAGACGATAGGGTCACGCGCCACCCAGGATTCCTACGTTTCAAACAAGTCGCAAAATACGATGCGCTAGAGGGCAGAGAGATCCAGGTCACCAAGATAATCGTCAAAGACCCGCTCTCAATCGGAGGACGCGCGACTGGTTGCATTCGAGACATCATCACAGCCTGGGAAGCAGACATTCGCTATACTGAGAACTACATCTATGATCGCCAACTCGAGCCCGGAATGGTCTACAAGGTCGAAGAAGGCCGATTACAGCTCGGGAGCAAGGAAGACCCTGCCCAAACCATTACTGACTTCCGCGAAGGGGACGAAGAATACAAGAAACTGGTTTCACGATGGCTCGGCCTGCTTGAGGCCCCTCTACCCACCTTCAGAAGACTAGCCCTGGACATTGAGGTACATTCCCCAATTGACACAAGGCTTCCCGATCCTTCTCTCGCAGAGTACAAAGTGATATGCGCCAGTCTCTGTGGGTCCGATGGAATAAGACGCGTTTTGGTACTGCAGCGGCCAGAAATGGGGGAGGCATCCGTCCAGCTTGAGGACACTGCAGTAGAATTTTTCGAGACGGAGGAGGACCTAATCGCCAGCATTTTCAAAGCTTTGTTCGACTACCCTTTGGTTCTGACATTCAACGGTGACGATTTCGATCTACGCTACCTGTACAATCGAGCGCTCAACCGGGGCTTCACTAGGGACCAAATTCCTATCGAACTGGGGCGGGAGTCGGCGGGTCTGAAATACGGTATTCACTTGGACCTCTACAGATTCTTCTTCAATCGGTCAATCCAAGTGTACGCCTTCGGAAACAAATACCGCGAGGTCACACTGGACGCGATTTCAGAAGCGCTTCTCGAAGTGGGAAAGGCCGAAATATTAACTCCTATCTCTCGACTTTCCTATACGGAGCTCGCTCGGTATTGCCTCCAAGATGCTCAACTAGTTCTGGACCTGACGATGTTCGATGGAGAAGTTGTGATGAAACTGGTAAGTGCACTCTCGCGAATCAGCTTTCTACCAATTGAGGATATGGCAAGGCAGGGAGTGTCGGGTTGGATTCGGAGCATGATGTTCAAGGAGCATCGAGAACGAGGATATCTCATCCCTCGTTCGGAGGAAGTCAAGAAGGCGAAAGGCGACACTACTACCACCGCGGTCATTCGCGGAAAGAAGTACAAGGGAGGAATCGTTGTTGACCCGGTTCCGGGGGTCCATTTTAACGTCGCAGTTCTAGACTTTGCCTCCCTTTACCCCTCCATTATGAAAGCGTGGAACCTTGGCTATGAAACACTCCAGTGCGATCATGTGGAATGTAAGACTAATCGTGTCCCTGATACTGATCATTGGGTTTGCCGACTGAAGAAGGCGATGGAGAGCCAGCTCATTGGCTCGCTTCGGGACATTCGAATTAAGTGGTACAAACCTCGTTCCAAGGACAGATCGCTCGAAAACGACATTCTCAGCTGGTATCAGGTCGTCCAGAACGCGCTTAAGGTGGTTCTGAACGCTAGCTACGGAGTATTCGGTGCCGACCGTTTCTCGCTTTATTGCCCTCCGTTGGCGGAATCAATCGCGGCAATCGGAAGATACGACATTACCAAAACTATTGAAAAGGCAAAGGGGCTTGAAATCGAGGTATTCTATGGTGATACGGACTCTCTGTTTTTGGGAACCCCTTCACGAGACAGGCTTGACGCGCTGATCGCATGGTCGAAGAAGGAGCTTGGGATGGAGCTTGAAGTGGACAAGAACTACCGTTATGTCGCCTTGAGCAACCGCAAGAAGAACTACCTCGGAGTCCATGAAGACAGTAGGGTGGATATCAAAGGGCTTACAGGTAAAAAGCGTCACATTCCCGAATTCCTCAAGGCAGTCTTTGTTCAACTGGTTGACATTCTAGGGCAGGTCAAAACCCCTGGAGATTTTGACGAGGCCCGCGCCAAAATCAAAGACTTGGTGCGTGAATCCTACTCAAAGCTGAAGAAACGGGAATATTCGAAAGAAGACCTCGCGTTCAACATGATGATAGGAAAGTCTGTTGGAGGATACACGAAGACAACTCCGCAACATGTCAAGGCAGCACAGCAGTTGAGGAACAAAGGCGAAGACGTTAGGGCTGGAGACCTTGTCAGCTTCGTCAAGGTTAGAGGAGGCTCTGGGGTGAAGCCGGTCCAGCTTGCGAACATACAAGAGATAGATGTTGACAAGTATACTGAGTACATTCGTTCGACCTTCGAACAAGTTCTCGATGCTCTGGGTCTCGACTATGAAGAGTTAACTGGCGCCCGAAAACTAGAAGCCTTCTTTCCGGGGAGCTGCTAGGCAACTGCTGACTGTTCTGCCGGTCAAGCGAATCCCCGACATAAAGAAGGACGATGACCTCGCCAAGATTATTGTCAGCGCGCTCGAGTCTGACGATGATGAGCTTCAGAAGGGAGACATTCTAGTAATCGCCCAAAAGGTGGTTTCCAAGGCAGAGGGGCGCATTCAAGCACTTTCAAGCGTGAAGCCGTCAGCATTTGCGATCGGTATGGCTCGGGCCATGGACAAGGACCCGCGACATTTGGAAATCATCCTGAGAGAATCGAAGAACATCGTTCGAATGAGAGGCGGCCACTTGATTACAGAGACTCGGCACGGTTTCATCTGCGCAAACTCCGGCGTAGACATGTCCAATGTTGGCAAAGGCGGGGAGGAGGTGACTTTGCTGCCGAAGGATCCTGATGTGTCCGCGGAGAGGATTCGCAGTGGAATCCGTCGGGTTACTGGCTTAGACGTTCCTGTTGTGATAACTGATACGTTTGGCCGCGCTTGGCGGCTCGGGCATGTGAATTTTGCGATCGGGGTCTCTGGACTCAAGCCCATCAAGGATTACAGGGGAACGAGAGACATGTACCGGCGAGTTCTGAGGGTCACGGAGATTGCTGTGGCTGACGAGCTGGCTTCAGCAGGGGAGTTGGTGATGAACAAGGCTGACAGGGTCCCTGTCGCTATCGTAAGGGGCTACGGGTATGCACGTGGCCGCGGAAGCGCGCAGCAGCTGGTTCGGCCCGAGGAATTGGACCTCTTTCGATAGCGTCGTGTGCTCCAGTAAGCCTTTTGACTTGTTGTTCTTGTAGTTCGGAAATGATCAACAGTGGATCGTCAGATTCGAGTGGCGCTTGCTGGGGTGGGAAATTGTGCTTCAAGCCTGGTGCAGGGAGTCGAGTATTATAGAAGTAAGAGTGCAAAGACAATTGGGCTTTCACTCCCTAGGATAAAGGGTTACTCGGTCGATGACATCAGTTTCGTGGCTGCCTTTGACATTGACAGTAGGAAAGTGGGACGAGACCTTTCCGAAGCCATCTCCGCAGAGCCAAATAATGTCAGAACTATAGCCCAACCCAGGAAGCTTAACGTCAGGGTTTCTATGGCTCAACCGCTTGACGGAGTCTCACCTTTCACGGCGGAGAAGATTCAGGTGAGTGCCGCCAAACCCTCCAATCTTGCACAAGTTCTGCGAGACTCACGGGCTGACATTCTAGTGAACCTAACGCCTACAGGCTCGACCAAGGCGAGCGAGATGTATGCTGACGCTGCTGTCAACGCAGGTTGCGCGTTCATCAACGCAACACCTGCCAAGATCGCCGGGAACGGCAGTTGGCAGGCGCGGTTCAGGAAAGCCGCGCTAGCTCTTGTTGGGGATGATGTGATGGACCAGATTGGTTCAACCGTTCTCCACAGAAACCTTCTCTCGTTTCTGGTTGGTCGAGGAGCCCACGTTGATGAGACCTACCAGCTGGACATTGGAGGTGGAACCGAGTCGGAGATCGCTCTTGACAAGAGGCGATACGAGATCAAGAGAAGCGTCAAGACGGCCGCTGTTGCGGCTGTTGTTCCGTACAAGTTTCCCATTGTCGCGGGGTCCTCGGACTTTGTCGACTTCATGGAGAACCGGAGAACTAGTTATTTCTGGATAAAGGGGGTGTACTTTGCCGGGACGGAGTTTACGATTGACATGCGGCTTTCCCTAGAAGATGGACCAGCCTGCGCTGGCTTACTGATTGATGCAGTTCGGATGGTCAAGGCGGCGAAAGATGCAAGCATCGCGGGTCCATTATTGGCAGTGTCTGCATACGGTTTCAAAGCTCCGCCAAGGAAACTTTCAGAATCCGACCTGCAAACCGACCTCTCATGGTACAGGGGTTCAAAGCGAGTCGTGGAAAAGCTACCCAAGAAGCCTTGACGTTGTCCAGTCCGGTCTGAAACCAGTCCTCAAAGAAAGTCGGGACCTGTCTTTCCTACGTCTCAAACGGCCGCGTTCGTACCTGGTCGTTTTTCCGGAGTTGTTTTCTGGCGTGTAGAATGGGCGATTTTTGCGCGGAACCAAGCGTGGAGTTGCGGAGACCTCGAATTCTGCTGACAGATTGCGATTCAGGGCTGAATCTGGGCGACTTGTGAGTGGCAGCTAGCACTGATGGTTTCAAGTGATGGCGTGGTAAGTTCAGCTTATGGAGCTGTGGACATTGAGGCATATTTTGCGGCAAGCTTGGACGGGGCCCTCGATTTCGTGATGCTTCGACCGATTATGAAGTAGTAGGTTCCGGCCGAAGAGGCAGCTCGAATCGTCCCTCCTTGTGTCCCTATTCCAGGCGAGTAAATCGGAATTCTCTTTCGAAGTACACGGTCCACTTCTTTAACCACCGTTGGACGAGTCGCTCCTACGACAGCGCCGTCCGCCTTCCACTTCACCGCGGCTTCGGCAAATACGATGTATTGTTTTCCCACAGCTCCTGTGTTGCGGAGGACGCTCTGCCCATAGCTGCTTGAAGCATCGGGATGGCTCATGTAAACTAGAACAATGACGCCTCTATCTTGTTCGTGTGCCAGTCTGAAGACTGGTTCGAGCGCACCCTTCCACCCGGCGAACGGGTTAACGATGATGGCGTCAAACCCGAGGCGGAAATAAGCGGAGGTTATAGCCTGATTAATTTCGTCGATATCGTTAAGCTTGTCATCGATTATGCAAGGCATCCCGTAATCATGCACGAGACCCACGAGACTACTAGTTCCACGATTACCGAGATTGAGGACTGTCGCCCGCCCGAATTTGACCGCACACAGGAATCTTGCGGTGCTCTTGACTAGCCGGAACGCTTCGTTTAGAAGGGCTTTTTGGCTCGCCTCATTAAGGTCAACTGCTAGGATGACCCTACTTGAACGGTCTTGAGAGGACTGGAACATTCTCTCTTTGAAGGAAGATCGCTGCGCGTCGCTCGGACGCATCTATCCTACCTTTGATCTGTTCGCCATAACTCTCTCCGCAGAAGGTCTCTGACGGCGGCTCTTATCGCATCGCTCCTGTTATGATAGACTCCTGCTTTGACCAATTGGTCAACATCGGTCACCAATTTCTCCGGCAACTTCACTGTGACCAGCTTCACGTCTTCTTCCTCACGGGCGCACGGTCTGAGATTCAAGATAAAGATAGGGGTTAGCTCCAACTCAATCGTCGATAACGTATTTATTCCCGGCGGGGAATCAATTCTCGAACTGAATTGGGTGGCGCGAAGAAGAAGAGCATGGCTCAGATGGAGAAGGAGCAGGATCAGAAAGACAAGAAAGAAGAACCCGGCCAGCAGAAGAAGGCAAAGGGCAAGCAGGTCATGGAGAAACGCGCCAGGGGGCTACAGGCTCCCGACGTGTCCGATCCGAAATTTGTTTCCGAGGTTCAGAAAATGAGCGCCATCACCCCATTCTCATTGGCCACTCAGTTCAACTTGAGATTGAGCGCGGCTAAGGATATTCTGGAAGACCTGGAGAAGAAACGTTTGATAGCAGTGGTTGGCGGAAACGCTCGAATACGAATCTATCAGCCCGCCGCTGCCTAGTCCTTTCTCATCGTAATTAGCGTGCCATCCCGAACGCGGCCAAACAGCTCAAGACCTTCAGTAATCCTTCCAAGCAGGTTTACCGGTCCATAAGGCTTCGTAGGCCCGAAGAAGACACAAACAGCGTCACCCATAGGCCAATAGCCAATTGAGCCCACCTCGACACTGCTCCGAGGGCTTTCGCCTGATGCTTTGACGGGGACCTGAAAGTAGACCTCTTGCCCGTATATGGCTGCGCGTCCGCTGACTGGAAGCTTTCGCAACAAAGAGTCAGCGGTTCGAGGAGAAGAGAACCTGAACAATTCTCCTTTCGCTTCCCCGAGGCTCTCGATAACGAAGGCCACTTTCGGCCGTGATATTTCCGCGGCTGCCTTGGTTGACATGCAAAACATTGGGGATTCGCCCAATCTATATAATGGACATAGAACCCCCAGCGCGTTCAGAGTCGGAAGAACGAGTGAAACGTGTAATGATCCTCGGCGCGGCCGGCAGAGACTTTCACAACTTCAACACTGTATACAAGGATTCAAAGGATCATACTGTCGTTGCTTTCACAGCAGCGCAAATACCGGGAATAGCAAATAGAACTTTTCCAGCCGACCTCGCCGGGCCTCAGTATCCCCACGGCATTCCGATTTTTCCCGAAGACCAACTTCCAAGCCTAATCCGTCAACATCATGCGGATTTGGTTGTTCTCTCATACAGCGACCTCTCGTATCAAGAGGTTGTACACAAGGCTTCGATCGCTCTTGCCGCAGGAGCAGACTTCGAGCTGCTCGGCCCAAAGAGCACGATGCTCCATTCTCGCCTCCCAGTTGTATCAGTGGGAGCGATTAGGACAGGCGCGGGAAAGAGCACTGTCTCCCGAAAGGTCTCAGAAATTCTGCGTCATCATGGAAAACGCGTAGCAATCATTCGACATCCGATGCCGTACGGTGACCTGGCAAAGGAAGCCGTCCAGAGGTTTGCCACCACCCAAGACTTGGATAGGAATGAGTGTTCCATTGAAGAGCGGGAGGAGTACGACCCCCATATTGCGAACGGTTTCGTAGTTTTCGCGGGTATCGACTACCAAAGGATTTTGGACCTTGCCGAGAAGGAGGCCGACATAATTCTCTGGGATGGTGGCAACAACGACATTCCATTCATCAAACCGAACGTGCACTTTGCTGTTCTGGATCCCTTCCGTCCGGGACACGAGCTCAACCATTATCCCAGTGAGGTTAACGTTCTGATTGCAGATGCCGCCGTTATAAACAAGGTCAACACCGCGGACCCAAAAAACGTCGAGCTCGTCGAGTCGAACCTAAGACAACTAAACCCGAAAGCGACAGTCATCAAAGCCGCATCTGAAATAACCCTCGACAAGCCAAACTTGGTCAAAGGTCAAAGAGTGCTTGTCATTGAGGATGGGCCAACTGTTACTCATGGAGACATGCCGTACGGAGTTGGCTTTATCGCCGCAAAACAATTCCATGCATCTGAAATTGTAGACCCTCGAAGACACGCAGTCGGAATCATCAAAGAAACCTACGCCAAGTATCCACATCTCACTCAAGTCCTGCCAACTATGGGCTACGGGGAACAGCAAATACACGATCTAGAGAAAAGTATCGCAGGAGTTGACTGTGACACGATCATGATCGCGACACCCGCCGATATCAGGCACCTAGTAAAGCTCCCGAAGCCAACAGTGAGAGTCACCTATGAGCTCAAAGAAATGCCCGGACCAAGTATCGAGACGGTTCTTCAGAAAGCGACGATAATCTAGATGACTCATGCAATTGTCTTTCTGAGCGTTTCAGACACATATTCTATGTCCGATTCGGAAAGCTTTGGATGAACGGGCAGGGAGAAGACTTGACGGGACGCTTTCTCCGTCTCAGGGAGCCTCCCTCTCCGAGAAACGTTACCGTCACGGTAGTATGGAGTGCTGTGAACAGGCGTGGCGTAGTAGACAGCTGACTCGATGTTCTTGTTCCAGAGCCGGTCGACAATCTTGTTTCGTTTCGCTGCGTTCACGCCTCTGAGTCTAACAGTGTACAAGTACCAGCTATGACTGCGGCCGTCAGGTTCATGTGGAAGAAACAGCTTGCCGGACATGCTTAGCCTCTCGGTGGCAATCTCTGCGTTTCGACGCCTCTTCTCCAAGAAAGCAGGTAGTTTCTTCAACTGGGCGAAGCCGATTGCTGCCGCCATCTCGGTGATGTGATAATTGGTTCCAAGTCTAACTGTCCAATAGGGTCGCTGCTCCCCCTGGGATCGGATCATCCGTAGAGCCTGGGCGTATGAGTCATCATTCGTGGTGACCATGCCCCCCTCTCCTGTCGTCAAGTTCTTGCCCGCGTAGAAACTGAAGCAGGTCATGTCTGCGATTGAGCCGACCCGCTTGCCGTTGAACTGTGCGCCGTGGGCTTGGGCGGCGTCTTCGATTACCGCGATTCCTTTTTCCCTTGCGAAGTCCATCATTGATGAAATGTCGGCTGGGAGCCCATACATGTCGGTCGGGATTACAGCTTTGGTCTTTCGTGTCAAAGCCTCCTCCACACTGTCCAGGCGCATGCAGTAGCTGTCTTTGTCAATGTCTGCAAACACTGGAGTTGCTCCTGTGAGGACCACCGCATTGGCGGCCCCGACAAAGGTGAATGATGGAATGATGACCTCGTCTCCAACGCTCACATCGGCGGCCAAGAGTGCTGCGTGTAGAGCTGCTGTGCCATTGACAACTGCTATGGCGTGTTTAGCGCCGACGAACTTAGCGAAGCTCCTTTCGAACTCTAGGACCCTTGGTCCCATACCGCTTTTGTCAGTGAGCACTCCGCTTCGAAGAACGTCCACGACCGAGTCGATTTCTTCCTTTCCGAGAAAAGGTTGGTTGATTCTGATGAGCTCGCGCAACTCGACCTGTTAACTCCACTGCCCCCCGTGCTTTCTCGGTTCCGCTAAAAGAGTATGCCCAGCTGTAACCAAACTTAGATGATGTCAGGCAGGGGAGAGGCCCAACGCTGTAGAAATTGCTATACTGCATCGAGACGATTGTCGCATCTGGGGTGTCTGATTTCTTGAGTTACTCGATTTTATCCGTGAAACGATACAACGCTGAGCCTCCTGACATATGAAACGCGTCAGACATCTATTTCGGTCAGCAAATCGTGAAGCGAAATCGCACGCCTGAAAGGGCTGAAATCGACGAAATTGGGCTCAGAATCGTAGTTTCGGACGCACTGTTACCCGAAGATTGATTTTCCCCGAGTTTCAAAGCTCTTGGGCTCAAATAAGATTTATATTGCGCACAATTTTTGTTCCATGTTAATCGTAAAAGGTTGGTTGAGTTTGTCATTCGAATTGAACGGGCAGCAAGTAATCATTCTGAAGGAAGGAACCTCCAGGAATAAGGGACGAGACGCTTTCAAGGCCAATGTGATGGCGGCTAAGATAATTTCAGAATCTGTCAGGTCCTCTATCGGTCCTAAGGGAATGGACAAGATGCTTGTTGATGGATTTGGCGATGTCACCATAACAAACGATGGCGCTACGATTCTAGACGAGATGGAGGTTCAACACCCTGCGGCAAAAATGCTTGTTGAGGTTGCCAAGACTCAGGATGATGAAGTTGGAGATGGGACGACAACTGTTGTCGTCGTTGCTGGAGAATTGTTAAAGAAAGCGGAGGAGTTGGTCGACCAGAATATTCATCCCACGGTGATAGTTGACGGTTACCGGATCGCTTCTGCTCGTGCACTGGAGATTCTGGACGAGATCGCGATAAAAGTGGACTCAAACGATAAGGCTACGCTTCGAAGGATCGCCGAGGTCTCGCTGGCAAGTAAGATTCTCGCGGACCAGAAGGAAACAATGTCAGAGCTAGCGGTGAATGCGATATTACAGGTAGCAGAGAAGACTCCGCAAGGATGGAGAGTAGACATTGACGATGTGAAAGTTGAGAAGAAGCCTGGCGAAGCGCTCGCTGATACATCTCTGATCAAGGGGATTGTTCTTGACAAGGAGGTCGTCCACCCGGGAATGCCGAAGAGGGTGGAGAATGCAAAGATAGCGCTTGTCGACGCTCCACTGGAAGTGGAGAAGACAGAGTTTGAGGCTAAGATCAACATTGAGAACCCTGACCAGATGAAAGCCTTCCTCGATGAGGAAGAGAGCATGCTGAAGGGAATGGTCGAGAAAGTGTCCAGTTCAGGGGCGAATGTTCTCTTGTGCGAGAAGGGAATCGATGATGTGGCCCAACACTACCTGGCAAAGAAAGGCATTCTAGCCGTACGTCGCGTAAAACAGTCTGACATTGAGAAGCTAGTCAAGGCTACCGGTGCAAAGGTGGTAAGCAGCATCGACGAACTGAAGGCTTCAGACTTGGGCGAAGCGGGGCTTGTTGAGGAGCGAAAAGTGGCAGATGACAAGATGGTCTTCGTCGAGGGATGCAAGAACCCGAAGGCAGTCACCATACTCGTCAGAGGTGGTAGTGAGAGGCTTGTGGACGAAGCTGAGAGATCGATTCACGACGCGCTCTGTGTAGTGAGAGACGTTGTCCGAGACCCACGGATCGTCGGCGGAGGTGGTGCGCCTGAAGCAGAGCTTGCCATGAGGCTGCAGGATTACTCGCAGAAATTGTCAGGCAAGGAACAGCTGGCGGTGATAGCTTTCGCTGACGCCCTGGAGACCGTACCGATGGCGCTGGCGGAGAACGCTGGACTGGACCCTATCGATATCATGGTCCAGTTGCGTTCCGCTCATGAGAAGGGGCAGCTCTGGGCTGGGGTGGACGTTGACGAGGGGAAGGTTGCGGACATGAAGGAGAAGGGAATAATCGAACCTCACGGCGTGAAAGTGCAGGTGATCAAGTCAGCAGCTGAAGCTGCTGGAATGATACTGAAGATTGACGATGTTATAGCGGCGGCCAAGTCGAAGGATATGGCCGGGGGTAAGGGTCCAGGCAAGAGTCCGGAAGAGGGTGGCGAAGAGGGAAGCAGTGAGTTCTAGGGACTCCGACAGTATTCAGATCGGACCCCCAAAGCTCACACGCTTCGAACGTGCACGAGTCGTCGGCGCCAGAGCGTTGCAGGTCTCAATGGGTGCTCCGGTATTGCTGGACAATGTCGAGGCTTCGATGTCGCCGATTGATATTGCGCTTTTGGAGTTGGAGGAGGGGGTTTTGCCAATTAGTATACGGAGGGCGTTGCCGGATGGGACGAGCCAGAACATTCCGTTGAAATGGCTTTTGCAGCCTCAAGCCGGTGAGAGGAAGCCCAAGAAACGGGAAGAGTAGAGCCGTCTAACCTCCGGAAGCGTGCTAGCTCTGACCACCCCGGCGGAGGAGCGGTCGGCGTGGAGGACTTCTTTTCTCATCATGCTCTTCTTCTCGGTACTGGCCGCCCTTCTTGAAGGCCTGAACTTCTTTGGAGTGACCCAGTTTCCCTTATTCACGCTGGAATTTCTGCTGAGTATTGTCTACATTCCGACTGGCGTGTTGGCCGTAGGATGGGCCTATTCCAGGGCCAAGGAAACAACAGCTTGTTCAGGCAGTTGAAACGGTAGACCTCCCACTTTTTGTGTCTTAAACGGCCGCGTCCGTACCGGTCGTTTTTCACGGGGGTCATTTTTTTGTCCGGCGGGGAGAATGGGCGATTTCGGGCTGACAGGGGCGAGAGTCGGTAAGTCAGGATTTTGGTAGAGTGGGATCGCTAGCATTTTCCTTCACGCGGTGGAGGCGATCGTTCTGGTCGATGGACAGATCGCGATTCAGGGCGCGTTTTGGGCGAGTTCCGGGCTTGGAGGAACGGTAGTCTTTCTTTACTGGTCTTGTCTCTCGAGACACCCACACGACTAGAATTTTTTTCTAGAGGGGTCTGCTGTCCGGGTGTGATTCTGAGCTTGTTTCCCGCTGATCAGCCGACTATGGGCTTGTTGAATGTTTTAGGACCCACACGTATTCCCCTAGAGTTAGCTGTGAAATGAGCGGGTCTGAAAATCTCGAGCTTGTTTTTCCGATCGGGCTTGATTCTGGACGATTCTCCCAGTTGTGTCGCGTACTTTAGGGCGAGTGAGGTCCGATGGACAAGGGGAGCTTGCTACTCATGAGATATGCGTCGGCCCCGTCATGGTAGTAGTGTGAAACTACTCGAATGGTGTCAAAGTTCAGTTGCTTGTATAGAGCGACGGCTTCCTCATTCCCTGTTCTAACCTCAAGGAAGCATTCTTCGGCTCCGTGCAGCTCCAGTGCTTTCAGCGACGAGACAACCAGCTCGCGCCCGATTCCGTGTCGACGCTGATCGGGTACAACTGCGACAGAGACGATGTGCCCCTTGCGGAGCATTCTGAAACGGCGGACATCAGAGAAGCCGAACTCGAGACGGCACATGATGTAGCCGACAACCTTCCGGTCGACCTCGGCGACGATAAACGCCTCGGGACAGCTCTTGTAAACTTCCATGAAAAAGTAAGGGCTGTAGTTTTCAGGCAAACAGACCCGGTTGATCTCGATTACGAGAGCAAGGTCATCTGGCCGAAATGGCCGTAAGAGGTAGGGTGCCTCCAGCAACTCGAGCCCTTGCCAAGAAGCAGGAATCCACTAGTGTATAATATCTTCTCGCCGGTCTCAAGATGATTTACGATGTGACAACACGTTTAAATTGGCAATAAAGGCTCGCGAGCCGCAAACGGCGTCCGACAAAATGAGCGACTCTCCACCGATAGCGACGCCTCCAGCGCCGACTCCGCAACCGGTCACGCAAACAACATTCACAGTCTACACCGGCCCGCCTCTCGACACGATACGTTCGCTGGTCGCCTCACAGTTCCAGGTAAAAGACGCGTTTCTCGACCCATACGGAGTTCCCACAATCCAGATTGCCGCGGAACCTCCGAGGGAGAAGTTCAAGATGATTTTAGGCGATCTTGGGAAACAAGGCCTTATCGCAGCACTTCGAGGTACTGGCGACACTCTAACCCTGAAGGTTTTCCAGAAGCCGCACCTGAAGCCACCTCGGCGAGAAATTAATCTTGGACTTTTCTTTGCTACTGTCGCGACAGTATTCGTGGCAGGCTATCTCATCTGGATGGCTCAAGCCCAGAGCACGATAACCCAGCTATTCGAACCTACAGCCAATCCATTCGTTAAGGCAGGAATGTTTGCCACCGGGCTTCTCTCGATTATTGGCTTGCACGAGTTCGGGCACAAGTCGGCGGCGATACATCACAAAATGGATGCGACGCTTCCATACTTCATTCCGGGTCCGCCCCCGATCGGAACGTTTGGGGCTCTGATCTCCCTTCGAGGACCCCCGGCTAATAGGGACCAGTTATTCGACTTGGGCCTGAGTGGCCCGGTGATCGGGTTCATTGTGACTATTATTGTCGGAATACTGAGCGTTGCCCTCGGGATTCAGCTTACTCCCGCCCAAGTCCAGCTGGCAAGTGCCAACGGAGGCTCGGCGATCGACTTCTCCTCATGGCCATCTCAGCCTCTGATCCTTATCCTTACATCGTTTCTAGGCGGGGTCCTTCGACCGGGAACAAACGGCTCGATACTTCTGGACGGACAGCTGCTCTTCGCAGCCCAAATCGGTTCTTTGCTCACCTTCCTGAACATTGTGCCCGCGTGGCAACTGGACGGTGGACACATTTCCAGAGCTGTATTTGGGCAGAGCGGCCACAGATTCGCAACCGTCATCGGTCTAATACTCCTCCTCGCCGCGGGATACTGGACGTTTGCCATACTGGTCCTCATCATGATGAGCTTTTCTCGACGCGGGTTCGCCGGAGTAGAACCGCTTGACGATGTGAGCTCGGTGAGCAACTTGAGAAAGGTGGTCTACCTTCTTTCGCTTGTGATGCTCGTTCTCACTTTTGCGTTTTCTCCGTTGTAAGAGACTACGCATTGACGACCAGAGAGGTTGTGGCCCGGGTCCTAGTCGAGACGTTGAAGCTGACTCGGAACGCGGAAACGGTTAAGCTCAACAGCGTTGCGGTAAAGGCTCGAGTCTCACAGGAGACTGTTGTCAACGTGCTATCTGACATCCTTCAGACCGTTGATCATCCTCTGGTTCGAATCTCGCGCCGAGACCATTTTCGAATTGCGATGCTTGCTGCAGAAAGTGGATGGTTGGACTCCACGGCTGTGGGGCTTTCCTGGCAGGAATTCGAACAATTCGCAGAAGAGTGTCTTCGGCTGGCAGGGTTTGAGACTAAACGGAACGTGAGGGTCAAGGACCAGAAGAGATTCTGGCAAATAGATGTCGTAGGGACGAGGTCACGCCTTGTGTTGTCCATTGACTGCAAGCACTGGAAACCACCCAACTACCCATCGAAGTTCAAACAAGCATCAGCACACCAAAAGACTGCCACCACGAAGCTTCTTTCCCAGAAAGAGCACGGTACAGAGAACGTGATCGGGCTGCCGGTCATCCTGACTCTTCACGATCCTCACCTCGACATCGTTGACGGGACTGTGATGCTGCCTATCCGAAAACTACCCGACTTTTTGTCCAATATTACTCCCTTCGCACAAGGCCTCCCGTTCCTCTACGGAGGAACGGACAAGATGGAAAACCCTATCAAAGCAGCGTCCTTGACACTTGGAGATTGAGTTGAAACTCGCTGTGATAGGCGCGGGAACCATGGGTTCCGGGATCGCCTATGCCTCGGCCAGCTCGGGCCATGATGTGTTTGTTGTTGAGCAGGACCAGAAGCTCTTGGACCAAGGAATGAAGAGAATTAACGACTATATTGAACGAGGGGTCAAGAAGGGACAGCTCGACAAGAGCCGGGCCGAAGCCCTACGAACCAGCATCAAAGGAACGGTGGACTTTGCAAAGGCCTGCAAGAACGCGGAAATTGTGGTAGAGGCGGTGTTCGAAGACCCAAGAGTGAAAGAACAGGTCTTCATTATCCTTGACAGGACCTGCCCGCCTAGGACAATCATCGCCTCGAATACTTCCTCTATCAGCATTACGAAGCTGGCTTCTGCGACACGACGCCCGGACAAAGTTCTTGGGCTTCACTTTTTCAATCCAGTCCCAACAATGAAGCTAGTCGAGCTCATCAAAGGAGACAGAACATCAGAGGAGACCATAATCACCGCTTCGAAGTTTGTGCAGAGCCTCGGGAAGACCGTGGTTCAATCAGCTGATAAGACGGGCTTCATAGTAAACAGAGCGTTGATGCCGTTTCTAAACGAGGCAATCAAGCTCTTAGATGAAAAGGTCGCCACTCCGGAGGACATTGACAATGCCTTCCTCCTTGGGACGAACCATCCCATGGGACCGCTCCACCTCGCTGATTTTATAGGCCTCGACGTGGTTCTTTCAACCTTGAGGGTGTTGGAGACGGAGTACGGGTCTTGTTTCAGCCCTGCAGGCACATTGGTGAGACTAGTCGGGGAGGGCAAATTAGGTCGTAAGACAGGGAGCGGATTCTATGGATACTGAGGATGCAGTCGCGCTGGATGCTCAGAACAAAGAGTTGACGGACTCGATAATCAAAGGCGACGGAGACCGCGCCGCTAAATCTGCCATAGAAATTTCACACCATAGGGAGCATGTGAATGATATTGTCGACACAATTTCTGACGCGATGAACATCGTTGCTGACCTCCACGAGATTGATCCATACCCCGTGGAGAAGATGGAAAGTTGCGAGCAGGCCGCCGAGAAAGCCCTACAAGTAATACGTCACAAGATACGAATCGAACAGTCCAAGATTGTGGGCCGGGTCATGGTTACCTCCCTCAAGGGTGATCCTCATAACTTCGACAAGACTCTGCTCATGACAATGCTCGAGATTGGAGGCTTCACTCCGCTCGACGGTGGGACAGACATGGAGCCGAACGAAGTCATTCGAAAAGTGGCTGAGATGAGGCCTGACGTACTGGCCATTCCTCTAGTCTCGTCTTCTGCCGCGAAAAACCTACTAGAGACTGCCTCGCTAATCGTGGCGCAGAAGCCGAAGCCGCATGTTGTCGCGTATGGACGGGGAATGGCGGAGCTTCCTCTTGAACCTGGGTTCGGGGCTGTTGAGGAGGACTCTCTAGCTGCTCTCAGCAGAATTGCAGAACTGCTGATAGCTAGGCAGTAACTAGCGCTTCTTTCGCAATAGAAGCATGAGGTTCCGGGTTCCCCTAACTCTCCATAACTGGAGCCCAGAAACGACGGTCGCGGCCAGCGCGGCTAACAGCTGGGAGGCGATGAACCTTGTGGAAATGTCCGTCTGGGCGATCCCGTAGGCCCAATTGTAGAATGAGACAGCTGTCCCCCGTGTTGATGGAAGAGTGTTTGACGCCGAGGCAGCCCAGCTGACAAACCAGCCAGATTCCAGAATGTAAGGCAGGAAGAGGACAAGGGTGAAGGGGGCCAGGACTAAGGCTGCGACTCTAATCATACGGATGGGGTAAAGCGCACGTCTCACCTGCCTATCGGGCCCTGCCTTCACGTAAGCAGTGTTTTCGAACACGCTCATCCAGAGCGTCAACAGGACAACAGCATTACCAAGCGACAAGACCATCGCGATTGAAATCGGGAAGGGCCAGACCGGCGCTGAAACGGTCTTGTCAGCTAGCCCTAAACTTACCATATAGTTGAAGAAGAAAAGCTCTATTGTAATTGCGATGGCCGCGAAGATGAGGGCCGGGACCCAGCCTCTGAGGATCTCCCATCGAAGGAATATTCTCTTGTAAGGAGCCGCCACTGCCTTGCCCTCAGATGAACCGGAGGCTTTGTTGTCTTGTTAAAAAGGCCAACGGGGTCGCAATGTAACTTGGACGTTTCGCTAACAGTAACGGGAGCTTAGTCTATCTCACGGTTCAATTTCGACTTTGGAAGGCTCCAGTCTAGACCGTCACTAATTGCAGAGCAAGAAGTTTCACTGTGGTGTGATTGAAAACTACGAAGGGCGTCCTAGTTGTCCTAGTCGCCGTTCTAGCAACAATCTTCTTTCAACCCGGGCATTCTATTCTTAGTCCTCAAGAATCCGCGATTCTCAACAGTGGAGACAAGCTCGTCATACTATCGGACCAGTCTTCCATCCAAACTGTCGTGGTGAGAGGTAACCTAACCGCCGCCTCGTGGTCGAAGGCTTACTTCTCGAGGAACTTCACGCTGACGTCAAACTCGACAAGCACCTACACGTTAAACATCTGGTCATCCTATCCTGGCCCCTACACGACCTCGGTGAACGTGAGAGATCAAGTGCGAGGCTCCTCTAGCCAAGTTGCGTCATACTTCGTGTCGGGAGGAGACCTAAACCTCACCGTACTGGCGACGTTCCAGGCTCCCGGTCCGGGCTCAGATGGATCGCTGGGACTTCCATCTTTCTACGAGTGGGTGTCACAGTTCGGGGGCGCGTTTCCTGTCTGGGTCAAGCTTCTCTACCTTGTGCTAGGGGTCCAGTTCGCATTTGTTGGGTTCAACTGGGTCAAGTTCGAGGACGAGCGGCGACGAATTGAAGGTCACTTGCCGCCTCTCGACTTGGGGAACAAGATCTACCTGTGGACAGACGTGGCGTTCAGAGCGCTTCTGGTCGGGTTCGCTATTAGCCTCTCAGTGATGGTGGGAGAGGCCTTGATCGTAGGCCTGGCGCAATACCTCTTTCTCGTTAATTTAACAATAGTTCCCCTTCTTGATTTCTTCTCGCTTTTCTTCTTCGCAGTGGTCGCCGCCCTTGTCTATTTGGCCCGTGAGGGAATGGATCGACTGCTCGATTTGAAACCGATAATGGAGGACTAGAAAGACGCCGAACAAACTGAGGGTCGCCTCGAACGACGATCAGCTTTCGGAGTTTCTCTTTGGATCTGTAAGGCCATGGTGGGACCGCCACTCATTGTTGAGAAAGATGCTCTATCTACCGCTTAGAACAGTGGACAAGTCTTACGGTCGGTGGAGCAAGGCAAGGGTCTCGCCTAGAAGGTTCCGGAAGATTCAGGAGAGGCTGGACAGGGAGTATCCTCCAGACAAGTTTTCCCCCTCGAACCTAATTGGACGGGACAAGGAGTTCAACCTCCTTCTCGATTCGTTCAGGTTGCACGTCTTGCGCCATCCGATTCTTACTAAATACTTTGGCAGAGAAGAGCTTCCCAAAGCCGTCTGCCTCGCGGGTGACAGTGGAACAGGCAAGACGTTCCTGACCATGGTCGGACTTCGGGAGATGTTACTGGAGGGGTTCAGGAGCGGGGTCCTAGTGACACCGGTCATCCTCAAAGGCTCTGATGTCTACTCCGAGTTCTACGGGAAGAGTACAAGGCAGCTTGGAAGGTTCCTGGACTACGCCAGCTCTGTCCCGTCGGTGGTGTATATTGATGAGTTTCAGAGTTTCGGTCGCAAGGTCAAAGGGGAGACGGGGGCAGAAATCGAAGATACCAGGTTGCAGGATGAGCTGAACAGGTGGCTTGACAAGATTGTAAGCGGGAAATCTCGGACCCTGGTCATTGTCGCAACGAACGCGTACGAGAAGATTCGAGAAGACATCCGGCGCAGGTTGACCAAAGTTAGTCTCAACGACGGCATAACACGCGAAATGCTTCTTGCTGTTGTCAACGATTTTCTCAAGCGGGAAGGATGGACCAATATCAAAGGAGAAGACCTACTCGATCTTCTGGAGAGAGAGGTCACAATCCGCCGTCGAAGCTCGCTGACCCCAAGCGACATCCAGGAGATATTTCGAGAGGTCCGGAAGACAAAGGAGGCTCCGTTCAGGGAGAGGTTCCGAGACCCCAAGTCGACTCTCAAAGACTTCGAGAAGCCGAAACTCACCGCCATCATCGATGACTTCGTCACGGCAGCGCGCACTATGAAGTTCTACTCTGAACAGGAAAAGTCCCAGGAGATTACGGACGCCGTCTACGTGATGAAGCCCAAGGTCTCCCGAGACGACATTGGGGGACTGCACGACTTGAAGCATAAGATTCTGAACCATGTCGCGCTAGCATTCAACCCCTCGATGGCCGAGTTGGGCCACGAGTCCAACCCGCGCTTCTTCCTCCTGGGACCCCCAGGAACAGGGAAGACGTTGATGGCGATGGTAGCAGCCGCCGAGAACAGTGCAGGTTTCATCAAAGTCAGAGGCGGCGAATTGATGAGCGGAGCAAGTTACATGGGAGACCCGGAGAAGCGCATCAAGGAACTCTTCGCCCTCGTCCGACAGAAGAGCCCGTGCATACTACTCCTAGACGAGGCGGATGCGATATTCTGGGGCGCAGACCCGACAAGCAACAAGATTCTCGCACAGGTCAAAGCCGAGCTGAGTGAACTCCGGCCCGAGGACAGGGTTGTTGTGATCGCCACGTCTAACAAGGAACAGCTCATCGACCAGGCTACACGTGATCGTTTCGAACCGAATATATTCTACGTTCATGCACCGTTGAACGATAGCGAGTGGAACGAGGTGGTTGGGATCCATCTGAGAAAATTCCAGCGATTCCTTCACCCTGAGGTCGAGTCTCCTAAGATAACCAAGATGTTCCGTCGAGAGAGGATTCTCAGCCCGAGAGGGGCAGCGGAGACCGTTGCGGAAGCGCACCGGCTGTGGGCGTCGGAGGTGGCGGCTGCGAGGGAGATTACTAAGGCTCTGGGAAAAGTGGAGGCTGACCTGCAAGTCCACACGAAGTACCAGGAGGACCTTGACAGACTGGACTTGATGCTTTCGGCCTACACGCAAGAAGGAATCAACCTCACGCGAGACATCGTGGGCCAGGACAATTACAAGATACGACTCTTCCACTTCGAACGTGCGATATCCAGTTTGGAGTCGCTCGAGGACAAGGAACACCGGGAGATTGCCGAGGCCTTGATTCTGCCACAAGCGACTGCCGGAGTGACCTACGGCTTATACACAAGTGACCGTGGAAGCGGAGGAATATTGACGATACAGTGCACTGTCCGCCCCTTAAGCCAAGGGGAGAAGAATGTCTCTGTCACCGGGCAGGCGAGCTCCATGATGATGGGACAGTCATTTGTCCCAGATGATAGTGTTGTTCAGAGTGCCGAAAACGCTGTGGAAGCGGCTAGATCATGGCTATGGTCTAGGACAAGGGTCAACCTCGCAAAATTCCATATCCACTTCCAGATCAGAAGTATCCTAGAAGGCGCGCCTGGACAGGGAGTCTCGGGTCCGAGCGCTGGTTACGCGATGCTTAACGCGCTTGTCTCAGAACTCTCGAACATTCCAGTGTCCCTGTCCAAAGTGATGACAGGAACCATTGGGCTGAAGATGGATGTCGGACCGGTCGGCGGACTTGGGGGCAGGGGGCGTGAGGCGGGGAAGTTGGTGGGGATGCTGAAGGCGGAAAAGGTGAAGATAACGGATATTCTGGTCCCCTATGCCAATTTCAAGAATGCCACCGACGAGATGAAGGTGGTCCAGGACGAGGGCATCAATGTGCACCCGATAACGAATGCCCATGAGGGCTGGCCGGTACTGTTCTCGTTGAACTCCGAGGAGCTAGCGAAGAAGATTCGAGCGGCTTTGATCGAGAGGGAGTCGCTTGTCGATGTCGAGTCTACTGCCGCACGGTTTGTAAAAAGTTCCTGAAAATCTCAGAGCCCTTGGAGGTATGAGAGACTTCAGGGTGGAACTGGACCCCGAAGATTCTCCCATTTTCATGCCGCATCGCTTGTGCCGTGCAGTTGTCAGAATGAGCGAGGAGGTGGAAGCCGGGCGGTGATTTCACGACCTCGTCGGTGTGCGACTCCCACGCTGTGAAGGATGGACCGACGCCAGTGAGAATGGTGTCCTCACTGTCCACGGATATTTCGACGGGGCCGTATTCGGGCTTCTTGGCAATATCAGTCTCGCCGCCGAAAGCCTTCGCCAGTAACTGGTGAGTAACGCAGATGCAGAGCATCGGCAGAGTGACCCCCCTGATTAGCTGGACGGCGTCGGCGAGTTCCCTTGGCAGGTTTTCTAGCTGTCGGACGCTTTGCGGGCCTCCGCCCATGACCAACCCGTCAGCCTTCAATCTCTCCAACTCCTCGGGAGTGGTCGAGGATGGAAGGAGTTTGGACTCGATGCCGAGGTCTTGGAGAGACCTGGTTATCAGGTGGTTGTATTGCCCTTTGACGTAGACGACGGGAACGAAGGTCATCTCATTCGAACTCGACTGTCCCGGGTGGTTTTGGCGTTATGTCGTAGTAGACCCGGCTTACGTCTTCGATGTCGAGGATGGAGTCTGCAATGTCCTTCAGGACTTTCCATGGAACCTTGGCGACGGCCGCAGTCATGAAATCCCGTGTTGTGACAGCGCGGATTACGACGGAGAGCGAGCCTCCCCCTCTCTTTTCCTTCACGAGAAATGCGACTCTTGTCAAGTCTTGGGATTTCTCGACCAACGCTGATTGTAATCTTCCCAGTTTGTCGGGGAGCCAACCGTACGCTTCTCTGCTCTCCTCGATGAGCTTGACCCCACAGAGCCGGCCATAGCTTCTCACGTCTCCTTTCACTCCTGTGACGCGCTGTTCGAAGACGTCGGTGCGAACTTCGTTAGTTGGAAGGCCAAGTGCCTCTGCGCTATTGTCGCGAAGGGCCTTGAATGTGGGATCTGACGAGAAATCGTTCTCGATTACGGCGGCAAAATACTGGTCGTAAGAGAGGGGTCCGAGCTTGTTCTCAACGAGCTGGGTGGCAGACTTGAGAACCTGAAGCTTAGTCTTGGTAACCGCGCCGATACAACGGACGAGGAGGCCTGGTCCCGGGAATGGTTGTCTTCCGGCAAGGTCTGGTGGAAGGTCGAGCTGTCGACCAACGCTGCGCACCTGGTCTTTGTAGAGATCCGCCAGAGGCTCTAGAACTTTGAAACCATAAGTGGCGACGGGGTCTATTCCCACCTGTTCCAGAACGTTGTGCTGGGTCTTGATTCCGCCCTGCGTTTCTATCCAGTCGGGGGCGATTGTTCCCTGGACGAGGAACTCACAGCCCTCTCTCGCGGCCTCGTCCTTGAGAACTTGGTAGAATGTCTCGCGAAACTTGTTTCTTTTCTCCTCAGCTAGAAAAGTGCCTTTCACAGCTTCCAAGAATCGTCCTCCTGCGTGGATGAGCCTGACCTTAATTCCCAGAGGAGGCGAGGAGAGCTTGGCCCTGACCTTCTCAGGCTCATCTAACCTCATAAATCCTGTGTCTATCAGAACAGGGATTAGGTTGTCGCCGAGGGCTTGCTTGGCTAGAACAGTTGCGACGGTGCTGTCGACCCCACCTGATATTGCTGCAATGGCCTTTTTTCCAGAAGTGATTTCTCGTAGTTTGGCTGTCTGGGCCGATAAGAAGCTGGCCGGGTGGAAACCCTGGACCTGAGCCGACAACCATCCGCCACTTGGTATCGAGGCGGACCTGGACAATTTATTCTTTACCGATGGGTTCCCCGAATTTCTTGGTTCGCTGATTGGAGGGGTTGGGGACTTATCTGTGTTGACCATCCCATACTCAGTTGGACGGAGTCCATGTTGAGGCGTTTGGAACAGTAGGTCTCAGATTGCGCAGGAAAATTTGGGTTTTGATTATCTTGCTCGGGATGCTTGTAGACGTGGTTCTTGCCGATTCTCCGGGCCCCGTTCCATTTGCGCAAGCTGTCGCGAGTGCTGAGCACGATCCCGTTTTTCTCTCGCTTCTCACGCGTGTTATCAACGGGTCTACAGTCAATGCGACTTACGTGTACCTCGGACACACCAATAACATAGCGCGGGACTACTATTGTGTCCACAATTTCTATGAGATGTGGCTACACAACTACAACCCATTCCACCAGTACACAACAACGTCGCTAATCTTTGCCGTCTTGTGGCAAGCCCACTTGCAGGCCCAGTATAGGCCCTACGGGGTCGATCTCTTTGTCCAGGTGAACCCGACCGCCGGACAAATCCTCAATGTCGAGCGGTACCCACCGTGCGTGGGGCCTCCAACTCCGCCGTAGTACCCTGTACTGGAAGAGGTAGACTCGCAGATTTGTCCGAATCACTCTTTATCAACTTCGAAGCGTGTAGTTGGACGGAAAACGGTTGGCTTTAGCTGTACCGCAGATTATCGGCAAGGGCACCTGGCTCGACAGAGTAGCTTCAGAGATAATCGAGCGGGAGAAACAACTAGGCCGGGATACAAGGAGCCTCCGGGTTGAAAGCGGACTCGGTGCCTCGGGCATTCCCCATCTTGGAACCTATGGCGACGGGGCGAGAGCCTTCGGTGTAAAGATGGCTCTCACAGTGGAGGGCATTCAGGGCGAGTACATTGCGTTTTCTGACGACAAGGATGGTCTTCGGAAGGTACCCGCTGGCCTGGCGAAGTCTCTGCAGAAGTACCTTGGGTTTCCCGTGTCCAACGTTCCAGATCCTTTCGATTGCCATGAAAGCTATGGTCAGCACATGAGCCTCCTTCTACTAGACGCCTTAGATAAGACTCGGATAACCTACCGCGCTGTCTTCGCGTCCGAGGCATACAAGCAAGGGGTGTTCAACACTCAGATTGAGAAAATCCTGCAGAACTCGGAGCGTGTGGGGGAAATTATCCAGGAGACACTTGGTCAAGAGAAGTACACGGAGGTTCTACCGTACTTTCCCGTATGTTCTAGCTGTGGCCGCATCTCAACAACACGAGCGCTAGACTATGACTCCGCCACGCACTCGGTCACGTATGCCTGTGAGGGGATTGAATTGCGCGGTGGAAACTTGGAAGGTTGCGGATACGATGGAGAGGTGGACGTTCGGTCTGGGAATGGGAAGCTCAGCTGGAAAGTAGAGTTCGCAGCGCGATGGTCTGCGCTAAGAATCAACTACGAGGCATACGGAAAAGACCTCATCGAGTCTGTCAAAGCTAACGACCGAGTCATGGAGGAGATCCTTGGCGAGCCTGCTCCGTACCACACTCGCTACGAGCATTTTATCGACAAGACAGGAGCGAAACTGTCCAAGTCTACTGGGAATGTTATTGCCCCGCAGCTCTGGTTGCGATACGGGTCTCCCGAGACGCTTTTGCTGTTGATGTACAAGAGGAGCGTCGGTTCGAGGCCTGTCTGGCTGCGAGACATTCCCACCTACATCGCCGAGGTGGATGAGCTTGAGGATGTCTACTTTGGGAAAAAGAAGGTGACGGATATGAAGGAGCTGGCTCGGCTCACAGGGCTCTACGAGTATTGCTGGACGCTGCAACCGCCCGAGAAGCCATCACTCCACGTTCCCCACAACCTCTTGGTCTACCTAGCGAAGGTGGCACCCAAGGGAAGGGAACGAGAATTCGTTCTGGAGAAACTAGCAGGGTACGGGTACAAACCGGCAATAGACGATAAGCAGTTCGAAGAGCGCTTGGAAAGAGCATTCAATTGGGCGCGCGAAGTGGAGACGTTCACCGCACCTGACGTCAAGGTTGAAGGGGCTGAGAGAGATGCAGTGTTGGAACTGGCAGGGATTGTGAACGCTAGTAGCGACGAGACCTACCTCCAGAACGCAGTTTTCAGTTTGGCCAAGAAGCACGGCTTGGAACCGGGGCGTCTCTTCAAGACCTTGTACAGGATACTAATCGGGTCCGAGTCAGGTCCAAGGCTTGGACCCTACATTATCGCGATGGGACAAGAGAATGTTGCATCGGCGCTGGTCAAGTCCGCAAAGACGAGCGGGGGAAGCTAGGCTATGCTTGCCGTTCCCGCGCTTGAGGTCAGAAGAGTTCTGCCGGGCGACATGGACGAGGTTGTGGAGTTGGAGAAGGCTTCTTTTGATGATCCCTATCCAAGGTATTTCCTTGAACAGCTAGCTGCCGCTCACCCCGACACGTTTCTCGTTGCTTCCACGGAAGGCGAGATATTGGGATATACTGTCGTCGACATGTGGGAGGACCACGACCACCTCATATCCATAGCAGTTCACTCTGAATGGCGAAGAAGAGGAATCGGACGTCGTCTCCTCCTAGCACTGGATGCGGCACTTGGAAATCGGCGACCCATGCGACTGGAGGTCAGAAGAAGCAACACCGAAGCAATTCAGTTCTACCTGAAAAATGGATTCACAAAAACTAGGACGGATGAAGGATACTACCAAGATGGCGAAGACGCACTCATAATGGAAAGAGCATAGCCGAATGTGGGCAGAGAGATGCCCAAGCCTTAGCTTGGCCTGACCACGCGGTTCGGCTACACGCACCGTTTTCGGAGTCTACATTCGGGACCAAGTTTTGAAGAGTCCTATGTAAGGAGAAGAGAAGGCTCGAGGTATCAGGAGGGGTGTGCCTTGCGGGGATCGCGCATGGTCATGCCTGACTCGATCAACCTGAAAAATTTGCAACGAAGTTCCAACCTTGGATTGCGGACTAGCATTCCTACAAATATCCTGGCGGGCTGGATTCGAACCCGCGACTCCCCTTCAGAATAAGGCATTTGGCGGCGCATGTTGGAGAGGCTTCCATCCGATCTTAGGGTGCAATTCTTAGAGGGCTTTTGATAATAGGTCATAGAATGGTGAAAGTGTCAGGGCTTTGTTTCCAACCAGAGCACCACAAGAGTCACAAACACAGGAAGCCTTCATGATCGTCGCTTTTCTAGGCCTTGGAAAGGTTACCCATTCGTTGGCAGAATCCGCCAACAGAGGCAAGAACAGTGCAGGAATGCCCCGAAATGGAAGACCTGTGAAAAAGAGAACTAATGCAAATGGAGCGTACCCTGAGAATTGGATAAGACTGCCAATCAGGACATTGATTGGAAAAGGCCACATGGGCACTGATTGAAGACGGCAGAGGTTTGAGATGGGTGATTCCAATTGACAGGAAACAAATGCTCCCAATTGGTGTAGGATAGCACATGACTCTTCAGAACTTGGTGGCCAGGGAATGTGGCTTTGAAAGGTACTGGGACTAATGTCAAGGCAGAAGATGAAAAGCCCCGGGACTTCCCTGCTATCAATGTACTATATAGTGACCCTGCTTGGCTTGGTGTTCCTGTTTGTGTAATGGCGGGCTGGGTGGGATTCGAACCCACGATTTGCGGCTCCGCAGGCCGCCGTCTTGGTCCTGGCTCGACTACCAGCCCGTAGGCACGAGCGGAGTTGGGAGGTCTTATTAGCGATTTCACCCCGAGATTGATTCGATATACATGTTCACCTGTGCGAAATGCAACAATCGAGACTTTCAGTTGACGCAACTTTCTGAGATGAGATTATTGGCCGAGTGTGCGTCATGTGGTTCATCATTTATCATGGATACTGTTAGTGAGAAAAAAGCGCGTGTCGAAGCTTCAGATCCCAACCAGCATTTGATCTGGAACTGGAAGGATGAAAAGTGGCTTCCAGCGTCCCGGTGATTGAGCACTCAGCTTCTCTGGCTAAGAGGAACATAGTGCTGTTCTTCAGGTCCCACGTACTCAGTCAAGGGACGCATCAATCGATTATCCGCGTATTGCTCGAAGATGTGAGCGATCCAGCCGACGATTCGGTTGCAGGCGAAAACCGAGGGCATCAGGTCTTTCGGGATCCCAAGCGCGTTCAACGTCACAGCAGCGTAGAACTCAATGTTAGGTCGTAGGTTCTTCTTCTCCCACACATAGTCCTCAATCTTCTCCGCCATGTCAAACCACTTCCTGCTCTTGGACTCCCGCGTCAGCCTGTCGGCTACCTCCTTGAGGATTAGGGCCCGCGGATCGAAGTTCTTGTAGATCCGGTGCCCGAAACCCATTATTCGTCTGCCAGCCGCCAGCTCATCATCGACAAACTTCTCAATCTTGTCGGCAGAGCCAATTTTCTCGAGCATCTCCATCACTCTCTGGTTCGACCCTCCGTGCAAAGGACCGGCCAGGGTCGCGATTGCGCTCGTAACACCTCCACCCAGGTCCGCTAGTGTCGACACCGTCACGCACCCTGCAAACGTGGACGCGTTCATCTCATGGTCAGCATACAGCATGCAGATAGTATCGTAGGCTCGCTCAAATTCCCGGCTCGGCTTCCTCCCAGTTCGAAGATAGAGAAAGTTGGCAGCATGCCCAAGCTTCGAGTCCGGCCTCAAGGGTCTCTGGCCCCTTCTGACCCTATCGTATGTACTGACGATCGTAGAGAGGGATGAGGCTAGCTGAACAGCTTTGCGATGGTTGGCTCGCTCGAAGGTCTCAGATTTCTTCCGGGGAAACGCAGCAACATATGAGACGGCCGTTCTGGCAACCTCCATCGGGTCCGAGTTCCGGGGCAGGCTCTTGAGAACCTGGACGACGGCTGGAGAGAGGCTTCGTTGGCGTGAAAGGTCCTTAGCGAACTTGGAGAGCTGGGTCTTTGTTGGAAGTCTCCCGTTCCAGAGAAGGTAGGAGACTTCCTCGTAGCTCGAGTTTTTCGCGAGCTCTTTGATATCTATTCCGCGATATCTTAGGATTCCGTGCAGGCCGTCGATGAAGGTGATTGCGCTCTTTCCGATTACGACACCTTCGAGACCCTTCTCAATCTCGGCCAAACCGAACCGGAGTCCTTGAGAGTGAGGTACCGAAACCTCAGCGTAATTAAGCCATAGGTCAGGACCCTAAGAAAGCCCAGCGCCAGACTCTCTCGATTCTCCTATGCGCTTTTTCTGCTGGCGATTGGTTGCTAATTATGCCTCGGTCTTCTGCAGTCCATGCAGGTCCAAGTCCGCCGGACCCTTGTATTCTGATTCGGGTCGGAACAGTCGATTATCTTTGCGTTGTTCAACGATGTGCGCAGTCCATCCGACACTTCTCGCACAAGCAAAAGTACACGTGAACAGCTCGGGCGGAATTCCAACTGCATCGAGGACAAGAGACGAATAGAATTCTACATTGGTATCAATCACACGGTTAGGATGGTCCTCCCTGAGTAGCTCCCGAGCTTCGCTTTCCACAGTGCTAGCCAAGTGGAATAGGTCTGGCTTAACCAGTTCCTTCGCGAGCCTCTTCAGAACCTTAGAGCGGGGGTCCTCGGTCCGGTAGACTCGGTGGCCGAACCCCATGATACGATCTCCCTTTGCAAGGCATTCCCGCAACCACTCCCTGGCGCTCTCGGGCCTCCCGATAGACTGGAGCATCTCCCAAACGTAGATTGGCGCCCCACCATGCAAGGGCCCCTTGAGAGCGGAAATCGCGGCTACAACCGCTGAATAAACATCGGTGAGCGTGGAGGCCGCCACGCGAGCGACAAACGTGGACGCCCCAAGTCCATGGTCAGCCAAGAGTGTGAAGTAGGAGTCAAGGGCCCGGACATGTTCGGGTCGGGGCTCCTTCCCTGTTAGCATGTACAGATAATTGGCTGCATGACTGAGGTCGGCGCGCGGCTGCAAGGGACTGGCATTATGCCGGAATCGATTGAAGGAGGCGACGATAGTCGGCATGCGGGCTGTCAGAGCTATGCTGGCGTTCACTGTCGACGCGGATTTTGTGCTATCGAGTCCTCCGAGGATTGAGACTGAAGTCTGCAGGACTGATAACGGTTCAGCGACTTTCGCCACACTGTGCAGGAAATCTTCGACGACAACCGGGAGAGCTCGACTTCTCCCGAGTTTCTCGCGTAGCTGTAGAAGCTCTGCTTCGGCTGGAAGACCTCCTAACCACAGAAGGTGGGCGACGGCTTCGTACGGAACATTCCCAGCTAGCTCTGTGGCATCGTATCCTCGGTAGATGAGACGGCCGGCTTGGCCATCAATCTTCGTCAGTTCAGTGGAAGCAACGATAACGCCTTCGAGACCTTTGGGGACCCACACGATGCGTCAACCGACATCGATGAGTCTCTACCCTAATTAAACAATACCGGGTAGCGAAAGAGTTCCCGAGTGGTCTGGAAACTCGTTGGTTCGGGAAAGCCTTTTTGAAGGCCAGACTGAACTGCGACCCCGATTCATCACACTTGTCGGTCAAGACTCACAAGATCGGAGTTCTGCCAGGCGAGGGTATCGGACCGGAAGTAGTGGACGCTTCTATGATGGTTCTGGATGCGATTCAGAAAGTCGAACTGGTCAAGCTGGAGTACTTGAAGGGCGACGCAGGAGCTTATTGTATCGAAAAGTTCGGGACGAACCTTCCTCCTCAGACAGTGGAGATGCTGAGGATGACCTCCGCCTGCCTCAAAGGTCCGATGACGACTCCGGAGGAGCCGGGTTCTCCGAGGAGCGTCGCGGTTACTTTACGGTCCATATTCGACTTGTACGCGAATGTCCGCCCGGCGAGGACCCTCCCAAACGTCGCAGCCCTCAAGCCGAACATCGATTTTATCGTCGTTCGAGAGAACACTGAGGGACTCTATTCGGGAAAGGAGTTCGAAGCTGCTCCAGGAGTAGGGGTGGCGATGCGAGTGATAACCAAGGCAGCTTCTGAAAGAGTAGCGAAGTTCTCCCTCGACCTGACTATGAAGCGTCGAAAGAGGCTGACATTCGTTCACAAGGGCAACATTCTCAAGATTACAGACGGTATTTTCAAACAAGCCGTCTTCGACATGGCGAAGAAATTTCCAGATGTAGAGCTGGAAGACCTGCACATCGACATAGCAACAGCCCAGCTCATAAAGCGGCCAGAGAGCTTCGACGTCATTGTGACAACCAACCTGTTCGGAGACATCTTGTCGGACGAGGCCGCTCAGCTAGTTGGAGGTCTCGGTGTAGCAGCCGGAGCCAACATAGGAGACCACTATGGCATGTTCGAACCGGTGCATGGTTCCGCTCCAAAGTACACGGGTCAGAACAAAGTGAACCCTATTGCAACCATTGAAGCCGTGAGGATGATGCTTGAGTACTTAGGCGAGAGGCGTGCCGCCGACCGGATAGGCAGGGCTATATACAGAGTGCTGGAAGAGGGGAAGGTCCTCACCTACGACCTAGGCGGCTTGGCCAAGACTAGTGATATGGGCAGAGCGATAGCTGACAAGGTTCTCAAATCCGCATAGAACCACTACATCCTCTCGGCAAGCCGCAGTCCCAGTAGGTCGGCAGCAGCCAGCAGGACCGTCCTAACCGCAACGACGAGACCTGCCCTCTGGCGCTTTAGCTCCTCATCGGACAGGTGCGAAATGTCAACCTTCTCGTAGAATTCATGGAATCGCTGGGCCAAGACATTCGCATAAAGACAGAGCTGCGTAGGGTCCAATGTATCGGCGGCGGTGGCAAAGGTCTCAGGGAACTTGGCCAGTTGCAACACCAGTTCTCTTTCGACCGGCTCTACCAGTCTCTCAAATCTTGTAGCGGGCTCTATCCTTCCAAGTTTCCTCAATATGCCAAGTCCCCGGGTGTAGGCGTAATTGATGAAAGGGGCACTGTTAGCTTCAAAGTTCAGCGCTCGGTCCCAGACGAAGTTTGTCGACTTTGCAGCCTCCACGGAGAGGACTGCGTATCTCACTGCGGAGATGGCGATGTTCTCAGCCACCCTCTTTCGAAGGTCAGGTGACAAATCCGCGGAACGCTTGTTGACCTCGGCCGCTGACCTTGCAACGGCCTCGTCGAGGACCTGGTCGAGGGTTACATATCGGCCCCGTCTGGCCGACATTTTCTGGCCCTCCAGCGATACGATTCCGATAGGAAAGTGGTAGTAATTCTGAGCCTCTTTCTTGTGTCCTAGGACCCAAAGGGCAACCCGCAGTTGGAATTGTGCGATAGACTGCTCAACTCCAATCACGGTAATCACGCGATCAGCTTTTTCGAACTTGTACATACTATAGGCAATGTCGCGGGCTGTGTAAAGGGTCGTTCCATCCGAGCGAGTCAGTGTGAGAGGTGGGACCTCGAAACTAGGACTGACGCCTAGTTTCTCTTTCAGGTTGAAGGTTTCGACCACCCTTGCAGCGTCGAACTCCCAAGACCGCCCCTTGTTGGTGGCAAAACCTGTTTCCTTCAGTCTATCGAGGACCTCGGCCACTCGTCCTGACCACAGAACATCTCCCTCCCAGTCCCATTCGTCAAAGTGGATGAATGCTCTCCGAAGCGTCTCCTCGTGTCCATTGAGCACCATCTGAGTCACCTTGCGAACTAGCTCTCGTGTTGCCGGCTCACCTTTCTCGTACTTTTGAGTGAGCTCTTGGACGGAAACATTCGGGTCCGCGTCGTTCGCAACTGCTTGGCTCAACCACTCAAATTCTGCGGGATACTTGGCCTGAAGGTCAGCAGCAACCCCAACCCATTCATCGAGCGCCTTGTTCGCAGCGATCATATCAAGATCCGACGCCTGCGTCTTCCTAAGTAGCTCAAGTCGCTTCTTCGCCTCCGCCACTTCGACGAGCGCGGCTGTTATGGAGTAGATTTTACCGACGAAATGGTCAGATTTCTCTTTAGGTCCAGGCTCGCCCAACAACCGGTACCCGTAGGCCATTATCGCAACTTGGCGGCCCGCGTCGTCGATGTAGAACCGAGCCTTGGTATCGTGACCTCTTGCCATCAGAAGCCGCGTCAGTGCGTCTCCGAAGAACGCGCCCTTGGCAGTTGCTATGTGAATAGGCCGAGCAGGATTGGCGCTGGTATGCTCAACGATTACTCTTTTCGGTTGGTCCGTTTTCAAGAGACCATAAGTTGATCCTTCCTGAAGGATTTTGCCTACCGTTAGGTCTGCGAGCTTTGCAATATTAACTCTGAAATTGACATAGCCGGGTTCAGCAGCTTCCACAGAGGCTACGAGGGGAAGTTGTTCCAGATGGGCGGAGGCAATTGCGATATCCTTGGCAATCGCCATTGGGTTGGTTTTCTGGGTCCGGGAGAGTTCGAATGAGATCGAGCTTGCCAGCTGGCCGAAGCTCGGATCAGGCGGGCTCTCCAACGTTGAATGAAGGTCGACTTCCGGTAGAGGCTTCCCCGACTTCTTCTGGAACGCAGCGTACCCTTTCTGGAGAGCCTCCTCACACTGTGCCCTGAACGCCCCGAAAGGGTCAGCGAGATTTCCAGTCCCAAGCCCAGAAGTGCGAGAGGCCATTTTCAACAGCGAATCGTCGTTTGGCTTTGCTCTGCTAAGGTTCTTATTAAGACGAAGATGGCTGCCCGTTAGCCTCGCTCCCAACAGTCCGGCTCACTCTCATGACCGTAGTCCCAATAATCGGGCCCACCGAAGTCGCCGCAGTCTTTCTCGTCTCTATCGCCGCTGGTCTCATTGGGGCCCTCTTCGGCTTGGGAGGCGGCATTCTGATCATTCCGTTCCTAACGCTTGTTGAGGGCATTCCTACTGAGTTCGCGGTTGCAGCAAGCATTGTTTCAGTGGTGGCAACATCAAGCGGGTCTGCAGCAACCTACGTCCAAGACCATCTGACAAACCTTCGACTCGGAATGTTTCTCGAGATCAGCACGGTCGCGGGAGCAATAACTGGAGCCTATGTATCATCGTATTTCGCGGGACCCCATGAGTGGGCGCTCTTCGTCACCTTCGGAGTACTACTGTTGTACGCTGCCGCTGTAATGATCATAGGAAGAAAAATTGACTATCCTTCAGATGTGAAGCCTGACCGGCTCGCTCGAGAACTCAAACTCGGCGGCGAGTACAAGGAACATGGAACAAACGTCACCAACCACTACGAGGTGACACGGACTCCCCACACGTTTGGAATTAGCTACGTCGCCGGCGTTGTCTCAGGGTTGCTCGGAGTGGGGGGAGGCGTGATAAAAGTCCCGACCATGAACCTTGTAAGCAGGGTTCCGGTCAAGGTCGCGTCAGCAACCAGCAATCTGATGATCGGTGTGACGGCGGCCGCAAGCGCTTCAATCTACTTCCTCAGAGGAGACGTTCTGCCTTCCCTGGTAGCCCCGCTGACCATCGGCGTCGTGGCTGGAGCGGCTGTTGGAACCCGCCTCTTGCGAAGGACCCCATCGACGAAGGTCAAGTTGCTGTTCGCGGTACTATTGGTCCTGGTTTCGTTTTACATGCTCCGACAGGGAGTAAGCCTCTACCGAGGTTGATCGGAAGCTTGGACATAAACCGGCTAGTCGCCCTCTCCCTAAGAACAGGAGTATCGATTGGAGCAATTCTCAGCCTCGTCGGGCTCGGGGCATGGGCAGCAGACGGCTTCAACGCGGCTAGTTTCGCGCCCACCTCCGATATCTATGGAGCGATAGTCTCAGGGCTGTCCGGCAGTCGCACTGGCATAGTCTACTTGGGGGTGGTGGTTCTGATCGCGACGCCGATCTTCCGGGTCGCCCTTTCAGTTGCTTACTTTGGCGTAGAGAGAGACAAGCGATACGTAGCAGTCACCTTGCTCGTCCTTGCAATGCTGATCTTCGCACTCGTCTCAGGCAAGGCCGGCTAGTTGGCCTCGAAACCCCTATAGCACAAGCGGTCGCGATTCGGCCCTCCACCGTTGCGCCTTTACGTCGTGGCTATAGGAGCAGTCGTCACACTAAGCGGAGTGTATTACATGCTGCAAGAGGGTGGTATCATGGGAAATCCCTCCGGACCGAATGGACTCACTGCAATGGGACTAGGGATCATCGACATCGTCTTGGGATTGATTATGGCAAGACCCTCCAAAGTTTCAGCTCAGACGGGACCCGGTTCGATAGCGAAAGTCCTCATAGATCGTGGAGTTTATGGAACTAGCGTCTACCAACTCGCCTTTTTTGACCACAAGCTCGTGCTGAAGAGGCTTGCCACCTCCAGAACCACCGTACTGCTTGGGTTGCTGCTGACTATTGCGGGCGCAGTTCTAGAGACTGGTAACCTGCTGGTGGGAGCAGCAGCGGGAGGCCTTACTGGATACGTGGTGCAGGAATTCGTCACCCAGAAGAGGCGTGAGAGAATTTTGAAAGATAATTCACTCGGGTCAACCGGATTGGGCGACGTCGAGTTCCTCTACGAGAACGTGGACGACTTCCAAGTCCGTGGAAACCGAATGATGGTTTCGGTCGCTGACCGGGTTTTTAGGATAAATCTCCCCCGAGGATACACTAGAACATTAGGACCCGTGCTGGCTAGAATGGTCCCGAGCTTCTATGAGAAATTGGTTACTCGGCTTGAGAAAGACCTCTGAAGAAGAGCAGGAGAAGAGCGATCATACCAGTCGATACGGTCGCCAGCTCCCCCGCGGCAATGAACTTGTTCGGCTCTATAAACAGGGCACCTCTCCCGGCTGTTTCTTGGTAGAACGCCCAAGCCATGAAAATCATGCTTGCGAGACTGGTGGCGACTGTGAATATCCATAGCCCGCTCCAGAAGAACTTGTCATGCGAAGCCATTTAGGAACAGGAAGTAGTGCCTCAATCCGAGCTATTAACGTCGCGATATGCGAACTTTCCACGCGACTCATCCCAGCAAGGTCTGCAGGGATGCCCCCAACTCATCGAGCTTTTATTCGGGTCGTAGACACGACCCCAAAGCAGGGACCGTAGTCTAGATCATCCGCGCATGAGGACGTGGTGAGGACAACCAGGACAGGACATCGGGCTCCGGCGTCACGGACGGGGAGACCCGAAGGTCGTGGGTTCAAATCCCACCGGTCCCGCCCAAACCCCCGCACCCGCTCCAGCGCGAACTCCAGGGTTCTCGCGAATCTCACATTGCTCTGAAACATTTAATGAATTGATATGCGCGAAGGTCTAGCGTAACATTCCAGCCGTGTTTTCTTTCGATTTATGGTAAAACCAACTTGTGTGTTGAACCGTCGGAGGTAGCTAGCCGGTACATCCATTTGATAACAGTCTTTCCGTCTCTCGTAAGTTCTTCCTGTATGAGGATCTTCGAGGCTCGTACCCGCCCGGCTGACTAGACGCGGTTCCTGTGTGGCGATTCCGAGTGAATTCAGCAGATGCTTTGCATGGTGGCCTCCTCACATAATCATTGAGAGCAAGGAGTGAAAGTGATGAAATTAGACTGAAGTGTAGAAGGCGACGTGTAGACCTTGTCCAAAGCCGGTTTTCCCCTAGCTCTACTACGGAAGGCTCGATTTCTGAGATTTCTGCGTTAAGACCCTAACGGGTTTCAAATAAGCTTCAAGGTTCGGACGGCTGAAATCTCCGCATTCAGCAAGAAGCTCAAGGAACAGCACGAAGCCGTCCTCTGCATAGAGCCGCTATAACCTGACAATAAGGACGGGCTCGAAACACTGGTAATACGCGGACGCTGGACGAGAAAGACAAGTCTGCACAGTAGGGACAAAGCGGCTAAGACTCTACGGTCGCTGTCTAGGTGCCAGGCCTACTTCTCCCGGTCTCCAGAAGTCGTGGGCGAGAAACTGCGAGTTTCAATAAGAGCTGAGCAATCCAAGTTTGAGTAGATCTTCGCAAAATTCGATGAGCTGAAAGTACCATACCCCGTCGCGAAACCTGCAAGCTTCGCCTCAAGCTTCGCCTCAAAAGCTGATTTGTGAGTGCTATCATTCGATATCCTAGAGCCTCCTGAGATGTTTCCGACCCCTATGCCTAAACCTGAGAAGACTAAGTCCGAGCTAGGTTTCTCAATGACCGGATGCTATTTCAAACCCCAATCCGCCGTCGTGCCGAGTTTGCCACTCGGTGGAAAGCCGCGTTTGAAGGGGTAGGCTTAAGCCAACCCGTCCTCTCGTTTTCATCGAGAAGATTCGGGTTGGATAGAGGTTCGAGGACTCGGGAAGTTACTGGTCTGATAATCTTGGTACTCGCGATCTTCCTGGTCTTGCAGTCATTCCCTACTTACCTGGCCGTGGCCGCTTCCCAAGTTTACGTCGCGTCTTGGGATGGACCAATCGATCCGGGAGCTCAAGACTTTGTTGCCTCGTCAATAAGCGACGCTCGCTCAATTGGAGCGACTACCTTCATCCTCGTCCTCAACACGTTCGGCGGCAGCGGCAACAACATGGATAACATCATCAGCACCATATCCAGCTACCAAACAGATGGGAACACCGTCATCACCCTCGTCGCGCCAACCGCAACCCATGCCTTTAGCGCCGGTACTTTCATCGCCGAGGCTTCGAACAAGATCTACATGGTAAGAGGAACCGTAATCGGCTCAGCCACACCAGTCCTTCCACCATTCTCCGACCCCTCCGAACTCCGCAAAGACATCGACGCGTTTTCCAAGTACATGCAGACGATAACCCGTTACTGGGGGAGAAACGACACCGCAACGGCTCTAATGGTTACCAACGGAACATCCTACACCGACGCTGACGCGGCCCGGCTCGGCGTCATCAACGGGACTCTCGCTGGCCCGTCAGTCCGAAATGCTCTCGCCCAACTTCCAGCTCCTTACACCATAACCGATCCGAACATCGAAATCCATTCTTCTGGAATCCGTTCCGCAGCCATCGAAATTCTCAGCGACCCCACACTCGCTGCCGTACTCTTTTTACTGGGCGTCGCAGCAATTCTCATAGACCTGTTCCATCCCACACTAGTTCTCACAGTCATTGGGGGAACAGCCCTAGTCCTTTCATTATTTGGTCTTGGCCTTTTCGGCGTCTCCTTGGTCTCACTTGTCCTGATGTTAGTAGGAGCACTCTTCATCTTCCTAGAAGTAAAAATCCATCATGGCGTGTCTGCACTCATCGGAGTTGCCATTTTCATCGTAGGATTCCTGCTAATCTTCCGTCTGCCTCCCTCACCGCCCATTCAGGGACAGCCGACAGGGCTCTTAGCCCCAATCGCCTTCATTACCTACGTACTTCTAGGCCTTCTGAGCGGCGGAGTCGTCCTCGGAAGCCTCTACCTTTACAAGGTAAGAGAGACTTTGATGCACCAGCCGCTGGCCATCAACCCCAAGTCTATAATAGGCAAAGAAGGCTTCCTTACGACTGATCTAAAGGCGGGCGGGTTTGCCACGGCGAACATAAGCGCCGAAGACTACACAGTAACATCCACCAGCGACGTCCCTAAGGGAACACGGGTCGTCGTAATAGACGTACAAGGCTTGAAACTGATTGTAGAAAGGAAGAAGGAAGCCTAGCAATTGTTCCTCGAAGCTGTTCTCCAAACGGCCGCAGAAATCAACGCCCTCATTCAAATCTTCTTCTTCATACTGATCTTCATAATACTTCTCGCTGTCTTCGGTACTTCGATCAAGATAATCAAGGAATACGAGCGTGTAGTCGTCTTCCGCCTGGGAAGGGTCCAGCCAGCAAGAGGACCCGGATTTGTCCTGATTCTCCCTCTCATAAACCGGCTTGTGAAAATTGACCTTCGAGAGCGTTTCCTCGAAGTTCCTCATCAAACGGCCATCACTAAAGACAACGCGCCGGTAGACATTGACTTCTTGATCTACTACAAGGTCATTGATGCTAACCAGAGCGTCGTCCAAGTCCAGAACTTTGTTGGCGCATCCGTTGGACTGGCCACCACAACCCTAAGAGCAGTGGTTGGAGACATTGGACTCGACGAGCTGCTGGCGAAAAGAGAGCAGATCAACACTGTTCTTCGTACGCGTTTGGACGAGGTCACAGAGAGATGGGGAATCAAGGTTACCAATGTCGAAATCCGCGAAATTCGCCCGCCAAAAGATGTCCAGGAAGCTATGGTGAAGCAGATGACCGCAGAACGATCCCGTAGAGCAATGGTTCTCGAAGCAGACGGCAAACGAGAATCAACGGTCCTAGTCGCGGAAGGAGACAAGAACGCCGCCATCCTAAGAGCTGAGGGTGATAAGCAATCAGCGATACTCCGAGCCGAAGGTTTGAACCAGTCACTGACCACAGTGTTTAACGCTGCCAAGGGAATCGACGCGAAGACAATGGCGCTGCAATACCTCGACACGCTAAAGGCACTTGGCGCTACTCCGTCTACGAAATACATCTTTCCAATGGAGTTCACAAGCCTCCTCAGCAAAATGAGGGGCTTCATGCAAGAAAGCTCCGAGGACAAACCGTCCACCTAGACCGGACGGACCAGGACAGGGTCTAGGCGCAATGGTCAGCTAGGTTCATTAACCCTCAACTCTGATGCCCTAGCCATGGGCGAACCTGAGACACAGCGGCCTAGAAGAGTTCAGGCTCTGATCGTAATCGCCCTTCTGGTCGTCCTCGCTACTGCCACCGCCTACGCGGTGATGAGCGACGCCTCGGTGAGAGGGTTAACGGTGAGGATATCCAACCCAATCAGAACCTGTTCCATAGACTCTTTGACAGACGCTAGGATGGTCACCTTCTCCCTATCTGCTATCGTCTACAGCACTCACTCCCTTCGGACCTCCATTAGTCAAGTAAGGCTTCAACTAGCGGCTGACGGAGTGGCGGTCGGCACCGCGAACGAAACTGACAGAGCTTTCGACCCGGGACAGGGAACTAGTTATTCCACCCTCCTTTTCAAGGACCCAGTCTTGGACCCCTCCAACCTTCCCCCCTCGTCCAACCTGGTCCTCGCCATAACAGCCCAAGTCTCGGCGGGCTTCTACAGAATGAAAACTACAGCTTCAGACAGCCAAGTCGTCAGCTCGGGGACCGGCTGTTAGCCTCCTCGCCCTGACCTGCTTCTCCTTGAAACGGTCCTCAGGGAGCAAATGCCGTTAAGAAACGCGTCAAAAAGGCATATTTCAGTACCAAGCGGAACCCTTTTCTTCTCATCAAAACACCAGTTACCTATGCCGAAGACAGCAGGCATACCAAAGTCGTTAGTCGCCGACATCAACAAACTCAAGACACGCCTAGGATCGCTGGAGAAAGCCAACTCATCGCTACTCAAGGAATTCAAGAACACGATCAAAGAACACGCTGCAATGATAAAAAAGCAAGAGCAGACAATCGCCAGCCTCGGAAAGAAGTCAGCGAAGAGAGAAAAACGCAAACCAAGCGCGTACAACCTCTTCCTCAAGGACAAAATGTCTCAGGGTATGAGCATGGTCGAAGCGGTCAAAGCATGGAAAGAGAAAGAAGGCGGAATGTCGACCTCAAGCATGAGGCAGACATCGACCAGCCAAGACTGGCAACAACAAACACAACAGTACTAGTGCAAGAGAACCTCAATCACGGCTCGCCTGACGAGAAATGCGGCGCACCCCAAACTTTTTTTTCGATAAGGAGAGACTTCAGACCGACTGTCATTTTCTAGACTAGCAACCCTCCGACTGCGCTTCCGAAGATAGTCTCGACCTTCAGGTCAGGTTAGGCGGTGACGCACATTTCCTAATGCGCACCGGGCCGAAAACAAAGCGGGATGGGTCTGAGACGAAAAAAGCATCGGGAACTAATCGTCTAACGGCTCGCTCGATAAGAGGCTGGTTGTTCAGGATAGCATGTTTACTCCAGGAGCTTCACAGCCTCGTCTCGAGGAATGGCGACGAGCGTCTCGGTGTGTAGCAGGTCTCCCCACCGCATCAGTGCTTTCAAAGCCGCCTTCTCACTAGGCGCCTCAATTGTCACAACCGCGTCATAACGTCCGATCGTCCAATAGGCGCTGACAACTTTTCCCCCTTCGTCTCTGAACTTGTTCCAGAGCCTGTCCGCCTGCTGAACCATATCCTTGGTCGGCTTGGTTCTCCACTTTGCTAGACTAACGAAAAATGGCATTTGCAACCACATTGCCCATCGACAGTATTTGAAACCTGTGTCTTGCCAAAAACCCTAGGCTTGAGGACTTCCCGCGGAAATGGGCCATGCTTGCTTGGCAGGGAAGATGTCGTATTGACGTGACTCGGCCTACCCCCCAAGAATTGCTTTGAAAGCGTTCAACGCGAGCGTCAAGCATCTTCGCGCCTTCACGAAGGTTCTTAGCCTAGTTCCGAGGCGATTTGGGAGGTATACGAGAGGAGGTGTTATCCAGGCCGATGAGTCGTAGTTCGTATGGTAGCCCCAGAACGATGCACAAAGTAACCTGTTCTGACTGTGGGAAGGAAACTGAAGTGCCGTTCCAGCCAACTGAGGGAAGACCAGTTTACTGTAGGGATTGCTACCAGAAACATAGAAGGTACTAGTAGTTTCTGCTAGTCCCGGGAGTCTTCAACGACTCCGATACGCAGTAATTATCATCCGCTTTTTAGGAACCCTACTCTTAAACGACGGTCAGCCTCATCGCAATCACTCTTCCAATCGCGTTGATCCAGCCTGACTGAGGAAATCGTTGTTGAGAAGCCTGACGAAATCCCCGGAGCCTGGCAATCATACTACGGCAGCCTCGCAGACCTCTTCCGCAGCAAAATGCGTCCGTCGAGTCGTTGGACGATTCTTGAAGCGGGCGCTGGGAAAGGACAGCTGACAATTCCCCTCCTCCGCCGTCTACCCGGCTCAACTAGCTACATTGCTGTCGACTCATCACGAGGGGCGTACCGCGACTGGCTTCCGCAGCTCACAAGGTTGTTGGATGCGACAAGACTTCGCGAGAGGGTCAGAGTCTTGAACGAAGATGTGAGAAGAATGCTGAGCGTGAAGAGTCAGAGCGTGAACGCGATAGTGTCTAACGAGCTTCTGTGCGACCTTCCGAGAGAAGCACAGCTAGCTAGAGCGTTTAGAGAGTTCAGCCGTGTATTGGTGCCCGGAGGAATTATGATTCATGGCGAGTGGTCGTCGGTACCCCGAAAAGACCAGAAGTCGTTTCAAGTCACTCACAACCCTTCTTGGAATCCAGACCAACTCTCTATTCAAGCAAGCAACGCAGGCTTCGTCGGGATAGAGTTCTGTTTCTTCGACACCACACTGAAATTCAAAGGAGAATCCGCTGAGAGAGAAGTAGAAAGCTGGGCGCCAGCGAAACACTTCCTACCCAAGAACAAACACATTTTGCGAAAACATGGAATGCGGTTACCTCCCGAACACATCATCTTCTGCCACAAACCACGGTAATAGGAAAGCGAACTGTTATAGAAGCCGTCGACAAAATACCCTCTCCCAGACACGAGGTTGAGAGACCCCCGTCATCGCTCTGGGATGGAAGAAAGCAAGAAAGCATCTCTTCTCCTTGAAGACGGGACGCTCTTTCAGGGCGCGGGGTTCGGTGCCGAGACAGAGGTCTCAGGCGAAGTCGTATTCAACACTTCAATGTACGGCTACCCCGAACTCCTAACAGATCCATCCTACTACGACCAAATAGTCGTAATGACCTATCCGATCATCGGCTCCTATGGAGTGCCGTCGCGATCACTCTCTGACAAGCACGGAATGCCACTTCATTTCGAATCTAACGCGATAAAGGTGAAAGGGTATGCAGTCCATTCTCTCTCCGCCCCGAGCCACTGGTCCAGCGAGCGAACAGTCCAAGACTGGCTTCAATCAGAAAACGTACCAGGAATATCTGGTATCGACACCCGAGCTCTTACACAGAGGCTCAGAACCAAAGGGACCATGCTTGGAACCCTGAGAGTCTCATCCGACAATTTCGACCCTGATATGGGAGAGCGCGACCTCAAGAAACTGCGAGATCCCAACCAGTACGACATTGTGAAAAACGTGAGTCCCCCTAAACCTGTGGTATACAATGGGGAAAACGGGGCGAGAATAGTCGTCATCGACTGTGGGGCAAAGTTTGGAATCGTGAGAGAGCTGCTCGCCAAGGGGGTGGGCGTGGTCAGAACCCCCTACGATTACAGCCTCGACAATATCCTCCAGTTCAATCCTCATGGCATCGTCATAAGCAATGGTCCTGGGGACCCAACAAAGTGCGAGAAGACCATCGAGACAACCCGCCAGCTAATCAACGACACGGACCTTCCGCTAATGGGAATCTGCCTAGGTAGCCAGATACTGGGACTAGCAGCGGGAGGCAGCACCTTCAAGCTGAAGTTCGGCCACCGAGCGGTAAACCATCCATGTCTGGACCTGAAAACCGGACGATGTTACATAACAACCCAGAACCACGGTTATACTATCGAAGAGAAATCAATCACAGATACCGACTTCGAAGTCAGCTTCAAAAACGTCAACGACAAGACCGTAGAAGGAATCCGTCACAAGACGAAGAAAATCATAGGCGTCCAGTGGCATCCTGAAAGCTCACCCGGTCCACACGACACACAGTTTCTCTTCGCAGAGTTCCTCGGAGATGCGGCTAGAAGTTGAGACAAGCCAGCATCAAGAGCGTTCTGATAGTCGGAAGCGGCGCGATCAAGATAGGCGAGGCCGGCGAATTCGACTATTCAACTTCCCAAGCCATCAAGGCCTTGAAGGAGGAAGGAGTCAAAACCATAGTTGTCAACCCAAATGTCGCCACAGTCCACACTGACGAAAAGTTCGCCGATAGAGTATACTTCGCGCCCATCAAGGCCGACTACTTGGAAGAGATTATCGAAAAGGAGAAACCTGACGGAATCCTCCTAGGATTTGGCGGGCAGACCGCTCTAAACTGCGGCGTTGAACTATCAGAACGCGGGACGCTCGAAAAGTACCACGTTGCAGTTCTCGGAACAACCATCCGAAGCATCGAGACCGCCGACAACCGAGAACTGTTCAAGAAAACCATGCTAGAGAACGGGGTCCCGGTTCCGAAGAGCCTGAAAGCCACAAACGTTCAGGAAGCCCTTCAGGCAGCGAGACACATCGGCTTCCCGGTAATCGTCCGCGTCGCGTACACCCTCGGAGGCCAGGGCTCAGGGGTTGCCCACAACGAGCGAGAACTCGCCGAGATATCGCTAAAGGGTCTATCCGTCAGCAGAATTCACCAGGTCCTCGTCGAAGAGTACCTGGAGAAGTGGAAAGAGATTGAGTACGAGGTCATGAGGGACTCTGCGGACAATTGCACAATTGTCTGCAACATGGAAAATCTCGATCCCATGGGAGTCCACACGGGTGACAGCATCGTAGTCGCCCCATCACAAACCCTGACCAACAGAGAGTACAACCTTCTGCGCGAGACTGGTCAGAAGGTTATCCGTGCCCTAGGAATAGTTGGCGAATGCAACATCCAGTTCGCCGTCAACCCTCACGGGGAGGATTTCCGAGTAATAGAGGTCAATTCTCGACTCTCCCGAAGCTCGGCGCTCGCATCGAAAGCAACCGGCTACCCAATAGCGTACATCGCAGCTAAGCTCTCTCTGGGTTATATGCTCCCGGAGCTGACAAATCGAATAACCGGGGTCACCACGGCCTGTTTCGAACCCTCCCTAGACTATGTCGTCGTGAAGATTCCGCGGTGGGACTTTCAGAAGTTCCGAAGAGTCAGCCGTGGAATCGGGACCCAGATGAAATCGGTAGGGGAAGTGATGGCTATTGGCAGATGTTTCGAAGAGGCAGTTCAGAAGGCGGTTCGAATGCTTGAAATTGGGAGAGAGCTAACGGATGTCAACGACCTCGGTCAGGGGCTCAGGATTAGACGCGAGATGGGCTCTCCGACTGACCAGAGGCTGTTCTATGTGGTAAAAGCGCTGAAGGCCAAGGCGAACGTGGAAGAAATCTCTAGGCTAAGCGGAATAGACCCCTGGTTTCTCGACAAGCTGCAGAACATAATCACCTTCGAGAATCATCTGCGACGAAGCAAGCCTGGAGCCCGACAGCTACGGCGAGCGAAGGAGCTCGGGTTCTCGGACAAAAGAATCGGAGCGCTGATCGGCAAGACTGAACTCGATGTCAGGCGACTCAGAAAGCGCTTCGGAATAATCCCTTGCATCAAACAGATTGACTCACTCTCCGCTGAATGGCCTGCCTCAACCAACTATCTCTACCTCACCTACGGCGGGAGCAGCGACGACGTAACCTACCTTGAGAGGAACAGGGTCCTAGTACTCGGCTCCGGATGCTATAGGATAGGATCCAGCGTCGAGTTCGACTGGTGCTGTGTCAACATGGCTCTGGCCCTCAAAAAGATGTTCCAAGAAGTGGTCATGGTGAACTGCAACCCGGAAACAGTCTCCACTGACTTCGACGTTCCCGACAAGCTCTACTTTGAAGAGCTCACCTTCGAGCGCGTTCTGGACATAGTTGATAAGGAGAAGCCTTCGGGAGTCGTCGTGAGTGTCGGCGGGCAGACCCCCAACAACCTCGCGGTCAGCCTAGCACCCCACGTCAAGATTCTCGGCACCTCTCCGGCCAACATCGACATGGCCGAGGACAGGTCGAAATTTAGCCATCTCCTAGACCAGCTCGGCATAGCTCAGCCCAAATGGAGCAAAGTGGAATCTCTTGAAGGCGCGAAAAAATTCGCCAAATCAATTGGCTACCCGGTTCTCATAAGACCCTCATACGTCCTATCTGGCGCAGCGATGAATGTGGCGTTTGACGAGCCTGGACTGCTGAACTACATTAGGCGAGCTTCGAAAATATCGAAGAAGAATCCGGTTGTAATTTCAAAGTTCGTGACCAGAGCACGGGAGGTCGAGGTTGATGGTGTCAGTGATGGAAGGAATGTATTCATCGGGGCGTTGATGGAACACGTTGAGAATGCCGGCGTTCATTCTGGCGACGCGACCATGAGCATCCCGGCCCTAACCCTCAACCGGCCTCTGAAAGACAAGCTGGTGGACGCTACCCGGAAAATCGCGAGAGGTCTCAAGATACACGGTCCTTTCAACATTCAGTTTATCGTCAAGAATGAGCAGGTATTGGTAATCGAGTGCAATCTTAGAGCATCCCGGAGCATGCCCTTCGTCTCCAAGACGATCGGCCGAAACCTGATGGACTTAGCCGCCAGAGCCATAACAAACGGCAAAGTCGAGGAGGGCGAAGGCGTCCCCCGAGGATACGCGGTAAAGGCTCCACAGTTCTCATTCACCCGCCTCGACAAGGCCGACCCTATCACAGGCGTTGAAATGGTGTCAACGGGAGAGGTTGCCTGCTTCGGCGAGAGCTTCGAGGACGCGTTTATCAAAGCCATGGTGGCCAGTAACTTCTATGTACCACAGCCAGGCGATTCCGTCCTAATCACAATGGGAGAAACACGCAAGGAGATAACTCCCTACGCAGGCATGCTAGTGCGAAACGGGTACAACATCTTCGCCACCCAGCACACAGGAGAGGAATTCTTGAGGAACGGCGTTAACTGTGCAATCTTGCACAAGGTTAGCGAGAAACGAAAACCAAACATCCTCGACTACATCACCAGCAAGGAGATAAAACTCGTAATCAACATTCCAAGTCATCAAGGCGAGCCAAATTCACGGAGAATTCTAAAGGACGAATACCTAATTCGTAGGAAGGCAACCGAGTTCGGAATACCCGTAGTAACAAACCTCCAACTGGCGAAAGCACTGATCAAGGCTCTACTGAGGAAAGAAAACGGCAGGCGAGCCACGGTAAACGTGAAGGCACTTGCACAATCAACCGGTCAATTGCCCGAAGCCAAAGCAGCTAAGGAGCTCAACACGGCACCATTGCAGCTGCGGTAGCCAGTCCGCCGCGGTAGACTATAGTTCAGCCGAATTCGCCCATAATAGTCCCTGAATCGCAATCTGTACGCGACCACTGAAGGTCGCCCTGACGGCTTGAAGGAAAATGCTAACGATCCCACCCTCTCGAAATCCTAGATTCGCCCATATCACGCCCTTTGCGCCCCGAAAACAGCCCACTCTCCGTGCGAGACAGGAAACGACTTCTGAAAAACGATCGGGTACGGACGCGGCCATTCGAGATGTGAAACCCGGTTCGAGTTGGCAAGGGCGGCTTCTGGGCTACGCCTATATACATCATAGCCCAAAAACTGCTCTGCAACTGAGCACAATGCCCGACTCGCCCATCATCATGACCCTTGACAAACCGCACTTCCAGGTAAAACTCCACCACGACCGGCTCCAGGTCGACCTCAAAGAAGGCGTCAGAGCAGAACTCGAAAAACTGGCTGAAGCCAGGCCCATCCTCCGCGATTCTCTCGGATGGATTTTCCAGACCATCATACCCCTCGACGTCAAGCTCTGGGAAATAGAAAAGGTCCAGGCAGACAGCACTGGAAAAATGAGCATCAAAATCCCACACCGCCGCGACCTACACATACCCCTCGAACCGGCAGAGTCAAGACAGCTCACCGAGAAGCTTGAACAATTGATCCCTCTCGAGAAGGAGCGAGAGTTTCAGCGCCAGAAGAGCTACGAGGCAGCGATGAAGCAGAGGGAAGCCTCCGAGGCCGAAGCCCTGCGTCTGACCAGAAGACCCGCCTGACCTCGCACGCTACGACGTACAATTCATCGATAGTTAGCACGTCTTTCCAGACATAGTCATGAGCTAAACAAGTCCTGGTCTTAAATCCGCACAGAAAATGAGAAACACGGGAAATGTCAGAGGAATTCGAGGAGCGTTTCATAAAGCCGATCATCAACGCATCCTATCCAGGCACGCTCGCAGGACTGGGACTCGCAGCGCTTTCGGTCACCGGAGCGAGAAGCCTAATTCTCACACTCAGCCTCGCATCCGGTGCCCTCCTCTTTCTCCTCTCGGCCTTCTTCCTCTTCTTTTACACGGTCTATCCAACCAGGAGGCGTTACTGGACTGGGTCAGCCCTCTCCTTTCTCATGGGACTCGTAGCCTCTATTGTCTCGGTGATAATCCTCGTCATAGTCAGTTTCTAGGACCCGCATCCCGACGTTTCAGTCTACTCAGGGCTGTAAGCAGAAGGAAACACTGAAGTCGAAGAGCCATACTCGATCCTGTCTCATATGCCTCACCTAACCGTGGTAATGGTCGAGCCCGGGTATGATGAAACCATCGGGTTCGTCGCACGAGCGATGAAAAACTTCGACCTAGCAAACCTCCGACTCGTCAACCCAATCGCCCGAATCGAAGGTAGAGCGAAAATGCGAGCAGGCCACGCACAAGAGGTTTTGGAGAACGCAGAGAGGTTTCGATCGCTTTCGGAAGCTGTTGCGGATCAAGATCTGACAGTAGGAACAACGTCCCAGAGAGCCCGCTCCCAATACCGAGTCCTACGACGACCAGCGAGCCCGAGGGACCTAGCGGAACAACTCAAGAAAGCCAGCGGGTCTGTTGCCCTGGTTTTTGGGAGGGAGGGAACAGGTCTCACCAATCAAGAACTAGCACTCTGCGACATGACCGTTACTATCCCCTCATCTCCAAATTACCCCACACTCAACCTTTCACACGCAGCAGCAATCATCTTCTGCGAACTGTTCAATACACTCGAAAACGACTCATCCGACGAACTCGCACCACAATCTGTCAAAACGATCATGGTGAACTTTCTAGAAAAATCAGCACGGCTGGCAGGAATCAATGCAGAGGAGACAAGCCTGGCTCTACGGGCCTTCAAGAACATGCTTGGCAGGTCAGCATTAAGGGTGCGAGAGGCAAGCCTCCTCGCGGGCGTTCTTCGGAACATTACGATTGCACTATCCGACGCTCGGCTCACATCTCGACCCGACCAACGCGCTGAAAATCTCCTGGTTCCGCAGAACTTGGTTCGGCACCTTCCTCAGGTTTGACAGGGCACACGAGAATGCAGCCGACTAGACAGCGTCTTCCTACGATGCCTGATATGCTCGCTGCAAAGGATAGAATCAGGGGAGTGGCGAGCAAAACTCCTCTAGTCGAGTCGCCTGTCCTGTCGAGACGCCTTGACTGCCGAATCTATCTAAAGCTTGAGTGCTTCCAGCCTATACGGGTTTTCAAGATTCGAGGAGCCTACAACAAGATCTCTCAAGTGCCGGAGAGAGAGGTGGTTGCAGTCTCCTCGGGAAACCATGGAATGGCCGTGGCATACAGCTCTCGACTGCTAGGAAAGCATTCGATAATAATAGTTCCTGAAACGATCGTCCCCGAAAAACTAAGCGTCATCGAAGAGTTCGGTGGGCGAGCGGTCAGGTTTGGAAAGAGTCACAAGGAGAGAGAGGAGAAAGTTCGGGAAATCGTGAGCGAGACTGGGGCCGTTTTTGTCCACCCATTTAACGACCCGGATGTTATTGCAGGAAACGGGACTTGTGGACTGGAGATTGTAGAACAGCTACCAGATGTTGATTCAGTGATTGTCCCTGTGGGAGGAGGTGGCTTGATCTCAGGGATAGCTCTGGCGGCCAAGTCTACCCGACCACCAGTTCGCGTCTTTGGTGTGGAACCGGTTGGCGCGGGGAAGATGACCGCGGCTCTCGAAGCTGGGAAGCCCGTTGACATCAGTGCTCCTAGGTCTTTAGCGGACGGGCTTATTCCGTCCAGCGTCGGGGATCTCACTCTTGAGGCGTGTAAGCTATACGTTGACCAAGTCTTAACGGCGTCAGAAGAGAATATCCTCTTGGCGACGAAGCTCCTAATTCACGACGCGCACATATTTCCAGAACCTTCAGGTGCGGCCTCTCTAGCTGCCCTTCTCGGAGGTCAGCGGCTAAGAGGTCTCGGTAAGAAAGTCGTCTTGGTCATTTCAGGGGGAAACATATCACTCGACCTTCTCAAGAGGACTCTACTGTAACCATCGCCACCCCGTGAGTAGGAAGAAAGCCGCATATGGACATGTGCGCACGAAAGTGATAAAAGCTAACCCTAGGCAACTGTAGTTGCTTTGAGGCTTCCTGAGACAATGAGGATCTCTCTGAGAGAGATTCTTGCTCTCGTCCTTCTGGGACTCACATTGGGCGGTCTGTCACCCTATGCAATCCATTCCTCGACTGGGCAGAGCACGTTGCCTGTCGTAAGTGTCTTCAGCAATTCCTACAGTTCATCTAATGTCACGGACACGGCCCTAGTTCCAGGGACCGTAGTGACTTTTGAGGTTAACGTGGCTGATGCGCCGTCGTTCAACGGGTACGAGTTTGTACTCTATTATGACTCATCATTCATTCAGGCCACAACGGTGGATGTTCGCACCGGAACCGTCTTCACCAACCCCTTCGTAGCTCTCCAGGACCTCGCCGTTCCCGGCATCATTCGGCTCTCAGTTGTGAACCTTGGAAGCTCGTTCGACGGCGCGTTTGGGAGCCTTGTCCATTTGGCTTTCCGGGTCGTCGACACTGGGGTCAGCCCCCTTGTGCTAGCTGCAGGAACTGCGAACCCTGCCAACGCTGCCGAAAGCGACACGCGGCTGGTACTGGGCTTGAACCCAATCGCCGTCTCCACCTCTGATGGTTATTTCAAAAACGTAGCAGGGAAACTCGGCCCGGTTGCAGCCTTTACCTTTCTGCCGGCTATGCCTCTAAAGGGAAGCACCGTATTTTTCAACGCTACGGACAGTTTCGACGCTGATTTCAATTCACTGCCCGACCGCGGCCTCAGCACTTACACTTGGGATTTCGGCGATGGTCAGGGGCAGGTTTCGATCTTCCCGTTCATCACTCACAGGTTCGGCCAGCCCCAAATGGGGGGCGCCGACTATTCGGGCAACTTTTCCATCAGACTGACTGTTAAGGATACTGACGAAGGCTTTGTTGGGATTAGAACACTCCTAGTCCCGATAAGTCCGACCGCCGGGTCGTCTGCAGGAGTGACCTTCGACACCGGTCCCACGCTTTCAACTCCCGCTGGTTCTTCGGTTGTCAGTTCAATTCTGATTTTCAGTGTCGGAGGGTTCATAGGAACGGTAGGTCTGACCTCTTCCTCTTTTCCCGTCCTGCCTAACGGCTTGTCAACGGCCCTCAACCCGACCAGCGTGAGTCTCGTTGTTGATGGAACAGCACACACAGTCCTCACGACTACCGCCAAGGTGGATACGCCTCCGGGCCGATATGTCGTAGTGATAAGAGCCTCCAGTGGAAGCGTCGCCGTGGGAGCAGGGATTCTCTTTGTCGAGGTCCAACCGCGAGAACCAATCTTCGGAAGCGCCAAGTTCGCGTGGACCCGGAAGATTTCCGTTTCATCCAACCCCCTAGAGACTTGGAGGGGACAGGTGGCTAACCCGAACCCAGTTACACCTCTGCAAGTTAGACTACACATCACCGGAACCATAGCTGGTGTCCCCATCTTCACCAGCGATTCCGCAACAATTCTGCTCAGCCCCGGAGGGTCTCAGTTTCTGACTGCCACCAGACTGTTCCCTTCATACCAGGCCGGTCTAACATTCGGGTTCACGGCTACCATCGTCTGGTCGTTCGTCCCCGGAACCTACCTAGTCAGCTCCTCTAGAGTGACGGGCACGATAATGGTTTCAAAGTAGCGGCTTCAATGAATTAATGGGCTAAATATGCCGCGAGGCGGCTCACCCGACGGTGTGAGCTGGTGGCTCTAGCCGAATGTGTCTCTCTTGACGCATGAGAAGCATCTATAAGTCGTCTCGGTCGCCCATTTTCCGTCATTGTCAAGAATCTGATGGTCTTGGATGTTGAGTTCGCTGTCGTCGAAGGTTTCTCCGCACCTGTCACAAATATGTGGCAACATGAGCCTCCCATGCGGTGGATTATGCGACACATAAACAATCGCTATATTGAACGTGCGAATCGTTATGTCGAGCCGCGCTTGACAGATACACTTTCCGGCAAGTCAATGGTCCAGAAGACCTTCGTCTATGTTGACAGCGTTGGAAAAGAGTGTCGGAAAGCACTCACCGTTGATTTCGGCCAGAGCCATAAAGGAGTCCGGTTCGACGCGGTCTCCCAGCTGCTTCGACAGGCAGTGTTGGACTGGTTTGCACGACGTGATAGGAACTTGAAGTTGGTTCACGAGTCCACGGACGACAGAAGGCTCGGCGAAGTTCGAATCGTGTTCCAGGGAGAGGCTGGGAAAGTTCATTTTAGAATCCGCTTTGATGCGTCCTTTACACTAGCAGGACAGTTGAGGGACTCGCAGTGCTTCCTGAAGGGAGTCAACGTCTCTGTCGACTCTCGAGACTTCTCGATCTAGAGCGAGAAGGAAACCTGCGGTTAGCATTGAAGCCGGTTCGCGAGTTCTGTTAGATTTCGGACCTTCTTCGCTGTGCGGCGAAGAGCGCTTGGTACAGGTTTCTGTTTGTTCCTGTTGACCCAGATGGTTGGGATGGCGAGTTTCGTGGCTGGTTCAATGTCATGGTAGAGGCTTCCTGCGACGTGAAGCCACTGGTTTGTGCCGATGACTCTTCGAGCTGCCCTAAAATGGGCCGGTCTTGGCTTGTAGGACCTGACCTGTTCAGCGGTTATGATTATCTCGAATGGAACTGTGAAGTGGGTGAGGGTGGCGGCTAGGAGGTCGTTGTCCACGTTCGAGAGTATTCCTAGGGTGTAAGATTTGGCGAGCCTTTCGAGCGAGGGGTTTGTGTCTGGGAAGGGTTTCCATCTCGGGAGGGCTTCGGAGAGAATATCAGGGTCTGGATGGCTCCAGTCGATTTTTCGGGCGATGGTTTTGACTGCTAGTGATTGGACTTCTCGGTATGACTTGTACGGCTTCTCTTTCTCCACGCGTCTCTCTTCCTCATCAGAGAGTGCAACGAGCTTCTTGGCGGACACGGTTTTCCGTTCAACACCTGTCAACGCCTCATGGAACGCTTCCCCGATGCCTGTCTCCCAGTCTATCAACGTGCCGTAGCAGTCGAAGGTGACCACATCGTAATCCGGCTCCTCGGCAACTGGCTTGACACGGTGGGCTTGAATCGTAGCTTCAACCGCTGGGCGGTGTGAACCAGTTCTGTGAGCGGGCGTTGTCTTGTTTTGGCTCAACGTTGGTCTCATTCGGGCGCGCGGGCGGGAAAATAGGAGCCCGACGGGGGCCATAAGGATTTCTTGACCAAAGAAAGATTCATCGTTTCTTTTGCAGTTTCACCTACCTGTCACTAGTCTTGTTATGGGCACGGTTTAGGATTCGCCTTTTGTGTCTCAAACGGCCGCGTCCGTACCCGGTCGATTTTTCAGGGCCCGTTTCCCTCTGGCGGGGAGAATGGGTGATTTCTCCTTGTCAGGGCGTGTTATACGCGAGTCCGGAATTCTGAGAAAGTGGAATCGTTAGCATGTTCGTTCAGACCGTCAAGGCGTCCGTTGATGGTCGCTGACAGATTGCGATTCAGGGCCTGTTATTGGGCGATTCACGTTTGCTAAGACGAGCGGATTGCTTTCACTGACTGGGGGAGTCCACCCTCTATCCCAAGTCTGGGAACCGGCCCTCATACAACACTGGTTTTCCCAGACCCGTAGATAGCCAACTGCTTCGCGTTGAGAACCAGGCCAGACCTGGATTCATCCTAGCTGGAGCTTCCTGGATATCTAGGGGTATTGAGGGATTCCCAAACAAGTGCAGAGCATAATAATGAAAGCATCTGCATACCCCCGAGAAGAGGTCTAGGCGTGATCCGGGAAACAACCATCGTACCAGTGAAGATAGGCGACGCGTTCACGATTAGCTTGTGCAGCGGCCAGCCATCTCGCCACGTCGGAAGTAGGTGCGACAGATGACTAACAGAAAGGCTATGGTTTTCCAGTGTCTCATCATTTTGTGTCTCGGCACCATCTTCCTGATTCCGTTTGAAAGTCAGGCGGACGTGAGCTTTACTTTTGCTTTTGCTGGGGATACAGGTCAATACGGTGCGAGTTTTGGCTCTGGTCAGAACGGAACGAGCAGTTTTGTCAATTCGGCCGCCAGCCTCCAAGCGCTCCCTCCTGGGCTCAGCTTCTTCGTGGACGATGGCGACATCAGTTACAATGGAACCTCCAGCAATTTCCCCCCGACAGGAAACGAAGTCTTATGGTGCAATTTCGTTAAGACCAACATCCAACCGAGCCTAGGCGCGAATTTCCCTTGGATTCAAGTGGTCGGGAACCACGAGGACGGGAATTCGACTTTCGCCAAGGATGGGTACATAGACGCGTTCACTTCACCCAACTGTCTCCCGAAGCCACCGGGTATAGGTTTCATCCCTTCGACAGTTGGATGTCCAGACGCGTCACTCTACTCGGGATGCTATGGACGAGAAGGATATTGGGATTTTCCACTCGACCGACCCATTGCTAGGTTTGTCATGATAGCTGGGGCAGAGAAGATCGGCAACGGCACCACTACGACGACCTATAGCTACTGTCCACTGGCGACGTGTAACAACATGAGCTTCGCCAAACGCTGGTCCTGGCTCAAAGGAGTCATCGAACAGGCCAAAGTCAACGGTGAATGGGTGATAATTTTCGACCACAAACCGTGTCTCTCGCCTGATCTCGCAACGTCCTGCGAAGGCAGCGGCACCTTTAACGGTCACAACCCGGGCGCTCAGAAATGGAACCTCTTCTTCTCAGAAGGAGTGGACCTAGTTATCAACGGCCATGCTCATGTACACGCTCGGTCAAAACAGCTCACTTGTTGGGGGACTGCTGAGCCTGTCACATCATCGGTAGTAGGAGTGGTTTATTCCCCCGATTGCGTGGCAGATGACGGGTCAGATAGTGTCTACTCGAGAGGAAGAGGAGTTGTAAATGTGATCGAGGGGGTCTTCAGCCAGCAGAATGGCCAAGTCAATTTCACCAGAGCGGATACGAACTATTTTGCCACCGCAATGTCAGCGAGACCGAGTCCCACAGTCGACCCTTCCGTCTGCTGCTGGATCAACGGGTCACCTGCAGACATGAACGCAGGCATTGGCTTTGGAAAAGTCACGGTCAGCGCGGGCCAGTTGTCCTACACGTGGCAAATGAGCTTGGAGTCTCGTTTCATAGGGGACCAGGCCCCAACGTTCTCCGACACGTTCGTGATCAGAAATGACCTTCCCGCAAAAACCTCGACACTGTACGACTCGATCGCAGGATTTCTTACAGGACACTGGATAAGCATAGCGGCGGTAGCGTTTGCTGCATGCGTTTCAATCATCGTCATGACACTCCGAATTGTCGGTGGCAGAGCTCGCAAATGGCCCGTGCTTGGATCTCCTGTAAGTTCCTCCCAAACACCACATCTTAATCCACCCTAGCTCGCACTGCCGCAATCGCAAGCGGCGCTGTTAGGCCGTTTTGGGTGGATTTCCATAACCGCCATCGTATCCTCGACGTTTCTGAGGCACAGCTCGGCCCGCACTGCAATTGCTCTCCATGAACTGTTTTGTTGGCTAGGCCTCCATCATTTAGAATGAGAAGCGCACAAGCCATCAACCGTTCATCGATTCCCAAGGGGCATGAGGGAGACCCAAAGCCCAGTCTTGAGCTTCCTTTGATTCTCCTCAAACATGAGGGGAGGTCAGACTTTGCCTAAATATCTGGGCCGCTAAGGCTTGACCTCCCATAGAGGAGAGAATTGTCTGTGGCTGATATCGTGGAAGAATTTCTCTCTAACTATCCTGACCAAGTACAGTCAATTATCAGAGAGTTGCGGGGCATTGTAAGAAAAGCGATGTCTAAGTCGCACGAGTCTCTTTACTATGACGCGATCAACTACTCGATTAGCGATTCTCCGCTCGACCGTATCTGCTACATATCGCCCGTGCGAGGACGTGCCACCCTTGGATTCTTGTTCGGGGCGAAACTCGACGATCGATATCACCTGCTCCAAGGTATCGGCAAGCGAGCTCGTCACATCAAGGTGAGGACTTTGGAAGAGGCAAGGAATCCCGCCCTCAAAGAGTTGGCGAAGGCAGCATGGGCCGACGGCGCGAACTCCGTCGCAAGGATGAAGCAGACGATTAGAGAGAGGAGAGCGGTGAGGAGACAACGCGCAGCTGTACGTAGCCGCTCCAGACGCGTCCCTCGGTCCCCACGCAAAAGAAGATGAGTCATGGAGCCGGGGTGGGCGGAACGACCAAGATACGGAGCCCGCTATCCAAAGTGCTCTGGAGCTCGGTAGAGGTCGTCTCGCAACTTGTCAGGTTTAACAAGCAGGGAGAGCACGTGATCCTTCGTGCCGTGTTAGAGCTCAGCAAGGCAGTCGGAGATGTAGATAATGAACCAAGAGTTTGATTATCCACGTCCGAGAGGCAGACGCAAAGAGGTTTCGGACCCAGTCAAGCCTCGAAGGCCCGGAGTGGACTGAGCGGGAGGTCGACCCTGGACTGGGGCAAGTGGCTGCGAAGAGCGAAAAATCGGTCCCCCAGCATGTAAGGACGGGTAGACTGCCGATTTGAGTGGTGTGGCTTCGTCGAACACGACTGCGATTTCCAAGGTTGATTGGCTAGCTGCCGACCCATATTGTGCCGTAGGTCAAGGTGAAGCTTCCCGGCTGGACATCTTGGGTGATGAAAGGTTGAGAGTCAGAGTCGGTGCCCCATTGAAAGGTCAGCCAGAAAGTGAACGTCTGATTCGCGTCCCCTGGCTGGAAAAGCATGGAGACTGGTATAGTGGTCGTTTGTTGCGGGTCTATCGCTACTAGTGTGGAGCTTCCGCTTCGACGCGGTAGACATCCATCTGGACACGTGCTGTCGTAGTAGTAGACTGCTCCCAACGCTGTGGCGTTGACTTGCAGGTATAATGTTGGCCCGGTGTATACAGGGTTGGGGTTGAACAGTTGTACATAAAACTGATCCGTATTATTGTAGGCCTGCAATTCGAGATCGGAGGTATAATCGAACCCTATGAACTGTGGCCGTTGAGCCGGAGTCGTGAATGGATGAAGTGTTCGGAGAAGGTTTCCCATGGTGTCGTAGATGTATGTTGCCCCCGCACCAGATTCCACTCCCGAGGCGCCTATGACGATGCTGCCGGCTGCTTGGGATAGAGAATCGCCGAACCCGGAGATAGCGGGTGCCTGCATGGAGCTGAGAAGGTTGCCGTTAGTGTCAAAGACATAGACCATTCCCGCACTCTGAACATCAGCAACTGTGGTACGTGCTCCAATCACGATTTGACCGTTCACGCTGGCCATGGACATTCCAAATTGATCGCCTGAAGCCGGGTTGGGCTCGTGGAATGTTGCGAGAAGGTTTCCATTGCTATCGAAGAGGTACGCAGCCCCCGCTTCCGAGATTCCGTTGAGAGTGGCTCCCGGAGCTCCGATGAGAATATCGTCGCCTACGCCTGTGACTGAGCCGCCGAAAAAGTCAGGAAAAGCTGGCATGGGCTCGTAAAACGTTCTGAGTAAGTTGCCTTGGGTATCGTAGAGATAGGCAGCGCCTACGGCGTACCAGGATCCCTGGCCGCCTGTGCCGGGTGCTCCAATTATGATGTTGCTTCCAAGAGCTGCGACCGATTCTCCGAATAGTTCGTCGTAGCCGGGAGAAGGATCCGTAAATGTCGTGAGTAAGCTGCCGCGACTATCGAAGAGGTAGGCGATGCCAGATGTGTCGCCCCTTTGACTATTGAAGGGCGCACTGATAATGAAATTATTATCCACCGCGGCCATGGCAGAGCCGAACGAGCCGATTCCTCTCGGGCTTGGGTCGTAGATTGGAGTGACCAAGTTGCCTGAAGTGTCGTAAAGGTAAGCTGCTCCTGCCTGGAATTTTCCGGCCCAGGTGGTAAAGGGTGCTCCGACGAGGATGCTGTTTCCGAAGCCGGTAACAGAGCCACCGAACCCTCCCCAGTCACTTTGACCATGCAGGGAGGTGAGAAGGTTGCCGTTATTATCGAAGAGATAAGCAGCGCCGTAGAATGGTGCAGAGTAATTGTCAGGAGCTCCGACCAGGACGTTGTCTCCGACTCCTGCAACTGTTCGGCCGAAGTAGGCGATGGGGTTGGAGTCTTGAGCGCGAACTGACCTCAGCTCAGGCAGCGTGAAAGCCGCCAGGACGGTTAACAGCGCGAATATGATAGGACGAGCAAATGCTCGAGGCCTAGAATTCACATGTTGAGGACGAGTGCTCTAGGGGAAAAAGCAGCACGTCCACGAACTAACAATTCTGACTGCAAACCAACACGTCTGAATTCCGACCTGTGAGGCGAGATTTCTAGATTTAAGGAAAGCCACGTTTGAGGATCAATAGACAGTGACAAGAGGTACTCGAAGAGCAGATACCCTCGTTCAGGCCGTTCCGAGCACAGTGTAAAGCCTACTAGTTAGGCCTCACTGGCGCGAGCTTGTACCAACTATGATTAGCTTGTGAGGTTTTGTAGACAGCCGGATTATATCGTAGTGTAAGCATATGGCCCTGCAGCGGTCCCCTCTTGCCCATACGACGGCGGTCGGGAGATGGGGCGTGGAAACAAAAAAGAAGAAACACCCGCTGGCGGCACTGCTTGTTTGCCTTTCGTTATCAACCATAGTCCTAGTTTTACACGCGCATAGTGCTCAAGCGACTGCCTCAGTAACGCCGGCTCTGGGTGGCTGGGGTGGTACGCGCCTCAAAGATACTCGCCAAAACGTGACCGGGCCGATTTCACTAGTGTTCCCAGGTGAGAGGGCGAGCAACTTCGAACAGATAGCCCTCAAACAAATTCAAACCGGCTATAACACAATCAGGGCCTCGTTCGCACCATACTGCTCTGTCAGATACGGTTTGAATGTCAACGCCTCGCCCCAGGATTTCATGGGTAACTACAGCGCAGCACAACTAGCAAGGGGCCTCAAGATTGCTGAATACCTTAACATGTGGATAGTGGTTGACTATCACGGATACACGGATTTTACGGACTCTACTCTTGTCGATTGTTGGCTGAATTTCTGGTTCGGTCCGAACAGCAATAGCGGTCTGACAGGTGTTGTCGGAGAATTCAGGGACAGCTATACTCGTATCGTTTGGGAACCCCTCAATGAGCCAGCCTCAGGGTCTTTTCCTGTTAGCTCCACCGTGTGGTGCCGGCAAAACCCTCTGCCGTGCGAGGTAAACAAGACAAGTTACGTATCGGCGCAATACCAGGCATGGCTTGATGATGCTCGTCAGTTGGGCGATACCCACTGGGTTGTGGTTCAGAACCTTTGTAGTTATGGATGCTCCAGAGACAGGTCTCACTGGTATCTCAACTATCCAAATGTGATGGACATTCAACATCGCGTCTTCGAGAGCCTGCACACTTACATGTACTATCCTGCTTTCGTCGAACACCTGGCCTATGATACCAACAGTGATGGGACATATGATTCTGGCGATATTCAGACAGTGGGGAGCATTGCTAGCCAAGCAGCTCTGGCAAGTGACCCGAAAGTCATGTTTGTCAACGGAACCAGTAGTCCAACGGAAACATGGGATTCCACTAAGGCGATTGTCTACGACGCGAACAACAACACTAGATATGATCCAGGTGACACACCTGCCACAGGAACAGTTCCTCCCATAGGGACACCTCTGAAGGTTGACCTAAAGATCAAGTTCACAGACAACAACAGCAACGGAGTCTGGAACGGGTGGAACAACGTAACAGCTGACAACGCAGCGCGCCAGGACTACCTGACCATGCTGAACGAGACAGCGCGCCAGGGATGGCCGATTCTGAACACTGAAGGGGGTACAACATGCAGCAGGGTCTGTCCATACGTTGTCTCGGGTCCGGCCGGCTATTCCTCGGTCAGCCTTCGGTATGTTCAAGACATTATTGACTATGGGGACAAGGGTGGCCTGAGGTTCGGCCGGTTGCTCTGGATTGCTGCTTCGTGGACGAGCACACCAAATGCGGGAGTCTACGGTGCACTCAACCCCGGTCAGTGGGGAACCCTAGTCGGTTACAAGAGCTTCGCGATTGTCCCTATCATTCGTGATGTAGCAGCAGACGCTATTCGTGCAACAGGGCGAATCATTTCGGAGGGGACCGCGGTACAGTTGAATGTTACCGTTCACAACTTGGGAGACGTACCCGGAACGACCACCGTCATGCTGTACGCCAACGATACGGCAATTGGGGACCAGGTTCTCGACGATATTCCCCCACAAGCAGTGGAAGAAATACCATTTACATGGTACACTAAAGGAGTGGGACCAGGCGTATACGTCCTAACGGCGGTCGCAGGTCAAGTCGCAGGAGAGACATATCTTTCGAACAATAATCAAACAATCATCGTTACTGTCGCGTCTGGGGGTGGCACAGGAACCACTGGGTCGGGCATGTCGCCTTCCGATCTGTTCCGGGGTTTGTTGTTGTCGTGGCTCTACTTCCTAATAGTAGCCTTAGTAGTCCTGGGAGGTGGGATCACAGTAGCCATCCGTCGCTTTTCTCT
>Ga0066710_100000003_pt1 | contig 78975 bp, 75 predicted proteins | sample GraSoiAngelo_159_FD_79666 | JGI IMG/M metagenome (GOLD analysis project Ga0066710, IMG submission 79666) | Grasslands soil microbial communities from the Angelo Coastal Reserve, California, USA - 14_1009_16_40cm | ecosystem: Environmental > Terrestrial > Soil > Grasslands | place: USA... | reverse complement strand
GGGATGTGCTGAGTCGGATCGTCTACGGGGCGCGGGTATCGCTGATCGTGGGGCTTGCCTCGGTGATCATCGGGACTCTGCTCGGCACCGTGCTCGGGCTGGTGTCCGGGTACTGGGAGGGGACGCTGGATCAGGTGATTCAGCGAGGCGTCGATACCACCATGGCGATTCCGGGGATCGTGCTGGCCCTGGCGGTGATGTCGGTGCTGGGGCAGAGCCTTACCAATATCATTCTCGTGATTGCGCTGGTGATCGCGCCCGGGGCCTCGCGGGTCGTGCGGGGCACCGTGCTCGCGGTCAAGCAGCATACGTTCATCGATGCGGCGCAGGCTTTGGGGGCTTCGCCGGGGCGGATCGTGGCGCGGCATGTGCTGCCGAATGTGTTCGCGCCGATTCTGGTCATCGCGACCGTATGGCTGGGGAATGCCATCGTCATCGAGGCGGCGTTGAGTTTTCTGGGGCTGGGAACTCCACCGCCGACCCCGACCTGGGGGGCGATGTTGAGCGGGGAGGGGCGAAGGAATCTGGAGACGGCGCCCTATCTCGCGATCTTTCCGGGGGTGGCGATCAGCATCGTGGTGCTGGCGTTCAACATGCTGGGCGACGCGTTGCGCGACCTTCTAGATCCTCGGCTGCGCACTCGCTAGACGGCGCGTCGTTCCCGGGCGCTACTTATTCGGGGCGGGAGCCGTCGTCTCCCCCACCTTGAAGATCTTGGCGCCCACGGCCTCTTCCACTCGCGCATCGCGCATCCGGAAGAGGCTGACGCCGTAAGTCCGGTCGGTATGCGGCCCGGCCTCGAAGGCGCCGCGGACCCTGTAGATGCGGAGGGGATCGTAGAGGATCTTCACGCCCTTCGCCGCGTACACGTAGACGGTTTCGTCCTGTCCGACCGGCACCTCACAGCAGTAATTGCCCACGGCCGAGACGCGGCTCAGCAAAAAGAACGAGAGATCAGGAGGACCGGCGGGAATGATGAATCCCTGGATCTCGACCTCTCTCCCGTTGTAGGACTTGATCGTCTGGGTGACCTCGAAGTTCGCTCTGAGCGAATCGACCAGCTGGGCAAACGTCAGCCGAGGAACCTCCCCGCCGTGTGCCGACCCACCGAGATGCAGGCACGCCAGCCCGAGGCAGGCGGCCAGTGCTGTGTGGAGTCTTTCCATCGCCCCTACCTTAAGACAGTGGCGCAAGATTCTCCGCCACGTCCGTTCGATACGCCAGGACGGCGGGCAGCAGTCCTGCCAGGGCGCCCAAGAGGATGACGCTGCCGAAGACCACGGGTTCCAGCGCACTGATACGGAAGAGGCTCATAACGAGTCCACCTCTCGCGGCGAGCACGGACGCGCCGATGTAGGCAACGCCGTGTCCGCCCAGGATCCCGGCGGCGCCTCCGAGGCTCGCGAGAGTGCAGGACTCCAGCAGAACGATGCCCAGAATGGTCGCCCGGCTAGCGCCCATGGCGCGCATGGTGGCGATCTCACGTTTCCGCTCGAGGGTGGCGCTGTAGAGCGACACGAACAGGTACAGCAGCACGACGATGGCCACAGTAGCCAGGATCACCGTGAGAACCTCCTCGGCCAAGCTCAGGAGGTTGAAGATGCCGAGCAGGACAGCACTGGGGAAGACCGCCTGAGTTTCGGCGGAGACGTTGAGCCCCCGGTGCAGGCTCGGCAGGTCCGACATGCGCTTGGCCCGAACGAGGACGGCGGTCAGCGGCTTGACATTCATCTTCCTGGAGACTTCGTTCATCTCCCAGAAGCTCGCGAGGGAGAAGAAGATGGCCCGGTCATCCGCGCTCCCCGTCGATCGAAGGATACCGACCACCGTCAGGGGATACTCGGCGAGCTCCTCGCCCTCATAGAAGCGATCACCGATCCGCAAGCCCGTTCGGCGCGCCGCTTCAGCGCCGAGCACCGCCTCGTAGCTCGGCCGCTCGGGGGAATCGTCGCGGAAGAACCGCCCTCCGGACACCTCGAAGACCTTGCGACGCCATGGAAAGGCCGCGAAGTACGCGCCGGTCGTCGCCACAAAGCGAAATCCCTGATACGCGTCTCCCAGCGCAACGGGCACGGCGACCTCGATCCGGGGATCGTCCCGCAACTGTCGATAGGTGCCGTAGAAGATGTTGGGCGTCGGCACGTCCATGCGAAAGACGACGTTGAGCACCAGCTGCGTCGGACTGCCCTTGGCGCCGACGACCAGACTGTAGTCGGTCGTGCCCTCGGTGAAGCCCTCTTTGATGCCCCGAGCGAGGAGAGCGCTGGCGATGACCAGGCTGACCCCCAGCGTGAGGGAAAGGGCCGTCAAGGCGCTGGTGACGAAGCGCCCACGGAGATATTTCAAGGCGACCGTGAGGATCGTCAACGGTGCTCCCCGACGCTCGTGCGGTACGCGGGGCGATTGATCCGGGTGATGTCGACGACCTGATCGCCCGCGCCGAGGACGGCCTGGTCGTGTGAGACGATGAGCAGGGTCTTCCCTCCCTCCCGACAGACGGTCAGGAATTCTCCGAGCACCTCGCGGGCGGTGTCGGCGTCGAGGCTGGCGCACGGCTCGTCCGCCAGGACCAACGGGGGATTGTTCGCCAGGGCGCGCGCAATTGCGACCCGTTGCTGCTCCCCCCGCGAGAGGTGCTGCGGCCTGTGGGAGAGCCGCGCGCCCAGGCCGACGCGGGACAGAATCTCGACGGCGCGTCGACGCTGCTCGCGCTTCGCGATGGCGTCGGCAAACATCATGGAGAGCATCACGTTCTCGAGTGCCGTGAAGGCCGAGAGCAAGTTGAAGGTCTGGAAGACGTAGCCGATGTGCCGGGCGCGGAAGCGGTCACGCCGCGGCTCGGATAAAGCAAAAATATCCGTGTCGTGGACCGAGATCGTCCCGGCGCTGGGCACCGACACGCCGGCGATGAGATTGAGCAGCGTCGTCTTGCCCGAACCGCTCGGCCCCGTCAGGACCGTATAGCTTCCGACCGGAAGCGCCCACTCGGCGACGTTGAGCGCTTCGAGCGACGCCTCATCACCCAGAGGAAACGACTTCTTCACTCCACGCATGATGACGGCGAGCGGTGCCTGGGTCATTGGAGGCCGCGTTGCGGCGGAACGCTGCGGGCAGGGCGTCACGCTGGACGCCCCACCCGCGATCCCGCGTTACCGGATGGCGATCGGATTGACCGGCACGCCGATACCGCCCCGCAACAGCAGCGGGCCGAGGACGAAGAGGAACTCGTACGCCCGGTCCTTGGCCAGCTCGTCGAGATTGAGGATCTCGAGGATGTAGGCGCCCCGGTTCCAGACGAAATCGGCGTGCAGCGGCAGCGCAAGAAAGCCGAAGGCCTTTCTCGTGTACTGGGGTTTCGCCGGGAATCCCCATTCCACCGCCGCGTTGTCTGCGCCGATGGCCACGATCTCCATGTCGTTCAAGAACTTCAGACAATCGGGTCCGACCCCTGGTTGTGGTTGATGCCACTTGGTGTGCGCGGCATCGAGACGCCCGGCGGAATCGGGTTCGTCCCACGTTTTCCGCCATCCCGTCCGGACCAGCAGGACGTCACCCTTTCGGATCTCCACGTTCTGCGCCTTCGCGGTGTTCTGGAGATCTTCCAGAGTGATCCAGTAATCGACGGGAAGGGGGTCGCTGCCCTTGTACTTGGCGACGTCGAGCAGGACGCCGCGGCCGACCATGAACTGGACACTCGCCGCGTCACCGTGCGCAGTGTCGACGGGCTTCGGGGCCGGCATGTTGTTGTAGAGCGCGTTCTCCCGGTAGATGTGGGCGAACGTATCCAGATGCGAACCGGTATGGTTGTGCATGAAGGTGAAGCTTGCGCCGACCTGATAGCGCTTGGGGTCGAAGGCCCCCGACGGCGAAGCCACGCGATCGTACCCGTCGCGGTCCTGCATGATCTGGATGCCCATGCGCTGCGGCGTGATCACTCGAGGAACGTCAGCGTGGAGCTCCTCGCCGAGGGCATAGACCTTCCCCTGCTTCACCAGTCCCGCGGCCTTCACGATCATGTCGGGGGTGATGTAGTTGAGCATGCCGCGCTTGTCGTTCTCCCCCCAGCGACCCCAGTTGCCGCGCTTCCCCCACTTGCCCGGCACCGTCCAGGGCGCCGGCTCGTTCGCGAGTTTGTCATCCAGGGGGTACTGCGGCGCTTGCTGGGCAGTCGCGACTCCGAGCGACCAGAAGCACACGCCGACGGCCAGGGCCCCCAGACCTACGAGCAGAGACTTCAGGCATTGCATGGCATCTCCTCCTCGCGACGCGTCTCCATCACGGTGCGCGCCATGCGTCCAGTTCCTTGGGATGGCGGTTGGCTCCCAACTGGACGCAGTTCTGGGGTCCGCCGCCGCTCGCGCGAGGTCGTGTATGCCTTGGGATTTTTCCTCGGAGCCCTCGGCTACTTGTCGATCCACGAGCGCGCGATGGCCGACGCCCCGTAGCCGTCGGTGCGCCGCAGGACGCCGGCGCCCACGTTGCGCAGGTGCGGCTGGGAAACCAGGAAGCCGCCGTCGTACGCCATCCACATCCGGAGCACCTGGTCGTGCTCCCGATCGACGACCTTCTTGGCGATGACGCGCTGCTCGGCGCGATCGGGCGTCTGTCGGAGCTTCGTCACCAGCTCGTCGAGCACGGGATCGCTGACGCGGAAGAAGTTCTTCGTGGACTTGGAGTGCATGTAGACATAGGTGCGCTCGTCGAGGCCCACTGCATGTCCGGACTGGAAGCCCCAGGCCATCCCGTCCCATTGGCCCTCGACGTAACGGCCGTAGTACGTCGTGTAGTCGAGCTTGGTGATCTTGATGTTGATGTTGAGGTTCTTCTTCAGATCTTGCTGGACGAGCTGCACCTGGGATGTCATCTGCGGGAAGTACTCGTAATAGAACAGGGTCGTCTCGAAGCCGTTGGGGTGACCGGCCTCCGCCAGGAGCTTCTTCGCGTCCGCCGGGCGGAACTGCCACCACGGCCCGAGCTGCGCGGCCGTCGGCGGCTTGTCCTGGTAGTAAATGTAGGGGACGCCCCAGCCGAGCATGCCGTGGCCCTCGAACACCGTGTCCACCTGCTTTTGCCGGTCGATGGCCATCGAGATCGCGCGCCGGACCCGCACGTCGTTGAAGGGTGGCCTGTCCTGGGCGAGTGCCAACCCGAACGGCGCCAGCGTGTTCTTGACCTCCTGCACGACCGCCGACGGGTTGGTCTTGCGGACGATCTCTACTTCCGAGAGGCTCGCCACCCACAGGATGTCGCTCTGCCCGGTGCGGAACGCCGCCAGCCGGGTCGCGGCATCCGGCGTCGAGAGGATGACGTACTCGTCGATGTAGGGGCGACCCTTGTCGAAATAATCCGGGTTCCGCGCGAGGACCATCCGAACCTTGCGGGTGTGCTCCTTGAGGATGTAGGGTCCGGTGCCGATCAGGCGCTTTTTCAGATCGCCGTCCTCTTCCAGGACCTCGCGCGGAAAGATCACCGTGACGGGCTCGGCGACGTTGTGCGCGAACAGGGTGTTGGGAGTCTTGAGGTGGATGCGCAGCGTGTACTTGTCGGGCGTCTCGATCCCCTCGACCTCCTGGAACGTGAACGCCTGCACGCCTTCTTTTGCGTAGGCCTCGAAACAGTACTTCACGTCGGCGGCGGTGAGCTCCCGGCCGTTGAGCGGCGGCAGGTTCTGCCACTTCACGCCCTGGCGCAGCTTGAACGTCCAAACGCGGGCGTCGGCGTTGCTCTGCCACGCCTCGGCGAGGTCGCCCTTCAGACTGAGGTCGGTCGTGCCGGCGGCCTCGTCGACGAATGGATAGCGAACGAGACGGTTGCTGGTGAGCGCGGCGAACTGGAACAGCCCGACCGATTGCGTGAGCCGCGGATCGATCACCGGTGGATCCCAAGCCGAGGCCCGCGCGAGGGTCCCGCCTCGTTTCGGTGGCTTCGAGCTCGCCGGGATCCAGTCGGGATACGCCGACCCCGGCTGAGCGGACGCGCTTCCCCGGCGGGCGCCAACGACCAGCGCCGTCATCCCTGCGCTGGTCCATCCGGCGCGCTTGAGGAAATCACGTCGCGTCGCATCCCGGTGACTGATCGGGCGAGGGTCGGTGGCGGGCATGGAGGCTCTCCTTCCCTATCCGAAGCATTGAAGGGAAAAGACCGGCCACGAGTGCGGCGAAGCTCCCATACGCTCCGAGGGAAGTCAATCGGGATCCTTGCCCGCCTTTTGTTCACCGCGCTACCTTCGGCAGGTCAGTTCGGGCCGTGAACCGCCCGGATCGAAACGGTGGCGTCTCATGACGAGCCCAGGCTTCATGGTTATTGCCCATCGCGGCGCCTCGTCCTACGCGCCCGAGAACACGCTGGCGGCGTTTGACCTGGCCATCCAGATGGGGGTCGGGCATCTCGAGCTCGACGTCCATGCCGCCCGCGACGGCCACGTCGTGGTCATCCACGACGAAACCGTCGACCGGACGACGAACGGATCCGGGCCGGTGACGAGCCATGCGTTGGCGGCGCTGAAGCGGCTCGATGCTGGCTCCTGGTTCGGGGGCACATTCGCCGGGCAGCGAATCCCCACGTTCGAGGAAGTCCTCGAACGCTATCAGGGGCGAGCGCACCTCCACACGGAAATCAAGGGACACTCGGCCGATCTGTCGGAACGGACGGTGGACCTGGTGCGCAGGCGCGGGATGGCCGATCACGTCACCATCACCTCTTTCCAGAAGACGCGGCTGGAGGAAGCACGGGCCCATGCACCCGAATTGCCTCGTGGGTGGCTTGTGAGCGAGGTCAGTGATGCGACGATCGCGCAGGCGCGAGCGCTGGGGTTGAGCCAGCTCTGTCCGAGAGCGAACGCGGTGACGCCGGAGCTGGTGCACCGTCTCCATGCTGAGGGGTTCGTCGTCCGAGCATGGGGCGTGGCGACCGAAGACCAGATGCGTCAAGTCGTGGAGGCGGGGGCTGACGGGATGACCGTGAACTTTCCCGATCGGCTCTTGGCGTATCTGAAGAGGTAGTTCCCCTTGCGCTTGCCTCCGAGGAGTGAACAGGCTACTTTCGGCCCATCATTCCGGCCTGCATCGGCCAGGCTCGCTGGAGGACGCGGCCGCCACTCGTTGAAGGAGGCATCCATGCCAGACGACGTCATCATCTCGGCTGACTCGCACATGACAGAACCTCCCGACCTGTGGGTGGCGCGGATCGACAAACCCTTTCGTGACCGCGCGCCGCGGGTCGTCGGCGAGCACCAGGGAAAACCGGGGCACTGGTTCGTCTGCGAAGGCCTGGAACCGCGCTCCGTGGCCGGCACCTTCGCGGCGGGGAAAACTCCCGAAGAACTGGCAGCGTTCCAAAAGGTTGGATACGAGGCCGCACGTCCAGGCGGCTGGGATCCGGCCGAGCGCCTCAAGGACATGGCGATTGACGGGGTGGCGGCGGAGGTCCTCTATACCACGCTGGGTTTCCGACTGTTTGGGCTCACCGATGCATCCTTCCAGGCCGCGATTTTTCGATCGTACAACGACTGGCTGGCCGAGTTCTGCCGGTACGACCCGAGGAAATTCGCCGGGCTGGCGTTGATTTCGCTCCTGGAGGTCGACGAAGGAGTTCGAGAGATCCAACGATGCGCCAGGATGGGACTCAAAGGCGCGATGATCATGGCCTCACCCCCCGAGGGACGGGACTACAGTGAGTCGATCTACGATCCCTTCTGGGCGGCGGCGCAGGATCTGCAGATGCCCCTCAGCCTGCATACCTCGACGGGCCACGGGCGCGAGAGCCGCTACAACGTCAATCGATACATGCGGGCCATGACCCTGCCCCACGAGACCCAGCGCACGCTGACGACGCTGATCTTCTCGGGTGTGCTGGAGCGCTTCCCCGCGCTCCATATCGTCTCGGCCGAGAACGACATCGGCTGGATCGCGCACTACCTGTACCGGGCGGATTTCATCGCGGAGAAGTTCCGTTACACCGACCCGGCGCCCATCAAGCTTTTGCCCAGCGGATACTTCCAGCGGCAGATCTTCGCCACGTTCATGGACGACCCGGTCGGGATCGCCAACTGGTCGTTCGTGGGCCGCGACAACTTCATGTGGGCTTCCGACTACCCGCACACGCTGGCGACCTGGCCTCACTCGCGCGATGTGATCACGCGGGACTTCAAGGGCGTGCCAGACGACGTCAAGTCGAAGATGATCAGCGAGACTGCCGCCAAACTGTACGGGCTGCTCGCGTAAGGACATCCGATTATCGGGCTGGCATGGAGGTGGATCATGGCCGAGCTGAAGCTGATTTCCGCCGATTCGCACGTGAACGAGCCGGGCGATCTCTGGGTCGAGCGCATCGACAAGCAGTTCCGCGAGCGCGCGCCACGCGTGGTGGAGAACCTGCCCGGGCAACGACCGGGAGCCTATCTGATGCTGGAAGGAGTTACTCCCATCCATCTTGCCCAGGGCATGGGGGCCGGGAAGAAGCCCGAGGAGCTCCCGCGGTTCTTCCAGGCCTCGACGTACAAGGACGTCCGTCCCGGCGGCTGGGACCCAGCCGAACGCGTCAAGGACATGGATCTCGACGGCGTCGAGGCGGACGTGATCTACACCACCCTCGGGTTTCGCCAGTTCTGGCTCACGGATGCGGCGCTGCAGCGCGCCTGCTTCCGTGTCTACAACGACTGGCTGGCCGATTACTGTGCGTACGCCCCGAAACGACTGGCCGGGCTCGCCTTGGTCTCGCTCTATGACATCGATGAGGGCGTGAGGGAGTTGCGGCGCTGCGCCAGTCGAGGCCTCAAGGGGGCGACCATCTGGGCCTCGCCGCCGGAAGACCGGCCCTACAGCTCTTCCGACTACGATCCCTTCTGGGCCGCGGCGCAGGAACTCGAAATGCCCCTGAGCCTGCACAGCATCACCGGCATGGGTGCGGAAAGTCGCCTGGCGATCAAGCAGCCCCTGGACCGTTACGTCCGCTCGACCGTCCTCTGCCATGAAGTGCAGCGCACGCTGGTCGTGTTGATCTTCTCCGGCGTCCTGGAGCGGTTCCCTCATCTCAAGTTCGTCTCGGCAGAGAACGAGGTGGGCTGGCTGCCCTTCTTTTTGCAGAAGCTGGACCAGGCCCAGGAAGAGTACCGGTATCTCTACCCGGCCCCGCTAAAGCTCACGCCCAGTGAATACTTCCGGCGCCAGATCTTTGCGACGTTCATCGACGATCGGATAGGGGTGGCCAGCCGCGAGTCCATTGGGGTGGAGAACATCATGTGGTCCTCCGATTATCCCCATACCGTCTCGACCTGGCCGCATTCGCGCCAGGTCGTCGAGCGAGATTTCAAAGGGGTTCCGGAGAACGAAAAGCGGCAGATCGTGCGGGAAAACGCGGCCCAGCTCTATGGCTTTGCCCTGGCCTAGCCAGACCGCGGGGTCCATGACCTTCATGGTTCTGCGCTCATCCTGAAGGCTGTACGAGAGGAGTCGCACAATGGCCATGAGACTCGGCAGTGGCAACTTGTTGTTCGAACCGGTGGAGGGCTGGGAGAAGCTCCCGGAAGGGTGGTCGTTCATCGACGTCGCTGGCGTCGCGGTGGACGGCAAGGACCACGTCTACGTCTTTAACCGGGGTGAACATCCCGTCGTCGTCTTCGACCGCGAGGGCAACGTCCTGAGATCGTTCGGCGAGGGCTTGTTCAGCCAGCGGCCGCACGGCATCCATACCGGTCCCGACGATTCCGTCTACTGCGTGGACGATGGGCTCCATACCATCCAGAAGTTCACCCTGGACGGCAAGTTGCTGATGACCCTGGGCAGCGCCAACCAACCAGCACCCAAGTGGCAAGGCAAACCCTTCAACCGTCCGACCCACGTGGCGGTGTCACGCGCTACCGGGCACCTCTATGTCTCGGACGGTTATGGCAACAGCCGCATCCACAAATTCACCCCCCAGGGCCGGCTTGTCCTGTCGTGGGGCGAGCCAGGCATCGACCCTGGCCAGTTCATCCGGCCGCACAATGTCGTGATCGACAAGGATGACCACGTCTACGTCGCCGACAGGGAGGCTCATCGCATCCAGGTGTTCGACGCCAACGGCAAGTTCATCACGATGTGGAACAACATCCACCGGCCCGACGGCATCTGTCTGGACGCGGAAGGGAACTTTTTCATCGGTGAGTTGAACGGCATGCCGGGGGTCGATGACGCTCCGGGGCTGGGCCACCGCGTGAGCGTGTACAACCTCCAGGGCCGACTGCAGACTCGGTTCGGCGAGCCGGAAGAGGGAGAAGGGCCGGGCCAGTTCATCGCGCCACATGGTGTCGCAGTGGACTCCCTTGGCGATCTCTACGTGGGCGACGTGGCCTTCACCATCAGAGGCCGCCACATGAATCCTCCGCGGCATCTGAGGTGCTTCCGGAAGTTCCGCCGGATCCGGTAGCGGGCGATCGGCGCGCCCCGTCGGATAGGGACGGTGAGGTCGAGATTGACACCACCGTGTACCGCGCCCACAGTTGGTCCGACGGCTCCGCGAACGCCTTGTGGCGGTGGGAGCCGGGTCACGCTCGATCACGATGGGGCGGCACATGAAGGAGGCCGACAATGGCAAAGGTGCTCAGGTGCGGTGACTTGATGCCGGGCTGCAATGCGGTCATTGAAGGCAAGGATGACGCCGAGGTGATGGCCAAAGGGGCGGAGCACGCCAAGACGGCGCACAAGATGACGGCCATCCCACCCGAGATGGCGGCCAAGGTGAAGGCGGCCATCAAAGAGAAGAATTAGCTCCGGCCGCGAGAGCGTGCCGCGAAACGGTCCACCACGAGCGCTCAGGAGGAGCAGCCCATGACGTCCCATGACCGCCGCGCCGTCGCTCTTGTCCGACTGCTCCTCGTCCTCGCGACCGCGCTGGCGGCGGGTCCTCCTCCGGCGCTCGCCGACCTGATGGTCATCGGCAACGATGAAAAGGTCGTCTTCGACGCCGAGGGCAACCGGAAGTTCGTCGCCCCCGGCAAGGACACCATCTCCATCGTAGACATCGCTGACCGCGAGGCACCGAAGATCCTCATCAGCTTCCCCTTGATGAACTCGATCTTCGGCCCGCCGGTCAACCTCGCCATCACGCCCGATGAGCGGCTGGCCATCGTGGCGAACTCGGTGGAGTGGCTCCAGGACGGGGCAAGCTGGAAGCCCGGACCCGACACCAAGCTCTACGTCTTCAATCTAAAAACGAGTCCGCCCAGCCATATCGGTACCGTCGAGATCGGCAAGCAGCCGTCGGGGCTCGCGATCAACCGGGCGGGGAACCTGGCGCTCGTGGCCAACCGCGCGGACAAATCGATCAGCGTGCTTTCCATCCAGGGCAACGACGTCAAGCTGATCGACACGGTGGCGATGGGCGACGAGGTGGCCTCGGTAGCCATGACGCCGGACGGCAAGCGCGCGCTCGTCACCAAGTTCCCCGCCCACAAGATCGCGCTGCTCGCGATCGACGGGCAGAAGGTCACCTATACCAAGCACGACATGCCGGTCGGGCTCTGGCCCTACAACATCGACATCACGCCAGACGGCAAGATCGGCATCAGCGCCGACAATGGCAACTCCGGCGCGCCGGACGGTCATATCGACACCGTCAGCATCATCGACCTCGAGCACCAGCCACCCCGCGTGATCGACCGCGTGGTCGTCGGCGACGCGCCCGAAGGTTTCGCCATCAGTCCGAAAGGCGACGTGGCCGTGGCCGTGTTGCTGGGTGGAGCCAGCGTGGCGAAGACCATGTGGTTCAATACCAAACGCAACGGCAGCCTGGCCGTGCTCAAGATCGAGGGCAAGAAGGTCACCAAGGTGGGCGAGGTCGAGGTGGGTGGCCTGCCCGAGGGCGTGGTCTTCAGCCCCGATGGCAAGTATCTCTACGTCGGCAACTACACCGACCGCGACGTCTCCATCCTCAAAGTCGATGGGACGAAGATCACCGATACCGGCAAGAAGCTCAAGCTGCCCGGCCAGCCGGCCTCGATGCGCGGCCGGACTCAATAGGCCGGGCCCATGGGCCCGCCCTGTCGCTCGTGCGCGGCGGCGTCAGCGCGCCGCCGGACCAGGTCGCGCGTGAGTCGATCATGGGGCACTGCTCGCGAGTGCCAGAGCAATGCCCGGCCGATCGTCACATGTCTCGTTCCCCTGAGGTTGTGATCAAGCGCGAGACACTGGAGGGGCTCTCGATGGAACGGATGACCAGCCTCGTCGGAACGATCGCAATGGCCGCGGTGATGCTGGCCGCGTGCACGACGACGACGGAGAAGGGCACCGTCGGCGTCGAACGCAGCCAGTTCCTCCTCGTCTCCTCGGCCGAGATAGACCAGAGCGCGGCGCTCGCCTACCAGAAGGTGCTCCAGGAGCAGAGCCCGAAGGGCAACGTCAACCGCGACCCGCAGCAGGTCGAGCGCGTCCGCGCGATCGCGAAGCGCATCATCCCGCAGACCGCCGTGTTCCGGAAGGACGCGCCGGATTGGAAGTGGGAGGTGAACGTCCTCACTTCGCCGCAGATCAACGCGTGGTGCATGCCCGGCGGCAAGATCGCGTTCTACACCGGCATCCTCGAGAAGCTCCAGTCGACGGACGACGAGATCGCCGCCGTCATGGGACACGAGATCTCCCATGCGCTGCGCGAGCACGGTCGCGAGCGTGCGTCACAGCAGGTTGCCACCAGTGTGGGCGCGAGCGCGGTCGGAGCCGTGCTCGGGGTCGGGCAGACGGGCGCCGACCTGGCCGGGATTGTCGGGCAGGTCACGTTCCTCCTGCCGTACTCGCGGATCCACGAGACCGAGGCCGACCGGATGGGCGTCGAGCTGGCGGCGCGCGCGGGCTACGACCCGCGGGCGGCGATCACGCTGTGGCAGAAGATGGCCAAGATCTCGGGTGAGGGCGGGCCGCCGGCACTCCTCTCGACCCACCCGTCGCACGCGGACCGCATCAAGGATCTCGGGGAGTTCTCCCAGCGGGTGCTGCCGCTCTACGAGCAGGCCCGGGCCACGAAGTAGCGGACGGCGCCGCGCCGAGTGATCAATCTCAGGGCGGCGAGAACCATCGGCCTCGGCGCGACACTCGTCGGCGTCCTCTTCGCTTCAGTGCCCGGCGTGCTCGCGCAGAGGCCCGGGAGAGGCGGTGCGGACGACGAGCGCGAGCGGGCCTTCGTCGAAGCGCTGCGACGTGAGGACCCGGCCGACGCCGAGCGCTACGTGGCGCTTCGCGATGCCCGCGGGCAAGCGATCGCCGAGCTCCAGAGCATTCAGGCGCGGTACGGCGCGGCCGGATCCGAGCTCCGACCCCTCTTTCTCGGCCAGCTGAAGGACGCCCAGCGGCGGTACGCGGAGAGCTCGCTTGCCCTCCTGGATTTTCTCGACGCGCGGGATCGGCGCGCGCTGACCCGCTACCAGGAAGAGATCAGCCGGATCAACCGACTCTTGGAGGAGCACACGCGCGGCCGTGCCGAGCTCGAAAAGCTGCTTCGAGGAGAGTGACGGGAGTCAAGCCGTAGGGCGACAGGTGCTAGACTCCTGCCGACCCGGTGTCGCCCATGCCCCCGTACGTGCTCGTATGGCTCTTGTTCATCTTCGCGTGGGCGGCGAACTTCGTCATCCGCACCGGGTTCTCCGCGCTGCTGCCGTCGATCATCGTCGAGCTTCAGCTTTCCTACACGCGAGCCGGCCTGCTCGCGTCGGCGTTCTTCTACGCGTACGTGCTCATGCAAATACCATCGGGTCTCCTGGGGGACCGATTCGGCCGGCGCCGTATCCTGGTTCTCGGCTTGCTGGGCGGGGCGCTCGCGGCGGGCCTCACCGGCCTGGCCGGCTCGTTCGCCGCGCTCTTCATCGCTCGGGCGTTGACGGGCGCCTTCCAGGGATCGCTCTTCTCGAATGACCGCGCCATCATCGTGACCGTCACCCCGCTCGAGCGCATCGGCCTCGGCCAGGGCGTGTCGTTCTCGGGACCCGGTCTCGGTCTCGCCTTCGGCCTCGTCATCGGCGGCTTGATGGCGGAGGTGCTGCCCTGGCGGACCGTCATGATGCTCTTCGGGCTCGGTCCCGTCCTGGCCGCGCTGCTCATCGTCCGGCATGTCCCGCCGCTGGCACCGTCCACGACGCGCGCGCCGGTCGGACAGCGCCTGCGACGTCTCTTCGCCAACGGGCCGCTCTGGGTGCTCGGACTCACCGGATTCTGCACCATCGCCAACCAGTTCATCCTGGCGACCTGGGCCCCGCTGTTCTTCCAGGAGGTGGGCGTCGACGACCTCGGACGCGCCGGCAGCTACGCGGCCCTGCAGGGCATCGCGGCCTCGCTGGGGATGGTCGTCAGCGGGTGGGTCCACGACCGTCTCGTCAAGCGGGGCCACGGGTCGAAGACCGTCATCGTGGCCGGGCTCACCGGCGTGGCGGTGTCGATGCTCGCCATGGCTGCCGTCATCAGTCAGCGATCGATCGGGGCCCTGGCCGTCGTGCTGTTCGTGGCCGCCTTCTTCTGCTGGTCGATCTGGAGCGCGGTCTACGCGCTTCTGGGCCGGATGGTCCGTCAGGAGGAGCTGGGCACGGCGTTCGGCCTCAGCAACAGCATCAGCTTCGTCGGGGCCATCGTCGGGCCGACCGCCACCGGTTGGGCGCGCGACCTCGCCGGCTCCTTCAGCGCCGGCTGCGTGCTCGGGGCGGTGCTGGCCGTCGCCGGCATTGCGCTCGTGTTCGCCATCCGGGTGCCACCTCGAGCCGACGGCATCCTTGCCCCTCGAACGGCACCCGGGTAAGCTCGGCGTCGCCGCCATGCGGGAGCTTGCATGAGAACGCGGGTCGGGTTGCTCCTCGTCGTCGCCCCTCTCCTGGTTCCCGCCTGGTCGCTGGCGGCGGACTTCAAGCTCAAGCTGCCGCCCGGCCTCCAGGAGGACGCGGAAGAAATCCCGGACGACAATCCCATCACCGCGGAGAAGATCGCGCTGGGCAAGAAGTTCTTCTGGGACAAGCGCTGGTCAGCGTCGAGGACGGTCGCCTGCGTCAGCTGCCACCGGCCGGACCACGGCTGGAGCGATCCGCGAACGTTCTCCACGGACTTCGCGGGTCAGCCGACGTCACGGCACGCGCCGACGATCGTCACTCCTGGTCAACCAAGATGTCGTTCGGCCGTCATCGGCATGATGGAGTTCGCCCTGGTCGTGGTGAGCGTGTGACGACGGCGTGCCGCCGCCGAGCTAGTCGCTTCGGGTGTGGTCGCTCTTGTCGCTCTTGTCTCTGCCGCTGATCGCGGCTCGACGCCACTGCCAGATCACCAGCTCCCGCCTGAGCCTGCTCAGCATCCGGCTCCGGCTTTCGCCGCTTGCCGCCGGCACGTGAGTCAGCGCCGGTCGCGATGCCTCACGCCGCCACCGTGAGGTGACCGTCGACAGGGACGGCCACTTCGGCGTCCCGCCGATCTGTCTTCCGGGCTTCGAGACCGCGGAGTGGGACGCGTGGCTCGCGATGTCGGCATCGCCGTCGACTCCAGCGCCGACCGGGGGTTTGGGCACTGCAACGGAGACGTCCGCCTCCATCAGCTCCGCCTCAGAGCCTGGCGGCCCCGGTGACGTGACGACGGCGGGGCGGCGGAGAACATGCGCCTCGCGCGCCGTGACCGCGGCGACCCCGACTTCCTCTAGATACCGTCGGAGCGGATCGGCGTTGCCTTGGCCGTAGGCCTCGATGAGCTGCAGCGCAAGACCGCGGTGGACGCTGGCGTTCGGATCGGCCACGACCCGGCGGCCGAGCACTTTGAGCTGCCCGCTCACGCGATGGCGAAGCGTGACCTGAACACTGTGGACGCCCGACGCCCAGTGGTCGGGATCGAGCGGGTCGACCGGTGGGCAATCGCTGACGATCTTCCACGCGGGGCCGAGCTCGCGAAGGGCGAACGCGAGGGCGATCTGGAGGTCTGTCTGAGACAGCATGGATGGCTCGACTAGACCTTCTGCGCGAGCCCGAGAGCGGTGAGGGTCAGGATCGGAAGCACCCGTCTCATGGCGTTGCTCCTTCCGCAGCGTCGCTTCGTCAAAAGCTCGTGCCTCGCCGGGGGTCCCCCCCCCGACGTGGAGCACGCGCGGTGCCATGCGCCCCAATCCCGGAAAGCGTCGAAATATCGGATCACTAACAGCGGTGCGTGTTGGCCAGACTGGCATCCCGTGCGACACGGGCAAACGCCCCTTCTTGACGACCTACCCGCGGCCGGGGCAGGATGACGCCCGAGCCAGGAGGGCTCTCGCTGCGCGCCAAGCCATGATCACCGCCACGGTCCCGGCAGCCACGACGCCGTTAGAGGTTGCCCGCGCGCTGGCGCCGCGCATCCGGGAACAGGCCGCCGCGATCGAGGCGGCCCGGCAGTTGCCCGCCGATCTCGTCATGGACATCGCCAACGCCCGATTGTTCAGGGTCGCGCTGCCGGTGGCGGAAGGCGGTCTCGGCGCCGACATCGTGACCACGCTGCACGTGATCGAAGAGGTGGCTCGGGCCGATGGCTCGACGGGATGGTGCCTGGCGATGGGGATCAACACCCTGCGCCAGAGCGCGCAGTTCGCGCCCGAAGTGCGCCGCGAGATCTTCTTCAGCGACCCGGTCGGGGTGTCGGCGGGGTCGGCGAACCCGCGCGGTCGCGCCGTCGCCGTGCCGGGCGGCTACCGCGTCACCGGGCACTGGTTCTTCGCCAGCGGGTGCATGCACTCCTCCGCGGTGCACGGCGCCTGCAAGGTCTTCGATGGCGACGCGCCCCGCCTGCGACCCAACGGCGATCAGGAGGTGCGGATCGCCTACTTCTATCCGAAGTCGATCGCCCGCATCATCGACACCTGGAACGTCAGCGGCCTGCGCGGCACCGGCAGCCATGACATCGAGGTCGAGGACCTGTTCGTCCCCGAAGAACGCACGTTCTCGGCCCTCGACCTGCGCGCACGGGTGACCGGACCGATGAACCGTATGCACGGGTTCGATCTCGCGGGCTGCAGCTTCTGTTGCGTCGGGCTGGGCGTCGCGCGCGCCGCCATCGACGCCTTCGTCGAGCTCGCCCAGGTCAAGGTGCCGCGCTCCTCGTCCGAGCTCCTGCGCGATCGGGCGCTCGTGCAGGCCAGAATCGGCGAGGCCGAGGCGCTGCTGCGCTCGGGCCGGGCGCTCCTGTTCGACGTCGTCGAGGACATGTGGGAGACGGTGCTGGCCGCGCAGCCCATCACGGAGCGCCAGCGCGCGGACCTGCGACTGGCGATGACGCACGCCGCCCAGAGCGCCGCGCAGGCCACGCACATCGTGTGCGCCACCGCCGGCACCACGTCGATCTTCACGGCGAGCCCGCTGGAACGCTACGCGCGCGACGCCGAGGTGGTCACCCGCCACAATCAGCTGCAGTTCGTGAACTACGAGGCGGTGGGGCGCACCGTGCTGGGTCTCGAATCGAACAGCCCTCTGTTCTAGAGCCAAGGAGAGCGGCGATGCTACTGACCCGGGACGAGATTCATCAGGACAAACGCTTCGGCATGTTGACCGACGCCATCGTGGAATGCGATCAGCCGCGTACGACGGATCTCTTCTTCCAGATGGTGGCGCGGGATGGGCGGTCGCTGTCGGACGCGCTCAGCGTGGTGACGGCCGCCGAGGCGCCGTTCGTTCAGGTGCCGAACCATATCAACGTGCGCGACGGGCAAATCACGCTCATCAACAACGATCACACGATTCTGGGTCTCCGAGCGTCCGCGAGCCTGACGCCGTTCCTGCCCGAACCGTATCGCCTGCTCCCGCTGCTGCAGTCCGTGTGGTACATCCCGGCCGGGCTCGACATCTGGAATCAGCTGCTCGGCAAATATCCCGGCCGCTACGCCACGATGAAGGGCATGGTCGTCCCGCGCCCGAGCTCCGGTCCGGTCGTGTGGAATCAGGAGCAAGCGCCGATCGTGGAGGAGGGCACCGTCGAGGAGCGGCTGCACGCGCACCTGATCGCCACGATGAGCGGCGACGTGCGGCGGTCCTACGGCCTCTTCCTGGGGCTGGCGGCCGACGAGAGCGTCCGCCCGCTGCTCCGCGATCAACTGCTCTTCCTGGGCCTCATCGACGTGCAAGACACGGTGATCGGCCGGAAGGCGCGCAACACCGGTCACAAGGCGCTGCGGGCTCGGGCCGTGACGGACCTCGCCGACTTCATCGGGTGGGAACAGTCCCACGGCGTCTACTACATCGGTGTGCCGGACATGGCGATCGGCCCGCTCTACTATTCGGCCTACGACGCCGCCTGCGTGACGATCACCAGCGAGTTCCCCGATGCCGGGAAGACGCTCAAGCAGACGAATCAGACGCCGCTCGCCCCGACCGAGGTCGAGGAGATGATCCGCCTGCTCATGGAGGCCGACGGCGAGACAATCTGGAGCCTGGTCACCACCCACCTGCGCAACGGCAAGTCGCTCAAGAGCCTCGGCGACGCCATCCAGCTGGGCGCGGCCGAGCTCATCCTTCGCACGACGGTGCCCCGGCAGTTCACCGACGGCCAGCACCCCTTCGACTACTGCAACACGGCGAACTACTGGATGCGGACGAGCGACAACCCCTACCAGCCCCGCGTCCTCTACCTGATGGCAAACTTCGTCAACGACGTGGCCCGCTCCGACAAGCTGGTCTCGTCGGTGATCGAGCGCGAGTGTGCCGGGTTCGACGCGACGGGCCGGACACCGGAGGCGTTGCTCCGAGAGCTCGACGAGGCCATCCTGGCGTTCGACGTCCCGCGCACGACCGCGGTGGCCAACGCGTATCTCGAGTCCGGCGCGGATCGCAACGCGTTTCTGGCCGCGGTCGCGGTGACCGCCTGCAAGTTCCAGGACGATCCGCACAACCAGAAGATCACCCTCTCCGCCTTCGAGGAATACGGCCACAACGCGACGCACCTGCGGGAGCGCCTGCTCCTCGCCGCCGCGCGGCTGCTGGCGGGCTGGCCGAAGATGCCGGGCGAGCGCGATTGCTACGGGCGCTTCATGAAGGAGTGGATCAACAACTAGTCGATCCACCCCTTCACGCGGCTTCGGACGCGGGCTAGCGGAGCGGCGAGAAGGCTGCCGGGACCAGGAGCTTGTTCTCCTGGCGCTGCGGCCGCACGCCCGCCTGCGGCGGCCACTGGCCACCCTTGCGGGATTCCTCGCGGATGCGCGCGCGCTCGTTGACGTCCTTGTAGACCCAGACGTGCACGAACTTGTTCAGCCCGCCGAGCTCACTGGTCCAGCAGGCTGCCAGGGGCGAGAGCTTCTCCCGCGCGGGAACCGCCTTGCCCCACGCCTCCAGCACCGCTGAAGTCTCGCCGGGCAAGTAGGTATAGATCCGCATCTCGTAGATGTTCCCGGTGCCGAAGTCGCGGCTGCCCAGGGGCTGCATAAAGGGCGCCGGGATCATGATGTCGGCTTCCTGCGCGACGATCAAATCCCGGCCGCCGGGAAGCTGCTGCAGGGCGGGGTCCTTCGCCATCGCCTCGCGGACGGCGGTGCGGTGCTGCAGGTTCTCGTAGGGCCAGGCGTGGATGACCTGGTTGAGGGGGCCGAACTCGGTGTGCCAGAAGGCCCCGAGTTTCGAGTGCTTCTCGCGCAGGGGCTGCCGCTTGGTGAAGCGGTCTTCGAATTCGGCCACGGCACCGGTCTTCAGCGTGTAGGTTCTCACCTCGTAGATCATGAGTCCCTCCTATACCCGCTACGTACTCGCGAACGCGGAGTCCGTCAAGAGGTTGCCAAGCGCGAGAAAAGAAACTACAAGCCTTGACGGTGAGGGGGCTGACGACGCAACTCCTGCACGCCAGACCAACGGAGAGGACAGCATGAACACTCGCAGAGAGTTCCTCGAGGACACCGCCGGCGCGGTGGCCGGCATCGCCTTCGTCGGGTGCAGTATGGTGAGCGCCGCGTCGGCCCAGGCGCAGGCGCGGCGCCGGGAAGTGGTGGTGAACGGCCGGCGCGTCAAGACCGTCGACGTCCACGCCCACTGCGCCGTCCCCGAGGCGATGGCGCTCATGGGCCGGAAGGTCGAGCCGCAGACGCTACTCATGTCCCAGGCCTCGGACCGCATCCGGGCGATGGACGAGCAGGGCATCGACGTCGAGGCGCTCAGCATCAATCCCTACTGGTACAAGGCCGCGCGCGACGTCGCGCGCGAGCTGATCAGGATCCAGAACGAGAAGCTCGCCGAGGCGTGCGCCGCGAACCCGGATCGCTTCGTCGCCTTCGCCACGGTGGCGTTGCAGCATCCGGACCTCGCCGCCGAGCAGCTGGAGGAAGGGATCAAGAAGTACGGATTGCGCGGCGTCTCCGTCGGCGGCAGCGTCAACGGCGAGGAGCTGTCCGACCCGAAGTTCCACCCGTTCTGGGCCAAGGCCGAGCAGCTCGGGGTGCTGGTCTTCATGCACCCGCAAGCCGCGGGGGCCGCGGCCGACCTGCAGAGCCGGCTCCGGGGCAGCGGCGGGCTCGAGAACGCGATCGGCAATCCGCTGGAAACCACGATCGCGCTCTCGCACCTGATCTTCGAGGGAACGCTCGACCGCTTCCCCGGGCTGAAGATCTGCGCGGCGCACGGCGGTGGCTACCTGCCGTCGTACGGGGCACGCTCCGACGCGATTTGCGTGACCTTCCCCGACCGTTGCACCAAGGCACTCAAGAAGAAGCCGACGGAGTATCTCCGGCAGCTCTACTACGACTCGATCGTCTTCACGCCGGAGGCCCTGCGCCACCTGGTGGCGGAAACGGGATCGAGTCAGATCGTGATGGGCACCGACTATCCCTTCCCCTGGACGAGGACGTCGGTGGATCACATCCTCGGCACGCCGGGCCTGAGCGACGCCGAGCGCGTGGCGATGCTCGGCGGGACGGCGGCGAAGCTGCTCGGGATCAAAGCGTAGTCACGGGCCGCGGCGGCGTCCCCGACGGGGCGTTGGCGGCCGGCCGCGCTGGGCCGGTGGTGCTAGTTCGGCGGGGCCGCCGCCTTGCGCTGCGCGATCCAGTCGTCGATCCGGGCCTCCAGCACGTCGAGCGGCAGCGCGCCCTCGGCCAGCACGGCGTCGTGGAAGGCGCGGACGTCGAAGCTCGCGCCGAGCTCGCGCCGGGCCCGCTCCCGCAGCTCGAGAAACTTGCGCTGGCCGATCTTGTAGGCGAGCGCCTGGCCCGGCGAGACGATGTAGCGGTCGATCTCGACTGCGATCTCCCGCTCGGACTTGGCGGAGTTGGCCCTGAAGAAGTCGATCGCTTGCTGGCGGCTCCAGCCGAACGCGTGGATGCCGGTGTCGACGACGAGCCGGACGGCGCGCCACATCTGATAGTTGAGCGCCCCGAAACGCGAGTACGGGTCCTGGTAGAAGCCCATGTCGTACCCGAGCGTCTCGGCATAGAGGCCCCAGCCCTCCGAATAGGCCTCGTAGCCGCCGTGCTTTCGGAATTCGGGCAGATCCGGGTGCTCCTGGGCGAGCGCGGTCTGAAGGTGGTGGCCGGGAACGGCCTCGTGGAGCACCAGGGCCTCCATCTCCCACTTGGGCCGGGTGTCGACGGCCGTGAGGTTGGCGTAGAAATATCCGGGCCGGCCCGCGGCGAGCGATCCGCCGTCGTAGGCGCCCGCGCTGCGCGACGCCGCCGCGTGGCCGGGCATCGGCACGACGCCGTAGGGCAGGCGCGGCAGCTTGCCGAAGAGCTTGATCACCTCGGGATCGGCGCGCTTGGCGATCTCGCGATAGCCGGCCAGCAGGTCCTCGGGCCGCGAATAGAAGAAGCGCGGGTCGGTCTTCAAGAACTGGAAAAACGTGGCGAGATCCTTGTCGAAGCCTGTGGCGCGCATGACCCGCTCCATCTCAGCGCGGATCTGCTTGACCTCCTCGAGGCCGATCTCGTGGATCTGTTTCGGCGTCAAACGAGTGGTCGTCGACAGGAAAACGAGATAGGCGTACCAATCCTGCCCGTCGGGCAAGGCGGTGGCCGCCAGCGAGTCACGGCAGTTGGGCACGTACTCGGTCGCGACGAAGTCGCGCAGCCGGCGGAAGGCCGGCAGCACCTGCGCCCTGAGCAGCTTCGACGCTTCCGCCTTCAGGGCGTTACGCGTGTCCGCGGGAATCGTCTCGGGCATCGCCCGGAACGCGGCGAGAAACGGGCTCTTCGCGGGATCCTCGACGAGGATCGCGGCGGTCTGGGCCGGGACGTCGCGAAGCGTGATCTTCGGCGGAGTGATTCCCCGTCGCAGCCCCTCCTTCATCACCGCGATCGTCTGCTCGAGCAGCAGGGGCGTCCCGCGTAGACGGCGGAGCATGGCCTCGTAGTCGGCCGCGGTCCGGGCGGGCATCTGCTCGCTGAGGATCTGCGGAATGTCCTGGTGGATGCCACGCAGCTGACTGACGGGCATGAGCTCCCACGGGAAGCGCCGTCCCTCGAGCTGCTCGGCGACCTGACGACGAAAGAGATCGTAGTTCAGCCGGTCGGCCGGCGAGAGCTTCTCCCGATCGATCGTCGCGAGCGCCTTCGCCGGCAATTCGAGGGCGGCCCTCCGCCGCGCGATCGCTGCCGCCGACCGATCGGTCCAGCGGCCATTCTGGCCTCGGGCGCCGACGTAGGTGGCGTACTCCGGGAACTCCTGAAGCAGGTACTCCGCGTGAAGCTCGAAAAGCCGGTGGAGGCGCGTGTCTTCAGGGGTCTTTCCCGCGTCCGCGATCAAGGCTTCGACGCCGGCCGCGAGGGAATCGGAGGGCGCGGCGGGCGACCGACCCGGAGCCGAGATGAGCGCGACCAGGGCTCCTACGCACAGGGCGCGCACACGCATCGGCGCCGGGCGGGATCACACCCTGCGTTGCAAGAAGTCGGTCACGAGCGGCCACACGAGGTCGGCGTAGTGCGGCTGGAAGCCCTCGTTGTCGGGGTGGCGGAAGCCGTGGTTGGCGTCGGAGAAGAAGTGCCACTCGACGGGCTGGCCGTTCGCGGTGAAGCTCTGCCAGAGCGGGCCCTGGATGGCCGGTGTCGCGATGTAGTCCTTGCCCCCGCAGAACACCAGCGAGGCGCACGTGAGCGTTCGCGCGAGCTGGAACGCGTGGCGGGGCCGGTGGGAGGTCTCGGGCTCGTCGCGGACGGAGGGATAGTAGAGAACGATCGCACGCACCCTTGGATGATCGGCCGCGAAGGGGATGAGCAGCCGGCCGCCCATGCAATGCCCGATGGCCGCGGTCCGTGCCGGGTCCGAATTCATCCGCTCGACGAGGTACTGCCAGGCCTCACTCATCTTGCCGAGGAACTCGCCGTCGGAGTGCTTCGCCTGTAGCTCGGCGCCGGCGCCGATGTGATTCGTTCCGAGTAACCCGAACATGTTGAACAGGCTCGGAACGAGGACATTGAAGCCGAGGGCGGCGAGCCGGTACGCATCGATCTTGTAGTCGGCCGTGACGCCGTGGGCGTGGTGCACCATCAGGACGCCGGGCCGCGACCCGGCCCCGCCCGGCTGTGCCGCGTAGCCGGGGATGCCATCCTGCTCCAGCGTGAGCATGCGCGCGACGACCGTCATCGACGCTCTCCCTTCACGCCGCGCGCTCCTTGATCGACACGCGCCAGTGGATGCGGTCTTCCTCGGGCGGATAGTCGCCTGCCGCCTTGTGATAGGAGCAGCGGTTGTCCCAGATGACGATGTCACCCTTGCGCCATGTGTGGCGGTAGCCACCGTCGGGCTGGATCATGTAGCCGGTCAGCTCCTCGATCAGCGCGTCGCTCTCCTGGTCGTCGAGGCCCTCGATTCTCAGGACCTTGCCGGGATCGAAGTAGAGCGCCTTGCGCCCGGTCTCGGGATGGGTGCGGATGATCGGATGGAAGACCGGCGTCCAGTCGCGGTCCTCCTGGTTGAGCAGTGCCGTCGCCTTTCGTCGGCCGCCGTAGGTGAAGACCCCGACCCGACCGTCGAGTCGCTGCTTGAGCCGTTGCGGGAGCGCCTCGTACGCCGCGTACATGCTGGAGAACAGCGTGTCGCCGCCTTTGCTCGGGACGGCCAGTGCGTAGAGCTGCGTCGCCTTGAACGGGTCTCGGTCGTAGGCGCCATCGGTGTGCCATCCCTCGGCGCCCCGTCGATAGATCGCCATGTCGAGCGCGCCGTCCGCCCCGAACTTGTTGACCCCCAGCACGGTGATCTCGGGGTAGTCGGGGTGACGCGTCATCTTCGACGGGTGCGGGCTCACGAACCCGAACCGGCGGCTGTACGTCAAGAAATCTTCGATCTGGAGCTCCTGGCCCGGCACCACGACGACGTTGGCGTCGAGCCACGCCCGATAGATCTCGCCGAAGGCCGCGTCGTCGAGCGCCTTCACGTCGACCCCCTGGATCTCCGCGCCGATCTGCGGCCCGAGGCGTTGAACCTTGATCATCGGTCTTCCTCCTACGCTGATGGACACGAGAGCCCGGCGCCCTGCGCCGAGCGGCACAGGACGTGAAGAGGCTATCACACGAGGCGGGCTCCAGCGATCACGCGCTCGGCACGTTTCCGCGGCCGCGGCCGTGACAAATTCACGCGACGGTGGTTGACACTCGCGTCGGCTGGCACTACGGTGTAGCGCTGGTGGTGCCGGGACCCGGGGAGGCGCAGCGGGCGCCCCGCTCGACATCGGTGGGCCGCCGCATCGCCCCGACGGCGAGGCGGCCGCGTGGTCGCGTGTCCTCGATGGGAGCGCGTTGTGCAGCTCAAGACGCTCAACGGGGATGTGGCAAAGATCGCCGCGCGTGGCGAAGGCCACGCGCGTGCGCTGTCCGACGTCCTGGTCCGCGACACCTCAGTCGCCTACGCATTCATCGCGCCCGCGTTCTTCCTCCTGTTGTTCCTGGTCGCCTATCCCTTCGTCCTCTCCGTCTGGTTCAGCCTGAGCGACGCGCGCATCGGCGAGACGGGGGACTTCGTCGGTCTCGACAACTTCCGCCGGCTCCTCACCAGCGCGATCTTTCTCCAGACGTTGCAGAACTCCATCGTGTTCACTGCAGTGGCGCTGGGAGCCAAGACCGTCTTCGGGATGACGCTGGCCCTCTTGCTGTTCCGGATCGGACGGTTCAAGCGGTTGATCCGGGGCGCCGTGTTGCTGCCGTTCATCGTGCCCACCGCGCTCAGCACCCTGGTCTGGTGGTGGATGTTCGAGCCGCTCTACAGCGTCGTGAACTGGACCCTCAAGAGCCTGCACCTCGTGAACCGCGACATCCCCTGGCTGCCGGACCCGTACCTGGCCATGTTCACCGTGATCCTGGTCAATACCTGGCGGGGCCTGCCGTTCTTCGCGATCACGCTGCTCGCCGGGCTGGTCGCCATCCCGAAGGAGCTCTATGAAGCGGCCGAGTCGGACGGTGCCGGTCCCATCGGTCGCTTCTGCCACGTCACGGTCCCGCTCCTCAAGCCCGTGCTGGCCGTCGTGATCCTCTTCTCGACGATCTTCACGCTGGCCGACTTCAACATCGTCTACGTCCTGACCAAGGGCGGGCCGATGAACATGACGCACCTGTTCGCGACCTATTCGTTCGTGCTCGGCCTGCAAGGTGGGCAGATCGGGCAGGGAGCGGCCGTGTCGCTGTTCCTGTTCCCGATCCTGCTGCTGGTGGTCTTCGTCCAGCTCCGCATGGTCCGCCGGGCGACGACCTATGAGTAACGTGTCGCGCCTGGCGCGGCGAAGCCGGCCGCTGTTCACCCTCTACCTGCCCGTCATGCCGTTCGTCCTCTTCGCGCTGTTCCCCCTCTACTTCATGCTCGTCACGTCCTTCAAGAAGAACGCCGAGCTCTACGACGTCAACGCGGTGCCGTTCCTGATCGGCCGCGGTGTCACCTTCGGCCACTACGAGCTCCTCTCGAAGGACACGCTCTTCTGGAGCTGGTTCGTGAACAGCCTGATGGTCAGCCTGGCCGCGACGGTGATCTCGGTGGTCCTGGGTGTGCTCGCCGCCTACCCGTTGGCGCGCCTGAAGTTCCCGGGCGGGGACTCGTTCGGCGTGGCCATCTTCATCACGTACCTGGTGCCGCCGACGCTCCTGTTCCTGCCGCTCAGCACCGTGGTGGCCCGGCTCGGACTCTCGGACAGCCTCTGGGCGCTCGTCGTCACATATCCGACGTTCCTGGTCCCCTTCTGCACCTGGCTTCTCATGGGCTATTTCCGCACGGTGCCGAAAGAGATCGAGGAGTGCGCCATGCTCGACGGGTGCAATCGGCTCCAGACCATGCTGCGGATCCTGCTCCCGGTGGCGGTGCCCGGCGTGATCTGCGCGGCCCTGTTCGCCTTCACGCTGTCCTGGAACGAGTTCCTGTATGCGCTGGTCTTCGTCTCGCCCGCCGAGCTGAAGACCATGACCGTCGGCGTCTTCTCCGAGCTGATCCGGGGCGACATCTACTACTGGGGCGGGCTGATGGCCGGCGCCTGCATCGGCTCGCTACCGATCGTGATCGCGTACGTCTTCTTCCTGGACTACTACGTCTCGGGACTGACGGCGGGTGCCGTCAAGTAGCAGTGCGCGCCGCCGGCCGTCGCGGGGCTAGGGTCCCGCCGGCCGAGGCTGAATAAGGAGGAGCCCCAATGGCCAGACCCAGCGTTCCGACCGCTCTCGATTCGCGTCGCGTGAGCCGCCGCCAGTTCCTCGGCGCGGCGGCCGGCGGCGCCACCGGCCTCGGTGGCATTCTCGCTGCGGGCAAGGCACCCGCGTTCGCCCAGACCCGCGAGCTCACCTTCCTCACGATCGCCAGCTTCGTCCCCGAGACGGACAAAGAGCTGAAGCGGCAGCTCGACGAATGGGGAGCGAAGAACAAGGTGAAGGTGCGGCTGGATATCATCGCCCACCTGCAGCTGCAGACCAAGAAGGCCGCCGAGGTCCAGTCGCGCTCGGGTCACGACCTCACCGCGCTGGGTCCCGGCCTCGGCGACGCCGATCTCTACTTCGACTATCTGGCCGATCTGAACGACGTCGCCACCGACGTCGCGCCCAAGAACGGCGGGTGGCTCAACCCGAACGACTACCTGATCCGCGGCAAGTGGAAGCTGCTCCCGTGGTGGCAGCCGCCTTTCCCGATGGCCGTACGGACCGACCTGCTGGAGCAGATCGGCGAGAAGAACCCCGACACTTGGGAGGACTGGCTGCGGATCGGCAAGAAGGGCAAGGCCATCGGGCATCCATTCGGCACCGCCATGGGCCACAGCGGCGACGCCAACGTCACGCTGCTCTCGATCCTCTGGTCCTACGGCGGCTCCTACGTCGGCAAGGACGGCAGGACGATCACCATCAATTCGAAAGAGACACGGCAGGCCATGGACTTCGTCAAGCGTCTCTACATCGAGGCCATGGACCCGGAGGTACTGGCGTGGGACGACGCCAGCAACAATCGCTGCCTGAACGCCGGCAAGTGCATCGGCATCCACAACCCGATCAGCGCCTACGAGTCCGCCAAGAAGGACAAGGTCCTGGTGCCGGGGACGCAGAAAGAGATCGCGGAGGTCATCGACCACGTCAACACACCGAGAGGTCCCGTGGACCGCAAGGCGACAACCGGGTTCTGGTGCGTCGGGGTCTGGAACTTCTCGAAGAACCAGGATCTCGCCAAGGACTTTCTGCGCTACCACTTCCAGCCCGACAACCTCTCCAAGTGGGTGGAAGCCGGCCACGGGTTCAATATGCCGTTCCTGACGAACCTGACCAGGCACGCCGTGTACAAGAGCGACAAGCAGTACCGGTTCATTCCCGAGGTCGCCAAGGTGTCGGTCCCGCCCTCCTGGCCTGGTCCGACGACGGCAGCGTCGCAGCAGGTCTGGGACCTCTACATCATCCCCGACATGTTCGCGCAGCACGCGACGGGCAAGATGACCGCCGACCAGGCCATCGCCTGGGCCGAGAAGGAGATGCAGGAGATCTACGCCGGTCGCAAGCGCCGGCCCTGAGCCGGCTCAGAACCAGCTGGCCTTGTCCACCACGTTGCGCAGCGGCTGGCCGGCCAGGAAGCGGCGAGAGTTGTCGAGCAGGATCTCGAAGCGCCGCTCGTCCAGGTGCGGGCCGTGGCCCGCGGTGTGTGGCGTGATGAGGACGTTGGGCATCGTCCACAGCGGGTGCTCGGCCGGCAGCGGCTCCTGCTCGAAGACGTCGAGCCCGGCGCCGGCGATCTCGCCCGCCCGGAGGGCCGCGACCAGGTCGTCGAGCCGCGTCGTCATACCACGCCCGATGTTGATGAGGAATGCGGTGCGCTTCATGCGCTGAAAGCGCGCGCGGTGCATGAAGCCCTCGGTAGCCGGCGTGTGCGGCACGGTGAGGATGACGAAGTCGGCGAGCGGCAGCAGCGAGTCGAGCGCGTCGGGCCCGTCGAGCTTCAGCACGCCCGGCGGCGCCTCGCGACGTCGCGCGTCCACCCCCATCACGTGCATGCCGAAGGCGGCTGCGAGCCGTGCCGCCTCGCCGCCGATCCCGCCCACGCCGACGATCAGCGCCGTGGCCTCGGGCAGGTGGATCACGCCCCCATCCTGGGGCTCCCGGCGCCACTCTCGCCGGAGCTGTCGCGGGATGTAGTGGTGGAGCCCGCGGGCGAACGCCAGGACGAACGCCATGATGTGGGCGCCGATGTGGTCGTTGTAGATCTCGCGGAAGTTGGTCACGACCACGGGGTGCCCGATGAGCGCCGGCGTGTAGTAACCGGCGGGCGGCGCCGCCTGCGGCGCCTGGAGCCAGCGCAGGCGCCGGGCGTCGCGGACCAGCGCGTCCGGCATGGTCCCGAACGCGGCGTCGGCGCCGCCGACGGCCTTCGCCGCCTCGGTCTCGGTCTCGGCGACGACGACCGACAGCTGGGGCAGCGCGGCGCCGAGCTGCGCGGCCCAGGCGCGCGTCGTCGGAGTTTGCGGCGGCAGCATCAGGAGCGTCGTCGGCATCGTCGGCAGGGCTCCGTGTGGTCGATCAGGGGCTGGGGGCCTTGTGCGGCGCGCGATCCTGTGCCATTGCAGGCATCTTACGTCTCAGGAGCGCTGTCTGGGTAGCCATGCGACGGCGACGACACCGGCCTCGGCGACCGCCTCGAACTTCGGGTCTCCCGTCATCACGGTCCCCCCGTGGCTCTGCGCAGTCACGACTGCGAAGGCATCGGCGTACGATATCGGGAAGCGGGCCTTGACGTGGGCCGCCGCCAGCACCGTCGCCCGTGACACTCCGACGACTTCCAGGGGCAGTTGATCCACGGCCCCGAGGGCGCGGCGGGCCTCGACCAGGCCACGCTCACGCTCCGTGATGTAGAGGACTTCGCCGAGGTTGATCAGGGACAGGTACACGGTGTGGCGCTGCCCCTTCGCGCCCTCGAGCACTGACCGGACCCGCGACATCCCCGCCTTGCCCTCCAGGTAGGCCAGGAGCGCGAAGCTATCGAGCACGTACACCGTCGGACTACCGGCCACGCGAACGCTCTCTCCGGTGCTCGGTGAGCAGCGCCCGCGTGAGAGACGTCCGCCCCTTCAGGATGCCGGCGGCCTGTCGGACCGGTTTGGCCATTGCGGGGACGAGGGCCAAGACGCCACCGTAGTCGACGATGGAGACTTGGGCGCCTGGGCGCAGGTTGTACTTCTTCCGAAGGTCGGCGGGAATGACGACCCAGCCCTTCTCGGAGACGGTGACGGACATGGAGCCTCCTCCGCGTTATACGATCTGGTAAAAAAGTATAACAGAGACAATACGCGGGGACGCGGGCAGTCCCTGGCGCATCGCGTCCGATGATATGCTCGGGGGCATGAAACCGCCGAGTCGAGCGATGGTCGTCGCGAGCGTGATCGTCCTTCCGCTCCTCGCCCACGCGGGCGGCTCGAACTACGGCGTGGCGCCGGGCGCCCGTCCCGACGTGACCGGGAAGATCTCCGAGTGGCCGGTGCCCACGCCGCAGTTCGCCCGCGATCCCGCACCCGGCCCGGACGGGGCGATCTATATCACCGTCATGTTCGGCAACAAGATCGCGCGCTTCGATCCCCGCGCCCAGGCCTTCAAGGAGTGGGACCTGCCGGCCGGAGCCCGGCCCCACGGGCTGGTCGTCGCCCGTGACGGCCAGGTCTGGTACACCGGGAACGGCAACGGCACCATCGGCCACCTCGATCCCGCCACCGGCAAGGTGACCGAGCACACAACGCCGTCCGGCGGTGATCCGCACACGCTGATCATGGACGAGCAGGGCGTGATCTGGTTCACCGTCCAGAACGGCCAGCGGATCGGGCGCCTGGACACGCGCACGGGCGCCATCACCGAGTACAAGGCAGCGGGCAATCCCTACGGCATCGCCCTCGACAAGAGCGGGAACGTCTGGTTCTGCCAGCTGAGCGGCGACCGACTCGGGCGGCTGGATCCGAAGACGGGGACGATCACCGAGCTCGTCCTGGAGCGCGGCTCGCAGCCGCGACGCATGGCGGCCGCCCCCGACGGCTCACTCTGGGTCACGCAGTACGGCAACGGCAAGCTCGTGCGTGTCGATCCCGTCGCGCGGAAGGTCGTCAAGGAGTACGCGCTCCCGGCCGGGAAGGATGGCGGCCCCTACGCCGTCACTGTGGACGCGGCGGGTGCGGTGTGGGCCAACGAGATCAAGACCGACACCGTCGTGCGCCTCGACCCGAAGACCGAGCAGTTCCGCGTATTCACGCTCCCCTCGAAGGGCGTCGGCATTCGAAAGATGATCGTCGCCGCCGACGGCCGCCTCTGGTACATGGGAAGCCACAACGGCCGGCTCGGCGTGATCGAGTAGCCGCGCGGCCCGACGGGCTCAGCTCGCGCGGGCGGGCGCCGGCTCGGTCGGCGGCGCACCGCTCGCGGCGCCCGGGGCGACCTCGCCGTCCTTGCGATTCACGACGGCGCCCGGCAAGAGCGGGATGAAGACGAGGATCAGCGCCGTGGTCGCGGCGTTGAGCCACACGAGCTGGTGAAAGACCCAGCCCCGGCTGTCGATCAGCCACGAGCCCATCACGTCCGATCCCCCGAGCGCGAAGTTGCGGGCGCTCATCATCAAGGCGAAGCCGAGGCTCTCGCACCCGGGCGGCGTCGATCGCACCGCCAGGTCCATGAGGGCCAGCTCCGAGCAGATCACCGCGAAGCCGCCGATCGCGTGAATGAACGGCGCGCTGGCGTGGGTGTACCGGAGATACAGCAAGGTGGTGAGCACGTTGATCGTGATCGCCGTCGTCAGGAGCTGCCGGAGGCTGAACCGGCGGCACAGGAAGCCATAGATCATGGCGCCCACGAGCCCGGCCGCGCCCTCGATCGTCTCCATCAGGCCGATGTAGGGGGTGCTGAACCTGAGCGCGTCCGTCTGCATGAAGAGGAGCGGCGTCGTGAAGCCGGGCGTGATGTAGACGAGAGCCAGGAAGCCCCCGCTCGCCCAGAGCGTCCTGGACCTGGCCAGGGTCGCGAGCTCGCGCCGCGCGTTCGCCAACACGTGCCGGTCACGAACCGCCACGGGGCGCTCGGTCAAGACGAAGAAAGTCGCGACGGCCAGGACGATGAGCAGCGCCGTCGCGATGCCGGCCGTCCAGCCGAACGCCGTCGCGGCGAGGTAGCCGCCGAGGATGCCGTTACTGAGCGACACGAGGCTCTGGAGCGCCTGCCGGATGGAGGTCACGCGCCCGGAGATCCCGTACTTCTGCCCGGCCTCCACCATGAGGCCGCCCATCACGGTGCTGGCGATGACCATGAACGCGTTGGCGCCGAACGCGGTGAGCAGAAGCGGCCCGTGGGCCCTGGGCACCACGCCGAGCAGGAACCAGCAGAGCGCCGCCATGCTGGCCCCCAGCAGCATGTAGTGCCGCCGGCGAGTCCCGAACAGCGGAAACGCGTCGGACAGGATGCCGGCGAGCGGTTTCACGTTCCACGCGAACGTCGTCACGAGCATGAACGCCGCGAGCGCCTGGGCGTTGAAGTGCAGCTCGTTCTTCAGGAGAAGCTGGAGCGGAAGTCGTCCGATGACGCCCGGCTGGGCGATGGTCGTGACGAACGCGCCGAGCCCCACCATGATGTAGTACTGCCGTATGGTGAGGCCGGTCCCGGACGTGCTCGGACTGGTTGGCGCTCCCAGAGAGACCTCGTCTGTGTCTTTATACCAGGAACCGAAAGAGCAGGAACCGAACGGTGGCCGGAGATGAGCCGTCCCGGCCGTGATAGTGTTCGGTCCGGAGACGATCACGATGCCACGCCCTCTACTTCGAGGGCCACCTGGCGATGAAGCCGGCCGCGGGCGGGGAAGGAGATCGCGCGGTGGTTCTGGGGTGAGACGGGGGCGGGGCGGCTCCTGCGACGCCTCCGCGACCGGCTCGACGCCTCCGACGACCCGCGCTGGAAGGCGGCGGCCTTCGGGATCGCGCGATAGCCTTCGACGGCCGTCACCGGTCTCCCTGCATGGCGCCGTATTCCCGCGGCGACGAGGTCACGCCCCGGGCGTCGGGCGGGCCGCGACGAGGTTCAGAGCCGGCACGGGCGGCTGGCGTCGCACGCTCAGCCAGTCGCCGCCGAGGCGTCCGCGGACCATCGGCCAGAGCCCGTCCGGCTCGAACAGAATCGCGGCGATCGCGACGATCCCGAGGCCGATCAGATACCAGCCCGCCGACAGGCCGAGCACGACGGTGAGGGCCTCGCGCAGGGCGAAGTAGATGACGACGCCGAGGATCGGCCCCTCGAGCGTCCCGATGCCGCCGATGATCACGATGAACATCATCGCGACGACCCAGTTGGGGTCGAAGGCGAACGACGGGGCGACGTACAGCGTGGCCGTGAAGCTCACCGCCCCGGCCAGGCCGCACCCGGCGGCGGAGATCACGAACGCGATGAAGCGGTTCCACCATACGTCGACGCCGATGGACGCGGCGGCGACGTCGTTGTCGCGAACCGTCATGAGGCCGAGGCCGACCCGCGATCTCAACAGCGCGTAGGTGCCGGCGACGGAGGCGACGGCGATGCCCGCGCTGATCCAGAAGGTCAGGGGCTCGAGCCAGCGCGGGTCGATGAGCCGGGCGGTCGGCAGCCCGACCCCACGCTCACCCCCGAGCCTCTCGGTCTTGGAGATGATCAGGGACACGACCTCCGAGAAGACCCAGGTGCCGATCGCGAAGTACGCTTCCCTTAGCCGGAACATGAAGAGCGCCACGACCGCTGCGACCGCCGCGCACAGCAGGGGCGCCAGCGGCAGCACCCAGAAGGGTGCCACCTTGAGCGAGATCGAGGCGAAGAAGAGGCAGTAGGCTCCGAGCCCGACGAACACCTGCTGTCCCATGGACACGAGCCCGGCGTAGCCGGCGAGCAGGTTCCACATCTCTGCCATCGCGAGCATCAACATCGCCTCGGACAAGAAGCGCTGGGCGCCCTCGCCGATCAGCCAGGGCGCCGAGACGACGAAGAGGCCGAGAACGAGGGCTGACCACCTCGCGAGCGTCACGTTCGCACCCGGAACAGCCCGTTGGGCCTCATCAGCACGCCGACGAGAAACAACAGGTGGGCGTAGAGCGGCCCGGCGTTCGGATCGAGCTTGAGGCCGACGAGCTCGGCGACCCCGAGCGTGATCCCGCCCAGCATCGCGCCCCAGAAGGTCCCGAGGCCGCCGAGCACGACGACCTCGAACGCGACGAGGAGCCGCTCGACGCCGGAGTACGGCGTGAACGACGAACGGATCGCCAGCAGCATGCCGGCAATGCTCGCCAGCGCCAGGGACAGGCCCATCACGACGTTGTAGACGCGCCCCGGGTTCACGCCCATCAGGCGCACGACGTCCCGATGGTCAGCGGTGGCCCGCACGATCCGGCCGAACCGGGTCCGCGTCAGAATCAACTGGAGGCCCGTGAACAATACGACCGAGAGCCCGAGGATCAGGAGAGGCAAGACACCGATGTGCAAGCCCGCGATGCCCGCGCTGGCGTGGGCGAGCCGGCCCGCCGGCAGATTGCGGGGGTCCGCGCCGTAGATCTCGACCATGAGGTTCCGCATGACTACCGCCACACCGAACGTCAACAAGATCGCGGCGAACGGATCCGGCCTCGTCACCACGCGGTTGATCAAGACGGCCTGCAGCCCGAAGCCCAGCATGAACGCGATCAGGGCCACCGGCACCAGCAATGCCAGGGGATGCATCCACGGAACGACGCCGGTGAGCGACACGCCCAGGAACGCGCTCAGCACGATGAACTCGCCGTGCGAGAGGTTGACCACGCGCATCACGCCGACGATGAGGGCGAGCCCGACGCCGAGCAGGCCGTAGAGGCCGCCGTACAGGACGCCGTTGATGATCGTTTCGAGCCAGATCACGGCTGTTCGACCCTCCCCTCGCGCTCAGGCGCCGAAGTAAGCGCGCGAGAGCTGATCGAGACTTATTCCGCGCGCCGGTCCCTGGAGCGTGACCCGTCCCTTGAGTAGGCAATAGACACGATCGGCCGCGCCGGCGGCACGCTTGACGTCCTGCTCGACCAGGACGATCGAGGCGCCCTCGGCACGGATGCGCCCCAGGGACTCGTAGATCTGATCGACGACGAGGGGAGCCAGCCCGAGCGAGATCTCGTCGCACAGCAAGAGCTTCGGATTCGACATGAGGGCCCGGCCGATCGCCACCATGTGCTGCTGGCCTCCGGAGAGCTGATCGGGTTTTTGCCGACGCCGCTCGCCCAGCATCGGGAAGAGCTCGTACACACGCGCCAGGGTCCACGAGCCCGGCCGCTGGTTGAGCCCGCCCATGAGCAGATTTTCCTCGACGGTCAGCGAGGGGAACAGCAAGCGCCCTTCCGGGACCAGGGACAAGCCGAGTCGTGAGATCCGTTCGGCCGGCTGTCCCGCGATCGCCTGACCGGCGAAGCTGATGTCGCCGCGCTTGGCGTCCATCAGGCCCACCAGACATTTGAGAAACGTCGTCTTGCCCGCCCCGTTCGCGCCGATGAGGGCGACCGTCTCGCCGGCCGCCACGGCGACCGTGACGCCGAAGAGCGCCTGGAAGTCGCCGTAGAACGCGTCCAGGGCCTGGACCTCAAGCAACGTCATCGGCGCGGAACCCCATGTAGATCTCCCGAACGAGCAGGCTCGTCATGACGTCGGCCGGTGGCCCCTCGAGCACGTTCCGACCGAAGTGGAGCACCAGGATCCGATCGGCCACGGCCCGCAGCGCGTGGGGGATGTGCTCGATCCAGATGATCGCGTGGCTCGTCTTCAGGGTCGCGATGAGGGCGACCAGGTCCTCGACCTCGGGCTCGGTGAGTCCGGCCGCGATCTCGTCGAGGAGCAGGAGCTTCGCGCGCGACGCGACGGCCTTGCCGAGCTCCAGGCGCTTGCGATCCAGGAGCGGCAGCTGTCCCGCCAGCACCTCGGCCTTCGCCACGAGCCCCATCGTGGCCAGGACGTCCAGGGCCGCCGTCTGCGCCTGCGATCCTGACCGTCCCGCGCCGAAGGACGCCGCGGCGAGCACGTTCTCGTAGACGGTGAGGTGGGGGAACGGCTGAGGGATCTGGAACGCGCGGACGATGCCGCGCCGGGCCCGCAAATGCGAAGCCACGCCGCCCAGGTCCCGTCCGTCGAAACGGATCGTCCCGCCATCGGGCGCGATCGTGCCGGCGATCAGATTGAAGACCGAGCTCTTGCCCGCACCGTTGGGACCGATCATCCCGAGGCAATGGCCCGACTCGAGCGAGAAGGTCACGTCGTCGGCGACGACGATCGCCCCGAACCGCTTTTGCAAGCCGACCACTTCGAGCAGCGCTGACATCGTGCTTTTCCGCCGCGCCGCCGGAGGGCCGGAGGGGCGCGAACGAGAGGATCAGCCGAGCTGCGACAGGAGCTTCAGCTCGGCCTCCACCGGGATCTGCGGCGCCGTGGCGTTGTAGACGATCAGCAGCTCGAAGGGGAAGCGACCGTTCTTCGTCTTGCGCCACTGACCGCCGGCCATGCTCGTGAGCGCGACGTTCTTGACGGGGGTGTCCTTGAACCGCACCGGACCGACCACCGTGTCGACCGACAGGTTGCTGATCGCGTGCCTCACGGCCTCCTTGTCCTTCGGATCCGCGGCGCTCGTGAGGGCGGCGAGGGCGACTTCCCAGATCGCATGCGCATAGCCGATGGGCTGCGTCCACTGCTTGCCGGTCGTGTTCTCCCAGTCGGTCGCGAGCTCGCGGGCCGTCTGTCCGGTGAGCGAGGATTTGTAGGGATACTTCGGCGTCCACCAGACCTCGGTCGACATGCCGTCGCCACGCGGCCCCAGTGCGGTGATCGCGCTCGCGAACAAGAACGCCGCCGCCACCGTGCAGACCTGAGGCCTGTAGCCGGCCTGCGCCGCTTGATTCCAGAAGGTGGCCCAGTGGCTCGGCAAGACGAGGCCCGAGACGATGTCCGCGCCCCCGTTCTTGAAGGCGGTCACCTGGTTCGTGAAATCGTCGGTGGCCATCTTGTAGAAGCCCCCCGGGACTTCACGGTAGCCGTGCTGCGCCATCCCGCCCGGCAGTCCCGTCTTCGGATTGCCGAACGCCTTGCCGGTCGGGGTGTCGCTATAGAACGTTCCGACGAGCTTGTTGGTCTTGACGCTGTTCCACATCGCGAGAAAATTCTTGACGACCTCGCCGGCGCCCCAGAAAAAATGAAAAGTGTACGGGAAGCTCTTCTCGACGAGATCTTCAGGGCTTGCGCCGCGGGAAAACTTCCATCCCGTCCAGGGCACCATGGTCGAGATCGTCGGCATGCCCCTCGCATCGGACAATTCGCCGATGGCGAGCGCCGCATCCGAGTCGAAGCACAGGACGAGATCGCACTTCTCGCGAAGCACCAGCTCGCTTCCGACGACGCTGGATCGATTCGGATCGGACTGATTGTCCTTGATGACGAGCTCGACGGCGTAGGACTTGCCGCCGACCTTCAATCCGTCTTTGACCACCCCCCGGATTCGTTCGATCATCCAGGGCGTGGTCTCGCCGAAATTGGCGCGGACACCCGACTGCGCCCCGATGAAGCCGATCTTGAGCGTCCGCGACTGGGCTCGCGCCACGTTCACGCGAAGAGCGCCCGCGGAGGCCAGCCCTATCAGGCCACCGGTCTTGAGGAAGGCCCGCCGGCTGACCCCGCCCTTCGTTCGCGGGAGCCCAGGACCGCGCTTCACCATGGCGACCTCCTGTGAAACCCTCGAAACTCGGCCCGGCCGGCCGACGGCGCGGAGTGTATCACTTCGCGTCCCCGGGGCGTAGACGGCATCGCCGTGCTAGTGTTCTCCCCCGGCGACCTCGCCGCGAGCGCGCGAGGCGAGGACGCGACAACGAGTGACCGAGTGAAGGAGGACGTCCCCATGCGCAGAGGCCGATCGGTGCAGCCACTCCTCGCGGCGCTGTTGACCCTGCTGGCCGTCACCTCGGCGAGCCCCCAGAGCGTGATCAAGCTCCCGATCGTCGCCGAGATCACGGGCGGCGGCGCCAGCGTCGGCGCGATGTGGCGGGACGCGGTCAACCTGGCCGTCGAGGAGATCAACCGGAAGGGTGGCATCCTCGGCATGAAGCTCGAGACGTCGGTGCAGGACACGCAGACCGATCCGCCAACCTCGGTGGCCGTCATGCGACGCGTGCTCAACGACAAGCCCTTCGCCATCTTCGGCACCGTGTACAGCTCGAGCACGGTGGCCAACATGGACATCACGCGGCAGGCGGGCGTCCCGCAGTTCACGGGCTCGGAGTCGGTCATCATCAGCCAGAAGGGCAACGACAACATCTTCCTGACCTCGTTCACCCAGGACACCGGCATGGCCAAGCAGGTGCGCTGGCTGCTGGACGACCTCAAGGCGGAGAAAATCGCGCTCGTGTGGGTGAACAACGCCTTCGGCAAGGGCGGCCACGACATGTTCGTGCAGTTCCTGAAGGAGCGCGGCAAGGCGCCGGTCGTCGACATCTCGACCGAAGTGCAGCAAGCGGACTTCACGCCCGAGCTGACGAAGGTCCGCGCCTCGGGCGCCACCCACGTCATGGTCTACAACCACGAGGAGGAGAACGCGCGCTTCATGATCCAGCTCCGTAAGATGGGTCTGACGGTCGAGCCGGTCGGCGAGACGACGCTCTGCGCGCAGACGACGATCACGCCCGGCGGCGCGGCGGTCAACGGAGCGAAATGCCACGTCGGGCTGACGGCCGGGTCGCCGATCCCGCTCATGGTCGACGTGAGCCGGCGGTTCCAGGAGAAGTACAACCGGGTCCCCGACCACAACGCGTTCAAGGGCTATATCGGCGTGCACATGCTGAAGGCGGCCGTGCAGCGGGTCGGCGGCTGGGATCAGGCCAAGGTCCGCGCCTGCCTCCACAACAACGTGTTCACCACCGCCGAGGAGGCCGGCCTCCTCATGGACCTGTACGTGAACGAGAAGGGGAGTCTCGATCGGCCGAGCTTCATCGTCGAGGTGAAGGACCAGAAGTCGGTGGTCGTCAAGACGGTCGGAATGCTCGGCGGCCCCTACAACGTCCGCCCCTGTAAATAGCGTCGAGCGCGGGCGCGGCGTGACGGATTTCGTCCAGCTCTGCGTGGCCGGCGTGTCGATCGGCGCCATCTACGCCATGGCGGCCATCGGGTTCGTGCTCCTGTGGCAGACATCGAACACGATCAATTTCGCCCAGGGCGAGTTCGTCGTGCTGCCGGCGTTCGCGATGGTGCTGTTCTTCGTGATCTTCCGCTTCCCGTTTGCGGTGGCGATGGTGGCCACGGTCCTCGTCTCGACCCTCCTGCTGGGCTTCGGCGTAAAGGAGCTCCTGGTGACGCGGCTCCTCAAGATGGGCGTGCTCCCCCTGGTCATCGCGACGATCGGGCTCAGCCTGCTGATCCGGTACTCGCTACAGCAGTTCTGGACGCCGCTCGCGCTGCCATTCCCGGCCATCTTCTCTCGCGACCCCATTCGCCTCGGGACGATCGTCGTCTCCCTGGAGGAGCTCGGGAACATCCTGTTCGCGGCGGCCACCATCGGCGCCCTGCAGGTCTTCATCACCCACACCAAGCTCGGCTGGGCCATGCAAGCGGTCGCCCAGAACCGGACGCTGGCCTCGGTGCTCGGCATCAACGTGGGGCGCCTGGTGACGATCACGTTCATGCTCAACGCCGCGCTCACCGCGATCGCCGCCATCCTGATCGCGCCGGTCTACCTCGTGAAGTACGACATCGGCGTCAGCCTCGGGCTCAAGGCGTTCTACGCGGCGATCATCGGAGGGTTCAACCAGATCCGGGGGGCGCTGCTCGGGGGTCTCCTGGTGGGCGTGGTCGAGACGCTTTCGGCCGCCTATATCTCGAGCCACTTCCGGGACGCCTTCGCGCTCGTGATCCTCATCGCGGTGCTGCTGCTCAAGCCCGAGGGGATCTGGGGCGTGAAGGAGGAGTGGGCGTAGTGCCGCTCGGCCGCTGGGCCCTCCGAGGGCTGGCGCTCGCGGCCGCCCTTGCGCTCTGCGTGGTCCTGCCCTCGACCCTCGACCAGTACAAGCTCTACGTCATGAGCCTGACGCTCGTCTACGCGATCCTGGCCATCGGTCTCAACCTGACGCTCGGGTACGCGGGCCAGATCTCGCTCTGCCACGCGGCCTTCATGGCCTTCGGCTCGTACGCGGTGGCGATCCTCGGCCAGCACGGGGTGCCCTTCGAGATCGGTCTCGTGATCGGAGTGACGCTCGCGTTCGGGTGGGGCCTGGTGCTGGGCTTCCCGGCCCTCAAGGTGAAGCATCACTACCTCGCCATGGTCACGCTCGGCTTCAACATCATCGTCTTCCTGGTGCTGCGCAACTGGGAGTCGCTGACGGGCGGGTCCTTCGGGATCTCCAACGTGGCGCGGCCGGCCTGGGGGTCGCTCAGCTTCAAATCCGACCGCGCCTACTACTTCTACATTCTCGCGTGGGCCGCCGTCGTCGTCGCCTCCGCCTACTGGATTTTGACGTCCCGCTGGGGGCGCGCCTTCCGCGCCATCCGCGAGAACGAGATGAGGGCCGAGGTGGTCGGGGTGAGTCTCATGAACTACAAGCTCATGGCCTTCGCCGTCGGGGCGGCTTACGCCGGGATGGGCGGGGCGCTGTTCGCCCCGCTCCTCGGCTACATCGATCCCGGCGCCTACACGCTCGACCGATCGATCCAATTCTTGATGATGGTCGTGCTCGGAGGGCTCGGACGATTCGAGGGCCCGTTCATCGGCGCGCTGGTCGTCACCGTCCTGCCGGAGGTTCTTCGAGGCTCGGAAGGTCTCTACCTGATCATCTACGCGCTCGCCGTCATCCTGATGATGCTGTTCATGCCGAAGGGGCTCGTCGGCCTCTGGGACCTCGCATGGCGCTCCTCGAGATCCGTAATCTCACCAAGCACTTCTTCCGCCTCTCCGCGCTGAGCCGGGTCAGCCTCAGCGTCGAGCCGGGCGAGCTGCTCGGGCTCATCGGCCCGAACGGGTCGGGCAAGACCACCCTCTTCAACTGCGTCACGGGCGTGCTCCGTCCGTCGGACGGCCAGGTGTTCTTCCGCGGTGAGGACATCACGGGCCGGAACGCCGACGCCGTGTATCAGCGGGGTATCGCGCGGACGTTCCAGCTCATCCAGCTCTTCCCCGAGATGACGGTGCTCGAGAACATGCTGGTGTCGGCTCAGGAGAAGAAGGGCCGGCTGTTCGCCCGCCTGCTCCGTCGCGAGGAAGTCGAAGAGACGACCCGCGCGCTCGCTTTGCTCGAATTCCTCGGGATCGCCGGGCTCAAGGACGGCCTCGCGTCGAATCTGTCCTACGGCCAGCAGAAGCTGCTCGACTTCGGGATGGCGCTCATGTCCGAGCCTCAGGTCATTCTCCTCGACGAGCCCATGGCCGGGGTGAACCCCGCGATGATCAAGAACCTGATCGGTCACATCCTGGAGCTGAACGCCCGCGGCTACACGTTCGTGGTCATCGAGCACAACATGGAAGTGGTGATGTCGCTCTGCCGGCGCATCGTGGTCTTGAGCCAGGGCGAGCGCATCGCCGAGGGCACGCCGGCCGAGATTGCCGACAACCCGCTCGTGCTCGACGCGTATTTCGGGAGGTGAGGGTGGCCCTCCTCGAGGTGCGCCATCTTCACGCCGGTTACGGCAAGCTCGAGATCTTGAAGGGCGTGTCCCTCCAGGTCGAGCCCGGTCAGGTGGTCTCGATCATCGGTCCCAACGGGGCGGGGAAGTCGACCGTGTTCAAGACGGTGTTCGGACTCCTCCCAGCCCGGCAAGGCCAAGTCGTCCTGGACGGCGCGGACGTCACGAACCGACCGCCGGCCGAGCTCCTGCGTCGCGGAATGGCGTACGTGCCGCAGGGGCGGAACGTCTTTCCGCTCATGACCGTGGAGGAGAACCTCCTGCTCGGCGCCTACACCCGACCGCGCTCGACCGAGCTCGACAGCGAGGTCGAGCGGCTCTACGAGACGTTTCCGGTCCTGCGCGAATCCCGCCGGAAGCGGGCCGGCGACCTCTCCGGCGGGCAGCAGCAGATGCTCGAGATGGCGCGTGCGCTTCTTCTCAAGCCGCGGCTGATCCTCCTGGACGAGCCGACGCTCGGCCTGGCCCCCCTTGTCTTCAAGGAGATCTTTCGCATCGTCGAGAACCTGCGGCGGCTCGGCCAGACGATCCTCATGGTCGAGCAGAACGCGGCCAAGGCCCTGGAGATCTCGGACTACGCCTACGTGCTGGAGCTCGGACAGAATCGCTACGAAGGGTCCGGACAAGAGATCGGCAACGACGACCGCGTGCGCCGGCTCTATCTGGGACGCTGACCGTCAGGGCGTCAGGCGCCCGGCGATCCGGAAGCGGCCCGCGCCATCGGGTGTGAGCACAACCATCTCGGCGGGAGCGGGCTGGATGCCCGTGAGCGGAAGGACGACGGAGCCGTGGGTGACGAGCACGACGTTGCCCCCGGCGGGCCGGCGTCCCGCGATCTCGCGCAGCGCTCGCATCTGCTCGGCCTCCCGCGCGCGGTTGTCGAAGAGGTTGCTCAGCGCCGGCCAGGGCTCGGCGCTTCCGAAGGCGAGACGCGCGGTCTCGAGGCAGCGGCACCACGGGCTCGAGAGCACGCGGCCGAGGGGAATGTCGCGGGTCCGGAAGGTGGTGCCGACGCGCTTGGCGTCGTCGCGGCCGGCGTCGGTGAGGTTGCGCTGGGTCGCGCAGTCGTCGAGACGGAAGCCGACCGGATCGCCGACGCCGGGCGTCGTCACCGCGTGGCGCATCAGGATGACCTGCCCGCCACCCCGGAGCAGCCCCCAGAGGGCGTCATCGGCGGCCGCGGGCGACGGCGCGGCGAGGACGAGCAACGCGAGGAGGAGGCATCGCATTCAGAACTCAGCGTGACGTGGAGTGTAGCATCGGGGGCTATGGCCTCCCTCGGTCGCCGGCAGCTCCTTCACGGCGTCGCCGCGACGGCGGCGCTCCTCGCCGTGGGCCGGCCGGTGCAGGCGCAGGTCCAGGACGCTGCCCGCGCGGGCATGGCGCGCGCGGCCGCGGCCTTCATCGCGGCGCTCGAGCCGCGCCAGCGCCAGACGGCCGTGTTCCCGTTCGGCCAGGACGAGCGGATGAACTGGCACTACGTGCCGCGCGCTCGCGCCGGCCTGCCGTTCAAGGACATGTCGCCGGCGGCACGAACAGCCGGGCACGAGCTCATGAAAGCCTCGCTCTCGGGCGTCGGTTACGCGAAAGCCGCCAACGTGGTGAAGCTGGAGGAAGTCCTGCGCCAGCTGGAGACCTTCGGCGGGCTCCTCCGCGATCCCGACAAGTACTACGTGACCGTTTTTGGCGCGCCGGAGGCCGCGGCGCCCTGGGCCTGGCGCGTCGAAGGGCATCACCTGTCGCTCAACTTCACCCTCGTTCCGGGCCGTCCCGTGGCGGTCACGCCCGCGTTCTTCGGCGCCAATCCGGCCGAGGTGCGCTCGGGAGCTCACCGGGGGCTCCGCGCGCTGGCCGATGAGCAGGACCTCGCGGTGGCCCTCCTGCGCGGCCTGGACGCGAGCCTGCGCGGCCGTCTCGTCATCGCCGCGGAGTCGCTCGGCGACATCGTCAGCGGCCCGGGCCGCGGTGAGAGCCTCAAGACGCCGGCCGGCGTCGCGCTCGGCGAGCTGGGCGGCGAGCAGCGAGCGCTCGCGATCCGTCTCATCGAGGTCTACGCCCGCAACATGCGGAGCGAGCTCGCCGAGGAGGAGCTGCGCCGGCTCCGCGAGACGGGCGTCGACCGCGTGCACTTCGCATGGGCGGGGCCGATCGATCCGCGCCAGCCGCACTATTACCGGCTGCACGGCCCGACGCTTCTCATCGAGTACGACAACAGCCAGAACCAGGCGAACCACGTCCACTCGGTGTGGCATGACCCGCGAAACGACTTCGGCGCCGACCCGCTCCGCGCCCACTACGAACGTAGACACCATCGCGGCGCCGTCGGATCATGACTGGGGTGGCCGTGCCCGACCTGCTCGTGCGAATGCTCCGCCTGCGCGATCGAGCCGGCATCCTTTCACGGTAAGGGGAGGGCGAACATGGCCATCACGAACGTCAAGGCGCTCACCTTCGATGTCTTCGGCACCGTGGTGGACTGGCGGTCAAGCCTCATCCGGGAAGGTGAGGCGCTCGGCAAGGCGAAAGGCCTCGGCGTGGACTGGGCCAAGTTCGCCGACTCGTGGCGCGGGCTCTACCAGCCCGCGATGGACGAAGTGCGCAGCGGCCGGCGTTCGTGGACGAAGCTCGACGATCTCCACCGGGAGAGCCTCGAGAAGCTCCTGGTCCAGTTCGGGATCAGGGGTCTCTCGGAGGCCGAGATCGACCACCTGAACCGCGCCTGGCACCGCCTCGACCCCTGGCCCGACTCGGTGCCCGGCCTCACCCGCCTCAAGAAGAAGTTCGTCCTGGCGACGCTCTCGAACGGCAACGTCGCGCTGATCGTGAACATGGCCAAGTATGGTGGCCTCCCGTGGGACGTCGTCCTCGGCGCAGAGGTCGCGCGGCACTACAAGCCCCAGCCCGAGGCCTATCTGACGACGGCGTCGCTCCTCGGCCTGGCGCCCGACGAGTGCATGATGGTCGCCGCCCACAACGGCGACCTCGCGGCCGCGAGCGCGCTCGGCCTGCGCACGGCGTTCGTGCCGCGCCCGACGGAGCACGGCCCGGGCCAGGCAAAGGACGTGAAACCCGCCCGGGAGTGGGACGTCGTGGCCAAGGACTTCGTCGACCTGGCCGCGCGGCTCGGCTGTTGATCCGGTCCGCGGCCCGTCGCGGTAGCGGAGTATCATAAGCGCCACTCTCAACTCAGCGAGGAGTACTATGGCGAAGATCACCCAGTCCGTCGATCTCACGGCCCGCGGCCGCGTCGCCGTGCTCACCGTCGACAATTCGCCCGTCAACGCGCTCAGCCAGCACGTGCGCAAGGGCCTGCACGACGGGATCAAGCAAGCGACCGCGGATGGCGCCGTGCAGGCTATCGTCATCGTGTGCGCGGGCCGCACTTTCATCGCCGGAGCCGACATCACCGAGTTCGGCAAGCCGCCCGTCGAGCCGTCGCTCCATTCGGTGCTGGATCTGATCGAGGGCTCTCCCAAGCTGGTCGTGTCCGTCATCCACGGCACCGCCCTCGGCGGCGGCCTCGAGGTCACGCTGGCCTGCCACTACCGACTCGGCGTCAAGGACGCGCGCTTCGGCCTACCCGAGGTGAAGCTCGGCATTCTCCCCGGCGCGGGCGGCACCCAGCGGTTGCCGCGCGTGGTCGGCGTCGAGAAGGGCTTGCAGATGATGGTCAGCGGCGACCCGATCCGCGCCGACGAGGCGCTCGCGGTCGGGCTCATCGACGAGATCGTGGCGGGGGGAGCCGCAGCCGCAGGCGAGACGCCCACGTCGAAGGCCGGCGACCTCACCGCGGCCGGCGTGGCGTTCGCCGAGAAGGTGTTGAACGAGAAGCGACCGCTCAAGAAGATCCGCGACCTCGACGACAAACTGGCGGCGGTGCGGGGCAAGCCCGAGGTCTTCGCGAACTTCCGCAAGTCGATCGCGCGCCAGACGCGCGGCTTCCGGGCGCCGGAGAACATCGTCAAAGCGGTCGAGGCCGCGGTCGGCCTGCCGTTCGCCGAAGGGCTCAAGCGCGAGCGCGAATTGTTCGCCGAGCTCCTCAACTCGCCCGAGTCGAAGGCGCAGCGCTACTTCTTCTTCGCCGAGCGGGAGGCCGCCAAGATTCCGGACGTGCCCGGGGACACGCCGGCCCGGGAGATCAAGAAGGCGGCGGTGATCGGCGCCGGCACCATGGGCGGCGGGATCGCCATGAACTTCGCCAACGCCGGGATTCCCGTCACGGTGATCGAGGTGGCGCAGGACGCGCTCGATCGCGGTCTCGGCGTCGTGCGGAAGAACTACGAGGCGACGGCGGCCCGCGGCCGGCTCACACAAGCGGACGTCGAGAAGCGGGTGGGCCTCATCACCGGGAGCGTCGACTTCAAGGCGGCGGCGGACGCGGACATCGTCATCGAGGCGGTGTTCGAGGAGATGCCCATAAAGAAGGAGGTCTTCGCCAAGCTCGACGCCGTCTGCAAGCCGGACGCGGTGCTGGCGACCAACACCTCCACCCTCGACGTCGACGAGATCGCGTCGGCCACGAAGCGCCCGGAGAGCGTGATCGGCACCCACTTCTTCAGCCCGGCCAACGTGATGCGGCTGCTCGAAAACGTGCGCGGCAAGAAGTCGTCGAAGACCACGGTCGCGACCGCGATGACCGTCGGACGCCGGATCGGCAAGGTCCCGGTCCTCGTCGGCGTCTGCTACGGCTTCGTCGGCAACCGCATGCTCCACCAGCGCGGCCTGCAGGCCGAGAAGCTCATCCTGGAGGGCGCGGCGCCGCACCAGGTCGACCGGGCGCTCACGGACTTCGGCTTTCCGATGGGACCGTTTGCGATGAGCGACCTCGCCGGCCTCGACGTGGGCTGGCGCATCCGGAAAGGCCGCGGCGTCAAGGCTCCGGTGGCCGACCGCATCTGCGAGCTCGGGCGGTTCGGGCAGAAGACAGGCGCGGGCTACTTCAAGTACGAGAAGGGCGACCGAACACCGATCCCGGACCTCGAGGTGGAAAAGATCATCGTCGACGTGGCGACCGCGCTGGGTATCACGCGCCGCACCATCTCGGACGAGGAGATCCAGCAGCGCCTGCTCTATCCGATGGTCAACGAGGGCGCCAAGATCCTCGAGGAGAAGATCGCCATTCGCGCCAGCGACATCGACGTGATCTGGGTGTACGGCTACGGCTGGCCGGTCTATCGGGGCGGCCCGATGTTCTGGGCCGACTCGATCGGGCTCAAGGCGCTCCGCGACCGGCTGCTTGAGTTCAAGAAACAGAGCGGGGACGCCTTCTGGACGCCCGCGCCGCTGCTCGACCGGCTCGCCAACGAGGGCAAGGGCTTCATCGCGTAGATCGGCCCGGCAGATCTGACGTGTCGGCCATCGGGACCTCCGAGGTCCCGATGGCCGCGTGGCGTCGTAACCACGTGAGATTACTAGGCAACTTGCGAACCGCTCTCACTGCGGCTCGCTATTCTTCCGGAATCCGTCAAAAAGATCAATTTGGAGAAAAAGGGCACTCTGTTACTAATGGAATTGACCCTTTTTGTCCGATTGCGTCCGCTTTGAGGTCCTGAATGGTCTATTTGACGACGGGTGAGGTCGCGCGGCGGTGCCAGGTATCCGTGGGCACCGTGAAGAATTGGATCGAGGCGGGCCAGCTCGAGGCCTTTCGAACCCCCGGCGGACACTTTCGCATCAAGTCCAGCGCGCTCCGGCAGTTCCAGAGCGCCTTCGGGTTCCCCGCCGACCCCGACGACAGGCCGAGGATCCTGGTGGTCGACGACCAGCGGGAGTTCGTCGATCTGGCGATCGACTCGCTCAAGGTGCTCCTGCCCGACGCGCGGCTCGAGGGCGCGGGCGGGGGCTACGAAGCGCTCTTGAGGATCGGGTCGCTCCAGCCCCATGTCCTCCTGCTGGACCTCCGGATGCCCGGACTCGACGGCTTCGAGGTGTGTCGTCGAGTCAAGGAAGCGCCCGCGAGCAAGGGGACGAGGATCGTCGCGATGACGGGATTCGTCGACGACCAGGCCGAGGCCAGGGCGCTGGCGTGCGGGGCCGACGCGTTCATCAGCAAACGCGCCGGGGTTGCAGCGCTCGTGCGTCAGGTCAAGACGCTGCTCGACCAGGACGCCGCCGCGGCGACACCCGGGTCGACGCGAACGCGACCAGGACGGAAGGGCGCCGCAACCGACGCCGCAAGGTCCTCGGGACCGAAGAAGCGCGCGCCGAGAAAGCGCCGCTGATGCCCGAGCGTGGGGTCTTCCTGTCGACTCTGCCTCCGGAGCGCGGCGAGCGCCGGCTTGCGCTCGCGGTCGTGCTGCTGTCCGGCGTGATCTTTCTCGCGGCGGCGCCCGTTGCCAAGCAGCCGCTCGGGCAGGTCTGGGCCTTCATCCCGATCTACGAATCGGCGCTCGTGGTCATCGACCTGATCACGGCGGTCTTGCTATTCGGTCAGTTCAGCATCGCGCGGTCGCGGGCCCTGCTCGTGCTGGCCAGCGGCTACCTGTTCACGGCGCTCATGACCGTCTCGCACGCGCTCACGTTCCCCGGCCTGTTCTCACCGACCGGCCTGCTCGGCGCCGGGCCGCAGAGCACGGCGTGGCTCTACATGTTCTGGCACGGCGGCTTCCCGCTCCTCGTCATCGGGTATGCGAGGCTCAAGACCGCCGGGAGCGAGACGAGCCGTCAGACCGGCCGCGCCAGCACCGCCGTCCTGTCCAGCATCGCGTGGGTGCTCGTCGCCGCCAGCGGGTTCACGGTCCTCGCCACCGCGGGCCAGGGCTCGCTCCCCGCGATCATGCAGGGCAGCCACTACACGCCGTCGATGAACGTCGTCATCGCGAGCGTCTGGGGGTTGAGCTTCCTCGCGCTCGGCACCCTGTGGCGGCGCCGACCGCACTCGGTGCTCGACCTGTGGCTGATGGTCGTGATGTGTGCGTGGCTCTTCGACATCGGGCTGGCCGTGGTCCTCAACGCCGGTCGGTTCGACCTCGGCTTCTACGCCGGTCGGATCTACGGGCTGCTGGCGGCCAGCTTCGTGCTCGTGGTGCTGCTGCTCGAGCACGGCGTGCTCTACGCTCGGCTCGTCACGGTGCACGAGAGCGAACGCCGCGAGCGCCAGCGCGCGCAGCGCGCCGAAGAGGCCGCCACGGGCGCCAACCGGGCGAAGAGCGAGTTTCTGTCGCGCATGAGTCACGAGCTGCGCACGCCGCTCAACGGCATCCTCGGCTTCGCCCAGCTCCTGGAGCTCGACGCCCAGAGTCCCGAGCAGCGCGACGGCGTCGAGCACATTCTCAAGGGTGGCCGGCATCTCCTCGCGCTGATCAACGAGGTCCTCGACATCGCGCGGATCGAGGCGGGGAAGTTCTCGATCTCGCTCGAGCCGGTCCCCACTCGCGAGGTCATCGACGGCGCGCTCGACCTCGTCAGGCCTCTGGCGGCCGCGCGCGGCATCAGGCTATCGGCGGCCATCGCCTTCGACGGGCACGTCATGGCCGACCGGCAGCGACTCCAGCAGGTGCTGCTGAACCTCCTCTCGAACGCGCTCAAGTACAACCGCCCGGACGGCGCCGTGACCGTCTCGTGCGACGCCATGCCGCCGGGCCGGTGCCATCTCACGGTCGCCGATACCGGAGCCGGCATCGCGACGGAGCGGATGCACCGTCTCTTCACGCCGTTCGATCGGCTCGACGTGCACGAAGGGCTCGTCGAAGGCACGGGGCTCGGCCTCGCGTTGTCCAAAGGCCTGGTCGAGCTCATGGGCGGCGCCCTGGGGGCCGAGAGCACGCTCGGCGTGGGCTCGAAATTCTCCGTGGAGCTGACGATCGCGGAGAGCCCGATGCAGGCGATCGAGCGTCCGACGGAGGCGACCACGCCGGACGCGGACACGCCGGTCCTGCGCGGAACGGTGCTGTACATCGAAGACAACCTATCGAATCTTCGCCTGGTCGAGCGCATCGTGTCCCGGCGCCCTGGCGTGACGCTCCTCTCCGCCATGCAGGGGAGCCACGGCCTCGAGCTGGCGCAGCATCATCGCCCGGACCTGATCGTGCTGGACCTGGATCTGCCGGACATCGGGGGCGACGAGGTGCTCGCCCGGCTGCGCGCGGGCTCGGCCACGCGGGAGATCCCGGTGGTCATCCTGAGCGCGGACGCGACGCCGAGCCAGGTGAGTCGGCTGCTGCAGCAGGGCGCCCATTCCTATCTGACGAAACCGCTGGTGGTGACCCAGTTTCTGCGCCTGGTCGACGAACTCTTGGCCAAAGCCGTGAGGTAGGGGGATGGCGGGCGCAGATCTCACCCAGACGCGGATCCTCGTCGTCGACGACGAGCCGGCGAACGTGCGGCTTCTCGAGCGCATGCTGGCCGAGGCCGGCTATCGGCAGGTTCGCAGCACCACGGATTCACGCCAGGTGCTCGCCCTGTACGGTGAGCATCAGCCTGATCTGATCCTGCTCGACCTGATGATGCCGCACCTGGACGGGATCGCGGTCATCCGGCAGCTTCGGATTCCCGAGGCCGTGTTCCTGCCTATCCTCGTGCTCACCGCGGACGCGACCATCGAGGCCAAGAAGCGCGCGCTGGAAGCCGGCGCCAAGGATTTCCTGACGAAACCCTTCGATCGGCTGGAGGTGCTGCTGCGGATCAAGAACCTCCTCGACACCCGCACCCTCTACCTCGACCTCGAGCGCCACAATCGCGAGCTCGAGCAGATCGTCGCCGAGCGCACGCAGCGCCTGCTGCAGAGCGAAAAGGTCGCCACCATGGGCTCGCTGCTGGCGGGCGTGGCCCACGAGCTGAACAACCCGCTCGCGGTCGTCATGGGGCAGGCGCACCTCCTGCGCGGCAGCGCCAAGGAGCCCGCGATGGTCGAGCGCGCCGAGAAGATCACCGCGGGGGCCGAGCGCTGCGCGCGCATCGTCCGGAACTTCCTCGCGCTGGCGCGCCAGCGCTCTCCGGAGCGGGAAGACGTGTACCTGAACCTGGTCGTCCAGCAGGCGGTCGAGCTGCTCGCGTATCACCTGCGCACCAGCAATGTCGAGGTCGCGTTCGACCTGGCGGACGATCTTCCGGTGATCTGGGCCGATGGTCACCAGCTTCACCAGGTGGTCGTCAACCTCGTGGCCAATGCGCATCAGGCCATGCGTCGCATGGACACGGCGCGCCGCCTCGTCATCACGACGCGCTTCGAGCGCGAGCCGGATCGAGTCCAGCTGGACATCGCCGACAGCGGACCGGGCATCCCCGCCGAGATCCGGGCGCGCATCTTCGAGCCCTTCTTCACGACCAAGGCCGCGGGTGAAGGGACGGGGCTCGGGCTGTCGCTGTGCCGGAACATGGTCGAGGAGCACGGGGGCACGATCGCGGTCGAGAGCGAGGTCGGCCTCGGGGCGACCTTCCGCATCGAGCTGCCTGTCGTGTCGCGCCCGATATCGGCGGCGCCCGCGGCCAGGGCGCCCGAGTCGCTGCCGCCGATCAGCGGCAAGGCGATTCTGGTCGTCGACGACGAGCCCGACATCGCCGCCACGTTGGCCGAAGCGCTGCAGGGCGACGGGCACCAGGTCGAGGTCGCGGCCGACGGTGCGAAGGCCCTCGAAATGCTCGGGCGGCGCGCCTTCGACTTGATCGTCACCGACACCAAGATGCCCGTCCTCGACGGCGAGCGCTTCTACGCCGAGCTCGAACGGCGGTTCCCGAAGTTGTGCCGCCGCGTCCTCTTCCTCACGGGCGACGTGCTGAGCGGCGAGAAGCGCGCGTTTCTCGAACGGACCTGCGCTCCGCATCTGCTGAAGCCCTTCGACTTGCGCGAGGTGCGGCAGCTCGTCCACCGCATGCTGGCGGACGCCGGCACCGGCGCGCCTCCGGAGCGGGTCCCTGGACCGCGGTGATCCCGCAGCGCCCGGGAGCACGGAGCCGTCGGCGGCCACGCCCTTCACGATCCTGGTCATCGACGACGACGCGCTCGTCCTCAGCACGCTCACCGACCTGCTTCGTGCCGATGGGCATCAGGTCCTCGAGGCTCAGGGAGGTCGGGACGGGCTCCGGGTGGCGCGAGCCGAGCGTCCCGACATGATCCTCGTCGACTACCACATGCCGGAGATGGACGGCCTGGCGGTCGTCGAGCAGTTGAAAGCCGACGCGGCGACCTGGGGCATTCCGGTGGTCGCCTTCACGTCCGGGACCGCCGCCGACGCGAACCGGCTGGTCCGGGCCGGTTGCATCGGGTTCATCCCAAAACCGTTCGAGCCGGGGACAGTGGGCCCACTCGTCGCCGACTTCCTGCGGGCGACCGTGGCCCGGGGCCAGCGAGTCTCCGCCCCGAGCAGTCACCCGACGCCATGAGCGGCGCGCGCCGCCCGCCAAAAATTGTCAGCATTTGCCAATCCGACTCCCGGCCTCCTCGCGTGTGAGTCGCAAGTTCCTGAGAACCCTCGACGGCGCTTCGCTCCGAGATCCGGAATCGAGTGGCATTTCTCGTGCTTGAGAAGTTTTTCCATGGAACCGCGGACGTCGCGCCGGTCACGACCCCGGGCCGCGAGCCACCGCGCATGAAAGTGACGTGTGCCTGGTGTCAGGATGAGGGAGAGCCAGCCATCCTGGGGGAGCGGGCACCGCTCGACGATCCGGCCGAGACCCATGGCATCTGCCGGCGCCATACCCTCGGTCTGCTCAACCGCCTGCCCTCGCGCTCGTTTCCGGGGGTGCGGCTCCTGCTGGTGGTGAGCGCGAACGAGCTGCCGCTCTACGAGCACCTCCAGCGCGAACTGGCCGGCGTCACCGGGGTGAAGGTCATGCTGGAGCGGCGTCAGGCCGAACGCCGGCTCGAGCAGCAGAGCGTCCCGGAAGAGCACCGCCGGCTCGACCGGCGGGTGCGTCAGGGCGAGGTCTCCGCCCTGGGGTACACGGTGATCCGGTTCGGGAAAGACTAGCGGTCCCGACGCTCGAGCACTCGGCGGACCAGGACGTGGCGCTGGATCTTTCCGGTGGGCGTGAACGGTAACTCGTCGAAGACCTCGATCGTCTCCGGGAGCTTGTAAGTCGCGACGGCGTCCTTGAGGTAGCCGACCACCTCGTCCAGGGTGAGCGCCTGACCGGGGCGCGGGATCACGCAGAGGCAGTTCCGCTCGCCGAGCCGGGGATCGGGAACGCCCACGATGGCGGCATGCAGGATCTTCGGGTGCGTGTAGAGGATCTCCTCGATCTCGCGCGGGAAGAACTTCTTTCCGCCCCGGTTGATCATCTCCTTGAGCCGGCCCACGATCCTGACGTTACCGGCCGCGTCGAACTGCCCGAGGTCGCCCGTACGGAACCAGCCGTCAGCGGTGAACAGCTCGGCATTCGCCCCCGGGTTCTTGTGATACCCGAGGTGGACCGACGGACCCTCGGCCGCGATCTCGCCCTCGGCCCCCGCCGCGACGTCGCGGCCCGAGTCGTCGATCAGCCGGAGGCCGAGACCGGAGGAGACCCGGCCCACGGTTCCGGTCACCGCTTCGGGGTCGTCGCTCAGGCGCGTGTAGGTGTGGAAGCCGGTCTCGAGCATCCCGTACAGCTCGATCAGATGGCCGTGCATCCGCGCGCGAAATTCGCGGATCGTCTCGACCGGGCACGAGGCGCCGCCCGTGATGACCACGCGTAGCGAAGAGAGGTCGAGCCGGCCGAGCTCGGGGTCGTTTAGCATCGCGATGATCGAGGCGGGCGCCGTGGGAATGTACGTCACCCGCTCGCGCTCGATCAGCTCGAGCGCGGCCCGGGCGCTGAACTGGTCGAGGAGCACCGCCCGCGCTCCCGCCATCACCGCCTGAACGAGCGTGAGGTAGCCCCAGTTGAGGCCGAGCGGCAGATAGACGAGGAACACCTCGTCCTCGGTGACGCGCATGTCGGCGTTCAGCGTCCGGCACGTCGAGAGCGTGGTGTTGTGGCTGTGAATCACGCCCTTGGGGTGCCCGGTCGTCCCGGAGGTGAACGCCATCCGCATGACGTCGTCGGCCCCCTGGCCGGCGTCACGCCGGGGGACGGCGCGGGCGTCCTCGACGAGCGCGTCGAGCGCCACCAGGCCCTGAGCCGCGCCGCCGCCGAGAACGCAGACCGCCTTGAGATCGGGCAGGCCGGGTCGCAGCTCAGCGATCATCTTGACGTAGTCGAAGCCCTTGAAGCTCGCGGGACAGACGAACGCGCGACTCTCCGAGAAGCGCAGGATGTAGTCGACCTCGCGACTCCGGAAGTCCGGTCCGATCTGGTTCGCCACTGCGCCCAGGCGCTCCAGGGCGAAGAAGACGTACGCGAACTCCGCCCAGTTCGGGAGCTGGATGGTCACCACGTCGCCCACCCCGTTGCCGAGCGCCCCGAGCCCGGCTGCCACACGGTCGACCCGGGTCTCGAGCTCGGCGTAGGTGACGCGGCGCCCGCGGTCCACGATCGCGACCCGATCGGGATGGGCCGCCGCGCGACGAGCGAGAATCGTGGAGAAGGTCTCGGAGCCCCAGTGGCCCGACTTCCGGTAGCGCGCGACGAGCTCGTCCGTGAGCCGCGTCTGGAATCTCATGGCGTTTCCCCCAGGAGGCCTCATCCCCCAAGATACGCGGCCCTGACGTGCGGGCTCTCGCGGAGCGCGGCGGCGGATCCGCTCAACACGATCCGCCCGGTCTCCATGACGTAGGCGCGGGCCGCAACGGCCAGCGCCATGCGCGCGTTCTGCTCGACGAGCAGCACCGCGACCTTCCGGTCACGGTTGATCGACTGGACGATCGTCCGGATCTCCCGGACGATCAAGGGGGCCAGGCCGAACGAGGGCTCGTCGAGGACGAGCATCGTCGGCTCCGACATCAGCGCGCGACCGATCGTGAGCATCTGCTGCTCGCCGCCGCTGAGGGTCCCGGCACGCTGGTGACGCCGCTCGGCGAGCCGCGGGAATCGCTCGAGGACCTCGCCGAGCGACCGCGTGATGGCCTGGCGGTCGCGGCGTCGATAGGCGCCCATCCGGAGGTTCTCGAGCACGCTCATCTGCGGAAAGAGCCGGCGCCCCTCCGGCGCGTGGGAGAGCCCGAGCGCGACGATGCGATGCGGGCGCCACCGCGAGATGTCGGTCCCACGGAAGACGACGCGCCCGCCGCTGGGGCGCACCAGCCCTGAGAGCGCGCGCAGGGCGGACGTCTTCCCCGCGCCGTTGGGGCCGATGATCGCGACGATCTCGCCCGCCTCGACCGTGACCGAGACGCCGTCGACCGCCGCGACGTTGCCGTAGTGGACGCGGAGATCGGTCAGCTCAAGCACCCGGCTCCTCCGCGCCCAGGTACGCCTCGATCACCGCCGGGTTCGTCTGGATCTCCCGTGGCGTCCCCTCCGCGATGCGCAACCCGTGGTCGAGGACGGTGACGGTGTCGCAGACTCCCATGACCGCCTTCATGTCGTGCTCGACCAGGAGCACAGTGACGCCGTCTCCGCGCAGACGCCGGAGGACGCTCGTCGTCTCCGCCTTTTCCTGCTCGGCCAGCCCCGCCATCGGCTCGTCCAGGATCACCAGCTCGGCCCCGGTGGCGAGCACCATCGCGAGCGCGAGCGCTTTCTGGTCCCGGTGGGGGAGCGTGCCCGCTACCCGGCCGGCGACGGACCCCAGGCCGAGCCCGTCCAGGAGTGCCTGGCCCCGTTCACGGGCGCGTTGCTCCCGCTCGCGGTACGCGCGGGACCAGAAGAGAGCGGACGCGAGGCCAGGCGCCGCCGCGAGGTGGGCCGCGACGAGCACGTTCTGGAGCACCGTGTACTCCCGGAACAGAGTCGTTGCCTGGAACGTCCGCGCGATGCCCCGCCGGCAGATCTCCGACGGGCGAAGCCCCGAGGTCCGATCGCCCTTGAAGAAGATCTGACCGGTCGTGAGGGGAATGACGCCGGTGATCAGATTGAAGACCGTGCTCTTGCCCGCGCCGTTGGGGCCGATCAAGCCATGGATCGCGCTGCGCGCGACGGTCATCGAGAGGTCGGCGACGGCTTGCAGGCCTCCGAATCGCCGGCTGACGCCGCGCAGCTCAAGGAGCAAGGCCGACTCCCATTGCTCGCGCGTCTTTGCTGCGCCGCATCCGGAGGAGGCGCCGGACCGTGGCCGGAAGGGCCACCAGTCCCTCGGGCGCCCAGAGCATGGTGAGAATGAGGACGGCGCCGAAGACGAGGATCTCGTAGTGATGCAGCTCGCGGAGGAGCTCGCCCGCGATGGTCATGAGCACGGTTCCCACCACCGGCCCCCAGACGCTCCCGGTGCCGCCGATGACCGTGAAGACGACCAGCAGCACCATCGGCTCCAGGCCGAAGTCGCTCGAGTGCAGGACCTGGCGGAAGTGGGCGAAGAAGACGCCGGCGAGTCCGGCCACGAAGCTCCCCAGGACGAAGGTCGTCAGCTTGTAGCGGAAGACGTCGACCCCCAGCGTCTCGGCCAGAAGATCGGCCTGACGGATGGCGCTGGCGGTGAGCCCGAAGCGCGAGTACTCCAGGCGGACGAACGCAAGGGCGACGCCGACGCACAAGACCGCCATCAGCCCGTAGAGCTCGAGCTTGCCCTCGAAGGCGAGCCCGAGCAGCCGGTCGGGCTTGGGGATCCCCACCAGCCCCGACGGCCCGCCGAACCACCCCTCGAGGAAGTTGTTGAAGACGAGCCGGACGACCTCCGAGAAGGCGAAGGTGATGAGGAAGTAGTAGGGGCCGCTCACGCGCAAGGCGACGCTGCCGATGGGCACGGCCAGCGCCGCGGCGACGAGCGCCCCGATCCAGAGCGTGGCCCAGAAGGACAGCCCGACCCGCGTCACCAGCAGGGCGGAGGCGTAGGCTCCGATGCCCATGAAGGAGATGTGGGCCATGTTGATCTGTCCCGTGCTCACCTGCAGGCGAAAACTCATCGTCAGCGTGAGGTTCATGAGGATGGTGGTCGCGACGTCGAGATAGTAGGAGTCGCGTGTCACCAGCGGCAGCGTGGCGGCGGCGAGGGCGACGAGGGCGACGCCCGCCGCCGGAGCGCCGGCGCCGCGGCGAGCGGCGGGCGGCGGCGAGGCCGCCTTCGACGAGCTAGGCGCCACCGACGAGCCCTCGCGGCCGTACGAGCAGCACCACGATCACCATGAGAAAGCCGAGGATGTTGACGGCGGCGCTTCCCATGAACAGGGTGCCGAGCCCCTCGACCCCCCCGAGCAGGAGACCGCCGAGGACGGCGCCGGGGAGGCTTCCCATCCCCCCGACGATGATGATGATGAAGGCCTTGACCACGGGCAGCGCTCCCATCGCCGGGCTCACCGCGAAGAGCGGAGCGAGAAGGCCGCCCGCGCCTCCCGCCAGCGCGCACCCGACGCCGAATCCGAGAGCCGAGACCGCCTCGATGTTCACGCCCTGGAGCGCGGCGACGTCGGCGTCCTGAGCCACCGCCCGCATCGCGCGGCCCGGGCGGCTCAGGCGCAGGAAGAGATAGAGCCCGACGATGAGGACGATGGCGCAAACGGTCACCACCAGCCGCTCGAGCGAGATGACCAGCCCGAGCATGCGGACGATCCCGGAGAACGCCGACGGCACCGGCTTGTCGAGGACGCCGAAGGCGAGCTGCGCCCCCGCCTGCATGACCCAGAGGAGCCCGAGGGACACGATGAACGCGTTCAGCGCCTTGCCGCGCAGGTCGTGGAAGATCAGCCGCTCGGCGACGACCCCCGCGAGCCCCACCGTCACGATCGCCAGGCCGAGGGTCGCGAAATAATTCAGGCCGAAGAGCGCGTAGACGTAGTAGGTGACGTAGCCCCCGAGCATGTAGAACTCGCCGTGGGCGAAGTTGATGATCTCGAGGATGGAGAAGATGAGGGTGAGACCGAGAGCGACCAGCACGTAGACCATCGCCAGGCCGAAGCCGTTGAGCAGCGCCTGGACGAGGAGGTCGATCGACACCAGTCGCCCGCGACCTCTACTCTAGCTGCGCCTCGGCCGGCGGGGCCCCAGCCCCGCGACGGCCTGCAGCGCGCACCTCACTTCTTCAGCGCGGTCGGTAGCACCTGGGCGATGTCGACCACCTTTCCGTCGCGGATCTCGCTGATGACAACGGGGTAGAGGAACTGCCGATCGATGCCGTACGTCTCCTTGCCACCCAGGACGAGCTTGCCCCACACGGTGTCGAACGGCTTCTGCGTGAGCGCGGCCAGGACTTTGTCGGTGTCGAGCGAGCGCGCATCCTGCATGGCTTTGGTGAAGACGTCGAACGCGGCGTAGTTCGCGACGGCGATGACGCCGGGCACCTCTTTGTAGCGCCTCTCGTACTCTTCGCCGAATCGCCGCACGGTCGCGCTGACGAAGTCGCTCTTCACGTTGATGTTCGCGGGGCTCCAGACGCCCTCGGCGGCCTCCTTGCCGGCGATGCCGATGACGGTCACCGGATTGACGCCCGCCGTCCAGCCCTTCGGTCCCTTGAAGCCGAGCTCGCGGGCCTGCTTCAGGATCAGGCCGGCCTCGCCGGGCGGCGCCGCCGCCACGTCGAGCATGTCGGGCTTGGTCGCCAGGATCTTGGTGAGGATGGGGTAGAAGTCCTTGGTGCCGCGCTCGTAGTATTCGTCGGCCGCGACCTCGAAGCCGAGCCCCTTCAGGGCCTTGACCACCGCGGTGTTGGTGTCCTTGCCGCTGGTGTCGTTCGGAGAGATCGCGGCCACCCGCTTGATCTGCGGGTGCTTGTCCTTCACCCAGCGGTAGAAGGGCTCGGCCACCTCCCACTGGCTCAGCATGGCCCGGAACGAATGCGGCTTGTCCGGGCCCAGGTTGTTGGTGCCCCAGCACACGAACGAGAACAGGACCTTCTCGGGCTCCGTCACGGTCTGGACCGCGTTGCAGGTCGCGCCCACCGCGTTGCCGATGATGTACTTCACCTTGTCCTGGAAGACGAGCTTGTTGGCGGCGGTCGCGGCGTCCGCGGCGAGGGCCTTGTGGTCGTAGCTCACGAGCTTGATCCGGTAGACGTCGTTGCCGACCTTGAGGCCGCCGGCCTTGTTGATCTCCTCGACCTTCATCTCGGCGCCCCGCACCAGCTCGACGCCGTAGGATGCCGCACCGCCCGAGAGCGGTCCCAGCACGCCGATCGTGAGCGTCTTGTCCTGGGTCGCGCCCGGTGTCGCGGTCCCGACGGCCGCCGCCAGCGCCATGATGACGACGGCCGCGGTGCCTCCCCGGATCCTCATCGTCGCGTCCTCCTCGTTGAAGAGCTTCTCAATGACCGTCTCGACGAAGCGCTCGTCCCGCTGGCTCCGCGTCGGGCTCTGGCGGGAGCCCGTCGAGTCTCGCGCGGTCGGCGACGGTATTCAAGCCCCGCCCCGGCCTCGTCCTTGACTGCATGTGAGGGCGCCGATAGCCTCGACGCTCATGGCCGACTCGGGGCTCGAAGCGCGTCTCTCGTGGCTGCTCGAGCACGCCTCCGACATGGTCTCGGTGATCGACCAGGACGGGACCGTCCGGTACGAGAGCCCGTCGGTCGAGCGCCTGCTCGGCTGGCGGCCCGAGGAGCTCGTGGGCACGCAGCTGCTGGACTACGTCCATCCCGACGACGTCGCCCTCGTGAGGGCGGCGATCGCTCACCGCATCGCCGACCCGACACCCGTCAACCCCCCGACCGAGTTCCGCGTGCGGGCGCGTGACGGCTCCTGGCACGTGCTGGCGGCCATGAGCCGCGTCACCCAGGACGAGACGGGGGCGGTGAACCTCGTCGTCAACTCCCGCGACGTGACCGAGCAGCGCGCGCTCGAGGAGCGCCTTCGGCAGGCCCAGCGCATGGAGTCGATCGCGCGGCTGGCGACGGCCGCCGCGCACGAGATCAACAACCCGCTGGCGGTGCTCCTCGGCCACCTGGCCATGCTCGACAAGGCCACGCCCGGGAACCCTCGGATCGAAAAGATGGTCGAGGCCGCGCAGCGCATCCGGGACATCGTGCGACGCATGACGCACATCAGTCGGGTGGAGACGGTCGAGCGGACGTCGTCCACGCTTCCGGAGATGCTCGACATCCGGAAGTCGAGCGACGCGGGTGGGGCGCCTCCCGGCGGCTCGGCGCCTTGACGTGTTCGGGACGCCCACCGAGCCGGCGAAGGCCCTCGAGGAGTGCCAAAAGCAGATCGTCGAGATCTACGCGCGGCACAACAAGGCGTGAGAGCGCGAAAGCTCTGAGCGCCTAGCCCGCGAGCCCCGGCACGAGCTCGGCGCCGACCTCGACGGTCAGCGTCGAGCCCTTGAAGTCGCTCGCCCGGTCGATCGGCTGGGCGGCGCCGCCCAGGTGCCTGGCCAGGAACGCCTCGGTGACCGCGCGGAAGGCGATCTGGTTCTGAGGCCGCAGGAAGCCGTGGCCCTCGTCCGGGAACGTGATGTAGGTGACGGGCACGTTCCGCTGCCGGAGCACCGCGACCATCTGCTCCGATTCGGCGCGGGTCACCCGTACGTCCTCGAGACCCTGAGCGATCAGGATCGGCCGGAAGGCGCGACCGATGTAGGTCAGCGGCGAACGCTCCCGGAGGAACGCCCGGCCTTCCGGGGTCTCGGGATCGCCGAGCCGGTTCTTCCACACGCTGAACCACGGGCCCCAGTACGGCGGAATCGCGGCCATGAACGTCATGAGGTTCGCGATCCCGTAGATGTCGACGATGCAGGCGAATACCTCCGGCGTCCGGGTCGCCGCGGTGAGCGCCGCGTAGCCGCCATAGCTGGCGCCGTAGAAGCCGACGCGCCTGCGGTCGGCGATGCCGCGGGCGACGGCCCAGTCGACCGCGTCGATCAGATCCTCGTGCATCTTGCCGCCCCATTCGCGGTCGGCCGCGGTGACGAACGCTTTGCCGAAGCCGGTCGAGCCCCGGTAATTGACACTCAGGACCGCGTAGCCCCGGTTGGCGAGCCACTGGTGCGTGGGATTGAAGCCCCATTCGTCCCGGAGATACGGCCCGCCATGGATCACGAGGACCAGCGGGACTCGGCCGGCGTCGGCCGCCGGAAGGGTCAGATAGCCCTGGATCCTGAGACCGTCACGCGCCGGGAACGCCACCGATTCGAGCGGCCGGAGCGGCAGCCCGTCGAGATTCCTGCGCGCCTTGAAGAGCGGACGGAGGCGTCGCGTAGTCCGATCGTAGAGGGCCCATTCCGGGCTCACCGTGTCCTGCTGGACGTGGATCAGAGCCCGGCGGCCATCCGCACTGAGGCCACTGAAATCGATATCGCCTGACGTGGACGACGAGAGCGCTTTCACGTCGGCCGCGAAGCTCGGGTCGACGGCGCGCCAGTGCCGGCGGTCGACGGTCGCGCCGGCGGCGAGCGGACGCTGCGTCGTGGTGTGGAAGAGGACCCTGGTGAACTCGGCGTCCGGGTCCGCGGCCAGGATCTTCGTCCGTCGCGTCGCCATGTCGATCGCGACGAGCGCCGCCTTGTCACGGCCGCGCGAGTCGAAGAGGTAGAGGGTCGTACCGTCCTCGCTGAAATCCAGGAGCCGCGTCCCGTCGACGTCGCCGAGCGGGACGGTCAGGAAAGGCACCCAGGCGCCGCTCTTCCGGAGCTCGAGGCACTCGAGGCTTCCGTCCCCGAGGAACCGTGTGGCCAACCGCACCCGGAAGGCACTGTCGGTGGCGAGCCAGGCGAACTGGTGGTTCTCGAAGAGGAGCTCGGAGGTGCCGGTCACGACGTTGACGCGATGGAGATCGAAGAACCGTGAGTCGCGCGCGTTGTGGGAGAACAGCATCTCCCGCGGAAAACGCCGGCTCACCTCATGCACCCCCGCGCGCACGCCGCGCGGGGGCGTCAGCGGCACGATGGCGCCGTCCAGGACGTCGACGCTCGAGGCGCGCCAGTTCTCGTCACCGTCATGCTCCTGGAAGAACACGACGTGCCGGTTCGTGAACGCCCATCGAAAGAAGTAGCTGATCGGGCGATCGGTCGCGCGCGTGAGGGGGCGGGCCGCTTTGAGATCGTCGACCGGTGTCACCCAGAGGTTGCGCACGCCGTCGACCGGTGCGATGTAGGCGACGGATGTACCGTCGAGGGAGAGCTGAGCCGAGGCGACGTCGGGATCGCCGAAGAACACCTCGCGCGGGACGAGCGGGCGACCACGTTCCTGGGCCGGCCATGCGCGCCGCGGCAAGACAAGCCCCAGGCCGAGCGCGGCAGCGCCCGCGAGAAAACGCCGACGGGACGATGGGATCGAGAGCATCTGAACCTCCACCGGGCAGGCAGGCTAGCACATCTCGAACGAGCTGGCCCGCGTGGAACCAGGCGCACGTCTGCGCAGTTACGGGTAAAATCCACCTGCCAGAACATCTCGTGGAGGAGGAGTCATGCCCACCAAACGTGCCGTGACCCGGATTCTCGTCCTGACCGCCCTGGCCGTCGTGGTGCTCGCCGGCGCTGCCCCGGCCCTCGAAGTCGGCCAAAAGGCCCCGGAGTTCGCGCTAAACGGGCCCGACGGGAAGCCGGTCAAGCTCTCTGACCTGACGGCGAAGGGCCCCGTCGTCCTCTATACCTTCATCGCGGCCTTCACCCCCACCTGAACCAGAGAGCTGAATGGCTTCGAGGCGGCGCTGCCGCAGTTCGAAGCCATCGGCGCCCAGGTCGTGGGCGTCAGCACCGATCACCATCTCGCCCTGGCCGCGTGGCAGAAGGATCAAAAGTCCAAGCAGCTCCTCCTCTCCGATTTCCGCCGGCAGATGCTGCCCGCCTACGGCGCGATGGAGATGAACGAGGCGAGCCCGGTCTACCGCTACGCGAAGCGCGCGTACTTCATCATCGACAAGACCGGAACCGTCAAGTACCTCAAGGTCATGGACAGCCCATTGAACATCCTCGAGCCCGCGGAGGTCCTCGCGGCGGTCAAGGCCGCGAATCCATAATCGCAGGAGGACGGTGGTGCCACGCGTTTGGCTCGTGCTCCTGGCCGGCCTGATCGTCGCGATGCTCACGGCTTGCGCGACCAACGGCGACAGCCCACCGCTGACGTCGGCCACGACGTTGACGGCCGGCTGGGAGCAGCACTTCACGCTCGAGTGGGCGCCCGCTCCGGGCCAGGGCGGCGCTCGCCGAGTTACCGGGTATGTCTACAACCGGCATGGCGAGTACGCGATGCATCTACGCCTTCTCGCTCAGGCGCTCGATACAGGAGGCGCCGTGGTCGGTCAGCGCATCGCGTTTGTGCCCGGAGGCGTGAGCGGATTCGGGCGCGCCTACTTCGAGGTCCCGAACTTGCCGGCGGCCGACCACTACCGGGTCAGCGTCTGGGACTACACCTGGCATCAGGCTGACGGCGACAGGCGGTGACGTCGACGGACTGAGCCAGTCAGCGGCGGACCGCACCGGGGCCCTGGGGCGCCTGACGAACCAGCTCCACGGGCCCCTGCGGCTCCCAGCTCATCGGACTGGTTCCGGCTCCGGCGAGCCGGTGCTCGCCCCGCCAGGCGAGCGTGATCTGGCCCCCATTAACGGTCAGGGGCTCGAGAACGAGCGTGAGCCTCCCGTTCGAGCTTCCCAGCCGCCCCTGCACGTTGACGGAGACTGGCTCGCCTCGAACGGTGAAGGTCAGGACGCCCGACACTCCGGGTAAGTCCCGTCCCAGCACGTGCCAGGGACCGATGGAAACACCGTCGGCGGGTGCGGCGTCCTGTTGCTCGAGGACGACGAGAGTCAAGGGCGTACCGCCCCACGTTCCCTTCCACGTTCCCCGGAGATCGGGCACCGACCCCGCCGGCGTCGTCAGCGGCGGCGTCGGCGCGCAGGCGCCCAGCAGCATCGTGAGCGCGAGGGCGATGAGACCATTCCACCGAGGCTTCATCGTCGTCGAATATACTCACGTTCTGAGCCACTTGACGCCGGACCTCTTCGAGCGGATTCTCTGGCGCAGCAAGCGACTCGTCGCTGCCATGGGGGAGACGCCAATGGGTCCACATCGTGATGGCCGCACGACGCCGTCCCAGGTGTTTGTCGTCGTGCTGCTGGTGGCCGCTCTTCTGACGATCGGCGTGGCCCAGGAGGTAGCCGGACAGGCCGCCCCGACGGGAGAGGTCATCATCGCGTGGCACGTCACCATCGCGCCGACGTGGTTCGATCCGTCGACCGCCCCGCCGCAGATCACTCCGTTCGGGATGCTGTTCGCCCTCCACGACGCGCTGGTTCGGCCGTTGCCGGGGAAGGGAAAGATGTCGCCGAGCCTCGCCGAGTCGTGGACGGAGAGCCCGGACGGGCTGGTGTACGAATTCAAGCTGCGTCGCGATCTCAAGTTTCACAACGGCGACCCCGTCACCACCGAGGACGTGAAGTTCAGCTTCGAGCGCTATCGGGGGGCTGGTGCCAAGGAGCTCCAGGCGCGCGTCCGGCAGGTCGACATCATCGATCCCCTGACGGTGCGCTTCCTCCTGAGGGAGCCCTGGCCCGACTTCATGACCTTCTACGGGACCACGGCCACAGCCGCCGGGATCGTCGTCCCCAAGAAATACGTGACCCAGGTCGGCGACGAAGGCTTCAGGAAGCACCCGATCGGCGCCGGTCCCTACAAGTTCGTTAGCCACAAGCCCGGCGTGGAGGTGGTGCTGGAAGCCTACACGGGGTACTGGCGTCGCGTGCCCTCCGTCAAGCGGTTCGTCATGAAAAGCGTCCCCGAAACAACCACGCGGGTGGCGATGCTCAAGAGCGGTGAAGCCGACATCGCCTACGCGCTCGACGGCGAGGACGCGTTGAACGTGAAGCGCGACCCGCGCCTGACGCTCGTGCCCTCGAAGCACGCGTCGATCTACTGGATCGAGTTCGCGGACCAGTGGGATCCCAAGTCGCCGTGGCACGACAAGCGGATGCGGCTGGCGGTCAACTACGCGCTGGATCGCAAGGCGATCAACGAGGCCTCGTGTCTGGGCTACTGTCCCCCGACCGGCGTCATCGTGCCACGGGTCATGGAGTTCGCACTCCAGACGCCGCCCCCGCCCTACGACCCGCCGAAGTCGAAGCAGCTGCTCGCCGAGGCCGGGTATCCCAACGGGATTGACGCCGGCGACTTCGTGCCGATCCCGCCGTTCTTCGCGACGGCGGAGGCGTCGGTGAACTATCTGAACGCAGTCGGGATCCGGGTGAGGATCCGGCCCATGGAACGCGCGGCCTTCTACGCTGCATGGCGGGAGAAGAAGCTGCGCGGGCTGTTCATGGTCGCCGCGGGGAACTCGGGCAACGCGGCCAGCCGGGTGGCTGAGTTCATGCACTCGAAGGGCAGCTATGCCTACGGCGGGTATCCCGACCTCGACGACCTCTTCGATCAGCAGGCGCGGGAGCGCGATCCGGCCAGGCGCGAAGCCCTGCTCTATCGCATCCAGCAGCTGACCATCGACCGGGTCATGTTCGCGCCGATCATGGACTACCGCACGCTGAGAGGAGTCGGGCCGCGAGTCGCCGAGCACATGCTCGACTCGATGCACCTGATCCCCTTCCCCGCCTACGAGGACGTGCGCCTCAAGGGGCAATGACGGAGCGGCCTGGGGCCAATGCTTGACGCGGGCTCGGTCTTTCTCTAGGTTCGACACTGGCGACACCCATGTACCCTGCATACTTCGGGCTCACCGAGCGGCCGTTCTCCCTGGCGCCGGATCCACGCTACCTCTATCTGAGTGACGTTCATCGGGAGGCTCTGGCCCATCTGCTCTACGGGATCGGCGAGGGCGGGAGCTTCGTGCAGCTGACCGGTGAGGTGGGCACGGGCAAGACCACGGTCTGCCGCGCCCTGCTGGAGCAGCTGCCCCCCGAGGTCGACGTCGCCATGATCTTCAGTCCCCGGCTCACCGCGGTCGAGCTGGTCGCCGCAGTGTGCGACGAGCTCCGCGTCCCGTACCCGAAGGGGACCACCAGCCTCAAGGTGCTGTTCGACGCGCTGTCGCTCGCGCTGCTCGACGCTCACGCGCGGGGCCGGCGGACCGTGCTGATCATCGACGAGGCCCAGAACCTGAGCCCCCGCGTGCTGGAGGAGATTCGCCTCCTGACGAATCTGGAGACGACGAAGGAGAAGCTTCTGCAAGTGATCCTGATCGGCCAGCCCGAGCTCGGCGAGCTCCTGGCCCGGCGAAACCTGCGTCAGCTCGCCCAGCGGGTGACCGCGCGCTATCACCTGCGACCGTTCACCGAGGCAGAGACGCGGCAGTACGTGCATCATCGACTGGAGATCGCCGGCCAGCAGCAGCCGATCTTCACCAAGCCGGCCGTGCGCGCGGCCCACCGTCTGTCGCGCGGCGTCCCGCGCCTGCTCAACACGATCTGCGATCGCGCCCTGCTCGGCGCCTACGCGACCGGCCAGACGCGCGTCAAAGAGGCGGTCGTCCGCCGGGCGGCGAGGGAAGTGCTGGGCCGGCGCCTGAGCCGCCGGTGGGGCGTGGCGACGGCGACCGCGGTGCTCCTCATCGCCGCCGGCGCCGCGATCGCGTGGTTCGCTTCCGGAGCGCTTCCTTCCCTCGGAGCCTGGCCTTTGCTCCGCATGGACGGAGCCGGTTCGACGCCGGAGGCGGCACCACCCGCCGTGGCGGCCACGGCGGCCGCGCCGCGGAGCCATGAGCTGACGCTCGCGACGATCCTGGGAGATCCCTCCATGACGGCCGACAAGGGGAGCGCCTTTGTGAGCCTTTACGCGCTCTGGAACCTGGATGCCGGCGCCGGAGGCGCTGATCCCGGATGCGATCTCGGGCGCCGGGCCGGCCTGCGTTGTCTCTCCCGAACCGGAACGTGGACGGTGCTGCGTCGCCTCAATCGGCCGGCGATCCTCGAGCTCGCCACGCTCGACGGCAGGAAGCATCACGTCGTCCTGGCCGGCCTCGACGGCGACCGCGCGACGCTCCAGATCGGCGAGCGGCGCGTGACGCTACCGACGGCCGAGGTCGAGCGCTTCTGGGACGGCCCGTTCGTGATGATCTGGAAGTCGCCGGTCGCCGGCCCACTGCCGCTCCAGTCGGGCATGAGCGGCCGGGACGTCGCCTGGCTTCGCCAGCAGCTCGGCACGATCGACGGGCGGACGTCGCCGGCGAACGCCGCTCAAGGCTACGACGAGGAGTTGAAACAACGAGTCGCCGCCTTCCAGCAGATCGAGTCGCTGGCGCCCGATGGCATCGCGGGCGAGGAGACGCTGGTCCGCCTCGTCGCCACGACGCCCGCGGGGAGCGGCCCCTCGCTCAACGGGATCCGGCCGTAGCCATGTCGTACATCCTCGACGCCCTCACGAAAGCCGCCCAGCAGCGAGACCGGCACGTTCCCGTGGTGCAACGGTTGCTCACGCCCGCCCCGCGGCTGGGACCGTCGTGGACCCGCTCGCCCGGGCGGCTGCTCGCGGCGTTGGGGCTGGGCGCGGCCCTCCCGACGGTCTTCCTCGTCTGGTGGCTGCGTCCCGACCCGGTCGTGACGCCCCCCGACCCGATCCCTCTCGCCGCCCCGACGACGGTGGAGCCCCCGCGGCCCCTCAGGCTCGAGCCGCCACCGAAGCCCGCCGTCCGGACGGAGAAGACCGTGCCAGCGACACGCGATGCGATCGCCGACTCCGCGCCGCCCGCGGCAAATCCGAAGGCGCAGCCGTCACCGCCGCCCGCGCCGGCACCGCGCTCCCGAGCCGCGGCGCCACCGACCCAATCGGCGCCGCTACCGACCGCCGATCCACCCGTCGCGTCCGTCGCGCCACCGCCCGTTCAGGAGCGAGCCGGGCTCCGGCTCGAAGCGCTGATCTACTCGGAAGTGCCGGGGCAGCGCATGGTGTTCATCAACGGGCGCCGCTACGTCGAAGGCGACGTCATCGACGGCCGGCTCAAGGTCGAGGAGATCCAGGAAGAAGGCGTCGCGCTGAGCGAGCAGGGGCGGCGCTTCACGCTGCGCGTCGCGCGCTGACGCGACGATCGCGACGCCGCGCGAGGAGGGTCCCATGAGCGAGCGAATCCGACTTCTCGTCGACGGCAAACCCTCCGAGCTCGACGCGGATCCGGCGATGCCGTTGCTCTACGCGCTGCGCGCCGACCTGGGACTCGCCAATCCGAAGTTCGGCTGTGGCCTCGCGCAGTGTGGCGCGTGCACGGTGCACGTCGACGGACGGCCGACGCGATCCTGCGTCACACCCGTCGGTACGGTCCGGGGCAAGAAGATCACGACGCTCGCCGGCCTCGGCACGCCGGACAAGCCCCATCCGTTGCAGACCGCCTACATCGACGAGCAGGTGCCGCAATGCGGCTACTGCCTTTCGGGCTGGATGATGACCGCGGCGGCGCTGCTCCGCGACACGCCCAAGCCGAGCGACCGGCAGATCCGCCAGGCCCTCGGGGGCCTCAAGTGTCGCTGCGGGACGCACATGGCCATCCTGCGCGCGGTCAAGCGCGCGGCCGGCACGAAGGCATAGGGGGCGGCCATGACGCACGCGCACCTCTCGCGACGGGCGTTCCTTGGGACTGGAGCGCTCGTGATCGGCTTCATGATGGCGGGCACGCTCGGCAGGGCGCTCGGGCAGGCGGCGGAGACGCTCGGCGGCAAGCCGCCCCTCACGCCGGACGAGCTCGATTCGTGGATCGCCGTGCTCCCCGACGGTCGTGTCACCGCGTTCTTCGGCAAGATGGACATGGGTCAGGGTGTCGACGTCGCGATCGGCCAGATCGTCGCCGACGAGCTCGACGTGGCATTCGACCGCGTCGCCGTGATGATGGGCGACACGGCATTCACCTGCAACCAGGGCGGCGCGTCCGGGAGCACCGGGGTGCAGCGCGGCGGCGTCACCCTGCGCGCGGCGGCCGCCGAAGCGCGGCGCATCCTGCTTGAGCGCGCCGCCCAGAAGCTCTCCGTGCCGATGACCGATCTCATCGTGCAAGACGGCATCGTCGCGGTCGCCAGCGACCGGAGGCGCCGGGTGAGCTACGGCGAGCTGGTCGACGGCCAGTACTTCCACCACAAGCTCGAGTGGAACAAGCAGTACGGCAACACGCTGTCGGCGAAGGGCCGGGCGAACCCCAAGAAGGCGTCGGAATACAAGATCGTCGGGACATCGATTCCGCAGAAGATCGTCGCCGACAAAATCTATGGCCGGCTGCAATACGTCACCGACGTCCGGGTCGACGGCATGCTACATGCGCGAGTCATCCGGCCGCCGACGGCCGGCTGCGGCCCGGTCGCGGTCGACGAGTCGTCGATCGGCGCCATCTCCGGGGCCCGCGTCATCCGGGAGAGGGACCTGGTGGCGGTGGTCGCCGAGCGAGAGTGGGACGCGGTGCGCGCGGCAACGGCGCTCAAGGTCACCTGGACGTCACCCTGCACGCCGTTCCCGCCGATGGAGACGCTGCACGATCACATCCGCCGGGCGGCCGCGATCGGCGGCGCCGTCCCGGTCAGCAAGGGCGACGTGGACGCCGCCCTCAAGACCGCCCATCGCGTGATCGAGGCGGAGTACGAGTGGCCGCTGCAGTCGCACGCGAGCATGGGCCCGGCGTGCGCGGTCGCCGACGTGCGCGCGGATGGGGCGACCTTGTGGACCGGCTCGCAGAAGCCGCACTACGGCCGAAACGGCGTCGCCAAGCTGGTCGGCCTGCCGCCGGAGAGCGTCCGGGCCATCTGGGTTCCGGGACCGGGATCGTACGGCCGCAACGACGCCGGCGACGCCGCGCTGGATGCGGCACTCCTGTCGAAGCTCACCGGCAAGCCGGTGCGCGTGCAGTACATGCGCCACGAAGGCACCGGCTGGGACCCGAAGGGGCCGGCCGCCGTCTACCGCGCGCGTGCCGGGCTCGACGCGCAGGGCACTGTCGTCGCGTACGACTTCTTCGGCAAGGGGTTCTCGCGCCAGGACGTGGCGACGACCGAGAGCGATCCCAAGGACACGCTCGCCGGACAGCTGACCGGCTTCGCACCGAAGCCGACGGTGATCTTCCAGGTGCCGGCCGAAGCCTACGACTTCGCGAACAAGCGCTGTGGCTGGGAGTGCATCGCGCCCTTGCTCGATCGCGCCTCGCCGCTCCGGACCGGGCACCTGCGGGATCCGCTCGGTCCCGAGACGCATTTCGCGAGCGAGTCGTTCATCGACGAGGTCGCGCACGCCGCCGGCGTGGATCCGGTCGCGTTCCGGCTGAGGTATGTGAGCGATCCACGTCACGTCGCGGTCATCCGGGCAGCTGCCGAGAAGGCCGGCTGGAACACGCGGGCGTATCCGAACCCTCGCCGGGGCAAGGGCAACGTGATGGTCGGCCGCGGCGTCTCCTACACCGAGCGCAACGGCACCATCGTGGCCGTGGTCGCGGACGTGGAGGTGGACCGCCGCAGCGGGCGCGTGTGGGCGAAGCGGTTCACGGTGGCGCACGACTGCGGACTCATCATCAATCCGAAAGGGCTCGAGCTCACCATCGAAGGCAACGTGGTGCAGGCGCTGTCGCGGACGCTCTACGAGGAAGTCGTGTTCGACCGCGATCGCGTGCTGAGCGTCGACTGGACCAGCTATCCGATTCTGGAAGTCCAGGACGCGCCCGAGCGGATCGATGTCGTACTGATCAATCGGCCGGACGTCGCGTCCTCCGGCGCGGGCGAGCCCTCGACGCGCACGGTCCCGGCGGCGATCGCCAACGCGATCTTCGACGCGACCGGCGTGCGCCTCCGGCGCGTGCCGATCACCCCCGAGCGGGTCAGAGCGGCGCTGGCGCGCGCTTGACGACCTCGCGCGGGTAGCCGGGCGCGGACCTGCGCCACACCTGGCGAGGCCTGGCCATTCCTGTCACGACGTGGCTTCGCCCGCGTCACCGCCCGGTCCGTTCGACCAGGGCGTTCATATTGGAAACGCTATCTTTTCGAGTCCAGGTGCGCCCCCGGCTCTGATTGGCCCGACTCTTGCCTATAGTAGGTCGAATCCCTGGAGGGACACATGCGACAACATTTTAGGAAAACGGCCACCCTCTGTGTCGTCACGCTCACGATGCTCGTCGCCGCGGCGCTGCACGCGGCCCCACCCGCTCGGACCGTGCGTGTCGCGGTGCTGACACCGGGCCTCAGCTTCGGAGAGGTGCTGGCCGGATTCCGAGAAGGGCTCGGCCAGCTGGGTTACCGGGAAAGCACCAACTTGATCCTGCTCATCGAGGACACGAAGGGCAGCGGCTCCGAGGTCCAGGCACAGGCCCAGGCCCTCGTCTCGGCGAAGCCCGACGTCCTGGTCACGGTCGGCACCTCGCACACCGTGGCCGCCAAGGCGGCGACGTCGACGATCCCGATCGTGTTCACCTGGGTCGGCGACCCGGTGCGGTCGGGGTTGGTCCCGAGCTACGCCGCGTCGGGCAATAACCTCACGGGCGTGTCGGTTTATTCGGGCCCGCTCTCCGGCAAGCGTCTGGAGATCCTGAGAGAGATCGCTCCCAACGCGCGCCGCATCCTCTGTCTGGTCGGCAAAGAAAGCATCGCCGAGATCAGCTTCAGCGCCGCGCAGAAGACCGCGGAGAAGCTCGGCGTCGTGCTGATCCGGCGCGACGTGGCCAGCCGCGACGACATCGTCCGGGAGCTCAGCGTCCTGCCGAAGGGCGCGTTCGACGCGATCTATCACGTGCCCTCCGGGCTCGTGAGCGCTCACATCAACCTGCTCATCCAGCGCGCGCGCGAGGACAAGGTCGCCCTGATGGCGCACGAGGACGAGCTGGTCGCCGCCGGAGCACTCGTCTCGTACGGCGCGAACGCCCGGCGGATGGGTTTGCAGACGGCGCTCCTCGTGGACAAGGTGCTCGGCGGCGTGGCGCCGGCCGAGATTCCCATCCAGGTCCCCGACAAGCTGTTCCTCGCGATCAACCTCGTCACGGCGAAGACGATCGGGCTGAAGCCTCCCCTGGCGCTCCTCGAGCGCGCCGAACGGATCGTCGAGTAGCTTCGCGACGACGATGTGGCCCGCGATCGGCCATCGCCTCAGCACCCTGCGTCGGCGACTCTTTCTCTTGCTGGCGGCGACGAGCGTCATCGCGGTCGTGGGCGTCAACCTGATCTGGCTGCCTGGCACGTTGCGGGACGTTCACGAGGCGCGGGCCGAGCTCCAGCTGGTCGCGGTGCGCGGCGTGCGCGACCAGATCGACCTGTTCCTCGCGGACCAGGAGGAAGGGCTGAGGACGGTGGCAAAGTTGTTTCGCGCCGCCATCCTGCACGGCGACCCGACCGACGTCGCACTCGTGGCCCAGCGATTTCTCCAGCGCGAGAAGGCCTTCGAGGAGATCGGGGTCTTCGACACCCGGGGCCAGTGGCGCTATCGCCTCTCGCGTCGCGAGGTGGCGACCAACCTGGCGGCCGCCGCGCCGCCCGCGATCGATGTCGCGCCGCAGGTTCGTGGCGTCGCGTGGGGCGCGGTCACGACCACCGAGACGTCGGAACCGTGGGTGACCCTGGTCACCCCGCTCTCCGGCGCCGCGGAGAGCCGGATACTCGTGGTGGGCGTCCTGAACCTCAAGGACCTCTGGTCGCTGATCGCCGAGGTCAAGCTCGGCCAGGGCGGACGCGCCTACGTCGTCGATCGCCGCGGCGGGCTCATCGCCGCCGACGACGCGAACCTGGTCCTCAAGCGGCTGTCCCTGGCGAATCGGCCCTTCGTCGGGAGCCTCATCGAGGAGAACCGGCCGACCGGGGTCACCGGATCCTACACGAACGAGCGCGGCGTCGACGCGATGGCGACGGGCCTGCGCGTGGACCGCGTCGGCTGGGGCGTGGCCGTCGAGCACCCGCGAACCGTGGTGGCCGCCGCGGTCGGGCGCAAGCTCTGGTTCTTCGCGGGGCTCACCGTGGCCGGAGTCCTGGTCAGCGCCGCCGCGGGTCACGTGCTCAGCGCTCGCCTGACCCGGCCACTCGAGCGGCTGCGCCTGGGCGTGCAGCGGTTCGGCCGGGGTGAGCTCGATCATCGCGTGTCCATCGAGACGGCCGACGAGATCGGCGAGCTGGCGCTGCAGTTCAACCAGATGGCGGCGGAGCTGAGCGCCTCGCACGCACGGCTGGAGGAGCGCATACGCGAGGCCACGCGCGATCTGGCCCGCCGGCAGCACGAAGCCGAGGAGCTGGCGCGCGTCGCCCGGACGCTGACGGAAGACCTCGACGTGAGCCAGGTGGCCGATCGCGTCGTCCAACCCGTGCTGGCCCTCTTCGCGGTCCAGTCGGCGGTGCTCTGGTTGCGCGACCCCGATGGCTCGCTCGTCGCCCTCGGGATCAGCGGCCGGGCGCGCCTGGGATTCAGTCGTGGAGACGTGCTGCCGGCGGGAGCTTCCATGGCCGGGTGGGCGGTCCGCGAGGGCCGCCCGGTGTGGACGAGCGATGTGCTGGCGGAGCCCGGTCTCGTCCTGACCGAGGACCAGCGGCTTCGGCTGCAGAGCGCCGGAGATCGCGCCATCCTCTGTGTGCCCCTGGCCGTCAAGGCTCAGACGATCGGCGTCCTCTCGCTTGGCGCCGGCTCGACGCGCGCGTTCACACCCGAGGAGGTCACCTTGCTCCAGGCCTTCGCCGACCAGGCGGCCATCGCGCTGCAGAACGCCAGCCTCTATGCCGAATCGCAGACCCAGCGAGTTCAGCTGACCCAGATTCTCGAATCGACCTCCGACGGCGTGCTCTTCGTGGGCCCGGACCGCCGCGTCCAGGCGGCGAACCAGCACACTGGAGAGCTGCTCGGCCGCCCATCGACCCAGCTGGTCGGACACGACCTGGGCGACGTCCTCGGCCGCGAATGTACCTCGGTCTCGACGGAGAGCCTTCTCCACGCGTGTCGTGATGGCTTCGGTGCCGCCCGGATCGCCGAAGGGCAAGGCGCCGACGGCGATCTCGAGATGCGGAACCAGGGCCGCGTCCTGCATTGGGAGGCGCGGACCACGCGCGACGCCGCCGGCCGGACGGTGGGGCTGACGATCACACTGCACGACGTGACGCGGGAGCGTGAGATCGCCCAGATGAAGAGCGACTTCGTCTCGTTCGCGACTCACCAACTGCGCACCCCGCTGTCCGGAATCAAGTGGTTGCTGGAGCTGGGCATGCAGGAGTCCGGCGTGCCGGACAGCGCGACGAGCTACATGCGGGACGCGCTGGGGGCCTCCCAGCGGCTGATCCAGCTCGTCAACGACCTGCTGGACGTGTCGAGGCTGGAGAGCGGGCGGATGAAGGCCACGCCCCAGCTGGTGGATCTGGTGGAGCTGACGCGGACGGTGCTCGCCGATCTGAAGCTGCAGATCGACGACAAAGGCCACCGCCTCACGATGGAGACGGACGCGGACCTCCTGGAAGTCTTCGCGGATCCGCAGCTCCTGCGCCAGGTCGTGCTCAACCTCGCCTCGAACGCCATCAAGTACTCTCCGACCGGGGGTGACATCGGCGTGCGGCTCAGCCGAGACGGAGGCCTCGTGCACTGGCAGATCCAGGATACGGGAATCGGAATCCCCAAGGAGAGCCAGCGACACCTCTTCGAGAAGTTCTACCGGGCGGACAACGTGGCCTCGCTCGAGACCGACGGGACCGGCCTCGGTCTCTACCTGGTGCGGCTGATCGTCGAGCAGATCGGCGGGCGCGTCGGGTGTGAGTCCGAGGAAGGACACGGCTCGACGTTCTACTTCACCGCGCCCTGCGCTCGGGACCTCCAGCCCGCCGCGACGCCTCGCTAGACCCGCATCGTCGGTCAGCGCTACCGCTCCGGAGCTTCATCGCGATACGCTGCGGACGCGTGGAGACTCTGGCCCTCAAGCTCGTGCTCACACCGACGCTGATCGGTGCGGTCAGCATGGCGGGGCGTCGCTGGGGACCCGGAGTGAGCGGCTGGCTCGTGGGGTTTCCGCTCACGTCCGGCCCCGTCGTCTTCTTCCTGGCCCTCGACCAGGGAGTGACGTTCGCGGCCGGAACGGCCGTCGGGTCCATGACCGGTGCGGCTGCCCAGGCCGCGTTCTGTCTCCTCTATGGGCGGCTGGCGAGCCGTCGCCACTGGGGGTTGGCGCTCCTGGCCGGCTGCCTCGCGTTCGCGACGGCAACGGTCGCCCTCCAGGCCGTGACTCTGAGGCTGGTGCCGCTGCTGGCGGCCGTGATCGGAGCGCTCGCCGCTGCGCTCTATTTCATGCCACGCGACGACAGCGACGCGCGCACCGCCGCGCTGCCCCGCTGGGACATTCCGGCCAGACTGGTCGTGACCACCGCCGTCGTGCTGATCCTGACGGGCATGGCGCCGCTGCTCGGGCCCCGGTTGACCGGCCTGCTGGCGACGTTTCCGCTCTACGGCGCCATCCTGGCGGGGTTCGCGCATCGCCTGCAAGGGCCCGGGCCCGCGACCCGGGTGCTGCGCGGCTTGCTGCTCGGACTGTTCGCCTTCGCTGGCTTCTTCTTCGTGCTCGCTCTGTCGATCGAGCGCTGCGGCATCGTGCCGGCCTTCGCGGCGGCCATCGCGACGGCGCTGGTCCTGCAGACCGGATCGCTCTGGGCCATGTGGCGAGGCTCACGCGCTTGACCGGGCCCACGCGCACCGCCGGCCTCGAGCCACGGTTGGGCTCGGCCTCCGCACCCCCGACGAGCACGTGCAGATGCTCCAGCGATTCAAGGCGGAAGCGCTCGGTTAGCGAATGACCCGGTCGGGTCCCGGGCGACGTTCCCTAGTCGGGCTCGCGGGCGATGAAAGGCTGGTAGCCGACTTGCCGCAGGACGCGGAGCTTCGATTCGAGCTCCGCTGGATCCGCGAACGGACCGACTCGCACGCGCGAGAGGAGCAGGTCTCGATGGTCTCGGCTGCGCGCCACCGAGTCGATCGCGACGGGCAAGTTCTGCTCGAGTAGCCGCGCCGCGAGCCCGCTCGCGGCGTCGGGATTTCGAAACGCGCCGACCTGAATCCAGTACGAGGCCGCGGGCACCACCGCGATCCTCGCCGGCGACACGGCCTCCGCCGGTTCGGGCTCCGCGGGCCGCGGCTGTCCCTCGCTCCGCTTGTCCGTGCTCAGGTCGACCGTCCGCGCGCGGCTCACCGTCGGAGCGTTGCCCTCGGCGCGCGGGGCCTCGGCCGGGGGCGCGGTGGCCTCGGTGGTGCGCGCCGCACGCGGTCGCGGGGCGGGGGCCCCGCCATCCGAGGCGCGACTATAACCTAGGGGCGGGAGCTCGTCCGCGATCGACGCGCTCGCGCCGTCCTCGCGAGCGGCGGTCGAGTCGCTCGACGCTTCTGACGCCCTGCCGGTGACCTGAGCCACGAGGTCGCGGTACGACGACTGCCGAAGGATCCGGGCGAACTGTGCGCGGTAGTTGTCCACGATGCTGATGCCGTCGACGCGGATGTCGTAGACCGCCCAGCGCTCGTCGAACGCGATCATCTGGTACTCGACCGGGAGCTCGCCGCCCGCGCGACTTGCGATCGTCGTGGTGACCGTCGCCACGTTGCCGTCGACGGACTCGCCCAGGTAGCGGACCGTGAGGCCGCCGCGGACGCTGGCACGTGACGCGATCCGCGAGATGTAGGAGCGTTCGAGGAGATCCGCGAAGAGCCGGACGAACTCCTCTCGCTCGGCGGGTGCGCGGGCTTGCCATTCGCGCCCCAGCGCGCGTTGGGCTGCCTCCCGGAAGTCGAAGCGGGTGCTGACGACGTTGCGGACCTTCGCCAGGAGCTCGGTCGGACGACCCTGGAGCGCCGGGTCGTCGAGCACCCGGTTCACGGCGGTCAGTGTTTCTCGGATCGCCTCCGTCGGTGGCCCGGCTCCGGCGTCACCGCAGAGAGCGAGCACCAGCGCGAAGACGGCCGCGGGTATCGTCCGCCGCTCGTCTGTCGTGGACGGCGGTCGGCCATGGAAGGACGCGCGCCAGGGTGCCACCCACGTCTTCATAGCGTGGCGGCCGGGGATTTCACGAGTTTTTTTTCACGGGGGCGGCCACCGGAGCCGCTTTTCGCAAGGGGTCGCGCTGTGCCCCTCTTGCTGGTAGGATGGCGCCGTTGTGGGCAGGAACTGTCGCCGACTGTTGCCCTTCGTCCTGATGCTGGCCATCCTCCTGGTCGACGCTGCCCCCGGCGCCGCCCAGTGGCCCGAGGTGGAGCGCTGGCTCGACGGCTCCCAGCCGGTGACGATGGGGCTCGACACGTCCCGTTACCGCATCTCGGCGCTTGGAACGAAGCCGGTGATCGCGGCCGACGATCCGGCGTATAGCAACAACGTCCCCTATCGGCTCCTCGACTCGGACCTGCACGGCACGGCCATCTCCTTCGACCTCAAGCTGCGGTGGCCGATAGCTTCCGCCGCGGGGACGTCTGGCCTCGGATCGGTGGAGCCGTATCTCTCGTTCGGACCGACGCTCTTCGTGACGGGTTCCGACACCGCGCCCTACCTGAGTCAGACCGGTGCGCGGTCCGAGGGTGTGATGTCGCTCGGCCTGAGCTGGGGCGCCGGCCTCTCGTGGCGCTTCTCTCGGAACGCCGAGCTGTTCGGTGGCTATCGGTTCATGCAGTACGGTCGGGAGAGCGGCCTGTCGCACAGCGACCGATCGTCGTCGGAGACCGATCTGATCGGCCACGACGTCCTCTACGGCATCTCCGTCCGGTTCTGATTCAACATCGGGGCGAGCGGCGCCGCTCCCCCCGAATGCCCCCACCGGGTTCCCTCGGCGGTCGAATGATCGATCGGGCGCCGGCAAAGCCGGCGCTCGAACAGGTGGAGCGCGTGGCCTACGTGTTCCGCCGCTCCCCGTTCGTGACGCGAACGGCTGAGGGGCTAGCGGGTTTTCTTGCCGGCCAGGGCGTGCTCGATCTCGTCGAGGTGCTCGCGCCGATGCTCGGCGCGGAGCAGATTGATCGGGTGGCCAGCCGCCGCATTGGCGGCGACGAGCTCGTCGGAGAGCCCCTCGACCCGCCGATCGACGGCTTCCGACGTCGCAACGGCGAGCCGTGCTGCCGCGCGGGGCGGTAACGCCAGGCAGAGCGCCTTGGCCGAATCGTTGATCCAATCGACGTCGTTGCCGTCGATCGGCCGCGGCGTCGAGCCTCGACCGTCTCGTTCCCAGCGCTCGATGAGGGTCAGGGCGCGCTGATCCCAGAAAGCCACGTGGGCGAGGACGGCAGCGACGGTCCAGCCAGCATCGAGCGGTCGCGCGAGCTCCGCGTCGGTCAGTCGGTCGACCAGCGCGCGCAGCCGCGCGCGCTGGGCGCTGTTCTCGGTGACGTAGGAACGGGTCATGTGTGCCTCCACGCACTCCGGGATCCTGCTGCGCACAGCGGCCGTGCGCCCCGACTCTACCCGAAGAACGTCCCGGCTGCGACTTCGAGACCATCACCGAGACTTGACAACACCGAGAGCGGCGGCAAATAGTTCCCGGCGAACGGGTAGGATGAGCGAAAGGACAACGAGCCATGGAATCTCGGAGTCTGGGCAAGACGGGTCTCACGGTCTCGGCGCTCGGGTTCGGGTGCGGCAACGTCGGCGGCCTCATCATCCGGGGGACGGTGGCCGAGCGCGAGCGTGCGGTCGCGCGGGCGATGGAGCTCGGCGTCAACTACTTCGACACCGCGCCGTCCTACGGCGACGGAGAGTCCGAGCGAAACCTCGGCCAGGTGCTGAAAGCCCTGAGGGCGCGGGTGCACGTCGGCACGAAGTTCCGGCTCGATCCGCCCGATCTCGGGGACATCCCCGGGGCGGTTGCCCGCTCGCTCGACGCGAGCTTGCGCCGGCTCGGTCTGGAGCGTGTCGATCTCCTTCAGCTCCACAATCGGATCGAGATGGCGCGGGGCGGTGGCGCCCTGAGCCTCGGTGACGTGCTGAGCGAGGTCGTCCCGGCCGTACAGAAGCTCCGTCAGCAGGGGAAGGTGGGGTTCTGCGGGATCACCGCGCTCGGCGAGACGACCGCGCTGCACCGTGCGCTCGACGCCGGCGCGCTCGACACGGCGCAGGTCTGCTACAACCTGCTCAACCCGAGCGCGGGTGTCGTGGTGCCGCCCGGATTCCCCGCGCAGGACTTCGGCGGCCTCCTCGGGCGCGCGCGCGAGCGGCGCGTGGGCGTCATCGTCATCCGCGCGCTCGCGGCCGGAGCGTTGAGCGGCATCGAGACGCGTCACCCGGTCGCAGTCCCAACGGTGGATCCGATCGCGACGGCCGTCGACTACGGCACCGATGTGGCGCGGGCCCGGCTGCTCGGCGCGCTCGTGCGCGAGGGGCACGCCGGGAGCCTGATCGAAGCGTCGTTGCGTCTCGCCGTGGGGTCGGATGCGGTGTCGACGGTGCTGGTCGGCTACTCGAGCCTCGACCAGCTGGAGGACGCGGCGGCCGCGGTCAACCGGGGCCCGCTCCCGGGGCCGGCGCTCGACCGTCTCGCAGCGCTGTGGTCCGGGCTCGCCGGGCGGTGAGCCGCCCGACGCGCCGGCGACCTCGATCGACGTGTCGGTCGCCGAGGGAGTTCGGTGGGGGGTAGCTGGCGGACTCACGATGTCGGGCAATGTCTTCGACAGCGGCGGTGGCGCATTCTCAATCGGCGCCGACAAGGCGGATTTACGCCTGGGCAGTGGGACGGATAACTATCTCGTTCACATCAACATCGGCCGGCTGCTCGATCGCGAACGCAATAGCGCGGGCGATCGCATCTGGCGCCATCGCGAACTTGTCTCGGGACGCGGCGAGTTGGGCTTTCACCTCCGGATTTGTCACACCTTCCGTGAAGTTCGTCCGGACGAAGCCAGGCGAAATGATCGTCACGCGCAGCTTATCGCCGGCCTCCTGGCGCAAACCCTCGGAGATGGCGCGCACGGCGAACTTCGTGCCGGAATAGACCGACTGGTTCGGTACAGTCTTATGTCCTGCTGTAGAAGCGGTGTTGACGAAATGTCCGAAACCCTGCTTGCGAAAGACGGGCAGCGCTGCGGCGATGCCGTACAGAACACCTTTGATGTTGATGTCGATCATCTCCTCCCAATCCTCGACACGCAGGTCGTCGAGGGGAGAGACTGGCATGATGCCGGCATTGTTGACGAGAACGTCAAGCTTGCCGTACCGCTCACATGCCAACTTCACGAGGTTGGATAAGTCTTCGCGCCGTTTTACGTCCGTGCGTGCATAGACTGCCCCT
>Ga0066710_100000002_pt1 | contig 79809 bp, 83 predicted proteins | sample GraSoiAngelo_159_FD_79666 | JGI IMG/M metagenome (GOLD analysis project Ga0066710, IMG submission 79666) | Grasslands soil microbial communities from the Angelo Coastal Reserve, California, USA - 14_1009_16_40cm | ecosystem: Environmental > Terrestrial > Soil > Grasslands | place: USA... | reverse complement strand
CTAGTCAGATCGTCCCGTAGCCTGAGCCTGAGCCAGATCGCGCTCGACGACGAACGGGAGCGCCATCAGCGACAGGGCCACCAGTAGGACCTCGGTGTCGCCGAAGTTGTACTCGAAGAGCCCCGCGACGAGGAACGCCGCGACCGCCGCCATCGAGCCGAGCACGAGCGCCCGCCCGCGCTCGTCCGTCGCCGGGACCCGCTTGAGCACACGCGCGGCGCGGCCGAAGAAGCCGACCCAGATCGCGATCCACGCCGCGAGCCCGGGAAGCCCTCGCTCCACGACGATCTGGAGCGGCGTGTCGTGCAGATGGCTGGTCGAGCGCCGCAGCGCTTCCGGGGGCGCCACGAGAGGATAGAGTCTCTTGACCTGCCCGGGGCCGATGCCGGTGATCGGGTGCGCGATCGCCAGACCGAGCCCCGCGTCGAGCATCGCCAGCCGGTCACGCGTCGTGTCGTCGGCGAGGTCGCCGACGCTCTTCACGCGCCTGAGCAACCCCGGCTCGACGACGAGCGCGACGGCGACCACGAGGACCAGGGCGCCGAGCACGAGCCAGCGACGGCGCAGGATCAGCGCGCATCCCACTCCACCGGTGGCGAAGCCGACCCACGCTCCCCGGACCGACGTGAGCCCCAGCGCCAGAACGCCGACGAGCCAGGCCGGAAGCGCCCACACTACCGTCCGCCCGCCGAGGGCCAGGCGCGGGAGCGCGCTCACGAGCAGGGGGGTGAGAACGCCCGCCAGCGTCATGTAGATCGAGAAGAATCCGCGAGCGCGCGCGCACTTCCTCATGAGCAAGCGGACCGGCGCCGGGCCCGACGCGACGGTTCCATCGGCGGGACAGAAGCCGACCTGGACGATCGACAGGAGCGCCACGGCCGCGACGGCGACGAAGAGGCCGGTCGCGAAGCGCTCGGCCGCCCGCGCGTCCGGCAAGGCGTGCAGCACGACGTAGAAGGCGCCGAGCGTGAGGAGCCCTCGCGCGGCCACGAGGCTCTCGACGGGGCGCGGGGAGGCGAGCGCCGCGATGACCGTCCAGACGGCGAAGGCGGCGAGCGGCCCGAGAAGCGGCCAGCCGACGCGCGGGGCCTCCGCGGGCCGCGGCCCGACCACGAGCCAGACGGCCAGGACGACGAGCGTGGCTTCCGAGAGCGTGATGGACGCGGCCAGGCCGAGCGTCAGCGCCAGAAGAAGCCAGCCGCGCACGACGCTCAATGCGCGTTGCGGTTAATGCGGAAGCCGTACCAGATGGTCTGGATCAGGATCTTCAGGTCGAAGCCCAGGCTCCAGCGCTCGATGTAGTAGAGATCGCATTCGATCCTCTTCTCGATCGACGTGTTACCCCGCCACCCGTTGATCTGGGCCCAGCCGGTGATGCCCGCCTTCATCTTGTGACGGAGCATGTAGCCGGGTACCCGCCGCCTGAACTCCTCGACGAAGCTCGGGCGCTCCGGGCGCGGTCCCACGAGGCTCATCTCGCCGCGGAGCACGTTGAAGAGCTGCGGGAGCTCGTCCAGACTCGCGCGCCTCAGGAATGCGCCCAGCCCGGTCCGGCGCGGGTCGTCCGGGCGGGCCCACACGGGGCCGGTCCGCGCCTCCGCGTCCACCCGCATCGTGCGGAACTTCAGCATGTGGAAGCGCCGGCCGTCGACGCCCATTCGCTCCTGCCGGTAGAGGACGGGCCCCGTCGAGGTGAGCTTGAGCGCCGCGGCGATGGTCAGCATCACCGGGACTGTGATCACGAGCGCGACCGTACCGAAGACGAGGTCGCACGTCCGCTTGAGCACGCGGTTCCACCCGTAGAGTCGCGAGCCCCGCAAATGAATGAAGGGAACCGTCTCGAACTCTTCCACGCCTCCACGCGCGGGGACGAGGCCGAAGACGTCCGGCACCAGGTGGATCGCGACCGGATCGTCACCGATGCTGTTCAGCACCGAGGTGACGCGCGAGTAGTCGGCGTGGGGCAGCGCGATGAAGACGATGTCCACCTGTTGGCGATCGAGCACTGCGCGAACATCCTCGACGCCGCCGAGCCAGCGCACGCTGTCGGGGACCTCACGCTTGTCGCTCAGCATGCCGAGCACCCGGATGCCCACGTCCGACCGCCGCCTGAGAACCCGCAGCACCTCCGCGGCCGGCTCGCCTCCACCGACGACGATCGCGTACCGCTGGTTGTAGCCGTGCCGGCGCGCGAACCGGAGCACTTCGCGAAGCGCTGCGCGCGCGAAGCTCACCGCCACGATGGACTGCGCCAGGAACAACAAGATGACGAGGCGTGAGTACTCGTACCCGCGGAAGGCGAAGGTCATGATCGCGACGAGCACCAGCGCACCCAGGGTCGAGGCTTTGGCGACGTCGAGCCACTCCGACACGCGGGAACCGAGGCGGTTGGGCCGATAGAGATCGAACGCGCGGAACGCGAAGCCCCAGACGAGCAGGATCGGCACGAGCTGCAGCGCGTAGTCCCGGAACGGCGGCACGTCGGTCACGCGCATCACGTGGAACCGGACCGCGTAGGCGCACACCCAGCAGATCGCGATCAAGCAGAGGTCGCCGGCGAGCGCCAGGTGTTCGACGACCCGCGAGTGGGCTTTCAGCACGCCGGCCTCGCCCGGAGGTCGCGGACGCGCGCGCCGATGTAGTCGCGAAGCCGCTGCTTGAAGAGGGGCCGGTCGAAGGTCTCGGCGCGCGCGCGCAGGGCCTTGGCATCGAACCGGTCCGCGCCCCCTTCGAAGGTCAGGATCGCCTCGGCGAGGGCGTCGACTGACTGCTCCGAGAAGAACACCGCCGTCGGCGCCGCGTCGGGCGCGTCGAGCCCCACCATCGTCTCGAGCGCGCCGCCGGCGGCCAGCGCGATCGTCGGCCGTCCCGCCGCGGCCGCCTCGAGCGGCGTGATCCCGAAGTCCTCGACCGCCGGGAACAGGAGCGCACGGCAGCGTGCATAGAGCGCGGCGATCTCGGCGTCGAGACGCCACCCGAGGAAGGTCACCGTCGGCCCGGCGAGCGCCCGCAGGCGCGCTTCCTCGGGCCCCGTGCCGACGACGACCAGACGCCGACGGAGACGGGTGGCGGCGGCGACCGCGAGGTCGACGCGCTTGTAGGGCACGAGTGCTGCCACGACGAGATAGTAGTCGTCGGTGGCGTCCGCGATCTCGAAGCGCTGGACGTCGACTGGCGGGTAGATCACGTCCGCCGAACGCTCGTAGGCGCGGCGGATCCGATCGGCGATGTGCCGGGAGATGGCGACGAACCGGTGCACCCCGGCGGTCCGCCGGTCCCAGTCCCTGAGGGCTGCCGCGACCGGCGGCACGAGCGCGCGGGCGGCCAGGCCGCGGCCCGGTCCGAAGTAGTCGCCGTAGAGGTCCCAGACGTACCGCATCGGGGAAAAGCAATAGCATAGATGGAGCGCGCCGGGGGGCACGGCCACGCCCTTCGCGACGCAGTGGCTCATCGACACGACGAGGTCGTAGCCGGAGAGGTCGAACCGGCTGATCGCGAGCGGAAACGCCGGCAGATAGTAGCGGTACCGTGTGGCGGCCCGGGGCAGACGCTGGACGAATGACGTGACGATGCGGCGGTTCTCGATTTGCGGCGTCACGCTGCCGGGGACGTGCAGCAGGGTGAAGAGCGGCGCCTCGGGAAAGATCTCGCAGAGGACCTCGAGGCAGCGCTCGCCGCCCCGCATCCCGGTCAGCCAGTCGTGGACGAGGGCGACCCGCGCGCCCGGAACCACGCCCGTTTCCGCTACCGCGGGCGTGACGCGATCCGCCGGCGCCAATACTCGAGGAGATCGGTGAGCGTCTGCTCGAGGGGGATCACGCCCCGCCACCCGAGCGCTCGCTCGACCTTCTCCCGACTGCCGCGCAGGACGGGCACGTCCGACGGCCGCAGCCGTGCTGGGTCCTGGCGGATCTCGACGCGCGGGAGCGTCGACCGTCCGATCAAGAAGTTCAGGACGCGCTCGATCGACCACTCGACACCGGAGCAGAGGTTGTACACCTCGCCCGGTATGCCCCGCTCGAGCAGGAGCCAGTAGCCGCGCACGATGTCGCGCACATCGGAGAAGTCTCGCGTGGGCTTGAGATCGCCCACGTGCACGACGGGCTCGCGCAGCCCCGCCTCCATTTCGGCGATCTGCTTGGCGAAGTTGGAGGTGGCGAAGGCGGAACCTCGGCGGGGCCCCGTGTGGTTGAACGCGCGCGCCCGCACGACGTGCATCCCGTAGCTCTTGAAGTACTGCCAGCCCATCAGGTCCTGCGCCACCTTGCTCACCGCGTAGGGCGAGAGGGGCCGCAGCGGGTTCGTCTCGCGGATCGGCAGCTCGTCGGGCTCGACGAGCCCGTACTCCTCGCTCGAGCCGATCACCAGGAATCGCGCCGACGACCCGAGCTGACGCATGCCCTCGAAGAGGTTCATCTGGCTGACGACATTCGTGTAGAACGTCTCTACCGGCGTCTGCCAGGAGGCCGCGACGAAGCTCTGCGCCGCGAGATGGATGATGTAGTCGGGCCTCGCCTGCTCGAGCACCGTCCGCACCGAGAGCAGATCGCGCAGATCGGACTCGACGAGCGTCACCCGGTCACGCAGTCCCTCGATGTGCTCGGTCTTGCTGCGCCACCGTACCGACCCGATCACTTCGGCGCCGCGCTCGAGCGCGTACTCGGCGAGGTGGCTGCCCACGAAGCCCGTGATGCCCGTGATCAAGATGCGCATCCTGGCCATCTTACTACACCCGGCGCGACGCGCCTGCCCTGCGCGTGACCCGGCGGAGCGCCTGCCGCCAGGCTCGGGGCAAGGTGAGCACCACGAGGGGCCGCAGAGCAAAGAGCGCGCACCACCAGGGATAGGCGCGGCTCCGCACCGCGCGCCAGCGCACCCGCGCCTCGGCGCGGAGCCGGTCGTCGTCGCGGACGGCGGAGACCCGTCCGGGGCCGAGCCGCCGGACCACGAGGGGCTCGGGCAGGTTCGCCAGCCGCGTCACGCGGGCCAGACGCATCCAGAGATCGTAGTCCTGCGCGACCGGCAGCGACTGGTCGTAGCCGCCCGCCCGGTCGAGCGCGGACCGCCGCATCATCACGGAGGAGTGCACGAAGGGATTCGCGCGGATGAGCGCCCGGCGGATCGCGGCGTCCTCCGCCGGCGGGCGCACCACGCCGACCTCGCGGCCGACGAGGTCGATCTCGCGGGCGCCCGTGCCCAGCAATCCCACCTGCGGATGGGCGTCGAGAAACACACGCTGGCGCGCGAGCCGCTCGGGTAGGGCCAGGTCGTCGGCGTCGAGGCGCGCGACGAGCGGCGCCCGCGCGAGCTCGAGCGCCCGGGTGAGCGAGCGCGTGAGCCCCACGCGCGGGCGCCGCTCGACGCGGAGGCGCGGATCGTGGAGGGACGCCAGCACCTCGGGCGTCGCGTCGGTCGAGCCGTCGTCGATGACGATCACCTCGAGGTCGGCGAGCGTCTGGGCGAGCAAGGACTCGACGGCGGCGCCCACCCAGGGGGCTCCGTCGAAGACGGCCATCACCACCGAGACGACCGGCGTGCTCACCGTGACGCGTTCCGACGCGCTTCCATCGCCAGGACCGCACCGAAATGGCGGAACAGGGGAACACGCCCGAGGATCCGCTCGAGGTGGAAGCGGCGTTCCGGCGACGGGATCAGGCGCCGGGAGTACGGGATCCAGTAGGAGTCGATGCGGACGCTGTCGAAGCCGCCGCGACGGCAGAGCGCCCGGAGCTCGCCGCGCGTCAGGAAGTCGTGCGTGGCCCAGTGGCGCTCCGCCGCCCGGAACTCGAGGGCGCGATAGACGCGGCGATACTTCCGGGCGAGTCGCGCGACCCGGCGCAGATTGTGGTGCGGCTCGACGAGATAGAGACGGCCCCCCGGTCGGACGACCCTCCCGAGCTCGACGAAGACCTCCGGGCGTCGGTGGAAATGGTGCAGGCTCTGGATGACGAACGCCGAGTCGATCGACGCGGCCGGCACGTGGCGGTTGAGGTCGAACGCCGTGGCGCCGACGACCTCGACGTTGTCCAGCCCTTCGGCGTTGCACCGAGCGCGGATCACGTTCTGCATGTCGACGACTGGCTCGACGGCGACCACCGAGCGCGCGCGGCGCGCGATCAGCGTCGTGAAGTAGCCGCTGCCCGCCCCGATCTCCAGGGCCCGGCCGTAGTCGCCCACGCTCCCCGGGCGCGTCCCCGCGCCCCAGACCTTCTCGACCAGGAGGCGCGCCGGGTACTCGTGCTGGGCGTCTCCCTCGTAGCGGTGGATCCGGTCGTACTCTTCCGCGCCTTCCCCGGAATAGGCGCGCTCGTTGAACCCGCTGTTGATGCGGTCGAGCCTGGCGCGTGACTCGCCCGAGAGAAGCGCGATCTTCATGGGATGCGGCAGGACCAGATACAGGAGATAGTTGCGCCCACCGATCTCGATCAAGCTCATGCGGCCCGCCGCGCCGCCGGGGTCTTGCGCAAGAGCAGGTTCAGATAGGGCAGACACACCGACGCCGGCTGGCCGGCCGCCCGCGCGACGGCGCACAGCGCGGCGAACACCGGCAGGAGCGTGCGCCGCGTGCGCGAGCGCGCGGTATCGCGGAAGAAGCGCCAGCCGTAGCCCGCGTCCTCGGTCACGTCCGCGAGGCCACGCCAGCCGGACGACGGCAGACACTCGGTCAGCGTCGCGTTGCGCCAGCCCGTGCCCTCGGTGACGAAGTCCGCGTACGGCACCGCGCCGAACTGGCGCGGCCGGAACGTCCGCGCGTACCAATGCGCGAGCCGCGGCGGGAGCCACTGGACGAGGGGCAGGCCGATCGAGTGCGTCTCGAGGGGGAACCAGCGGTTGGGGGTGTCGAGGATCGCGATGTGCCCACCCGGGGCGAGCAGGCGATAGTATTCGTCCACGTGCGCGCGTCGCTCACGTGGCAGGTGCTCGACGACGCCGATCGCCAGGACGAGATCGAACGCGCCGTTCGCGTGCGGCAGTCGCCGGGTCTCGTCATTCGTGAAGAGCGCGACCTCGCGGACCTTCGCGAGCCCCATCTCGTCCACCTTGGCTCGGGTGATCGCCACGAAGGCCGCGTCGGTGTCGAAGGTGTGGATGGTGGCGACTTCCGCCTGCTCGTCGAGGTACTCCGTCATGTGACCGGACGAGCAGCCGACTTCGAGCACCTTCAGCCCTCGAAGGCCTTGCACGCGCAGATAGCGAAAGAGCGGATCGAGGAAGTGGGGACCGCGCGTCTCCTTGTACGTGAGGTACGGCGGCGTGCGGGCGAGACCCTTTCGATCGATCAGCATCCGGATCACCTTCTCGCTGTAGCGGGTCGGGTACTCGCGGCCCTCCACGACGAGGAGCCGTGAGTCGCCGCGATCCGTCACACGGAACGTCTCGGGGCTCACGATGGGGACCCGCCGATCGATTTGAGGAGCGCGATCTCCCGTTCGACGCACGCGGTCAGATCGTAATGCTCGGTCACCGTCTTGCGCGCGGCGCGGCCGAGGGCGGCGGCGAGCGTGGGATCGGTCAGCACGCGCTCGAGGCACGCCGTCAGCGCCTCCGGCCGGCGCGGATCGAAGAGCAGCCCGGTGACCCCATCGGTCACGAGCGAGCGGTTGCCCGCGCAGTCCGAGGCGACGCAGGGCAACCCGGAGCTCATCGCCTCCACCAGGGCCTTCGGGTGTCCCTCGGTGAAGGACGCCAGCACGAACGCGTCGGCGGCGGCGTAGAGCGCCGGGAGTCGCCGCTGGTCGACCACGCCGCGGAAGTCGACGCTCACCCGAGCGGCCTCAGCTTGACGACGCAGCGGCGCCTCGAGGGGTCCGGCCCCGACGATCACGAGCCGCACCGGCCGTCGCTCGGCGAGCCGCGCCGCGGCCTCGACGAGCGCGGCCAGGTTCTTCTCGGGCGCCAGCCGCCCGACGTAGAGGATCCGGCGCACGGCGTCGGAGGTGGCGGCGGGGGCGCCCGGCGTGAACAGGCGCGTGTCCACGCCGTTGGGGATCAGCTCGACACGCCGGGACAGGGCCGCGGCGCGCATCCGGAGCTCGTCGGTGGTCGCGATCACGGCGGCCGCGCGCCGGAGGCCCACGCGCTCGACCACCGCCTTGACGAGACGCTTCCCGCCGGGCCGCGAGAGGCGCCCGTACCAGAACCCGTAGGTCGTGACGTAGGGCACGCCGAAGCGGGCGTTCGCCACGATGGCGGGGATCACACCGGTCACCTGGAAGACCCGCAACACGGCGCAGGCCCGGAACGACGCGGCGTGAGTCCAGGGCATCGAGACGGCGCGGCGGGCCCGAGCCGTCGGGCGTGCGGGTGTCAGCATCTCCACCGCGCCCAGCAGCGCCTGGTCGTCGGTGAACTCGGCGAGCGATTCCGGCAGATAGCTGAAGTAGAGCACCCGACCGAACGCCTTCGCGTAGGGTCTCAGGTAGCCGTCGATGAGCCGTGGCGCCTGGCCTCCGGCGGCGAGCTCGCGGATCCCGCCGCCGAGCGCGGGCAAGAACCCGACCGTCATGTCAGCGTCGCTTCCGCGCGACCACTCTGAATCCGGTGCTTTCATCGGGCCGGCGCAGAGCGGCCTCGCGCTTCCAGCGGCTCAGGCGCTCGTAGAGCGGCAGCGAGACACCGCCGATGACGTCGATCATGCCCGCCCACGGCGTGTCGAGGACGACCGGCATCACTGGGCCCTCGGGCTCGAAGCCGCCCGCGGCGAGCTCGGCCAGGAACTCCCCGCGCGCGTACTCGATCTTGTGGTCGGCATCGGAGTACGCGAAGAGCCCCGCGTCCCGGAGCGCTCGTCGCCAGCGCGTGTCCCTGTTCGGCGCCGACACCAGCAGCCGGCCGTCGGCCTTCAGCACCCGATGGATCTCGCTCAGGACGGCGATCCGCGGTCCCAGATGCTCGATGACGTCGAGGAACAGCGCCGTGTCGAACGTCCCGTCGGGAAACGGGAACGGCCCGGTGATCTCCCACGCGAAGACCCGCGCGTTGGCGAGCCGTTGCTCGCGGATCGTGCGGACGGCGATCCCCAGCTGGAGCACGTCGTAGTCCATGCCGACGATCGAGCGGCACCGCCTCGCCGCGCGGACGAGATGCGCGCCGTTGCTGCACCCCACGTCCAGCACGAGATCATCGCGACCGAGCGAGGGCAGATACCAGTCGTGCCAGACGTGGTCGACGAGGTGCTTGGGATGGATGATGTAGGGACGCTTGCCGGTGAGCTTGACGAGCCGCGCGCCGAACGACTTGCCGCGCCGGTTGACGAGATCGACGGACCGTACGATCAGGCGCGCGACGCCGTTCATCGGGCGGCCGCCCGGCGGCGATGGTCCTCGATGGCCTGCTCGTAGACGCGCCGGGTCGCGTCGACGCACCGGTCCCAGCGGAAGAGCCGCGCCACCCGCTCGCGATTGGCGGCGCCGAGCTTCTCACGAAGCGTGCGATCGCCGAGCAGCAGCGCCACGCGGTCGACGAAGCGCTCGGGGCGCCCGGGATCGCAGACGAAGCCTCCCTCGCCGTCCAGGACCAGCTCCGGGAGCGAGCCGCGGTCCGACGACACGACGGGGAGCCCCGCGGACATCGCCTCGACCACGGTGAGCCCGAAGCCTTCCATCGCCGACGGGAACAGGAAGACATCGGCGAGGGTGAAGTGCGCCGCCTTCGCCGCCTCGGGGACGTACCCCGTGAACACGACGGTGTCGCCGATGCCGAGCCGCTCGGCGCGGCGCCGCAGCGGCTCCAGGAGCGGGCCGCCGCCGGCCACCACCAGCCGCGCGTCGGCGTGGGCCGCGGCGACCGACCGCCAGACGTCCAGGAGCAGGAACAGATTCTTGCGGGGCTTGAGGCCACCGAAGAACAGCACCACGGGCCGGGCGCGCAGGCCATAGCGTTCCACGAGGTCCGGCCGCCGTGGCCCTGGCGCGAAGATCGGATCGACGCCGTAGGCGACGACGGCCACGTGCTCGGTGCGCGCCCCCAACGCCTCGCGAAGCTGCCGCCGCGCGAACTCGCTGCCCACGACGACACGGTCCGATGCCTCGATGACGCGCTTCTCGATCAGCCGGTTGAGGGGGCTCGGATCGAGGTGATGGTGGTGGGCCACCACGGGCACGTCGAGATGAAAGCGCCGCCGCGCCCAGAGCGCGGCCGGCCCGATGTACCGGAGCGAGTGGACGCGGAGCAGGTCGAACCCGACGGTCTCGTGCACGCGCCGGATCGCGGCTGGCACGACGAACGGCGCCACGTACCAGCGGAGCCCGCGCCCGATCGCGAAGCGGTGCACGGCCCAGTTGGGAGCACCTTCCGGATACGGCTTGCCGCGGGCGAGGATGATGTCGAGCGTCACGCCGGCGCGCCCGAGGCGCACCAGCAGCTCGCGCTCGTAGGTCTCCCCGCCCGAGGTCGTCTCGGGCGCCAGGCCGCAGTGAGGGGTGCAGATGCGCATCGGCGTCAGCGTGTGGCGATGATGAAGTAGCCGCCCACGAAGGACGCGAGCTCCGACCGGCGGGCGCGCGGCGTCCGGTCGATGCGCGCCAGCAGGTCGAGCAGCGGGAACAGCGCGTAGCCGGCATGACGGAGGCCCGCGGGCGCCCGCTGGACGAGAAACCTCAGCATGCCGGCCAGGTGCGTGAAGTAGCCGCCCTGCGGCGTCACCGAATCGGGCGTGAGCCCGCTCTCGGCGAGCAGGCGCTGCCACATGAGGCCGGTATAGCGCACGTAGTCGTCGGGATCGCCGTGCACGCGTTCGAGGAACGGCGCCGTCGCCACGAGGTGGCCGCCGGGGCGCAGGACGCGGCGACACTCGCGCAACGCCGCGGCCGGGTCGGGCACGTGTTCCAGCACTTCGGTCACCTTGATGGCGTCGAACGCCGCGTCGCGGAAGGGCAGCGCCTGGACGTCCGCGCGCACGAGAGGCCGCCCCGCGGGCGACGTGTCGGCGACGATCCAGCGCGCGCCGGACGGCGCTTGAAAGCCGCCGCGCCGGCGGCCCCCACCGACGTCCAGCACCCGACCGGCGAAGCGCGCTTTCGCGCCCTCGAGGTCCGCGTCGATGAGCCGGCGGCGGTACGACGTCCCGAGATAGAGCGCCAGCCGCGAGGTCAGGCCGGCCTCCGCCCCGCCGCCGCGTAGGCGTCGAGCAGCGACGCGACGATCTTGTCCTCGCCGAAGACCGCGGCGACGCGCGCCTGGGCCGCGACGCCCATCCGCTCGCGGCGCGCGGGATCACGCAGGAGCACGACGATGGCGTCCGCGAGCGCGCCGACGTCATTCTTACGCACGAGCAAACCCGTGACTCCGCGCTCGACGGCCTCGGGCGATCCGCCGACGTCGGTCGCGACGACCGGCCGGCCGAAGTGCATGGCTTCGATGATGATCCGGCTCATCGGCTCGGGCCACACCGAGGGCGACACGACAACGTCCGCGGCGCAATAGAGCGGGAAGAGCTGGGCGTGCGGAATCACGTCGAGCGAGTGGATGTCGTCGCGCGCCGGCAGCCGAGTCTCCCCTTTGCCGGCGAACGCGAACCGGACACCCGGTACCGCCATCCGGATCCGTTCGAGCGCCTCCAGGAGCACCGGCGTGCCCTTGCCGAGCGAGCGCTTGCCCGCGTAGAGGACGAGCGGCCCGTCGCCGACACCGAGGTCGCGGCGGACGCGCGCGGCCTCCGCAGCCGTCGGCACCGCGACCGACGGGGGCAGTGGGTAGACCACGTGCCGTCGTCCCGTCGGAACGATGCGCGCGGGAAAGATCTCGAGGAAACCCCGGCTCACGCTCACGATACCGTCCATCGTGCCGAGCGTCCGACGCGGGGCCCAGTGACCGACCCAGGCAAGGCGGAGCGAGAGCCAGAGGGACGCGCGTCGGCCGGGCCCAGCATGGCCATGGTAGTGCTCGAGGTGGAAGGGTACACACTTCCCCAAGTATTGCCGGGTCGAACAATCGAAGGTCTCCCACGGCTCGAAGAGCGGGCAGGAGCCGAGCGGGCAGATGAGCCCGAGGTCACGGAGCGTGGCCAGGACGGGACGCCCGAGCTCGCGCGCCGCGAGCCGGGAGGCGACCAGCGCGCCCTTGCCCTGGGCGTGGATCACGCGGGCGTCGTGGCGGCGCGCGACCCGCTTGATGCAAGCGGCGAAGTAATGGTCCCAGAGCGGGTTCCGGTGGACGAGTCCGCGCGCCTGTCCCTGCCCCGGGGTCAACTTCAGCGGGAACGGCACGCGCACGACATCGACGCCCGCTTCGGTCTCGCGCGGCGCCGCGCCGTAGTTGGGCGTCACGACGACGACGCGGTGGCCCCGGCGCGCGAGCGCCGCCGCCCAGGCGGCGTTGGTCCACTCGGCGCCGCCCGGCGCGAACGGCGGATAGTACTCGCTCGCGAAGAGGATGGCGCGTTCGCCGTCGCCCGTCACGTCTTCCTCGCCACGACCTCGAGGTACGGCGCCACCCCCGACAGTCGATAGTAGGCGCCGGTGAGAACGCGCAGGCGGCCCAGGGTCTCGCGCGGCCGGTCGTCATCGTAGAAGGTCAGCGCGGTGACGCCAGCCGCCGCGAAAGCCCGCACGAGCACCCCTCGCGTCAGGCGCCGGAGCGTCGCGAGATAGGCGACGGGGCGCCCGCGGAGCCGGAGGTACAGGCGGCCCAGGGGCTTGGGCAGAAACGGCGTCCAGAAGAGCTTGTAGTGGCCCTCGTAGAAGGACCACGCGTTGGGCGTGTGGACGTAGATCGCGCCGCCGCGCCGCGTGACGCGCACCATCTCGCGGACGGTCGAGGTCACCGAAGCGACGTGCTCGATCACCGAGAAGCAGTGCACGAGATCGAAGGCTCCCTCGGCGAACGGAAGCGCCTCCGCCGCCGCGCGCGCGAACCCGCCACCGGTTGGGCACCGGAGCGCACAGATCGCGATCGCCTCCGCGTCCGCGTCGACGCCCACGACCCGCGCCCCGGCGATGGAGGCGGCAACGTTGAAGCCCCCGGTACCACAGCCGACGTTCAGCACGAGGCCCCGGAGCGCCTCGCGACCGAGGAGCGTCTCGAGGCGCGCCAGACGGCCCTGCTCCTGCCGCGCCTCCTCACGCCGCAAGGTGACCAGGGCGCGCCAATCGGGGATGCCGAGGGTATCGCGGTAGTAGGCAGTGTAGTAGCGATCGGTCGACTCGCGGAGCGCCGCCGGCTCGCTCACGCGGGCGTGGTCGCCGCGCGCGGCGGCACGACGCCGGCGGCGCGCTCACGACGGCTTGACACCTTCTCGACCGGCCGATAGGCTCGGCGCGGATGACCCGCCTGCTGCGCCGTGTCGCGCGAGCGCTTCTGGGTGTCGAGCGGCCTGCGGTCTACTACCTCCCGTGGCTGGTGCGGCCCGGGCTCGAGTGCGTGCTCATCCTGAGCAACCTCGAGGCACGCTTCAAGACCGGTTACAACGCGGGACCATTCGACATCCGGGTGACGCAGTACGACGCTGACGGACGCCTCCGGGCCGAGCACCGCACCCAGCTCGAGCGCAGCACCGACGTCGTCGAGATGCGGCTGCCGTCTTCCGAGACCGCGTGGGGCTTCGTCACCGTCGATGGCGAGCGCGTCCGCTCGGACCTCTATGTGACGCTCTCGGACGGCGACGCGTATGCCGCCACTCACGGCCGGCAGGAGTTCGTCGAGCGCTATCCGATCTGGAGCCGGGCGGCGATGACGGTGGTCGGAGCTCCGCTCGCGTGGGTCGGGCGCACCGTGCCCGCGTTCGTGCGGCACCAGTACGCCTACGTCGGCGCCGAGAGCCGATCCGATCTCCTTCTGCTGAACCTGTCCAACGTCACGAACCGTGTTCGCGTCGTCAGGCTGGCGCCCGCGCGCCGCGCCAGCGTCCTCGTCCGCATCCCCCCGATGGGGTCGCACCTCCTGGACGTTTCGCGCCTGGCCCGGCCGCCCGCCCGGGGCACGCGCGTCGTGCCGCTGCGGCTCGAGGGCAACGCCTGGTTCAACCTCTATGTCGTCGGCGCCGTCCGCGCCGCCGAGTCCGCGCCGCTCTCGCTCATGCATGTCAAGTAGCCTGTCGGCGCTCCTGTCGGCGACGTTCGCCGAGCCCGGGTACGAGCACCTCGTCGAGCTCATCCACCAGCGCGACGCCGCCGCGCGGCGGCGCCTCGAAGCGCTCGACGTCGAGCTCTACGACGCGAGGGGCGGCCTGCTCGCCACCCGCGCGGTGGACCCGCGCCAGGAGGTGCTCGACCTGGGCGCGCTGGTCGCGGAGGTCCTTCCGTCCGGCGGCCGGGCGCTGGTCCTCTTCGACGCGCGCTACGACGAGCGCGTGTTCCCCTATCGCCCGCACCACTACGCGTACCTCCACCGGCCGGCGTCCGGCGACCCACCGCTCTACTACGCCGTCAACGCGACGCTCGGCGGCGTGCCGGACCGGATCGGCGCGCCCCGGCTCAACAACTTCGAGACCTATCTGTTCCGTGCGCGTCGGTTCGCCGAGCGATACTCCCTGCTCCTCGGCAGCGTCGCGCGCTTCGCGGAGGTCGAGGCCCGCGTCTCGTGCTACTACGCGGCCACCAGCACGACCGCGACGGTGACGCTCGGGCCCAAGCGCCACGCCGAGATCGAGCTGGCACTCGAGCACGCCGGGGAGCCGCTCACCCGCGTCGAGGTGAAGGCGCTGTTCCGCCTGGCGACCTACGTCGTGGGGCGCCGCGCGAGCTCCGGCAGTCTCGTGTTGTTCGACCACCTGTTCACCTACTTCAAGTGAGTCAGGAAGCGGATGACGCGGTCGCGCTGGTCGGCCGTGATGCCGACGGAGCAGGGCAGCGAGAGGCCGCGCGCATGCAGACGGTCGGCGACCTCGACTCGATAGGCCTGACAGCTGTCCCGAAAAGGCGGCTGGCGATGCAGCGGGTACCAGAGCGGCCGGCACTGGATGCCGGCGGCCGCCGCCCCATCGATGACCCGGCGCGGGCTTCCCCAGACCGCCGGGTCGAGCAGGACGGAAAACATCCAGAAGCTCGAAACGGCCCACGGCTGCTCGCAGCAGGGCTCGAGACCGGGGAGGCGAGCGAGCGCCTCAATGTAGGCGCGCGCGGTCGCCCGCTTGGCCTCGACGAACCGGTCGAGCTGCTCGAGCTGCGCGACACCGAGCGCCGCCTGGATGTTCGTCAGCCGGTAGTTGAAGCCGACCTCGTCGTGGATCCACTCCACGACATCCGCCCGAGCCTGCGTCGTCAGCGTGCGCAGCCGGCGCGCCACCCCGTCGTCGTCCGTGACCACCATGCCGCCGCCGCCGGTCGTGATGATCTTGTTGCCGTTGAAGGAGAGACAGCCGGCGAGGCCACGGACGCCGACGCGGCGCCCCTTGTAGGACGCCCCCAAGGCCTCCGCGGCGTCCTCGACCAGCGAGATGGGATGGTGTGCCGTCAGCTCCATCAGCGGATCGAGGTCCGCGGGGTGACCGTAGAGGTGCACGGGCAGGAGCGCCTTGACCCGGCGCCCGCTCGTGCGGTTCACGAGCAGGCCGCGGCGCATCTCGCACTCGCGCGCGAGGAACTCCGCGGTCTTCTCGGGATCCAGCGTCCAGGTGCTGGGATCGGAATCCATGAAGACGGGCCACGCGCCGCAATACCGGATCGCGCTCGCCGTGGCCATGAACGTGAGGGCCGGGACGAGCACTTCGTCCTCGGGGCCGACGTCGGCGGCCAGCAGCGCCGCGTGGAGCGCCGCGGTCCCCGTCACCACCGCGATCGCGTGGCGCGCGCCCACGTACGCCGCGACCTCGCGCTCGAACCGGTCCACGAATGGACCGACGGACGACACCCAGTTGGTGTCGAGACATTCCTTCAGGTATCGCCACTCGTTTCCCACCAGGTGCGGGACGGCGTTGGGGATGCGCTCGTCGGGTTCGCTCATCCGCCCGACCTCGTGGCGTTGGACCGATCGCGGTACCACTCGAAGGTTTGACGCACGCCGCTCTCCAGATCGATCTTGGGCGCGAATCCGGTCAGCGACCGGAGCCGTGAGATGTCGGGGCAGCGCCGCGGAGGGGACCCGGCTGGGGCTGGCCGCGGCTCGATTCGTGGGGCGAACCCCGCCGCGCGCAACACCAGTGAGAGGAGCCGCTCGACCGACACTTCCTCGGCGTCGTTGCCGATGTTCACGATGCGGCCCGCGGCCCCGGGCGTGGCCATCAGCCGCGTGACTGCTTCGACGGCGTCGGCGACGTGGCAGAACGCCCGGCGCTGCTCGAGCCCGTAGACCTTGAACGGATCCTCCCGAGCGAGGGCCCGGACGCTGAGCTCGGGGACGACGTGGTCCATCCCCATCCGGGGCCCGTAGACGTTGTGGAACCGCCCGATGATGTAGGGCACGCGCCGGGCCCGTGCGCCGTGGATCACGGCCGCCTCGCCGAGGATCTTGCTGGCCGCGTAGGCGAACCGCGGATTCTCGATGGCGCCGATCGAGAGCGGGACATCCTCAGGCGTCGGGACCGGGAGGGTGCCGTTCACCGCGCCCGCGTACGCCTCGCTCGTCGAGGCGAAGAAGACGGTGCCCGCCGCCGGCGTGAGCCATTCGACCAGGTTGAGCACCGCCTGCGTGTTCACGCGGATCACTCGAGGGGGATCGATCTCGACGTTCCGGACCCCGACGACAGCGACCAGCATGTAGGTCTGATCCCAGGGGCCGGCGAGGCGAGCCCACGCGCCCGGGTCGGTGAGGTCTGCTCGGACCAGCTCGACCCCCGGCCGCCCGAGCAGCGCCGACAGGTCCTCGTCGAGGCGCCCGCGCGACAGGTCGTCGACGAGCGTGATCGCGCTGGCGCCTTCGTCAGCCAGGTGGCGCGCGAGATGGTAGCCGATGAACCCGGCCCCACCGAGGACGAGCACGCGGCTCATGGACGGCATGGCCTAGCCGAGACCGATGGACGCGTAGCGAACCTCGCCGACGCGGCGGACGGTATCCGCTGGCAGCACGCGCCAGCAGTCGTACACGAGCGCCGGCCGCCGCATCCGCGAGAACGTCGCCGCGACGTCGAGCCGCGCGTACTCCGGGTGGTCGGTGACGAGGAGGACGCCGTCGGTTCCGCCGAAGGCCTCCTCGAGGGAGCACGGCGTGACGCCGTGCCGTCGGATCACGTCCGGCGCGACCAGGAAATCGTGACCGAGCAGCGTCAGTGGAGCCTCGCGGAGCACGTCGAGCATCGGCACCACGGGCGCGCCGCGCATGTCGTCGGTCGGCGGCCACCCCTTGTAGGCGAAGCCCAGCAGCGCGACGCGCGCACCGGCGAGCCGACCTCGCACCTGTCCGAGCAGATCGAGGAAGCGACGCGCGACGTGACCCGGCAAGTGCTCGTTGAGGCGCCGCGCGCTCCCGACGAGCCACGGCTCGTGGCCGACCTTCGCGGCGCTCGCCATCAGGATGTAGGGGTCCTTCGACAGACATCCGCCACCGACGAAGCCCGGCCGCGCGAGGTCGGGGCGCGGGTAGTCCAGGTTCGCCGCGCGGATCAGCTCCATCGGATCGAGGGAGAGCCGCTCGGCGAGCAGCGCGACTTCGTTGCCGTACGAGTAGATGAGATCGGTGTGACAGTTGTTGATCAGCTTCACGGCTTCGGCCGCCTCGAGCGAAGAGACGCGGACGATGCGTGGCGCCAGGAGCGAGAAGAGCGCCTCGGCCAGGTCGCTGCTCACGTCGTCCAGGCCGCCGACGATCTGCGGCAGCTCCGTGAGCTCGCGCAGCGCCTGCCCCTGGATCGTCCGCTCGGGGCACGCCGCGAGGCGTGCGCGACCCCAGGCCGCGAGGAGCTCGGGGAGCACGACGCTGCGGCCGGCGCCGACCGGCACGGTGCTCCGCACGACGACGAGGGTGTCGGGACGGAAGTCACGGGCGACGGCGCGCGCCGCCGCCCGCAGGCCTTCGAGGTTCGGGCGCCGGGTCGCCGCCTCGACGGGCGTCGACACGCAGAGGACGACCGCGGCGAGCGGGGTATCGGGCAGCGTGCCGGCGACGTACAGCCGGTCGTTCAGCAGCTCGCGCAGCCCCTCGGCGATACCGGGCTCGTAGACGTGCGGTCGGCCGGCGGCGAGCGCCTGCACGACCTCCGGGACCCGGTCGCAGCCGAAGACGGTGCAGCCCTTGCGGGCCAGCGCCACCGCCAGCGTGATCCCGACGTACCCGAGGCCGACGATGCCGACGCGCTTCATTCGAGGAGCCCTTCCGCGACGTCGCGGTTGGCCTTCTCGAAGTCCGGGTGGCGGCCGACGTCCAGCCAGTACTCGCGGATGGGAAAGGCAACGACATGCTGCTTCAATTCCATCAGTCGGTTGATCACCTCAGGGACGTCGACTGCACCGCCGGGACGGAGAGTGAGCTCGATCGCGAGTGGTGACACGACGTAGATCCCGGCGTTGATCACGAAGTCGAACCGTGGCTTCTCGGTCACGCCGGCCAGTCGCTCGCCGTCCACCTCGAGGATTCCGTACGGCATGTCCACGGTGTACGGAACAGTACCGACGGTCATGACCGCACGGTGGCGCTCGTGGAATTTGAGCATCTCCCGGAAGTCGCACTTCGTGAGGATGTCGGCGTTCACGAGTAGAAACGGACGATCGAACTCACGCCGGAGGTCGTGCAGCGAGCCAGCCGTACCGCGCGGCGATTCCTCCAAGTGATAGTCAATGCTGACGCCGAACCGGGTGCCATCGCCAAAGTACTCCCTGATCACGTGGCTCATGTAGTGCAGGGTCATGAAGATCTGACGGAAACCAGCGATCCTCAGCCGCTCGATCATGATCTCGAGCAAGGGCTTGCCGCCGATCGTGAGCAGGGGCTTCGGTGTCGCCTCGGTGAGCGGGCGTAAGCGGCTACCCGTGCCTCCTGCCATGATCACGGCCGCGTTCGGCAGCGGTTGCGGCTCCAGCAGCTTTTCGAAGAACAGCACGTCCACGACATTGCGTCGGTCGTCGACGATCGGGAGCTGACGGATCGCGCGACTGCGCATCAGCCCGAGCGCGTCGGCGGTCGAGATGCCCGCGGCGCCGACGATCGGTGATCGATTCATCGCCTCGTCCACCAGCGCGGCGAGCGGCACCCCGCGCAGGATGGCCTTGCGGAGGTCGCCGTCGGTCGCGATGCCGAGGAGACGCCGCTCGGCGTCCACGACGAGTGCCAATCCCTTGCCGGTCTTCGACACGCGTTCCAGCGCTTCGCGGAGTGTCGCCCCTTCGCCGACAAACAGGTCGCCGGGATTCATTCGACCTCGCGCTTTCGGGCCAGGCGGGGCCCGAGATCCACCGTCCGGAGGATTCGGACGATTCGCTCGGCCGCGTGCCCGTCGCCGTAGGGGTTCGTCATGCCGCGCAGACCGTCGCGGAACCCGGGCGCCAGCACCGCGTCGATGCCGGCCACGATCTCGTCCCGCTCGGGCTCGACGTCGACGACGTTGGCGGCGCGCAGGCGGCCCGCCTGCCGCGCGCCGACGTTCACCACCGGAAGCTCGAAGGACGGGGCCTCGATGAGGCCGCTCGACGAGTTGCCGATCATCGCATCGACGTGACGCAAGAGCGAGAGGTAGACGCCGTCGCCCAGATTCCGGATCAGCCGGACGCGGGGGTGTCGCCCCGCGAACTCTTCGAGATGCCTGATGACGGTGCGGCCGGCCGTGTCGGCGTTGGGATATGTCACGACGAACGAGGCGTCGACCTTCTCGAGAGCGGCGAGCAGTTCCTCCACGTGACGGCCGGTCTCCCGATACTCCAGCGTGACCGGATGGAACGTGACGACCAGCCACCGATCCGTCTCCGCCACCCCGAGCCGCTGCGCGACCTCGGCCCGGGACAGCACCGGCGCCGTCCGGATGCGATCGAGCCCGGGCGCGCCCACGGTATGAATGCGCCAGTTCTCCTCACCCATCGCCGCCACGCGCCGCGCGTGCGGCTCGGCGGACACGAAGTGGAGATGGGAGCACTTGGTGATCGCGTGGCGAATCTGATTGTCGATCGCCCCTTCCGTCACCTCGCCGCCGTGCACGTGCGCCACCGGCAGCACGAACGGCAGCGCAGCGACGGCCGCCGACAGCATCTCGAAGCGATCGCCCAGCACGAGGAGCAGGTCGGGTCGATGACGCGCGTAGGCGCGGGCGAAGCCCGCCATGCCACGGCCGATCGACGTCGCGACGGCTTCCGGGGAGTCCAGGGGCTCCAGCATGTCGATCCGCTCGGCGATCGGCCATCCCTCGGCCTCGATCAGATCCACGCTCCGACCGAACGCGGCCGCCAGGTGCATGCCGCCCACGAAGAGGAGCAGGTGAACGTGGGGTGACGCCCGCAGCTCGATCAAGACCGGCCGGAGATGCCCCCAATCGGACCGGGAGACGGAGACCACGGCCACCGTTCGAGGCATCTCGCTCATTCCAGGACCGTCCAGTCGATCACGTCGTCGGCCGCGAGATCCCGCCTGACGCGCCGGCCGAGCGCCTGCTCGAGCTCCGCCGGTGACACGCCCGTGCCGGGTCGCTTGATCGCGACGGCGTCCTTGGCGAGATGTTCCCCCGCGCGGATCGGCCGGGCGGCGACGAGGCTCTTGCGAGCGACCCGCCGCGTGTCCAGCTCCGAGGGCATGGGCCTCTTCTCTCCGTCACCAAGCGCGGCTTCGACGTTCCGGATGCCCCGCACGAGCGCCGCCATTTCGCCGGGCTCGAGCGAGGCGCGGTGGTCGGGACCAGGGAGCGCCTTGTCGAGCGTGAGGTGCTTCTCCACGATCGCGGCGCCGCGCGCCACCGCGGCGAGCGCGACCTCCAGACCGAGCGTGTGGTCCGACAAGCCCACGGGGCAGGCGAAGCGCTCGCGTAGCGTGTCCATGGCTCTGAGGTTGACGTCGCCGACGGGCGCCGGATAGGCGCTCAGGCAGTGCAGGAGCGCCACCGGCACGTCCGCTACGCCGCGGATCGCCGCGAGCGCCGCGGCGACTTCATCGAGCGTGGACATGCCCGTCGACAGGATGATCGGCTTGCCCTTGGTCGTGATATGCCGGAGCAGCGGGAGGTTCGTGATCTCGCCCGAGGGGATCTTGAACATCGGCACTCCGAGCGCCTCGAGCGTATCGGCGCTGGCCTCGTCGAACGGCGCCGAGAAGAAGACGATCCGGCGGCCGGCGGCATGAGCCTGGAGCGCGGCGAGCGTGTCGACCGAGAGCTCCAGACGCGTCAGCATCTGGCTCTGACTCTCGCCGGCGCCCGTCGTCTCGATCTGGTACGTCGCTTTCGGCGCCGACTGGCTCGTGAGCGCCGACGTGCAGAAGGTCTGGAACTTCACCGCATCCGCGCCGCTCTCCGCCGCCGCGTCGATCAGCGCCCGTGCCAGCGCCGCGTCGCCGTTGTGGTTCACGCCCGCCTCGGCGACGACGAACACCGGCTGCCCGGGCCCGAGGGTCCGCCCGGCGATGACGAAGGGAGCCGCGGCGCTCATCGCGCGCGTTCCCGCCCGAGGTCGACGACCAGCGCATCGAGCCGCTCGGCGAGCGCGCCGTCCACCGGGTGCACGTAGCGCGCGGCGAAGGCGCGCCCGCGTTCGGCCAGCGCCGAGCGCGCGGCGGGATCGGTGAGGAGGCGGCGGAGTGTCCCGGTGAGCCCCTCGACGTCACCGGCGTCGACGCGTTCCACGGCGCCAGCGGAAACGTACGGCGGCATCCCCTGCCCTTCGAAATCCTTGCCCGGCGTCTGCACGGCGACCACGGGACAGCCCAGGGCCATCGCCTCGATGCCCGCCATCGAGGTCACCATGAGGGCGACGTCGGCGGCGCCGAAGAGTCGATGGATGTCGTAGTCCTGCTCGAGCCGGACGTCGGACCAGCCCCAGCCGGCGAGCTTCTCGCGCAGGACCGCCAGGTTCTCGTTCGGGTGCGCCTTGATGACGACGTTGACGGCCCCGAGCGCCCGCGTCGCGTCGCGCACGGTCAGGTACAAGGCCTCCTTCTCGCTGGCCGAGAAGAGGAACGACTCGTACTTGGAAACCAGCACGAGGAGCGGGCGGTCGGACGCGAGCCCGAAGTCGGCGAACACCCGGGCGCGCACCGCCTCGCGGGCGGTGCGACGCACGGCGTCCGCCCGCGGATCGCCGATCACGACGACGCGGGTCGGCTCGATCCCCTGCCTGGTCAACGCAGTCTGGATGTGCTCGCCGAACACCAGGAGTCGGTCGGCGACGTCGAACAGACCCGTGCGATCACGGCCGAGGATTGCGCCGCCCCAGTAGAGCAGTGTCGGGATACCGCGGGCACGCGCCGCCCGCGCCAGCGCTTGCTCCGACATGCGGCGATCGCTCGTGATCACGACCGCATCGGGGCGATGCGCGTCGAGAATGCGAAACGCCGCCGCGAGGTAGAGCCGCGCCGTCGCCAGGGTCCACGTGGCGGCGTGGCGACGATACCGGGCCAACACCGAGTCCAGCGCGGATCGCGGCGCCGCCGGGGCACGCCGCAGCCTCCGCATGACCGGACTCAGAGCTCGCACCAGGCGAACGGCCTCGCGTGGAGGCAGATAGTCCATGAAATACGCCGCTGAGGTCCCTTCCTCCTTAGCGAGCTGTCGCAGGGGCGCCTCCAGTTGCGTGTTCTCGCGCGTCGAGGCGACCACACGGCAGTCGAGGCCGCGCTCGTGGAGAGCGTGAGCCAGCGGATTGACCATCATGAAGTGGCGGGCGTGCGAGACGGACAGGAGATAGCGCGACCCGGACGGGGCTACCGGCCGTCGCTCATGCCTCAACAGGCTGTCGAGCGCCTGACGCTCCTCGCGCCGGCGTAGCCAGCGGCCGGCGGCGGCCAGAGTCACTGCGGGCGGGAACCATGAGGCGACCCGCGTCGGGAGCCCTCGATCCGTCGCGAGAGCCCGCGCCACCTGCTCGACCGACGACGCGCCGGTGACGAGCACGACGTGATCGGGCTTGACCTCGTCGAGCACGCGCTGGAGGATCGCCGCAAACTCCACGACTTCGAGGCGGAGCAGCAGGGGCTTGCCCACGCTCATCACGTCCGGGAGCCAGACGCCATCCGCGGTCAGGTCAGGCTCGACATTTTTCGCGGGCCACCAGGCGTCGAACAGCTCGCGCGCTCGCTGCGCGAGCGAGTCTTCGGCACGCAGCGTCTCCGCGTCGTAGTAGCGCCGCGCCACACTGACCGGCAGCTCGTCCTCCTCGACGAACTCACGGCCGGCGAGCAGGGTCGCGCTCTCGCCGCCGACTCGAGCGCACGCACGTGCGATGAGGCGTTGGTAGCGCCTGACGTAGCTGGGGTAGAGCCGTCGCACCCACGGTCGGCGATATTCGCCAGCGCTTCGCGGCGCCTCCGCCACGATCAGCACGCCGCTCACGACCGCCCCGCGCCGCGCGCCGGCACGCCCTTGACGGTCTCGCCAGCGGGAACGTCGTGCACGACGACGGCGCCCGCGGCCACGGTCGCCTGCTTGCCGACGGTCACGCGGGGCACGACGATCGCCCCGGCGCCGATGAACGCCCCATCCTCGACGCAGACCTCGCCCGCGAGTACCGCCGCCGGTGAGAGGTAGACGTGGTCGGCGAGCCGACAGCCGTGCTCGACGATCGCGCCGCTGTAGACGACCACGTTGTCGCCGACGACGACGCCGGCTCCAAGCACGGCGCCCGGGAACACCACGCAGCCGGCGCCCAGACGGGCCGACGACGACAGCGCGGCGCGCGGATGGACGAGCGTCGGCAGTGCCAGCCCCAGCGCCCGCAGCCGCTCGAAGAGCTCGACACGCCGGCCGAGGGCGGTGTTGCCGACGCCGACGACGGCGCCGTCGATCGCGTACCGCACCACGCAGGCCGAAAGATCGTCGTCGCTCCCGACGATGTCCGGCCCCGCGTCGGGTCCCGCGCGCTCGATGAAGCCCGCAAGGGTCCAGCCCGTCGCCGCCGCGACGTCGGCGACGGCGCGGCCGTGCCCGCCCGCGCCCACGATGAGGAGGCGGCGCGCCACGGTAGCCTCTATTGCCTCGTACGCGGAATGGGCGCCCGACCTTGCCGGAGCACGAGCTCGGCGAGCAGGAAATCCCACTCCGTGTCGATGTTGACCGACGCCTCGAACCCTCGGACGATGGCGCGGTTGTCGGCGCCGAGAACGCGCCCCTCGGTCATCAGGACGTCGTACCGCGTGACGTACACGGCGCCCGATGGCTGGTAGACCGTCGGCGCGTCCTGGCGCCGCACGTACTTGTGGCCGTCGTGGAAGAGCGCGACGGTGCGGTCACCGTCCAGGGTCTTCATGAAAAACGGGTGGTAGGCCGCCTCGGTCACTGTCTGCGCCGAGTCGGCGTCCGTCTCGACGACCTTCGCGATCGTCTCGTCGATATCGGCCCCGACCCGGAACGGCGACGTGGGCTGGAGCGTGACCACGAGGTCGGGGCGCGGACCGCCGTTCGCTTCGAGCCAGCGGACCGCGTGTTGCAGGACCGGCACCATCCCCGCCTCGTCGCTCGCCAGCGTCGCCGGGCGCAGGAACGGCACTTCGGCGCCGTGCCGTCGCGCCTCGGCGGCGATCGCTTCGCTGTCCGTGGACACCAGGAAGCGCGCGAGACGCGTCGCCTCGCGGCACGACGCGACGGCGTGACCGATCAACGAGAGCGCGCCGAGGGCCTTGAGGTTCTTGCCGGGGAGGCCCTTCGAGCCGCCGCGCGCCGGGATGACCGCGAACGCGTAGGGCGCCGCCATCGCGCTAGACCCGCACCCAGCGCCGCTCCGCGGAGGCGCGGCGGGCGGCATCGATGACCTTCATCGTCTTGAAGCCGTCCCAGCCGTCGCACTTGGGCACCGCCTCGCCCCGGGCGCACGCGAGGAAGTGGCGCGCCTCGTCGACGTACATGTCGTTGAGCTGGCAGCCGAACGGGTAGATCTCCCAGCGGTTCGCCTTCGGGTCGAACACGCGGATCTCGTTCTCGAACCGGCGCCACTGGATCACGCCGTCCTCGCCCATCAGCTCGAAGTGGCTGTGCATGTTCCAGGCGAAGAGGTTCATGTGGATGTTCCCGACGCAGCCGGAGGCGAAGCGCACCGTCAGGTCGGCGATGTCGTCGGTGTCGATCTCGAGGCTCGACACGCGGTCCACGAGGGCGCTCACCTCGACGATGTCGCCGAGCAGCCAGCGCATGTAGTCGATGGCATGGCTCTCGTCGAGCACGCACCCGCCCCCCTGCCGGGCCTGCGCCATGTAGAACTGGCGGTAGTCGCGACCGGGATAGCGGTGCTGCGGCAGGTGGTACGCGTACTCGGTGCGGCCGGCGCGCACGGCACCGATCCGGCCGTCTTTCAAGAGCTGCTCGACGAGCAGCATCGGCGGCCAGTAGCGCCAGTTGTAGGCCGTGAGCACGCGGAGGTTGTTCGCGTCGGCCGCGCGCAGCACGTCTTCCACGCCGTCCACGGTCTGGGTGAGCGGCTTCTCGATCATGAGGTGCTGGCCGCGCTCGACCGCCATCCGGGCGATCGCCAGGTGCGAGTCGGGCGGCGTGCAGACGATCACGGCCTGGGCGCCGTCGAGAGCCGTCTCGACGGTGGTCGCGATCCGGGCGTACGGGAACTGCGCGGCGGCCGCCTCGCGCGCGGCCGGCGCCGCGTCGTAGGCGGCGAGCGCGTCCACGCCGACCGTGTGGAAGTTGCCGAGGTGCCGGCGACCGATCGAGCCCAGACCGACGATAGCGAGCTTCACGAGACTCTCCTCACGGTGTCGCCGAACCGCCGGGCCCAGGCTTGCTTCTCCTCGGCCAGCGGATCGACCGGGTGCACTCGGTTCCACTCCTTCTCGTACTCGTCGAGTCGCCGGAGGTCGCGGAGCACCATCAGCTCGCGGAGCCCGTAGAGCTCCACGGCGTTGAACTTCTTGGAGATGACCGCGGTCACGCGCGTGGCGTCGCCCACGTCGAGCAGGAACGCCTCGAGGTCGCCGCCGTACTGCTCGAGGATCCGGCTCTTGTACTGCTGGTACCACTCGGTGCCGGGATAGGGCGTGGCGAAGAACGGCTTTACCTGGAGCCCGAGCTGGTTCCAGGCGAGCACGTTGTCGCGGAGGCTGTCGAAGTCCTCGTCGGGGAAGCCCATCATCTGGTTCGGAATCGGGCGGATCCCCGCGTCGAGCGTCCATCGGAGCGACCGCGCGTTGGCCTCCGGCGTTGCCCCCTTGCCGATCGTCTTCATGACGCGCGGCGAGAAGGTCTCGTAGCCGTAGACGAGGTGCGAGCAGCCCGCCTGCTTGATCGCGCGCAGAACCTCCGGGCTGCAGAGGGTGGCGTGGCTCGTCCCGCCCCAGTGCACGCCCTGGCACCGCTCGGCGTCGTGCTCGACACCGTCCCGCACGCATTGCGGCTGGAGCCCTTCCTCGATCCAGAGCCGGGCGATGTCGGTGAGCCAGGTCTTGCCCGAGGACTGGTGCATGGTCATGAGGTTCTCATCGAGGAACCCGACGAAGTCGATGCCGAAGCGCTGGCGCGCGTACTTCACGAGGTCGACGACGTAGCGCGGGCTGTGGTACCGGATGAGGCGCTTGTGCGTGAACGTGACGTCGCGCTCGCCGTTCTTCTCGGTCTGCTGCAAATCGCCGGCGATCCCCAGGTGGAAGCAGAAGCGGCAGATCAACGAGCAGCCGTAGCTCGCGTTGATGTCGAGCCGCCGTCGGGCCAGCATCCCCTCTTCGGAGTAGAGGGCCATGCTGTTCTTGAAGTAGACCTCGAGGGGAAACAGCTCCCATTTCGGGTACGGCAGCGCGTCGATGTCGTCGAGCAGTGGCTGCTCCTGGTTGAGGCGCGATCGGCCCTCGGCGTCGCGCCAGACGAGCCCGGGCACCGCGGCCCAGTCGCGGTTCGCCGCGTCCAGCCGGCGGAGCAGCTCCGGGAACGACACGAACGCCTCGCCCACGACGCCGACGTCCACCTGGGGCAGGAAGCGCATGATGTCGTGCGGCATGCTCGTGAGGAACCCGCCGCCGGCCACCACGAGGGCCTGGGGCACGAGCTCCTTCGCCAGGCGGACGATGTGCTTGATCGAGCGGTACGCCGTGGTGATCCCGCCGAGGGCGATCACATCCCAGCGGTCCGCCTTGAGCACCTGGGTGAGGACCGCGTCCGAGGCGCGCCAGGCGTTGGCGTCGAAGACCTGCACGAGGTGGCCTTCCCGGATTGCGATCGAGGCGAGCAGCGCCATCCCGTACGGGACGTGGCGGGGGTCGTCCTCCTCGCGGATCACCGGGTTGATGAAGAGCACCTTAGCCATTGACGAACTCCTCGAGGGTCGTGGCCTTCACGCCGGGGCCGTGGAGAATGCCCCCCTCGGTGCAATTGAAGGTCTCGCAGTCAGCTTCGCCCACCATCTCGAAGAAGACCTCGCGGAACCAGTAGTAAGGGGGATCTGTCAGCCACACCTCGCCTGAGACTGGGTGCTGGACGCGGATGAAGACCTCGTCGAGCCGGCTACCAAACTCCTCGACAATCTCCGGGTAGTACTGCGTCTTGTCGTAGGGCGTACCCGGCTCGTAGCCGAAGTCCATGCCCACCAGCGCGACTCGACGCTTGCCGAGCACCGCGTGGGCGAGCACCCACGCGGCCGTACCGACATTGCCACCGCCGTTGAGGCACGGCAGGCCGTTCACGCGGTGCAGCGCCCGCGAGATGCTGTCGGGCTTGTCATAGTCGTCGTACATCGGGTTCCACCAGTAGAGCTCCATGCCGGCCGCCTGGCAGCGCTTGACGACGGCCGATGACGCCGCTGTTGCGGCCGCAACGCGAACGCCCGCCGCGCGCGCGTTGACCAACGCCACAAGCTCCTTGTTCCTGGCGACTTCATCGTATGCGTTCACTGGATCCATTTCTTGGCGCCGGAAATAGTCGTCCTTCGGGGCCTCGGTGAGCGTTGGGTCGCCGAACCAGCGCACAATACGGGCGGAGTCCGGATCAACCGTCACTACGACGTCGGGCACGAGGCCTTCGCGCAGGCACGCGCCGAGCGCCGAGTCCACCGCGATGATCGCGCCCGTGAAGCCCGAACGCTTGAGCCGCTCGATGCTGTGGTCCCGCCGCAAGCTCGGGCCCGTCGCAACGACCACGGCGCGGTCGCCTTCACCCAGTGGAAGCGGAGCGAGGTCGAGCACGGAATGCTTGATGGACGGCCGGTTCTCCTTCTCGTTGTCGAGGCCGGTCCGGGTGATCCGCTCGGCCGTCGCCGCGGCCAGGCGCTCAGCGATCCTTCGTCCCAGATCCATCCGCGGCATCGCCCTTCCAAATGAAGCCCTTCTTGCTCACGAAGCAGATGCTGCCGCCGAGCCGTGACAGCGCCTTCTTCTCGAACTCGTCGGTCGAGGTCGGCGCGTCGGCCTCCGGCTCCTCGATCTTCGCGTCGACCTTGTAATTGCCCTTGAGGTAGTCGGTCATTGCCTCTCTCCCTATGCGCGCGCCGGCGTCGCCAGCTCCGTGAACTGGAGCCGGTAGAGCCGGGTGTAGGTCTCGCTGCGATCCAGCAGCTCCGCGTGCCGGCCCACCGCCTCGACCCGCTTGTCGTTGAGCACCACGATCCGGTCCGCGTGCAGCACGGTGGACAGCCGATGCGCAATGACGACCGACGTGGCGTCGCGGATGACACGGTCGATCGCCTGCTGCACGAGCCGTTCCGACTCGCTGTCCAGCGCGCTGGTCGCCTCGTCCAGCACGAGGATCGCGGGGCGCCGGAGGATCGCGCGCGCGATCGCCACGCGCTGGCGCTGCCCCGCCGAGAGACGGATGCCCCGATCGCCGACGACCGTATCGTAGCGCTCCGGCAGCTCGCCGATGAAGCCGTCTGCGTTGGCGATCCGGGCGGCGCGCTCGATCTCCGCGTCGGCCACGCCCTCGCGGCCGTACGCGATGTTCTCGCGGATCGTCGCGTTGAACAGAAGCGCTTCCTGCGAGACGACGCCGAAGAGGCGGCGGTAGCTCTCCTGCCGGAGGGTCCGGAGATCCCGTCCGTCGATCGTGATCACGCCGGCGACGGGGTCGTAGAAGCGGAGCAGCAGGTCCGCGAGCGTGGACTTGCCGGCGCCGCTCGGGCCCACGAGCGCCACGACCTCGCCCTTCTTCACGTCGAAGGTGACGTGCTCGAGCACTCGCTCGCCACCGTAGTCGAAGGACACGTCGCGCAGGGCGATCCGGTCCGCGAAGGCCTCGATCGTCTCCGACCCGTCCTTGACCGCCGGCGCCTGGGCGAACAGCTCCGCGACGCGACTCGACGCCGCGAGAATCGTCTGCAGCTGCGTGTACGTGCTGCCGAGCACGCCCAGCTGGACCATGACGGCGCGGCCGACGTACAGGAACAGGAAGAAGGTCGGCACCGCCAGCCGTCCGGCCAAGAGCTCCCACGCGGCCAGGGCCAGCACGCTCGCTTCGACCGTGTAGTTCACCACCGCCCGCGCTGGCTCTTCGGCGTGCTTGTAGAGACCGAAGCGGAAGTGCACGCTCCGCATGCGCCGGAGCACGTCGGCGAGCCGCGCCTGCTCGAACGCCTCGGCGCCGAACGACTTGATGATGCGGATGCTGAGCAGCGCCTCCTGGAAGCGGCTGGCCAGCTCGGCGAACACGGAGAACTGCGCGGTCGCGAGCCGCCGGATCGACTCGCGGATGGCGCGGGTCACGCCCCAGTGGAGGGCCGCGGCGCCCACCGCCGCGACGACGAGCAGCGGGCTCGTGCGGACGAGGAGATAGCTGTAGAACGCGATCAGGAGCGGCGCCGTCACCGCCGCGCCGACGACCATCTCGAGCCCGCTCGTCGAGGACCGGGTGTCCGTCTCGAGGCGCGAGACGAGCTCGCCGGTGCGCTGGCGGTTGAAGAACGACATCGAGAGGTCGAGAAGGTGCGCGAACAGATCGCGCTGGATCCCGGTCCCGGCGCGGATCCGGATCGACTGCGCCAGGAGGTAGTTGCCAAAGTCGACGCAGGCCTTCAGCACGCCCACGCCGACGTACACCGCGCAGAGCACGAGGATCGCCGCGAATGGCCGCGTGACGGACTCGACGCTGAACCACTGGAAGAACGCTGCGCCCAGGTTCCCCAGGCTCAGCGTCCCGAGACCGATCCGGCCGGCACCCGCCGCGGGCGCCGGACGGCCGAGCGCCAGATCGAGGATCGGGGCCATGAGCACCGGGAGCAGCGCTCCCAGCAGGGTCGCCAGGAGACCGCTCGCGAGCAGCATGATGACCGCCGGCCAGTATGGCGCGACGTGCCGCCGCAGCAGCCAGGCCAGCGGCTCGAGACTGCGCGGCCTCTCGGTCATCGGCCGGCTCCGCGCGCCCCGGATCCGGCGGCGGTTCGGCGAAGTGTGACGAGCTTCGGGACGGGCACGCCGAGCGCCACCAGCTCGGCCACGACCGGCTCGGGACGCTCGAAGGTCGCGACGATGACCTTGTCGATCTCTTCCTCGGCAAGCTCGGCCACGCCCCGGACCCGGTAGCCGAGGAAGTCGCCGCCGGCCGCCGGCGCAAACACCGCCACAGGCTCCAGGCCGAATTCCCTGAGGGTCAGGTAGGCCAGCTCGGCCGCGTCGCCGGTCCCGTAGAGAGCGATCCGCTTGGCGCCGGCCGGTGCGAGCTCGGCCAGCGTGCCGCGCAGGGTCTCGCGCGTGCGGCGATAGAGATTGAGCGCGTAGCTCATGTGCTCGTACGTGAGCCGCGTCTTCTCGGCGATGCCCTTGGGTGTGAGCAGATACCGGAGCCGCTTGCGCGTCGCCGGTTTCTTCGGGAATTCGACGATCTTGAGGTAGCCCTTGCGGGAGAGCCGCTTCAGGTAGAGGTTCGTGAGCCCGAGCGCGACCCCCAGCCGCTGGGCCAGCGCCCGCTGGGTCAGGGTCCCCCCTTCGTCGACGGCGGTCAGGATCTCGAGATCGCGGGCCTGGCTCGGCTTCATCGACAGTGTTCAATAATTGAACATGGCGCGCGCCTCGATGTCAACTTTCGCCGCCTGGGGAATCCCGTTGTTCACCCGCCGGGGCCCAGGCGCCAGAGGCGCTTCACCGACCGAAAGACCGTCGCGACGACGCGGCCCTTGCCCGTGAGGACATGGCGCCCGCCGACCTGCCTCGCGTAGCCCGCGGCCGTGAGGGTCGCGAGGCGGCCGCCGAGCACCGCCGACCCGGGGTAGAGGGACCGCAGCCCCGTCGCGGACAGCGCAGGTCGAGCGCGGCGAATCTCGAGCAGCATCCGGACCGAGAATGAGGTCGCGAGCACATAGTAGCAGGGCATGTAGAGGATGAACGCGCAGAATACGAGCAGGGCTCCGCAGAGGGTCCGGTAGGCATCGACGCCGAGCCCGCGACACACGACGACGTGCAGGACGAGGCCGGCAGCGAACATCGACACGAGCGCCCGTGACCGCCGGCGGATGCCGACGAAGTGGAACAGCAGGGCGTGGGCGCCGATGATCATGGCGATCGACGCGGCGGCCACCCCGAGGGAAAGGGCGAGCGGGCCGCAGCTCACCAGGAGCTCAGCCGAAGGAAGACCTGCAACGGCTCGTACACCTTGATCGCCCGCTCACCGCGCGGCGTGAGCTCGAAGCGTCCCTCGACGTGACGGATCAGCCCGTGCTCGAGCAGCCCATCGATCCTCTTGTCGAGCGCCGCATCGAATCCGTGGCCGCCACCGTACGCCGTGAGCAGGTCGGGCTGCGCGAGACTCCCTCCGGGCGCCTCGGCGATGTCGATGAGGATCCTCAGCGAGAAGCCGCGGTCGGCGAGGTTGTAGAGCTGCAGGAGCCCTCCGAAGAAGAGCGCCCCGTGGACGAGGAGGCCGTAGGCGAGCCCGAGACCGGGGCAGGGCTCCACCAGCATCGGCGGCAGCACGCCGAGGTCCGCGGGAGTCCACGCGTAGACGAGCACGAAGAGGGGGAGCGACACGAGAAACAACCGCACCAGCAGGGCAACGCGCCCGCGAACGACGCACAGGCGGAAGACGACCGTGACGGCCAGCGTGAGCAGGGCGGCGCCGGCGAGCGCGAGCAGGAGTCCCTTCACGACTCGCTAACCGCGCCTCGGCCGCCGGGGATCGTCACACCCTCCCCTGCACCGCCTCGATGATCAGGTCAGTCGCGTCGCGAAGATCGTTGGCCCGATGGCGCGGGCGCCCGCCCGGCTCGTCCGACCCGGCCACGAGCACGGTGATGCAGCCCGCGGCCTCGCCCGCCCCGATGTCGCGCCAGCGGTCTCCCACCAGGAACGAGGCCGCAAGGTCGAGGTTCAGCTCCCGGGCGGCGCGGAGCAGCAGGCCCGGCTTCGGCTTGCGACAGACGCACTGGTCCTCGTCGCGGTGAGGACAGACGTAGATCGCGTCCACGCCGGTCTCGCGGCGGAGCCGCTCGTGCATCACCTCCAGCACGGCCGGCTCGAGCTCGCCCGTCGCGATCTCGGGCTGGTTGGTGACGACCACGCACACGCAGCCCGCGGCACGCAGGCGTTGAACGGCCGAGCCGGCCCACGGATAGAGCTGGAACGCTTCGAGCGAGACCGGGGCTCGCCCGCGTCCGTCGCGACGCTCGAGCGGGTTGAGGACCCCGTCCCGGTCGAGGAAGACGGCCCGCCTCACCGTGAAGAAAGGGTCACGACAAGAGTCGCCGGAGCGGGTGCTCGCCGAGCTGGGCCGGATTGATGCGGCGGAGCGTGTAGACGTCGGACTCAACGATCTCGGCCAGGTGAGCCTGAAACTTCTGATCGCGCCAGGGGTCGAAGTTGGCGGCGATGGTCTTGCCGGTCAGGCCGTCGGCGGCGGGCGAGAGCAGGAAGCGGACGCACTCGACCGGCACAGACATCGGAACGCCCCTGGCGCCGGCGAGGGCCGCGCGCGTGCGCTCGAAGTGGGCCGCGCCGGCTCGCTCCGGCCCGGCACGAAGCGTCGCTTCGTGGATCTCGGTCGCGACCATGCCGGGGGCGACCGCGTTGACGGCGACGCCTCGCGGGCGGAGCTCGTCGGCCAGGCACTCGGTGAGCCGGACGACCGCAGCCTTCGAGGTCGCGTAGGCGCTGTAGCTCGGGAACGTCCCGAAGGCGCCGCCGCCAGAGAAGGTGATGATCCGGCGGCGGCGACCACGCTCGAGCAGGGGCAGGCCGTGCTTGGCGACGAGATACACGCCGAAGACGTTCGCCCGGAGCGTCGCGAGCCACTCCGCGCTGTCGGTGCCCTCGAACGGCCCGATCGGCCCGAACGCGCCGGCGCAGACGATCAGCGCGTCGAGGACCGGGCCGTCGGCGGCGATCCAGTCGAAGAGCGCGGCCACGTCGCGCTCGTCACCGATGTCGCAGCGCCGCGACTTCGCGATCGCATCGTCGCCGGTCACCCGGCGCAGCACGTCGAGCCGCCGGGCGCAGGCGAAGATTCGATGACCGTCCGCGGCGAGCGTCTGCACGAGCGCCGCGCCGATCCCGGCGCTCGCACCGGCGACGAGGATCCGCAGGGCGTCGGTCGCCCCGGTCATGCCGGCTCTCCGATGGCGACATAGGTCAGCCCGGCCGCTCCCGCGCGGGCCGCGTCGAGCACGCCCACCGCGTCGACGACGACGGGTCCACGCAGCGCGATCCGAACGGCCTGGAGGTCCTGCGTCGCGAACTCGTCCCAGTCGGTGAGCACGACGAGCCCGTCCGCGTCACGGACCGCCTCGAGCGCCGACGCGGCCGCCGTCACGACGTCGGCCGGCAGCCGGGCCACCGGATCGTAGGCGACCACCTGCGCGCGCCCGCGGAGGTCCGCGAGCAGGCGCAAGCTCGGCGCGTTCCGCGTCGACGCCGTGTTCTTCTTGTACGCCAACCCCCAGAGGGCGATGCGCGGCTGGGGCCGGCCGGCGAGCAAGTGCCGCTCGACCGACCGGGTGAGCCAGTCGTAGCGGGCGCGGCTCGACGCGAGGATCAGCTCGAGGAGCGCTCCGTCCACGCCGAGACGAGCCGCGAGCTCGCGGAGATTCACGAGGTCGCGCTCGAGGTTGCCGCCGCCGATCCCGAGACCCGGGCGGATGTAGGCGCGCGGGCCGATGCGCGCGTCGCTCCGGAGCGCCGGAAGAATCGCCCGCATGCTCGCTCCGCTCGCCTCGCAGAGATCGGCCAGCGCGTTGGCGAACGTCAGCGAGGTCGACAGGTAGAGATTGATCGCCGCCTTGGTCAGCTCGGCGCTTTCGTAGCTCATGCGAAGCACCGGGCACCCGAAGGGGGCGAGCAGCGCGGCCAGTCGCGGATCGGGCTCCCACGCCGCCGTCGCACCGCCCAGGATGATGCGTTCCGGCGCTCGGAAGCGGGCCACTGCGTCGCCGATCACCAGCGTCTCGACCCAGTAATGGACCGGCCCGCGGAAGTCCGGACGACGCGCGCGCAGCCGCTCGGCGAGCTCGCGGGTGTAGCCGACCGGTACCTGGCTCATGAGCACGAGGACCGCGTCGCCCGCGAGCCACGGGAGAACCTTGTCGATGTGGGCCTCGAGGGGTGCCAGCTCCGAGCGGTCGTGATCGTCGGTGACCGTGTCGGCGGCGACCAGAACGATGCCGCACCCCCGCAGGGCCGCGTAGTCCGCCGTGAAGGCGGGGGCGCCGCGTGCGAGCAGTTCGGCCAGGCCCGGCTCGTGGACGGGCGGCCGCCCCGCGGCCAGCGCCTTCACCGCGTCGGCATCGGCGTCGACGGCGGTGACGGTGAAGCCCAGCGACTGAAGGCCGGCGCTCGTGACGATGCCCAGGTGCGAGAGGCCGACGACGCCGACGACGCCGCTCACCGCGTTCGGCTCAACCGTCGGTCTGCGGGGGAGCGGTCTGCGCGACGAGCGAGGCGATCGCTGCGGAGATCCGCCAGTCGTTGGCCCCGCACCCCTCGCCGGCCGCCACGCGTCGCTCGAACTCCGCCAGGTCGTCGCGCCAGCTCGTGTCCTCACCGATCGTCGACTCGCGCTGCTCCGGCGGAGCACCGCTCGGATAGACGCGCGTGTGGCGCGCGAGCGTGGCACCGCCCCACTTGTTCAGGCCGCGCAAGTGCAGCGACCCCTCCGAGCCATACACGTCGATCTCGAACCGGTTCTGCCAGAAGACGGTACCGATCTCGTAGACGACGCGACGATCGGCGGTGGAGAACGCCGCGTAGTCGAACGTCGCCGATTCCACCGGCCGCAGGTCCCAGAGCAGGTACCGGTCGTCGTCGCGCCCCAGCAGCCAGCCGCCGAGGTCGAGGACGTGGCAGCCGAGATCCTCGAGCACGCCGGTGCCCGCCTCGCGCCACGTACCGAGCCAGTCCCGGACGGTGCCGTTGCCGTAGACGAGCCGCGCGCGGTCGGGCTTGCCGACGGCGCCGCCGTCGAGCAGCGTCTTCAGGCGCTGGACGAGGGGCTCGAAGCGGTGGTTGTACGCCGTGTACCAGATCGCCCCGCCGCGCGCCTCGCGCTCGAGCGCCTCGAGGTCACGCCGCCCGCCGAACAGCATGGGCTTCTCGACGAGCACCGACTTGCCGCTGCGAAGGAACCGGCGCACGTAGTCCGGCTTGTCGCGGTTGGGGACGGCGAGGATGACCGCATCGTAGCGGTCGGCCGCCACCGCGTCGACGGTCCGGTGGTCGGCCCCGGGCGCCTGCGGGTCCACGGTTGCGACGCAGCGGGGGCCCAGGAGGGCGGCCCGCCGGCGGCCGAGATTTCCGAACCCGACCACGAGGTACCTCACGCGCCGCTGCCGGCGCCGGCCCGCTCCAGCCGATCGAGCCTCGCGGCGACCTCCTCCGCCTGGACCGGGACGTTGCCCGCCCTCTCGCAGGAGACCGCGGCCGCGAGGCTGCCCAGCACGCTGGCTCGCACGATGTCGCCGGACTGCGCCAGCGCGAGCGTCGCGAGCGCCAGGAGCGCGTCGCCGGCGCCGATCGGATCCACGAGCGTCCCCACGAAGCTGTCGACGATGAAGAATTCGCGGGGCAGCCGACCGGGGCTCCGGTACGTCAGTGTGCCGCGCTCGGCGAGCTTCAAGATGAGGTACCGGCACTGCGCCTCCTGGAACAGCCGCTGGGCCAGCGGCCGCAGCCCCGAATCCTGATCGGCGAGCGCGAAGCGGGCTTCACGCTCGTTGGGTGTGACGAGGTCGAATCCACGGAAGTCGAGGATGTTGCCCCAGCGATTCGAGACCTGGCTGTCGGCCGCCTTGAGCACGCCCGGCCGGACGGCGGCGACGTAGTCTTCGATCGTGCCGTGGTGGAAGACGCCGTGCCGAAAGTCGCTGAAGATGACCACGTCGCCGGGATCGGCGTGGATCGACTCCACGATCTGGCGCCGGATCCGGTCGGGCACGACACGGTTGTCCACCCTGTCGACCTGCAGCATGCGATGGCCGTCGGCGATGAAGCGCTCCTTCAGCGTGGTGGGCCGGCTGGCGTCGATGAGCGCCCGCATGTCGAGCTTGGCCGCCTGGAGATCTTGCCGCACGACGTCCTGGAGCTCGTCGTCGCCCAGCACCGTCGTGAGCGTCACCTCGGCACCGAGGCTCTTGACGTGCTTGGCGACGATCGCGGCGCCACCGACGAACACGTCCGCGTGCTCGAGGCGGACGCTGAACGAGGGGGACTTCGGGCTCTGCCCGAGGAGCGCGCAGTACGAGTATCGGTCGACGATCGTGTCACCGACCACGTGGACGCGCAGCCGACCCAGCGCGCGCAGCGTGTCGCGCAGGTCGTCGAAGCCGACGCGCTCGGATTGGAGCAGCGCCAGCAGCTTTTCGACGGCGAGGTTGGGGCCGTGCTGGGTGATGAGCGCGGTGGACGAGTACACGACGTCGCCCGGCGTGAAGACGATCTCACCGCCGTACGCTTCGAGCGCGCGCGCCTCTTCTTCGGTCCTGGGCGGCAGGGGCGCCGTCTGGTACTCGAATCCCTTGGCGAAGAAATCCGGCTGGATGACGCCGATGTTCTCGATCGGCGTCGCGTTCCGATCGATCATGACGTAGTCGACGAACTCGAACGCCGCGAGGTTGGCCGCGCGCAGCTCCTGGGGCACGTAGGGCCGATGCGGCCCCTTGGAGATGTGCTCGTCCGCGGTGACGCTGGCGACCAGGATGTCGGCCTTCTCCTTGGCGTACATGAGGTGGCGGAGATGGCCGGGATGGACGATGTCGAAGGTGCCGTGGCACATGATGACCGTGCGGCGGCGCGGCCGTCGGCCGACGAGCTCGGCGAGCTCGTCCGGCGTCTTGATCTTGTGCGCGAACTTGGCGTACACGGCTAAGCGAGCCGCCGGAACCATTCGCGGGTGGCGGCTTCGATCTTCTCCACCGTCCAGAGTGGCGCGTCCCGCCAGTAGTCGATGTTCTCCAGCACGGTCCCGACGCCACGCTCGAAGCTCACCGCCGGCTCCCAGCCGAGCGCCGCGCGGATCTTGCCGATGTCGGCCTCGGTGCGGTCTGGCTCACCCGGCCTCTTCGGGACGTGCAGGACACCCTGCCCCCCGAGGAGCTCGACGAGCCGGTTGACGGTCTGCGGACGTCCCGTGCCGACGTTGAAGACCTCGCCCCGGACGGTCGACCGCGCCGCGAGGAGATTGGCGCGCGCCACGTCGGTGACGAAGACGAAGTCGCGCGACTGGGTGCCGTCCCCGACGACCGTGAAGGGATGCCCGCGGAGCTTCTGGGCCAGGAAGACGCCGAAGACCGCGCCGTACGCCCCCGACGTCCGCGAGCGCGGACCGTAGACGTTGAAGTACCGCAGCGACACCACCGGCAGTCGGTAGACGCGGGCCCAGTGCAGCACGAGCTGCTCGCCCAGGTGCTTGCTCAGCGAGTACGGATATTCCGTCCGGATCGGCGCGGTCTCGGGCGTCGGGTACTGGTCGGGGATGCCGTAGCACGAGGACGACGCCGAGTACACGAACCGCTGGACGCCGGCGGCGCGCGCGCCCTCGAGCGCGCCGAGCGTGCCCATGACGCCGGCGCGGATGTAGGCGGTGGGGCGCTCGATCGACGGAACGATGTCCCCGAGGGCGGCGAAGTGGAACACCCACTCGGCGCCGGCGAATTCCGTGGCCATGCGCTCACCGTCGGCGACGTCCGCCCGGACGATCCGCAGCCCCGGCCCGCCCTTGTGGTGCGCGAGGTTGTCCTCGCGGCCGGTGCTCAGGTCGTCCACCACGACGACCTCGTGGCCGTCGGCCAGCAAGAGGTCGACCATGTGGCTTCCGATGAAGCCGCAGCCGCCCGTCACCACGCTCTTCGGCGCGCTCACCGGAGCCCGGTCGCCTGCAACGCTCTGACGTTGTAGTAGCGGACGTCGTCCGGATCGGGCACCTTGCCGGCCTGGAACGCCCGGCACAGGTCCCGAACGGCGTCCTCGATGGTCCGCTTCGGCACGAACCCCAGCTCGCGCCGGATGCGCTCGGACGAGATGTGGTACGAGCGCAAGTCGTTCGAGGGCGTGGTGACGATCTCGACGGCGGCGCGAGCGGGAACCTCGCGGGTCACCACGCCCCGGACGATCTCCGCGATCTCGGCGATGGTGTGGTTCTGGTAGCCAGCGTTGAACGTGCGTCCGCCGATCGCGGCGTCGGGTAGCTCCAGCAGGAGGAGATAGAGGTCGACGACGTCCTCGATGTGGATGTTTGGGCGCTGCTGCGTGCCGCCGAAGACCGTGATGCGTCCGCTCGTGAGCGCGGACATCGTCAGGATGTTCACGGTCAGGTCCAGGCGCAGCCGCGGCGAGTAGCCGCAGACGGTCGCCGGCCGGACGACCACCGTGGTGAAGTCGGGCGCCTGGTGTCTCAAGAGGAGCGGCTCGCAGAGCCCCTTGTACTTGTTGTAGTCCGTCAGGGGGACGAGCGGATGGTCCTCCGTCACGTCCGGCGCGTCGCTGACGCCGTAGACGCTCGAGGTCGAGGCGTAGACGAAGCGCCGGACCCTCGCCCGCTTCGCGGCCACCACCAGCGGCTCGAAGCAGTCGTAGTTGATCGACCGGCTCAGCGCGGGATCGAGCGCGAAGCTCGGGTCGTTGGAGATGCAGGCCAGATGGATCACCATGTCGTGGCCGGGCATGAGTCGCGCCAGGAGCGCCGCGTCGCGGATGTCACCCCGCACCTTCCGGAGACCGGGCGCGCCGGCGGCTTCCGGCGGCAGGAAGTCGCCGAAGGCGAAGAGATCGAGCACGGTGACGTCGTAGCCGGCGCCGAGCAGCCGGGGCACCAGCACCGCGCCGACGTAGCCGGCGCCGCCCGTCACGAGGACGCGAAGGCTCATCCCAGCGGCCGGCGCCGCACCTTCACGTCGCGCACGAGCACCGCCAGCGTGAAGAGGGCGGACACGACATTGTAGAGCGAGACAGCGCTCGACGAGCCGAACTGCCGCGGCTGGATCAGCATCGGCACCTGCACGGCGCGCCGGCCGGTCGAGAGCGCGCGCACGAGCATCTCGGTGAGGAAGACGAACCCGGCGGTGCTCGTCGGCAGCTGCCGGACGAGGTCGGTCGGATAGATACAAGGCCCCTGAAAGTAGCGGAGGTCGAAGCCGAAGAGCCGGTTCACGACAGTCGTGAAGATCCGCGACAGCGTACGGCGGAGCCAGGGGCGATCGTGCTGGTTGTCGGTGACGGGCACGACGATGTCCGCCGTCCCGACCGCTTCGAAGATCGCCCGCACCGACACGGGCTGGATCTCATTGTCGCCGGGGATGAGGGCGACGAAGGATTTGGTCGCGACCGCCGCGCCGCGACGATAGGCCGCGGCGAAGCCACGGCTCGGCGCGTTGTGCAGGGCGAGTACGCACGGCATCTCGGCGGCCAGTCGATCAGCGAGCGCGCCGGTGCCGTCGGAGCTGCCGTCGTTCACGACGACGATCTCGTAGTCCGCGATGATCCCCTCGAGCGCATCGACGACCGTCTGGACGGTCCCCTTGAGGTTGCCCTCCTCGTTGCGCGCCGGGATCACTACGGTGATCCCCGGGCCCGGCCGCGGGGGCGCCATCAGAACGGCCCCTCGAAGGGGCGGACGCTGGACGGCGTCAGCGACGCCGCCCGCGAGCGATGACACGTCCAGCGCGCCGCCGCGTGGATCTGGCGGGCGCCCGGGTAGAACCCGGGCTCGATCGCCTGGCTCGACGGCACCGGGCTGTCGGGCCACGTCACGCGCACCGGCGGCGCCTTCAGGAGGTCGAGCCCGTGCTCGGCGACCAGCGCGACGATCTCCGCCGAGGCGCCACAGGGCCCCCAGTCCGCATCCGCCACGACCAGGCGCCCCGTGCGCGCCACCGAGGCGAGCAGCGTGTCGCGATCGAGCGGCCGGATCGTGCGGACGTCGACCACCTCGGCCTCGAGCCCCTCAGCGGTGAGGGCGACGCACGCCTTGAGCGCCTCGCCGACGAGCGGCCCCACGGCCGCGATCGTCAGGTCGCGGCCCGCCCGCACGACGGTCGCCGATCCGATCGGGACCTGGTAGTAGCCCTCGCCGACCTCGCCCTCTTCCTCGTGGAGCCAGCGGTGCTCGATGTACACGACGGGGTCGTCGTCCTCGACGGCCGCGATCAGCAGGCCCTTCGCGTCGTGCGGCGTCGCCGGGACGACCACCTTGAGTCCGGCGACGTGCGCAAAGATCCCGTGGTGGCTCTGCGTATGTTGCGGGCCGTTGCCCCAGCCGCGGCCGACGATCGCACGCATGACGATGGGCACGGGCTGCACGCCGCCGAACATCGATCGCCACTTCGCCGCGTGGTTCACGAGCTGATCCATCGTGAGCATGAGGAAGTCGATGCGCTGGTGCACGAAGATCGGGCGAAGCCCCCGGAAGGTCGCGCCCACGCAGATCCCGGCGACCGTGTTTTCGGACAGCGGGATGTCGAAGGCACGCTCCGGCCCGAACTCGTCCGCCAGGCCCAGCGTCGTGCCGAAGATCCCCTTGACGTCGGGGACCCCGATGCCCGCGACGAAGACGCGCGCGTCCTTTCTCATCACCTCGACGGTCGCGCTCCGGATGGCCTCCCTAAACTTCATAGTAGGCCGGCCTCCAGGTCGGCGTCGGCCATGGTGCCTGCCGCGCGGCGGCCAGCGCCGCCTCGATCTCGGCCGCGACGGCGCTGCGGATCCGACGATCGTCCTCGTCGGAGACGAAGCGCCGGGCACGCGCGATGGGACAGCGCTCCCGCCACGCGTCGACGTCGGCGGCGCTCCGGACCCCCACCGCGGTATCGTCGTTGGGCCCGCAGTGCTCGAGCCAGCGGAAGGTGCGGAACTCGAGCAGCGTCGGCCCTCCGCCGTCGCGGGCGCGTCGGACCGCCGACGCCGTGGCCTCGTACACGGCGACCACGTCGTTGCCGTCGGCGACCTGGCCAGGGACCCCGTACGGCGCGGCGCGCCGGTGCACGTCGCCCTGCGGCTGGCGCTCGGCCAGCGGCGAGAACGCGGCCCAGAGGTTGTTCTCGCACACGAACACGACCGGCAGGCGCCGGAGCGCGGCGAAGTTGAGGCTCTCGTGGAACCCGCCCTCTTCCACCGCGCCGTCACCGAACGCGGCGACGGACACGGTGCGGCGCCCTTGCAGCGTGTCGGCCAGCGCGCAGCCCACCGCGTGCGGGATGCCGCCGGCGACGATCGCCGAGGTCCCCATCAGGCCCGCTTCCCCATCGATCAGGTGCATCGACCCGCCCCAGCCGCCGCTGCAGCCGGTCGCGCGCCCGAACAGCTCGTCCATCATCGCCTGCAGGCGGCCGCCCTTGGCGAGGTACCAGCCGTGCGACCGGTAGTTGGCGACGACGACGTCGTCACGCTCGAGGGCCGCGCACACGCCGGCCGCGACCGCTTCCTGGCCGATGTAGAGATGCGTCGGCGAGCGAATCTCGCGGTCGGGGTAGATCTCGACGATCTTCTCCTCGACCATCCGCATCCGGACCATCGTCTCGTACAGCGCGCGTTCTCGGCTCACCGACGGTAGAACCGCCCGACCTGCTCGACGACGTAGTCGAGCTCGGCCTCCGTGAGGTCCTGATGCGCTGGCAGGGTGAGGATCTCGTCCGCTTCCGTCTCGCACGCCGGAAAGTCACCCCGCGCGTAGCCGAGGGCCCTGCTCGCCGGCTGCAGGTGCAGCGGGACCGGATAGTGGATCTTGGCCTCGACGCCGCGCTCGACGAGGAACCGCTGCAGCTGGTCGCGCTGACGCGCCCGCACCACGTAGATCTGGTACACGTGCCGCACGCCCTGACGTCGGGGCGCGGTCCGGACGAACTCGCGCAGCGGTGCCAGCCCGGCGTCCAGCCGCCGCGCGTGCTCGATGCGCTTGTCGGTGATGGCGGTGACCCGATCGATCAGGTGGTTGCCCACGATCGCCTGCAGCGTGTCCAGCCGGCTGTTGACGCCGAAGAGCTCCACGGTGTCGCGGTTGCGCAGCCCGTGATTGCGCCGCAGGCGGACCTGGGCGGCGAGCGCGTCGGAGTCGGTGACGATGACGCCGCCATCGCCCCAGACGTTGAGCGGCTTGAGCGGGTGCAGGCTGAACGCCCCGGCATCGCCGAAGCCGCCGACCGCCCGGCCGTCGATCGCCGCGGTGAGAGCCTGGCACGCGTCCTCGACGACCGCGAGCCGGTGACGCTCGGCGATCGCGCCGATCGCGTGCATGTCGGCGGGATTGCCCCAGAGGTGGACGGGCACGATGGCGCGCGTCCGAGCGGTGATCGCCGCCGGCAGACGCGCGGGATCCAGGGTGTGCTGCTCGTCGACGTCCACGAAGACCGGGCGGGCACCGGTCGCCACGATGGCGCCCAGGGTCGCGATGAACGTGTTCGGCGCCATGAGCACCTCGTCGCCCGGGCCCACGCCCGAGGCCTGGAGCGCCAGCATCAGGGCGTCGGTGCCGGAGTTCACCCCGATCGCGTGACGCACGCCCACGAGCTTGGCGACGCGCTCCTCGAACTGGGACAGGGCGGCCCCGAGCGTGTAGTCGCCGCTCGCGACCAGGCCGCGGATGTCCGCGATGATCGCCTCGACCTCGGTGAACTGGCGGTCGAGATACGAGAAGGCGACTCGCACGTCAGCCCCGACCCGCGTAGAACGACGTGACGCCCGCGATCACGGCCTCGGCTTGCGCGTCGGCAAGCTCGGGATAGATGGGCAGGCTGAGGATCTCGGTGGCGAGCCGCTCGGTGACGGGAAAATCGCCTTTCCTGTATCCCAGCGGCCGCGCCGCCTCTTGAAGGTGCAGCGGTAGCGGGTAATGGATCCGTGAATCGACTCCGCGCTGAGCCAGGTAGCGCTGGAGGTCGTCGCGGCGCTCGGCGCGGACGACGAACGTCTGGTAGACGCCGAACTCGTCCGGGCGCTCGTCCGGGACCCCCACGACGCCGGCCAGGGCGTCCCGGTAGCGCGCCGCGATTCGTCGCTTGGCGATCGTCCAGCGCTCGAGGTGGCGGAGCTTGACGTTCAGGATGGCGGCCTGGAGCGTGTCGAGCCGGCAGTTGTAGCTCCAGGCCTCGCAGGTGTCCCGGTCGCGCAGCCCGTGGTTCCGCGCGTTCCGCAGCGCTCGCGCGAGGGACTCGTCGCGGACGGTGACGACGCCAGCGTCCCCGCACGCTCCGAGGTTCTTGAGGGGATGCAGGCTGAAGCAGCCGATCTCGCCGAAGGATCCGATGGGGCGGCCGGCGAAGCGCGCGCCGACGGCTTGCGCCGCATCTTCGACGACGGCCAGGCCGCGCCGCGTGGCGATCTCGCCGATCCGATCCATGGCGGCCGGCCGTCCCGTGAGATGCACCGGAATGATCGCGCGCGTCCGCGGGGTGATCGCGGGCTCGATCAGGGCCGGATCGATGTTGAGATCCTCACGCACGTCGACGAAGACCGGACGCGCGCCCGTGAGCGCCACCCCCGCAGCCGACGCCACGAAGGAATTCGCGGGGGTGATGACCTCGTCACCCTGGCCGATCCCGAGGGCGCGGAGGCTGAGCACGAGGGCGCACGTGCCGCTTGCGATGCCGACGGCCGCCGGGCATCCCGCGAGCGCCGCGAAGCTCTTCTCGAAGTCTGCGACCTCCTGGCCCAGGATGAACTGCCCGCCGTCGAGCACCGCCTCGACCGCGGCCATGAGCTCGGGCTTCAGAAGACGCTGCTGAACGTCCAGGGCGACGAAGGGGACGCTCAACCTCATCGAGTACGCGGGCGTCGCACGGTCAAAAGCGCCAATTTCATTGTGGTCGGCGTTTCTCGTCTAAACCCTTGCCGCTGCGACGAAATCCACGGAAGTCTCCCACAGTCGCCCCATCCTGGCAAGTTCTTAAGAGCGCGTGTTCCTAGCACACTGCCGTCTCAAGGTCATGCTGCGCCGGAGTCCGCCGAAATCGGGCGCAGCCGGCGCGATGCCTCACCGAGAGACACGCTAGCGCGAGCGCCCTGAGCCGCGACCAGACGACCACCAGGCGTGGCACGACGGCGGTGAGGCCCAGCGCCACCACGCAGACGAGCACGATCCCGGTGCCGGTGCGCCCGGTCTCGAGCGGCTGACGGACGGTCCAGCGTGCGCCGGTCACGCGAGCCGCGCGGTTTATCGCGCGCCCGTCGCCGCCGGCGCGCCGACCCCGGCCGTCGCCGGCTCCTTTCGCCGGTACACGAGGAGGCGGTCGCCGGCGAGCTCCGGTATCGTCGCGATCGGGACGAACTTCTGCGCGAGCAGGGAGTCCATGCGGGTCATGATCTCGCGGTAGCGCTCCCGCCGGCGATAGGACTCAACGACGTCCGTCGAGAGGATGGCGTATCGGGCGTCGGCGCCCAGCCATTCTTCGAGTTCGGTCGGCCCCCACATTCCGACCCTGACGTAGCGCGCGCGGTCGCGGAGGCTCGTGAACACGAACATGTGCTGGTTGAACTGCTGCAGATAGGTGCGGCGACCGGCCAGGTGCACCGGCATCGGATCGGCGACCGAAAACACACGCGTCTCCCCGGCCGGGATCACCGCGGCCAGGCGGTCGGCCACCTTTCGCAGGGCCGGAATGGGTGCGTCCGCGAGCGCGATCGTGCGCGGGAGATTGTGGTGGCGATGGACCCAGGGCGAGACGATGACCGCCAGGACCAGGCACGCGAGCGCGGTGGTGCGGACGGTCCCGGGCAGGGCCGACTGGCTCACGACCGTCGCGAAGAGGCAGCCGATCACGACCGCGAGCAGCGGAGCCACCGCTCCCACGAACCCGACGGCCTGCTTGGCGTACGGTCCCATGATCACGAACTGGAACGCGACGACGTACCAGAACAGCCAGAAGGTGAACCGCACTCCGGGAGGCTCCCAGAGTTCCCGAGCCCGCCGGACGCGGGCCAGCCAGGCGGTGAGGACCACGAGCGCGGCGAGCAGTGCCGCCCAGACCGCGTAACGTCGGAGCAGAAAGAGGAAGCCCTTCAGGGTGGGAACGATCCGCCCGGAGAACGACGGATCCCACGGAATGTCGGCGTAGTCCGATTGTGCGACCTGGCCCGCGTCCTCGGTCAGCGAATACCAGGAGGAATAGCCGAGGGGCTCGACCCAGTTTCTGAGAACGGGAACGTACGCGAGCATCTTCAGATGGTTCCGATCCCAGGCGAAGAACAGCAGCGGGATCACCAGCGCGACCGCGACGAGCGCGACACGACGCCGCGCCGAGCTCGCGTGCCAGAGAACGAACGCGAGCACGAACGGAATCGTCGGCCAGTAGTTCGGCTTGACGAGGAACAGCATCGAGACGATCGCCATGGCGGCCAGATCGCGTCGCGGCCAGCGCGTGCAGAAGAGCACGTAGATGCCCAGGAGGTGCAGCGCCGCGACGAGCCCGGCGAAGTGGACGGTGGAGAAATAGCCCATGACCAGCCCCTGCGTGCAGAACAGCGCGCACGCCGCGGCCCCGCCGAGCGGCCCGCTCCACCGCGTGGCGATCGTGAACACGAGCCCGACGACGATTGCGCCGAGCGCGACCGCGATCAGCCGGCCGGCCAGCAGGCTCGGACCGAAGAGCACCTGGGAGAGGCCGTAAAAGTAAAAGGGGAGCGGCACCCACTGGCCGCGCATCTCGTCCTGGTAGAGGCTCAGCTCTCCCCGGACGACGAGATTTCCCAGCGCGAGGTACTCCGACTCGTAGTCGTGATTCACGAGCACCCACGCGTAGAACAGCGCGAAGGTCAGGTACGCGAGCGCCAGGCAGGCGAGCAGGGTTCGCCGCTCGGGCCGAACCTCGGAGAGCCGACCGCGCATCGCGCTCAGACTAGCACCGGTGTAAGCTTTCCGGGCCGTCCTGCCGGGCGCGCGGAGGTCTGGGGAGATGCCGCATCCGAGGCTCGCCGTCTATGTCGCGGTGGCCACGCTCGCCGCCGCCATCGTGTTCGTCGCATGGGCACTCAGCGGGGGCGATCTGTGCGCGTGGTGTTGGGCGAGCGGCCGGTAGTCCCGGCGGAGGGTCGCGCGGTCGTCGCTCCGCCCCCGCCCCTTCGCCGGTAGACGGCATACGCGATGAACGGAGGCTCATCCACCGTCTCGATCAGGTCGAAGTGGCGGGCCAGCAGATCGCTCATGAGCCGCTCGGAAGTTTCCTGCTCCCTGATGTTGAAGAGCGGCACGTCGATGACCGCAAAGTCCGCGTCTCGCGCGAACCAGTCCGTCATGTCCTGCACGTCGACGAACCCGAAGCGGTGCAGGACCTTGGGGTCTTCGTGGATTCGCGCGAACGCGTCGGGGTTGTAGAGCGGCGCCAGATAGGTCTCCGGAAGCCCCGAGAGGTAGTACGCCGTGTTCCGACCGTAGAAAACCACCTTCGCGTTTGCCGGCACCAGGCGCCGCAGCCGCGCCGCCGCGCGGTGCGTGGCGACGAAGGGGTCCTGCGCCATCACCTCGCCGATGGGAAGGATGGGGTTTCGGACGAAGTAGAGCGGCGGCAGCAGCAGGCAGACCAGGATCAGGACGAGAACCCGACGCGCCCGCGAGCCGGCGGGCGCCTCGACGAGGAGGCCTGTGAAGCCGACGCCGAGGAGTACGGGAAGCAAGGGCGCGAACGAGACGAAGTACAGACCCACCCAGCCCCAGTTCCACGAGAACATCGCGAACTGCGCGGCGAGCATGTAGACGAAGAACGTGAAGAGCACGGCGCCCCGCGGGTCCCTTTCCAACCAGCGTGCCGGGCGCCCTCTGATGCGACGCCAGAGCACGAGCGCGAACAGCACGGCGGTCGCGAGCGCCCAGAACTCGTAGCGGCGGACGACGCGAGCCGTCTCCCAGAGCTGCTCCCGGAGCGGCAAGGCTTCCTGGACTCCCAAGACCAGCGTCGCGTCGTATCCGAGCGGGACCACCAGACGCTTGAGCACGGGCACGTACGCCAGGATCTTCAAATGCGTCGAGTCCCACGCGAGGAAGGCCAGCGGCGGGACGGCCACGACGGCGGCGAGCGCTCCACGTTCGGTGAGTCCCGACGCCCGCCACAGCGAATAGCCCAGGAGGAACGGGATCGCCGGCCAGAGGTTGCTGCGCACGAAGAACAGCAGCCCGGCGAGGGCGGCACCCAGAATCCTCGTGCGCGGAGAGTCGGCCGTGAGAACGACGAACACCGCGGCGGTGAGAGCCAGCGCCGCAAACGCCGGGTATCCCTCGTAAGAGTAGTACGCCACGACGACGCCCTGGGTCGCCAGGAACAAGCCAGCGAGCACGCCAGCGCCGTCGCCGCCGAGACGCCGGGCGAGCATGATCGTGAGCGCGAGCGTGCCGAGGCCGAACGCGACGTTCAGGAACCGCGGCGTCCTCAGATCTGGTCCCCGCAGCTGGGTGAGGCCGAGCACATAGAACGGCAGCGGCATCCGATTGCCGGGGAGCCGGTCGTCGAAGACGCCGAGCTCGCCGCGGACCGCCTTGACCCCCACCATCAAGTACTGGACGCCGTCCGAGACCGGGACGAGGACCCGCGCGAAGTAGAGAGCCTGCGCGATGTACAGCACGCCCAGCAGGGCCAGCGTCAGCGCGAAGCTGCGGCTCGACATCAGCGGCCGGTGGTCCGCTTCATTTCCACCAGAAGGGTCGTGCCGAAGGGGAGATGGCCGAAGCGGGACAGCAACGACGCCTCCGCTCTCGCGAACCGGAAGAGCAGCTCGTTCACGACGCGCGGAGGCAGGAACAGATCGGACTGTGGCCGGTCGGCGCCCTTCCCACGCCTCCGCAGGCGACGGAGCAGGCGATACGTGACGATGGGCACCAGGAAGAAGCCGAAGAGGTAGCGCATCGCGACGATCTCCACCCCGGCCACCGACACGGCGCGCTGGAGGCGTCGCTTCGTGTAGCGACGGACGGCGTGCACCGCGCGGTCGTGCTCGCTCATCAGGAACTCGTAGGCCGCGGCGCTGAGGATGATCCGAGCGCCGGTCCTGGTCACCCGCGCCAGCTCGGAGACGGCGCGGTGTTCGTCCACCTCGCCACACTCGAGCACGTCACTGCAGAGCACACAGTCGAAGACGCCGTTCTTGAACGGCAGGTGGTTGACGTCGGCGACCAGGACGCGCTTGAGCCCACGCTCGGCGCTGAGCGCCACCGCCGTCTCGGCGAGATCGCACCCGACGGTCCGCGCGAACATCCGCGAGAGCAGCACGAGATTCGCGCCGGTCCCGCAGCCGGCGTCGAGGACCGCGCCGTCGCTCGGCAGGTTCGCCCTCCGGAGTGCGGCCTGGAAGTAGAGTCGGAGGCCCCGATACCACCAGAGTCGGTCCTCCAGGCCGTACATCTTGCGGTACTCGTAGGTCTCCACGCTCGCTCACGAGACCTGATAGTCGATCAGGTCGGGCGCCTGCGGGTCGAATCGGTGGGACTTCAGCATGAGGAAGCGCACGTCTTCCCGGTGGATGATGGCGCGCGCCTCCGACGGGCGGAACACGAAGCCCTGGCCGGCCCGGATCTCGTATTCGTGGCGGGCCTTCGTGTCGACGTCCACGGTGATGATGCGCGAGCGCCCTTCCAGGAGGAAGAAGAAGACGATGGTGTGGTGGTGGTAGTGATGTCCCATGACCGCGCCTTCGGCCATGCGCCCGGCGATGACGCTCTCCCAGCGGCCCGTGTTGATGAGCTCTTCGAAGACGCCGCGGTCGTCGCGTCGGACGTAGACCGGTTTCTCGACGACGCCGAACGTGAGGCCGTCCATCAGTCGATGCGCCGCACGCGCGCCATGAGGATGCGCGCGACGTACCCCAGGCCCGCGACGAGAAACTTGAGCACGCTCGGCGCGGACTTGGAGACGCCGACCGTGCGGTCGCGGAAGTAGTAGCCGATCTCCGCCACCCGGAGGCCCTTGCGGCAGGCGTCGTAGATGAACTCGATGAAGTACTCGCCGTAGCCTCGCGGGATGATGGTGACGGAGTCCAGCACCGAGCGTTTGATCAACACGAAGCCGCTGTCGTAGTCCCGGATGCCGTGATCCAGGACGAGCCGGGCGAAGTTGTTGATGAGCCGGCTGGCGAGCACCCGTAGCGCGTGGCGATCGTCCACGCCGCCGGGCGCGTAGCGCGAGCCGATGACGATGTCGTAGCCGTCGTCGACGAGCATCCGGTACATCCGGGGAATCACCGAGGGCGGCATGCTCATGTCGGCGTCCATCCACCCGATGTAGTCGCCGCGGGATTCGATGATCCCCCGGTTGAAGGCGGACGCGAGCCCCCGTGTGTCGATGCGCCGGATGATCTTGACGTTCGGGAGGTCGAGCGACTCGACCACCCGCCAGGTCTGGTCCGGCGAGTCGTCGTCGACCACGACGATCTCCATCTCCTCGGGGGCCTCTTTCAGGAGCGCCCTGATCGTGGTCTGGATCGACTCACGCTCGTTGTAGGTGGCGAGGACGATCGAAATCATGCCCGTTCGGGGCCAGCCTTCGCGCCCCGCGTGTTCGCGGGGGAGTCGAGAGGGGGGCGGAGCCCCCTTCTCCCAAGGAACGCTACCGCCGGAGCGATTTCAGGGTGTCGGCGCAAAATCGGATCTGGTCCGCCGTCAGCCCGATGCCGGAGGGAAGGTAGAGACCACGGCGGGCGAGGTCGGCGGACACGGGCCAGGTGCCGTTCAAGCTGGGCAACCTCGGATCGTCGCCACGGAGTGCCCGCTGCTGGCTCATGGGGTAGAAGAACGAGCGGCTGTCGACCCCGCGTTCCTTGAGTGCGGCGATGACGTCGTCCTTGGACCGTCCGAAGCTGTCGTTGATCAGGATCCCGAACATCCAGTACACGTTCTGGCACCCCGGGCGTTCCACCGGCAGCGTGACGTGCTCGCAATCCCGGAAGTGCTCGAGGTAGGTCGCGGCGATCTCGCGCTTGCGGGCGACCGCGAAGTCGATCTTTTCCGTCTGCGCCAGGCCGATGGCCGCCTGGATGTTGGTGAGACGGTAGTTCATGCCGCGCACGCTGTGGAGGAACCGCGGGACCTCGAAGCCGTTGTCCCGATAGGTGGCGGCCTTCTGCGCGTACGCCCTGTTGTCGGTGAGCAGCATGCCGCCTTCGCCCGACGTGATGACCTTGTTGCCGTAGAAGCTGAAGACGGCGATGTCGGAGAGCGACCCGGTCATGCGGCCCTTGTAGGTCGCGCCGTGCGACTCGCAGCAGTCTTCGAGGACCAGCAGGCCGTGTCGCTTCGCGATCTGGTGGATGGGATCCATGTCGCAGGGGTGGCCGTACATGTGCACCACCATGATCGCCTTCGTCCGCGGCGTGATGGCGGCCTCGATCTTCGCCGGGTCGATGCACCACGTGTCGGGCTCGACGTCCACCAGCACCGGCTTGGCCCCCGCCATGATCACCACGTTGGCGGTGACGATGATGGTGAAGTCGGGGATGATCACCTCGTCGCCGGCGCCGACCCCCATCGTCTCCAGCGCCATGTGGAGCCCCACCGTTCCGTTGGCGCAGGCGACCCCGTGGGTGACGTTGCAGTACCGCGCGAAACTCTCCTCGAACTGGCGAACGTACTTCCCCTGTGAGGAGATCCAGAGGGTATCCAGGCAATCCATGACGTATTTCTTCTCGTTGCCGAGGAGGACCGGTTCGCAGACGGGGATCATCAGCGAACTTCTTGTACCATATTTTCCAGCCGCTTACCGTACGATTGTGCTCGGCGACGCCGCCGGTTCGACCGGCGGCGGCCAAGCGAGCTGGAGCCGTGAACCGCTACGACGATTTTCGTCCCGATGTCCCGGCGCTCCTCAAGGCTCAGGACGCCGCACTCGCGGCGCCGGATCCGGGCGCGCGAAGCGGCGACGGCCTCGGGCCGATCGGGCGCCTGGCGACCCGGGTCCGCCTCTACGCGCTCGGAGCGCTCGTCAAGTCGGGAGCGCATCGCCGTCTGGTGTACGCGGGCCTTCGACTCGGCTGGTTCGGTCAGTTTCAGGAGTACTGGACGAACCAGCTGGGCAATCGGCCTCTGCAACCGCACGACTTCTATTTTCTGTCTGGAGTCTACCGGCAGCGGCTGCAGAGCATCGACTTCGAGCAGCTCCGCGAGCCGGCACTCGCCTCGGACGCGGGACATCTCGAGGCCTGGCGCGATCACCGCATCGTCTATCACCTGTTCGCGCATACCTATCGCGATGCGCTCTCGCCGCTCCGCGTGCACCGCTTCGCGCGCTTCGTCCCGCGCGGCGGGCGCGTGGCGGAGTACGGATGCGGCACCGCGCCGATGCTCTCCGCCCTCGCGCGGCGCTACCGTCATCGCGATCTCCAGCTGGTCGGCGCCGACATCCCGCACCTGCTCTTTCATTACGCGCGGTGGCGGCTGCGCGACTGCCCGTTCGTGACGTGGGTCGCGATCGAGGGAGGCAACGACGCGCCCCTGCCCGGCCTCTACGACACGATCTTCTGTCTCGAAGTCCTCGAGCACGTGCCGCGTCCGATCCCGGTGCTCGAGCACCTGCACCGGGCGCTCCGGCCGGGCGGCCACCTGATCTTCGACTACATCCGGTCGGACGGGACGGGACTCGACACGGTCGCGTCGCTGCGGGACCGCCTGCCCGCGCTGCAGTTCGTCCTGGACCACTTCGAGATCGTGCTGGGGCGGGTGGCGACGGACGGCTCGCACGTCGAGCCGGCCGTGGCGAGGAAGCGCGAGCCGGACGTTACTCGCCGATGACCTGGATGCTGATCTCGCGCTTCCGCGGGCCGTCGAGCTCGGCGAAGATGACGGACTGGAAGCGGCCCAGCGTCAGCTCGCCGTTGTTCACGGCGACCGTGATGTTTCGACCGAGGAGCGCCGCCCGAAGGTGCGAGTGCGCGTTGCCGCGCTCGCAGTCCGACACCCGCGGGTCGTCGTGACGATAGCCGTCGCGCTCCGGCACGAGCCGGTCGATCAGCGCCCGGAGGTCGTCGATCAGCGCGCTCTGGAACTCGTTGATGAACAACGCACAGGTCGTGTGGAGCGTGTTGACGAGCGCGATGCCGGTCGTGACGGCGAACTGCTGAACCGCGTCGCGCACCAGCTTGGTGATGTCGGAGATCTCGGTGCGCTCGTCAGTCGCCAGCGTGAAGGAGGTGCTGTAAACCTTCATCGTCGTGCTCTCTCCGAGGCGCACCGCTTGGATTCGCCGTCACACCACCGGCAGGCTGCGCCAAGATCAAACGTTACGATACCGACATATTTCTGGAAAAGTCAATCTTTAGGTCCCGTCCGCCAGCAATCGCGCGGCTTTACGACGACCTGTCGCGCATGCGCTGGCCTCACGCCGTCTTCGGGTCGAGCAGATCGCGCAGGCCGTCGCCCAGGAGATTCAGCCCGAGCACCGTCAGCGCGATCGCGCCGCCGGGGAACACGGCGAACCATGGGTTCAGCGAAAGAAAGTTCTGGGCCTCCCGGAGCATGAGCCCCCAGGACGGGTGCGGCGGCTGCGTCCCGAGGCCGAGATACGCCAGGCCGGCCTCGGCGAGGATGGCGACCGGAAAGCTGGTGGTGGCCTGGATGATGAGCGGCGGCAGCGTGTTGGGCAGGATGTGCCGCGTGATGAGGCGCCGATCGCTCGCGCCGAGCGCCCGGGCCGCGACGACGAACTCGCGCTGCCGCAGCTCGAGAAACCCGGCGCGCGTCAGCCGGGCGAATGCCGGGACGAACGCGATGCCGATGGCGACCATGCTGATCGCGACTCCCGGGGCGAACACGGCCGCGAAGAGCAGCGCCGAGAGAATCGCCGGGAAGCCCTGGATCGCGTCGACCAGCCGCATGAAAGCCTCGTCGATCCAGCCACCCACGTAGCCGCTGAGAATCCCGATCACGATCCCGGTGGCGGCGCCGATCCCGACTGCGATCACGCCCACCGCGATGGAGACGACCGTGCCTGTCATCACGCGCGAGAGCACGTCGCGCCCGTACTGGTCGGTGCCGAACGGATGCGGTGCAGACGGTCCCTGGAGGCGACCGGTGATGGACATCGCGAGCGGGTCCTGCGGCGTGTAGACGAGGCTCAACACGGCGGTCGCGATCAGCAGCACCGTGATCCCGGCACCCAGCGTGAAGGTCAGATGCCGGAGCGGGCTCCGTCGCATCATCGGCCGTCATTCATAGCGGATGCGCGGATCCAGGACGACGTACAGCAGATCGACGGCGAAGTTGATCAGCACGATGGACGACGCGACGAAGAGCGTCACTCCCTGCACGACGGGCAGATCGCGCGCGGCGATGGCGCCGAGCGCCAGGCGTCCGAGGCCGGGCAGCGCGAACACCGATTCGAGGATGATGGCGCCCGCCATGAGCTGGCCGAGCTGGATGCCGGCCACCGTCACGATCGGGATCAGCGCGTTGCGGAGCGTGTGCTTGCCGATCACGGAGAGCTCGCTCACCCCTTTGGCGCGCGCCGTGCGTATGTAGTCCTCGCGCAGGACGTCGAGCACGGACGAACGCGTGGCCCGCACGAGGACGGCCGTTTGGAAGAGTCCGAGCGCAACCGCCGGGAGCAGGAGCGAGCGGACACCCGGCCAGAGCCCGCTCGACCAGCCCGCGAAGCCACCGGACTGCACCCAGCCCAGGCGAACGGAGAACAACAAGATCAGGAGCAGCCCGGCCCAGAAGCCCGGGATGGCGATGCCGATCTGCGAGACCGCCATCGCCAGGTAGTCGCCGGCGCGGCGGTGGCGTCGGGCGGCGTAGAGGCCGAGGGGCAGCGCCGCGGCCGCCATGAGCACGGCCGCCATCAGCGTGAGCGGGAGCGTCACCGGTAACCGGCTCAGGATGAGCCGGCCCACCGGCACGTCGTACTGGAGGGAGACGCCGAGGTCGCCGCGAAGTGCCTGCGCGAGCCACTCGGCGTACTGGACCAGAATCGGTCGGTTGAGCCCCAGCGCCTCGCGCAGCCGCGCCGCCGCCTCGGGACTTCCCTCGGGGCCGATGATCACGAGGGCGGGATCGCCGGGCAGCACGCGGACGACGACGAACACGAGGGCCGAGACGAAGAAGAGGGTCGCGACGAACGCCGCGGCCCTCCTCGCGATGTACCGCCGCACGCCTTACGCGAGCGTCCCGGCTACTTCGTCCACGCGACCTCGGAGAGATCCGACGCCGGCAGCGGCAGGTCTTTCCAGAGCCCCTGGAGACCCTTCTTGGTCACGGCCAGCCGCGGGTGGATGTAGAGCCACACCACAGGGGCGTCCTCGACGAGCTTCTTCTGCATCCTGAGGTAGAGATCCCGGCGCGCCTTGTCGTCGACGGTGACCTCCGACTCCTGGAAGAGCTTCTGGAACTCCGCGCTGTCGTAGCGGAAGTAGTATTTCGGGTTGGCGTAGTTGGCGATGTCCCACGCCTCGGCGTGGCCGATGATGGTGAGGTCGTACTCCGCATCCTTCCACACCCGTGACAGCCACTGGCTCCACTCGATCTGCTCGATCTTGACCTTGACGCCGATCTTCTGCAGCTGGTCGGCGAGAACCTCGCCGGTCCGCACCGTGTAGTAGTACTGGGGCGCGACGCGCAGCACCGCCTCGAATCCGTTGGGGTAGCCCGCTTCGGCAAGCAGCTTCTTCGCCTTCGCCGGGTCGTACGGCATGGCGTTGGACATGTCGACGAAGTACGGGTTGAGCGGATCGACGTTGGTGCCGATCACGCGACCGAGGCCGAACATCGCGCCCTTCACCACCTCGGGCTTGTTGATCCCGAGGGTGACCGCGCGGCGCACCCGTACGTCGGTGTATGGCTTGCGCGAGTTGTTCATCGACAGGATCACGTCGTTCGTCGTCTCGCCGATGATGACCTGGAACCGCGGGTCCTTCTGGAGCTCCGGCACGTGCTCGGGACCGAGGCCGAACATCGCGGCGTCGATGTCGCCCGCCTTGAGCGCCGCCAGCGCCGCGTTCGGGTCGGGGATGAAGCGGTACGTCACGCGATCGAGCTTCGGCAGCCCCTTGACGTGGTAGTCGGGGTTCTTCACCAGCACGATGCGGTCGCCCCGCACCCACTCCGCGAGCTTGTAGGGGCCGGTGCCGATCGGCTCACTCTTCATGGTGTCGACGGCCTCGCGGGGGTAGATGACAGACCCCTGACGCGCCATGTTGAGGAGGAAATTCGCGGTCGTGCTCTTCAGCGCGAAGGTGATCGTGTAGTCGTCCTTGACGACGATGTCGCCGATCGCCGCATAGTACTGGGGGTAGGGGTGCTTGGTCTCGGGGTTCATCGCCCGGTCGATGACGAACTTCACGTCGGCGGCCTTCATCTCGCGACCGTTGTGGAAGCGGACGCCGCGCTTGAGGAAGAACGTGTAGTTCTTGTTGTCCGAGGTGTGCCAGCGCTCGGCCAGCCACGGCACGAGCTTGCCGTGGCGATCCACCTTCACGAGACTCTCCTGCACGTTGTAGAAGACCACCCCAGCCGTCGCGGAGGCCGGCGTCGCCGTGAGATCGAGCCCCGGCGGCTCCGTCGCGAGCTGCACCACGAGGTTCTGGGCCGGCGCTGCCGCGGGAAACGCGAGCAGACAGACCGACAACGCGGCGAGCGGCAGCAGCTTACCGAAGGAGCGCATCCGGCGACCTCCTAGCTCTTGAACGACGACTTGAAGTACTCGACCGTCCGCCGGAACCCCTCGTCGAACTCCACCAGGGGCGCGTAGCCCAGGAGCCGCTTCGCTTTGGCGACGTCGGCGAGCGTGTGCAGCACGTCGCCGGGTCGCGGCGGGGTGTGTCGCCGCTCGAGCGGCCGGCCCAAGACCGCCTCGAGCTTCGCGACGATCTCGAGCAGGCTCACGCGGCTTCCGCAGCCGACGTTGAACACCTCGCTCCGCACCCCGGGCGCCCGGGCCGCCAGCAGATTGGCCTCGACGACGTTGTCGATGTAGGTGAAGTCGCGGGACTGGGCGCCGTCGCCGTGCACCTCGAGTGGCCGGTCGCGCAGCCCCCACAGGATGAAGCGAGGGATCACCGCCGCGTATTCCGACTTCGGATCCTGGCGCGGCCCGAAGACATTGAAGTAGCGGAGCCCGACCGTCTCGACGCCGTAGAGACGCGTCCAGATGGTCGCGTACTGCTCGCCCGCCGCCTTGGACGCGGCGTAGGGCGAGACCGGCGCCGGCGGCTGGTCTTCGCGCTTCGGGAGGTCCGGCCGGTCGCCGTAGACCGACGACGACGACGCGTAGACCACGCGCGGAACCCGGCAGCGCCGCGCCGCCTCGAGCACGTGGAGCGTGCCGGTCACGTTGTTCTCGTTCGCGCCCAGCGGGTCCTTCACCGAACGCGGCACCGAGCGCATCGCAGCCTGGTGGAAGATCACGCGGGCGCCGCGCGCCGCGCGGAGGACCACGGACAGATTGCGGATGTCCCCGCGGAGCACTTCGAGCCGGCCTCGGAACCGCGGCGCGAATCCCAGGTTGGTGCGGGCGCCCGTCGAGAAGTTGTCGAGCACGCGCACCCGCGCGCCGTCCGCGAGGAGCCGCTCGACGAGGTGCGAGCCGATGAAGCCCGCGCCGCCCGTCACGAGAGCCAGGTCCTTCACGCGGCGATTGTATCATCGCCGCGCGGCCGATCCGGGCGCCCCGGCGGCTTGACACTCCGGAAACCGCCACGGTAGGGTTGGCCGACGTTCCGATGAATCTCCCCGAGCCGGTCGATTCGATGCTGCTCTGCTACTGCACCAACCTGACCATCGGCGAGTTGCGCCAGGCGTGCCGCGCCGGCCAGTGGCCGCTGCCGGACAAGGAGCGTACGGGCAAGCTCTGCACCGGCTGCCTCGGCGACCTGCTCTATTGCCTCCGGCGCTTCAGCGCCGAATCCCCTTCCTGACGCCGGGCATGTCGCACTGATGACGACGGGGCGCCGCGCGGGCACGCTCTCCGTGATCGTTCCCGTCCTCAACGAGGAGGCCTCCATTCCGGAGCTGGTCCGGCGCATCACGAAAGCGCTCGACGGGGGCCCGCGGTTCGACGTCATCTTTGTCGACGACGGGAGCACCGATCGGACCGCGCAGATCCTGCAAACACTCCACGCCGAGGACCCTCGCGTCAAATCGATCCAGCTGACGCGCAGCTTCGGCCATCAGGCGTCGATCTCGGCCGGGCTCCAGGCGGCCACCGGTGCCGCCGTCGTCGTGATGGACGGCGATCTGCAAGACGCGCCGGAGATCTTGCCTCGGTTCATCGCGCGCTGGCTCGACGGCGACGACGTCGTCTACGCGATCCGGGAGACGCGACGGGCCTCGTGGGTCAAGCGCACCGCCTACCGTGCCTTCTACCGTCTCCTCGCGCGGATCAGCGCGATCGACGTTCCCCTGGACAGTGGCGATTTCTCGTTGATGGACCGCCGCGTCGTCGACGTGCTGAACGCGATGCCCGAGCGCACGCGTTTCGTGCGCGGCATGCGGCGTTGGGCGGGATTCCGTCAGAGGCTGTGCCGTGCGCCCGAGCCGACCGGTTCGCCGGCACGACCAAGCTCACCTACGGCAAGCTCGTGCGCCTCGCCTTGGACGGCCTCTTCGCCTTTTCCTACAGGCCACTGCAGCTGGCGTCGGCGTTCGGCGCGACCGTGTCGGTCGCGGCCTTCCTGATCGCCCTCGCGGTCGTTTTCTTGAAGCTGGTCCACGGGTTCCCCGTCCACGGCTGGACGTCCCTCATCGTCGCGGTGCTGTTCCTCGGCGGGGTGCAGCTGATCTGCCTGGGCATCCTTGGCGAGTACGTCGCTCGCATCTACGACGAGGTCCGTGCGCGTCCACCGTTCGTCGTCGCCGCCGTCGTCGTGATACCCGCCTGCCCCTTCCGCGGGCGCGCCCGCCGACCGTCGATAGCGCGCCATCGAGTCTCTCGGGCGGAGCCCGCCGAAATCGCCGTTTGTTCGGCGTATATTTGTGTTCGCCGTATTCGCCGTATATGAAGGAGGCGCTCGGCGCCAGGCGCTGGCCCCGCGGCTACGCCGCCCGCGAGGCCGCCGCCGCTCGATAGATCGCGGACGTCTTCGCGACCATCGGCTGGAGCGTGAATTCGCTCAGCACGCGCTCGCGTCCAGCCCGCCCCATTCTCCGGCGCCGATCCGGATCGTCGAGGAGGGACTCGATGGCGGCGGCCAGTGCCCTGTCGTCCTCCGGAGGCACGAGCAACCCCGTCGTGTCGTGGTCGACGACGTCCCGATGGCCGGGAACGTCTGTGGCGATCACCGCGAGCCCCGAGGCCATCGCCTCCAGCGGCGCGAGGGGGAGCCCTTCCTTCGCGGCGGCAGTGACGTAGAGGTCCATGCTCGGGTAGGGATTCGTCCCCCACCCGATGGCGCCAGGCGCGACGACCCTGCTCGCAGGCAGCTCCAGCTCGGCCGCGAGCCGGCCGATCCGCGCCTTCTCGGGTCCGTCCCCGACCAGCAGGAGCGAGACGTGCGGGCGCCGCGGCGCGACGAGCGCGAGCGCGTGCACGAGGGCTTCGTGGCGCTTCACCGGATCGAAGCGCGCCACGCAGCCGAGCACTTGGGCGTCCTCGCGCAGCCCGAGAGCCGCCCGTCCCCACGCCAACCCTGCCGCGAGCTCGTCGACGTCGATTCCGTTCACCACGACGGCGCTCCGCCCCGGTCGGGCCACGCCCAGCGCCTGGGCCTCCGCCTCCTGGGAGGCGGAGACGTTGATCACCGTATGCGTGAGGCGGGACAGCCATCGCTCGAGGGCCAGATAGACGGGCCGTGCCGCCCGCGAATAGCTCTCGTAGTGGATCCCGTGAAACGTGTGGACCGCCGGCACGCCGGCGATCCGCGCGGCGAGACGACCATAGAGGCCGGCGCCTTTGCCGTGCGTGTGCACCACGTCGGCACGGGTAGCGCGAACGAGCCGTACCGTGCGCGCGAGCGTCATCGGGAAGCCGCGCAGCGTGTCGACCGCGATCGCGGTGAGCTCGACGCGGAGCGCCCGGAGGTGCTCCTCGAATCGCTGGTTCCACGGCCCCGCGACGGAGACGCTGAAGTCGTCCGCCGGAAGGCGGCGAACGAGATGACCGACCTGCCGCGGCCCGCCTCCGGGCGCTGTGCTGGTGAGGAGCTGCAGGACGCGAATCACGCGATGCCCTTCGTCTCCGTTGAAAGCCGCGATCCGAGCCCTTATAGTATCCTTCGTCGTTCCCCCGGCGGCCGACGAATCGCCTCGAGGAGGAGTCGTCATCCGTCCGTCGACCTCTGAGCCCGAGGAGAGCACCGATGGCGTCTCCAGCATTCGTCGCAGGTGACTTCAAGATTTTCGACGTGAAGGGCTTCAAGCCGCGCATGACCGAGATCCGCGCCCGTGTCCGGCCGAAGCTGGACGCGTTCGGCGGGAGCCTGACGTCGGCGGTCAGCCGCTCGGTCGGCGACGACGTCTTCGCGCATGTCGCCAAGCACGCCCGCCGGACGGTCAACGCGCCCGACGACACGTGGGTCGCCTTCGGGCCCGACGCGCGCGGCTACAAGAAGCACAGCCACTTCAAGATCGCCGTCTCGCGCCGCTGCGTCCGTTTTCTCTTCGAGATCGGCCCCGAGCACGCCGACAAGCGGCGCTGGGCGGCGGCGTGGAGGAAGAACGCGCCTAAGGTCGGACCGGTCCTGCGACGGGTGAAGCACCTGGCGTGGTTCAAGAATGAGCACGACGACGAGCCCGCGGCTCCCCTCGCCGATTTCACGCCGGAGAGGCTCGTCGAGCTGGCCGACGAGCTGATCCGGACTCGTGACGGCCAGTTGGTCGTCGGGCGCGCGGTGGCGGCCGAGGAGGCCGCGCGCTGGTCGGAGACGCAGTATCGCTCCGCCGCCCTCGAGACGTTCCGCACCCTGGCGCCGCTCTACCGGCTCCGGTAGCGATGCATCGGGACAATTGGAGATCGGGGGGAGCGTCCGCCGCTCCCCCCGATACCCCCCACCGAGCTCCCGTGCTGGCCAGCGCTGAGATCGTGGCGCCGGCAATGCCGGCGCTCGACAACGCGCTACATCGGAACGATTCGAGATCAGGGGGAGCGTCCGCCGCTCCCCCCGATACCCCCCACCGAGCTCCCGTACTGGCCAGCGCTGAGATCGTGGCGCCGGCAATGCCGGCGCTCGACAACTAGCGGGGGCGAACTGTCGCAGTGCGCGGTGGTCGTCCGAGCGAATGACGACGACGCGGGCCGAAAGACAATCGCGCGCCGTCATCTTCGACATGGACGGCGTGCTGGTGGACTCAGGGGCCCACCATCGCCAAGCCTGGCGCGCGCTCCTCGACGAGCTCGGCCTCGCTCCAGTCGGGCCCGAGTTCTGGCGGCTGACGATCGGCCGCCCCAGTGTCGAGGCCGTGCCCCTGCTGCTCGGCCGCGCCACGTCGCGGGCCGAAGCGCACCGCCTGGCCGAGCGCAAGCAGGACCACTATCGGCGACTCGCGCGCGGGGGCCCGCCGCTGGTCCGCGGCATCGTGGCCTTCGTCGACGAGCTCGCCGCCCGCCGCGTGCCCCGCGCCGTCGCCACCTCGGCCTCGCGCTACGACGCCGACCGGCTGCTCGGGGAGACCGGCCTGCGTGAGCGGTTCGATGCGGTCGTCACGGCCGAGGACGTGCGGCGGGGCAAGCCGGATCCCGAGGTCTACCTGCTCGCCGCGCGGCGCCTCGGGATTGCTCCCGCGCACTGCCTCGTGTTCGAGGACGCGGTGGTGGGCGTGCAGGCGGCGCGGAGCGCCGGGATGCGGATCATCGGCGTGAGCACCGCCCATACCGAGACCGAGCTGCGGGCCGCCGGCGCCGAGCGGGCCGTCGAGCACTTCGAGGGGGTCTCATGGCCAGCGTGAGCACGTCCGAGTTCTGGACCGATCTCTACGCTCGCGGCGGCGACGGGTGGGAGCTGCGCCAGCCGGCGCCGCCGCTCGTCGAGTTCGTCGCGCGCACGCCGCCGCCGGCGCCCGGACGAGTCGCGGTGCCGGGCTGCGGGCGCGGCCACGACGTGCGGCATCTCGCCCGTCACGGCTATGCGGCGGTCGGCTTCGATTTCTCGGCCGCGGCGATCGCCGAGGCGCGCGCGCTGGCGAAGGCCGACGGCGTGCCCGCCGAGTTCGTCGAGCGCGACATCTTCACGCTCGGCCGCGACTACGAGCGTGCGTTCGACGGCGTCTGGGAGTACACGTGCTTTTGCGCCATCGATCCCCGACGCCGCGCGGAATACGTCCAGACGATGGGCACGATCATCAAGCCGGGGGGGTGGCTGCTCGCGTGCTTCTTCCCCATGCGCCGTCGCGCCGCCGGCCCGCCCTTTCCCGTCGCCGAGCGCGAGGTCCGCCGTCTTTTCGCGTCGAGATTCCGCTTCGAGCGCGCCTACCTGCCTCGGTCGGTCAGGCTCCGGCAGGGCCAGGAGTGGATAGTCCTCCTGCGCCGGACGAACGCACCGGCGTGAGGCAGACGGACGAGCCTGTGCTAACGTACGGCCGACGCGGGCCCGAGCACGATGGCTGAGAAAGAACCTTCCAGACAAGCGCAGGAACTCGCCTCGCAGGTCGAGCGGGACGGCGGCCGGATCCTGGCGCTCTACCAGGAGCCCGTCGGCGAGCACTGGCAGATCTTCTGCCTCTTGCCCCGCGCCAAGTGCGAGGCGAGCCCCTACCAGCGCGATCTCTCGCCGACCCACGTCAAGCGCCTGACCGAGTCGATCAAGCGCCTCGACCGCTTCGTCGACCCGATCGTCGTGATCTCGCCCCGGGCGGGCGTCTACTGGACGCCGAACGGCAACCACCGCCGCGCCGTCCTCGACAAGCTGAAGGCGGACTTCATCCCGGTCATCCTCGTCGTCGAGCCCGAGATGGTCTTCGAGGTTCTTCCGCTCAACGTCGAGAAGGCGCACAACCTCAAGGAGAAGTCGCTCGAGGTCATCCGCATGTACCGGGCGCTCGCCAAGGAGGAGCCCGACACCACCGAGGAGACCTGGGCGTTCCAGTTCGAGTCGGCGCACTTCGTCACGCTCGGGCTCCTCTACGAGGAGAACAAACGGTTCGCGGGCGGCGCGTTCGCGCCGATCCTCCGCCGGGTCGACAAGTTCCTGAAGCAGGCGCTCCCGAAGGGCCTGGACACGCGGACGGAGCGCGCCGATCTCGTCCGCGCGGCCGACGCCGCGCTCGGCGTGGTCGTCGTGAAGATCAAGAAGCGCGGGATCAACCATCCCTACGTGAAGAACTACCTCCTCGCGCGCACGACGCCGCTCACCCGCGCGCGCAAGACCCTGCCGTCGTTCGAGCAGACCTTCAAGAAGCTGCGCGACAACCTGGAAGAGTTCGACGTCGGCAAAGTCCGCTACGACGAGATCCAGCGCTCGGCGATCATGGGCGCCCCCGCCGCGGAATAGCCGTGCCGGCGCCGCTCGGGGAGCGCGTCGCCGTCGTCACCGGGGGCACCGGGGCGCTGGGCCAGGCGGTGACGATGCGGCTGCTCGCCGACGGCGCGATCGTCGCCGTGCCGTACGCCGTCGAGGCGGAACGCGACCGGTTGTCCCAGCGGGTCGCCACTGCCGACCGGCCGCGACTGGCCCTAGAGCCGGTCGACGTGACCGACCTGCCGGCGATGACCGCCTTCGCGGAAGGGGTCGTCGCCGCCCGCGGAAAGATCGACATCCTCGTGGCCGGTGTCGGCGGCTTCGCCGGGGGCTCGCTCCTCGAGACCGACCGTGAAACCTGGAATCGAATGCTCGAGCTCAACCTGACCAGCGTGTTCAGCGGCGCCAAAGCAGTGGTCCCTCACATGGTCCGGGCCCGGTACGGTCGGGTCGTCGTCGTCGCGTCGCGCGCGGTCGTGCCCCCTGCCGGCGGCTTCATCGCCTACACCGTCGCGAAGGCCGGCGTGATCGCCCTCACCCAGGCGCTCGCCCAGGAGACGCGCGAGCATGGGATCACCGTGAACGCAGTGCTGCCGAGCACCATGGACACCCCGGCCAATCGGGCCGCGATGGCGAATAGCGACCGGAAGGGCTGGGTTCCGGTCGAGGCCGTTGCTGACGCAATCGCCCTGCTCGCGCGGGAGGCGTCGGCGCACATCACTGGAACGCTGTTAGCGATCTAGGAGGACCGGTCGCGGAAATCCCCGTCAGATCAGGGTATTCCAGTCCCCGAGCTGTAAACGCCTGCTGACACCATCCCGTCAAAACAAGGAGAACAGTTGAAATCCGGCAAGGGGCCGGGGGGAACTCGAAATCGACGGCCGGAGAGCCTGGATGAAGCCTCTGACGATCATGGCGGTTGCAGGATCGGTGGTCGCCCTGAGCTGGGGTGCTGCGTGCGCGCAGGGCGGCCAGGCGATCAGGGAGGACCGACAGGACGTCCGCCAGGACCGGCGGGAGCTCCGGCAGGACAACCGCGATATCCGCCAGGACCGGCGCGAGCTCGGGAGCTGTACCGGGACCGCGAGGCCGGCAAGTCCGGCGAGGTCAGGCAGGATCGCGCGGAGATTCGTGGCGACAAACGCGAGCTTCGTGAAGACGTCCGCGATCGGCGCGACGACCGGCGCGACCTCAGGCAGGACCGGCGAGAGCTCCGCAGCACACAGGACATCCAGCGTGACCGCAAGGACGTCCGACAGGATCGGCCCGAGCTCCGTGGCGACAAGCGCGAGCCTCGCGAGGACGTCAGGGATCGGCGTGACGACCGGCGCGATCTTCGGCAGGATCGGCGCGAGCTGGGACGCGATGTACGGAACGGTCGGTAGTAAGGGAGACTTGCCGCCGAGCAGTCGGGAGTGACAAGGTGAAGGGCGAGGGGACGACAGGCGAGTGGAGCCATCGGACGAAGCGCTCTGTCAGCGCGTGGCCAAGCGGGACGAGGCGGCCTTCGATCTCCTCGTGGCGCGCTACCAGGAGCGCGCACACCGCCTCGCCTGGTCGATGCTCCGTAACGCGGAGGATGCCCGCGACGTCTCGCAGGAGGCCTTCATCCGGCTCTACGAGGCCGCGGGCAGCTTCCGGGGTCAGTCGAAGTTCTCGACCTGGTTCTACCGGCTCCTGGTCAACCTCTGCCTGGACCACAAGCGCAAGCACCGCTGGTGGAAGCTCTGGGTCCGCGACGAGGGCGACGACCGGTCCGACTCGCTCCTCGAGCGGCAGCCGGCGCCGGCCGTCGATCCCACGGACAAGCTCCACCGGGAGCAGACGATGAAGGCGCTGGGGGAGGCGGTGGACCGGCTGGCGCCGCGCCAGCGGGCGGCGGTGATGCTGAGGGTCCAGGAGGACATGGCGACGTACGAGATCGCCAAGGTGCTCAAGTGCTCCGAGGCGACCGTGCGAGTGCATCTGCATCGTGCGCTCACGACCCTGAAGAAGACGGTGGAGAAACGCTGATGGCGAAGCATCCTGACACCGATCTGGTGCCCTACCTCCGCGGAGAGCTCCCGCCGGCCGAGCGCGAGCGCGTCGCGCGACACCTCGAGGAGTGTCCGGACTGTCGGCAGGACACCGAGCAGCTCCGAGATCTGCTCGGCGACCTCGCTCGCTCGATCGGAGAGCCGCCGGTAGTGAACTGGGCCCGCTATCGCGCCGAGCTGTACCAGAAGCTCGAGGCGCGACGCGGCCGGCGCGCGTGGTGGTGGCGCCCCGTGCCGCTGGCCCTCTCGGCGGGTCTCGCCGGCGTCCTCCTGGTCGTCGGCGTGTGGAGCGGGCTCGAGCTCTCGAAGAGCACGGACCCCTTCAGCCTCGACGAGGCGGTCATCGGGCGCGAGCTCGGGCTCCTGCAGGAATACCAGATGGTCGAGCGGCTCGATCTCCTCGAGGATCTCGACGTCATCCGCAATCTCGACGGGCTCGCTTCTGGGCACCAGGGCTAGCGGTGCGCCGCACGCCCGCATGGCTGGCGCTGGGGCTCCTTGGAGCGGTCGGGCTCGTCACGGCGCGCGCGGGCCGCGCGGCGGACGGCGCTGGCCAGCCGCCCGATGCCCGGATGCTGCTCGACCTCGACCTCCTCAAGGAGGCCGACCTCGCCCGCGACCGCGGGGTGCTCACGCGCATGCAGATTCTCGAGCGGATGCGCCTCCTCGAGAGGCTCCCGGCGCTCGAGAGCCAGCCGCAGCCGCGGACGTCGGTCCCGAAAGAGGCGAAGGATCGATGACACGGCGTCTCCTCTCCGGACTGCTCCTGCTCGTCGCGGCTCTGGTCCTCGGGGCCCGCGACGTCGCGTGGGGACAGTCGGCGCCGATCCAGGGGCTGGAGAACCTCACGCCGGAAGAGCGGGCCATCGCCGAGCGCAACCTCGAGCGGTGGCAGAAGCTCACACCCGAAGAGCGGGCGCGCGCCCTCGAGAACTATCGCCACTGGAAGTCCATGACCCCGGAAGAGCGGGAGTCGGCGCGCCAGAGCTACAAGCGCTTCCGCCAGCTCTCGCCCGAGCAGAGGGCGCAGATCCTCAAAGACTTTCAGCGCTGGAACGAGCTACCCCAGGAGCGGCGGGACGAGCTGCAGAAATCGTACGAGCGCTTCCAGCGGCTGCCGCCCGAGCGCCGAGACCGCATCCTGCAACGGTTCGGACAATGGGAGTCGATGTCGCCCGAGGAGCGTGAGCGCGTGCTCCGCAATCAGGAGCGCTGGCGGCAGATGCCGCCCGAGGAACGCGAGCGGCTCCGCGAGCGCTGGCGACAGATGCCGCCCGAGGAACGCGAGCGGCTCCGCGAGCAGCGACAACAGCAGCGGCGCGGTCAGCCGTGAAGGGCGGGGCCCGGTGCGGGGCGGCGCGATCGGTGTTGCCCGTGCTGATCGCGCTCGGTGCGCTGGCAGGATGCGGCGCGACGGCCGCCGGCGCAGCCGGGCCCGCCGAGCCGATCACCGGCGCGCCCCCCGCGGGCGGCGCCCAGCCGACCGATGATCGCCGGATCCTCCACGCTCTGAGCCGGCTCACCTACGGGGCGCGACCCGGCGACGTCGAGCGGGTGCGGGCGATCGGCCTCTCGGCCTGGATCGACCGGCAGCTTGGGCCGCGGACGATCGACGACTCCGCCACCGACCGGGCGCTCGCCGAGCTGACGACGCTTCGCATGCCTATTTTGGAGCTGCTCCGGGAGTATCCGCGGCCCGATCCGAAGCTGCGCGAGAAGATCGCGAGCGGCGCGATGACGCGCCAGGAGATGCAGGAGCGCTACCCGATGGAGAAGCGGCCGATCCGCATCGCAGCCGAGCTCCAGGCCGCGAAAGTCGTCCGCGCCGTGACGAGCGAGCGCCAGCTCGAGGAAGTCATGGTGGATTTCTGGTTCAACCACTTCAACGTCTTCGCCGGCAAGGGCGACCTGCGCTGGTACGTGTCGGCCTACGAGCGCGAGGCGATCCGGCCCCACGCGCTGGGGACGTTTCCCGACCTGGTGCGCGCCACCGCGCGCCATCCCGCAATGCTCTTCTATCTCGACAACTGGCTCAGCGCCAGGCCGGACTTCATCGTCCCGGCGGGCCCGAATCGCGGCCGGAAGGCCGGACTCAACGAGAACTACGCGCGCGAGCTGATGGAGCTGCACACACTCGGCGTTGACGGCGGCTACACCCAGAAGGACGTGACGGAGGTCGCGCGGGCGTTCACCGGCTGGACGATCGACCGGCCCCAGACCTCCGGGCGCTTCGTCTTCCGGTCGGCGATGCACGACGCGGCCGAGAAGGTGGTCGTCGGCCATCGGATCCCGGCGGGTGGCGGGCAGGCGGACGGCGAGCGCGTGATCGAGATCCTCACGCGCCACCCCTCGACCGCGCGCTTCGTCGCCACCAAGCTCGTCCGGCGCTTCGTCTCGGACACGCCACCGCCCGCGCTGGTCGCCCGGGTCGCCTCGACCTACACGAGCACCGCCGGCGACATTCCCGCGATGCTCCGGGTGATCTTCGAGTCACGCGAGTTCTACGGTGAGGACGTGTACCGCGCCAAGATCAAGAAGCCGTTCGAGTTCGTCGTCAGCGCGGTGCGGGCCCTCGGGGCCAGCACGGACGCCCAGGGCGGCATGGCGCTGGCCCGGGCGAGCGCCGAGATCGGCGAGCCGCTCTACCTGGCCCAGCCGCCGACGGGCTACGCCGACCGCGGCGAGACCTGGGTGAACGCCGGAGCCCTGCTGGCCCGCCTGAACTTCGCGCTCGGGCTCGCCTCGGGCCGGTACCCCCACGTGAGCGTCGAGCTCTCCGCGCTCGTCGCGGGGGCCGATCCGGGTTCGCCCTCGGCCGTGCTCGACCGCCTCCTGGCCGCGCTCGTCGCCGATCAGGCGGGGCCGGCGACACGCGCCGTGCTGACCGCGCAGCTCGGCGATCCGCAGATCACGCGGCTCACGACGGACGATCGAGGACCGGCGAACACCGACGTCGCCAAGCTCGCGGCGCTGGTGATCGGCTCGCCGGAGTTCCAACGGCGGTAGTGGTGCGCGCCGAAGCGAGACACCGGATGCCCACGCGACGGACGTTCCTGAAGGCCGGCGGATGCGCGCTGGTCGCCTACGCGGCGGCGCCCCGTTTCCTCCTCCGGACGGCCCGCGCGGCGGAGGCGAACGGCAAGGTGCTCGTGGCCGTCTTCCAGCGCGGCGCCGTGGACGGGCTCAGCATGGTGATACCGCACGGCGACGCCGGCTATACCGGCGTGCGTCCGTCGATCGGGCTGCTGCCGCCCAGGCGCGGCGAGAGCGATCGCGCGATCGATCTCGACGGCCTCTTCGCCTTTCACCCCGCCCTCGCACCGCTCGTGCCGCTCTGGGAGAACCGCGCGCTGGCCGTCGTCCATGCGTGCGGCTCCCCCGACACGACGCGCTCGCACTTCGACGCGCAGGACTACATGGAGACCGGGACGCCGGGGATCAAGAGCACGCCCGACGGCTGGCTCGCGCGCGCGGTCAAGACGCGGCCGGCGAGCCGAACGCCCTTCCGCGCGGTCGCCATGGGGCCGGCGTTGCCACGAACGCTCCAGGGCGACGTCGGCGCGATCTCGATGCAGTCGATCGAGCGCTTCGACGTGCGCGCCGGCACCGACGCGAGCGCGCGGCAGGGCTTCGAGTCGCTCTACGAGCAAGGCGTCCGTGATCTCCTGCACGGCACGGGGCGCGAGACCTTCGAGGCGGTCAAGATGCTCCGGGGCGTCAACGCCGCGCGAATCGCGCCGGCGAACGGCGCCGACTATCCACGCGGCCAGCTCGGCGAGGCGCTGCGCCAGATCGCCCAGCTCATCAAGGCGAACGTCGGGCTCGAGGTCGCCTTCGCGGACATGCAAGGGTGGGACACCCACGTCGGCCAGGGCGCCGAGCGTGGGCAGCTCGCACTGCGCTTCCGCGAGTTCGGCGCGGCGCTCGCGGCCTTCGCCCAGGACCTCGGCGGCAAGATGGCGGACGTCGTCGTGCTCACCATGTCGGAGTTCGGCCGGACCGTCGCGGAGAACGGCAACCGCGGCACCGACCACGGCCACGCCACGGCGATGCTCGTGCTGGGCGGGGGTGTGCGCGGCGGGCGTGTGTACGGCCGCTGGCCGGGGCTCGCCGGCCACCAGCTCTTCGAGGGCCGTGACCTCGCGGTCACGACGGACTTTCGCACCCTGTTCGCCGAGGTCGCGACGCGCCATCTCGGCGCGCCCGCCGCGCCGCTCTTCCCGGGCTTCACGACCAGAGAGCCGCCGCTCGCGCTCTTCGCCTGAGAGCACGGCCGGGACGCAATTGCGTGCCGCGCGCGCCCTGTGATACCGTCCGCGCGCATGGGCGACAACGTCACACTCGTTCGCGACGGCGCGATCGCGACCGTCACGTTGAACCGGCCCGACCGCCGCAACTCGCTGAGCGACCCGATGCTGACCGACCTGGCGGCGGCGTTCGCGGAGCTGCGGGACGACGCCGCGACGCGCGTGGTCATCGTCACCGGCGCGCCGCCGGTGTTCTCGGCCGGCGCCGACGCGGGCCTCAAGTCCACCATGTCGGCCGAGGAGCGACGACAGGCCTTCGGCCAGCGCAAGAGCCAGTTCCGCCGGCTCTTCGAGCGCGCCAACACGATGCTCGAGAACCTCGAGCAGGCGACGATCGCCATGATCAACGGCCACGCGGTGGGCGGTGGGTGGGGCCTCACGCTCGCCTGCGATTTCCGCTGGGCCGCCGTAGAGGCGCAGCTCTGGATTCCGGAAGTCGACCTCGGGGTGCCGCTCGGCATCGCGTCGACGACGCGCTTCGTGCGGCTCGTCGGTCCGGCCCGCGCGAAGGAGATCATCATGGAGTGCCGGCGGTACTCGGCGGCGGAGGCCCAGGCCTGGGGCCTCGTCCACCGGGTCGTGCCCGGCGCGGCGCTCGCCAAAGAGGTGCGCGCGTACGCCGAGTCGCTGGCGGCCAAGCCGTTCAAGCCGCTGGCGGAGGTCAAGGCGCGGATCAACGCCATCGCCCGCACCGGCATCCCTGAGGTCAACGCGATGACCGAGGGATTCCTCGACCGTGGCTGACCACGGGATGCTCGACGGCATCCGTGTCCTCGACCTCTCGCGCGTGATCGCGGGTCCCTACTGCGCCACGCTCATGGCCGATCTCGGCGCCGACGTCGTGAAGGTCGAGCGTCCCGGCCGCGGCGACGATCTGCGCGCGTGGCGTGGGACGGGGATGAGCGCCACGTTCGCCGCGATCAACCGGAACAAGCGCGGCATCGCCGTGGATCTCCAGCAGCCCGAGGGCAGCAAGCTCGTGTTCGAGCTGGCCCGCCGAGCCGATGTCGTCGTCGAGAACTTCCTTCCGGGCGTCGCCGACAAGCTCGGGCTCGGCTACATCGCGGTGAGCGGCGTGAATCCGGCGGTCGTCTACGTCTCGGTGACGGGCTTCGGTCAGACCGGCCCGCACGCCAGGCGGGCGGGCTACAACACGATCGCCCAGGGGATGAGCGGCATCATGGCGCTCACCGGGATGCCGGGACACCCGCCGACGAAGGTCGGTGGCTCCGTCGCTGACCTCGCTGCCGCCTTCCTCGCCTTCGGCGTCGCGAGCGCGGCGCTCGCCCATCGGCTCCGCACCGGTCAGGGCCAGCAGCTCGACGTGAGCCTGCTGGCGTCCACACTGGCGCTTCTCCCAGATCCCGTCGCCCACTACTTCGACTCGGGCAAGCGCCCGCCGCGGGTGGGCAATCGCAACCCGTACCTCACGCCCGCCGAGGCGTTCCGGACCAAGGACGGATGGGTCCAGGTCGTCATCATGAACCCCGACCAGTACGCGCGCTTCGGCCGGGCCCTGGGCGACGAGACGCTCGTGACGGATCCGAAGTTCGCGACCAACGACAGCCGCATCGCCAATCACGACGAGCTGCGGGCGCGCGTCGAGCGGGCGCTGGCCCGGGACACGACCGCCGCGTGGGTGGCACGGTTCGAGGCTGCGCAGGTCGCCGCCGGGCCCATCTACGAGTTCGACGAGGTCTTCGAGGATCCTCAAGTGAAGCATCTCGGCCTGGTGGCGGCGCTCGAGCAGCCCGGGTACGGACCCGCGCGGATGCTCAGCTTTCCGGTCGGAGCCTCGGCGACCCCAGGCACGATCCGCCGTCCGGCGCCGCTGCTCGGCGAGCACACCGCCGAAGTCCTCGGCGAGCTCGGATTGCCCAGGGGCGAGGTCGATCGTCTCGCCGCCGCCGGCGTCGTTGCGCTGGCGTGACGGCGGCCGACGCATGAAGCACGGGTGGCTCCTCCGGGCTCTCCTCGTCGCGCTCCTGGCCACGGCGTGCGCCGGGCTCCAGCTGGGCCGCGATTTCCCCTCGCCCGAGGCGGCGCAGATCAAGGTCAACGTCACGGACAAGGCCGGGCTGCTGACCGTCTTCGGCGAGCCTTACCAGGTCGGGATCGACAGCGGGGACCAGACGTGGCGATGGTTCTATGCCCATCGGGGCTCCCCCGGGACGATCACCAAGGACTTCACCGTACGCTTCAACGGGAACGGGACGGTCAAGTCGTACTCGTTCACGTCGAACTTTCCCGACGACATGAAGAAGCTCCGGTAGCGCCAGAGAAAGGAGACCGCCGTGGCCACCAAGATCGTTCTCTCTCCGAAGCTCCCCGCGGCGCTCGTCGACATCGCCCGCTCGCTCCTGCCGGCGGAGTTCGAGCTTCACGTCGCCGAGCAGGGCACGCCCGAGTTCCCCGCGGCCATGAAAGACGCCGAGTACTTCGTGGGGTTCGCGCGCGAGAGCCTCGGCGCGGAGTTCTATCGCGGAGCGCCCAAGCTCAAGCTGATCCAGCTGATCAGCGCCGGGTACGACCGTCTCGACATCGGGGCGGCGCGCCAGGCCCGCGTGCCGGTCGCCAACAACGGCGGCTCGAACTCGGTCGCGGTGGCCGAGCACACCCTGATGCTCATCCTGGCCGTCTACAAGAAGCTCGCCTGGCATCACAACAACGTCGTCACCGGCAAGTGGCGGGTCGGGGACTTCTCGCAGACGCGGATGTACGAGCTCGCCGGGAAGACGCTCGGCATCGTCGGCCTCGGCACCATCGGAAAGAAAGTCGCGCGGCGCGCGCAGGCCTTCGACATGCACGTCCAGTACTACGACATCATCCGGCTCGCCGAGCATCAGGAGGACGCACTCGGCGTCCGGTTCGTGCTCTTTCCCGAGCTCTTGCGCACCTCCGACGTCGTCAGCCTGCACGTGCCCCTCACCAGCGCGACTCGCGGCCTGATGGGCGCGCGCGAGTTCGCCACCATGAAGCGGACCGCGATCCTGATCAACACCTGCCGCGGTCCCGTCGTCGACGAGACGGCCTTGCAGGTGGCGCTGGCCTCGGGTCAGATCGCCGCCGCCGGTCTCGATGTCATGGTCGAGGAGCCGCCGGCGGCGAACCACCCGCTCTTCGCCCTCGAGAACGTCACGATCACCCCGCACACGGCGGGGCCGACGTGGGAGAACTGGGCGAAGGCGTTTCGCAACGCGTTCGACAACGTCCAGAGAGTCGCGGCGGGGCGGAGGCCGCTCTGGGTCATTCCGGAACTGCAGGATCTACACTAGCTCGACCCGTTCCGCGGGAGCCACGGACCTCAAGTAACGCGCGCCCCGGCTGGAACGTTCCGGGCCGGTGGAAGACGAGGGCGGGCGGGGCCGCGGAAACGGGGCGGATGAGCGGCTCGGATTCCGGAATGTTGACGCACCGAGACGTTGACGCGCCAGGACATTGACACTGAAGTAAAATCAGGGATAATCCCTTCGCTTTTCGGCTCTCGTACCTCTCCAGTTCGTAGTCGGGTCCGCAGCCGGTGGCGAGGAGACGACTCAGTGAGATCAGGCCGTGAGGGGTAGGACGTTATGAAGAAGTTCATCGTCAAGCGGCTCGGGTTGGCGCTCGTGTCGCTCTTCCTCTTGTCGATGACGATCTTCCTCTTGATGCGGATCACCGGCGATCCCGCCGTACTCCTGGCGGAGCCCGGGGCCAGCGCGGCGGACCTCGACGCGATTCGAAAGCAGTTCGGCCTCGACCAGCCCCTCTGGACCCAGTACGCGAGCTTCATCACGCACCTCGTCCGCGGAGATTTCGGCCAGTCGTTCTACTACCGCACCGACGTCTTCGAGCTCTACCTCTCGCGCCTGCCGGCCTCGCTGTTGCTGGCCTCGGCGGCGATGACGTTCTCGCTGCTCGTCGGCATTCCGACCGGGATCATCGCCGCGGTGCGGGTCAATCAGTGGTGGGACAGCGCGGGGAAGCTCTTCGCGCTGCTCGGGCTCTCGATGCCGTCGTTCTGGGTCGGGCTGATCATGATCCTGTTCTTCTCCGTCTACCTCGGCTGGCTTCCGTCGTCCGGATCCGGGACGGTGCTCCACCTCGTGATGCCGGCCATCGCGCTCGGGTGGGTCTTCGCGGCCACCCACATGCGGCTGACGCGCTCGTCGATGCTCGAGGTGCTCGGCTCCGAGTACGTGAAGCTCGCGAGGCTGAAAGGGCTGCCGGAGGCGCTCGTCATCGCCAAGCACGCCCTCAAGAACGCGCTGATCCCGGTGCTCACCTTGGCCGGGATCAATCTCGTGATCATGGTCAACGTGGCGGTCGTCGTGGAGACCGTCTTCGCCTGGCCGGGCGTCGGACGCCTGCTCTACGAGGGCATCGCCTTCCGCGATTTCCCGGTCGTGCAGGCGACGATCCTGCTCGGCGGCGTGATGATCGTCGTCGTCAATCTCCTCGTGGACATCTTGTACGCCGTCATCGACCCGAGGATCAGATATGAGAGCTAGGAGAGCATATGAACGGTAGCGCAGCCAACAGCCGTTCCGTATCCGCGATCCTGACCCTGCCCTGGCGTCTGGCCATCTTTCGCAGTGAAGGGTTTCCGCTCATCCCGATCTCGATCCTCACCACCGTGCTGCTGGTGGCGATCTTCGCGAATGCGCTCGCACCCCACAATCCCGAGGTCGGAGTGCTGGGCGACCGCTTCCGGCCCCCGGCGTGGGAGGCGAACGGGACCGTCGACCACCTCCTCGGGACCGACCACCTCGGACGCGACGTGCTCTCGCGGCTGATCTTCGGCGCCCGGATCTCCGTGATCGTGGGGCTCCTGGTCATCATCGTGGCCGGATTCGTCGGCACGGCCCTCGGGATCATCTCCGGCTATCTCGGCCGGTGGGTGGATCAGATCATCATGCGCCTCACCGACGCCTGGCTGGCCCTGCCCGTGATCACGTTCGCGATCTTCCTGGCCGCCATCGTGGGGCCCGGTGTGTCGAACATCATCATCATCCTCGCCGCGGTCTATTGGACGCGCTACGCGCGCATCATCCGTGGGGAAGTGCTGTCCGTCAGGGAGCGGGACTTCGTGCGTCTGGCCGTCGTCGCCGGCTGCTCGAAGTGGACGATCATGCGTAAGCACATCCTGCCCAACGTGATCAACTCCGCGATCGTGCTGGCCACCCTGCAGCTCGGCCAGGCGATCATCGCCGAGGCGACGCTCTCGTTCCTCGGCGTCGGCGTGCCGCCACCCCAGCCCGCGTGGGGATTGATGCTCGCCGACGGCAAAAAGGGCCTGATGGCTGGCTACTGGTGGCTGACCGTGCTGCCGGGATCCTGCATCATGCTGATGGTCCTCTCGGCGAACCTCCTCGGCGACTGGCTCCGGGTGAAGTTCGACCCACAGCTCCGCCAGCTGTGACCGGCCCGCTCCTCGAGATCCGGCGCCTCTCCACGCACTACGTGAGCGCCCGTGGCGCCCGCGTGACGCGGGCGGTGGACGACGTCTCGCTGGTGCTCGACCAGGGCCAGACGCTCGGCATCGTGGGCGAGTCGGGCTCCGGGAAGACGACGCTGGCGCTCACGCTGCTGCGATTGCTCCCGCCCGCCGCCCGCATCGTCTCGGGCGAGATCCTCTTCGAGGGCGAAGATCTGATCAAGAAGTCCGCCGCCGAGATGCGGCGGATCCGTGGCAAGCGCATCGCGATGATCCTCCAGGACCCGATGGCGTCTCTGAACCCGCTCTTCACCGTGGGGGATCAGGTGGCGGAGCCGATCCGCGTCCACGAGGGCGCGTCCCGCGGGAACGCGTGGACCCGGGCGACGGAGCTCTTGAAGGCCGTCCGCATCGCGGCGCCCGAGACGCGCGTGCGCGAGTATCCCCACCAGCTCTCCGGTGGCATGCGCCAACGCATCGTCGGGGCGATCGCGATCTCGTGCGAGCCGCGGGTGCTCATCGCCGACGAGCCCACGACGAGCCTCGACCTCACGATCCAGGCGCAGTACCTGAAGCTCTTGCGTGACCTCCAGCGCTCCCACAACCTGGCGCTGATCTTCATCACCCACAACCTCGGCATCGTCGCCAAGATGTGCGACCAGGTGGCGGTGATGTACGCGGGCCGGATGGTCGAGGCCGGCCCGGTCAAGCAGATTTACAACGCGCCGGCGCACCCCTACACGCAGGCGCTCCTCGAGTCCATTCCGCGGCTCGGTGACAGTCGCAAACGCCTCACCGCGATCGACGGCCAGCCGCCGGATCCGTCGGCGCCCCCGCCGGGCTGCGCGTTCCACCCGCGGTGCCCCAAGGTCATGGACCGCTGCCGCTCGGAGGCGCCGCCCGAGTTCCGGGTCGCGGACGCTCAGACGAGCCGCTGCTGGCTGTCGGCTCCCGTGACGAGATGAGGGACTAGCGACGATGGCCGGACCGGTCCTCGAAGCCACGAACCTCGTCAAGCACTTCCCGGTGAAGCGCGGGTTCTTCTCGCGCCAGGTCGCCGTCGTCCGCGCGGTGGACGACATCTCCTTCTCCATCGATCAGGGCAAGACTCTCGGGCTCGTCGGCGAGTCGGGGTGCGGCAAGACCACGACGGGGAAGATGGTGCTGCTCCTGGAGCGACCGACGGACGGGATCATGCGGTTCGAGGGGCGAGACCTCCAGACGCTCGATGGCGGGAGTCTGAGCGCCTACCGGCGCTCCGTGCAGGCCGTCTTCCAGGACCCCTACGCATCGCTGAATCCGCGCATGCGCGTCGGCTCGATCATCGTCGAGCCGCTCGTCACCAACGAGTCGTTGCCGTCGCCCGAAGTGCGCAAGCGCGTCCTGCGCCTGCTCGAGCTGGTGGGGCTGCCCGAGCGCGCCGTCGACCTGTTCCCCCACGAGTTCTCGGGCGGCCAACGCCAGCGGATCGCGATCGCGCGAGCTCTCTCCCTCTCGCCCAAGGTCGTGGTGCTCGACGAGCCGGTCTCGGCGCTCGACGTGTCCATCCGCGCCCAGATCCTGAACCTCCTGCGCGACCTCCAGGCCCAGCTCGGCGTGTCGTACCTCTTCATCGCTCACGACCTCGCCGCGGTGGCCCACATGAGCCACACGATCGCGGTGATGTACCTGGGCAAGATCGTGGAGCTCGGGGACGCCGAGATCGTCTCCAAGGCGCCCAAGCACCCCTACACGCAGGCGCTCTTCTCGGCGGCGCTGCCGTCGCACCCGGACGAGCGGCGCGACGACGAGATCATCCTGACCGGCGAGGTGCCGAGTCCGCTGAACCCGCCGGGTGGCTGCCGCTTCCATCCGCGCTGCCCCTATGCGCTCCCGCGTTGCTCCAGCGAGGAGCCGAAGCTGCTCCCGGAGTCCGGTCGCCTGGTCGCCTGCCACCTCTACCCGAAGTAGACGAGCCGGTTGGACTTCGTTTCGATCCACGCGCAGTCGAAGCCCGACGTCGTCGTCTACATCGAGGATGACCGCCGCTGGACCTGGCGCGAGCTCCTCGAGCGGCGCAACCGTCTCGCCAACTCGCTCGTCAAGGCCGGCGTGGGCCGCGGCGAGCACGTGGTCGTCTACGCTCCCAATTCCCTCGAGTACCTGCTGGCGGCGAGCGCGACCCGCGCCGCCAACGCGGTGCCCGTACCGATGAACCACCGCCTGGTCGCCGAGGAGGCCCTCTACATCCTCGACCACTCCGACGCCGTAGCCGCGTTCGTGGGCGGCCCCTTCGTGGCGATGGCGGACGCGATCCGGCGGCACGCCGCGAAGGTGCGCCTCTGGGTCCTCATGGGCGGGGAGCGTCGGCCCTGGGCGGTCAGCCTCGACGAGCTCCTCGAGAAGGGAAGCCCCGAGCCGCCGGCCCTCGACCCGACGCAGGGGCTCGGCGGCTCCATGATCTACACGGGCGGGACCACCGGAAAGCCCAAGGGCGCGAGCCGCGCGGCCTCCGATCCCCAGATCACGCTGGCCTACATGCAGGGGCTCGGCATGATCCACGACGACCACGTGCACCTGGTGGCGGGACCCCTCTATCATTCGGCGCCGGGCTCCTTCGCCCTGTTCACGGTCGTGCTCGGCGGCGGCGTCGTGGTCATGCGCAAGTTCGATGCCGAGCACGCCCTCCATCTCATCCAGAAGCACCGGGTCACCAGCACGTTCATGGCGCCCACCCTGATCAAGCGCATCGTCGACCTGCCGGAATCCGTGCGCGCGCGCTACGACGTCGCCTCGATGCGCGCGCTCGTCGTGGCGGCGGCCCCGTGCCCCATGCGCGTCAAGGAGGAGGCGCTGCGCTACTTCGGCGCCTGCCTCTACGAGTTCTATGGCTCCACGGAGCTCGGGATCAACACCATCCTGCGTCCCGAGGACGTGCTGAGAAAGCCTGGCTCGTGCGGCCGGGCGGCGCCCGGCGTCGAGATCGCGGTGCTCGACGACGACGGCGAACCGGTCCCCGTCGGCCGGCCGGGCGAGCTCTACGTCCGCCGCTTCGGGGGCATGTTCGACGCCTACTACAAGAACCCGGAGGCGACGCGGCAGACGCGGCGGGGCGAGTGGTACTCCGTCGGCGACGTGGCCACGGTGGACGAGGACGGCTTCTACACGCTCTGCGACCGCAAGCGCGACATGATCATCTCGGGCGGCGTCAACATCTATCCCGCAGAGATCGAGGACGTCCTCCACCGACATCCCGCCGTCGAGGACGTGGCCGTGTTCGGCGTGCCCGACGACGACTGGGGCGAGCGCGTCCACGCGGCGGTGCAGCTGCGCCCAGCGGAGGCACTCACGGCGGACGAGCTTTGCGCCTTCGCCCGGCAGCATCTGGCCGACTACAAGGTGCCGCGCGAGGTCTCCTTTCCCACGGAGTTCCCCCGCGACACCGCCGGCAAGCTCATCAAGCGGCTCCTGCGCGACCCTTACTGGACGGGGCGCGAGCGGAAGATCTGAGCGCCTCGGCGCTTCACGAGGTCTTCAGCTGGAGGACGTTGAAGGCGGGGACCGGCCTCGAGAAGCCCTTCAGCGTGAGGCCGCCCAGCTCCTCCACCTCGACCAGCGCCTCGACCGCCCCGAGCACGCGCTGCGCGATGAGGATCTGGCGCGGCTTGGCCTCGCCGCAGAGCCGCGCGGCCATGTTGGTCACGGTGCCGATCGCGCCATAGTCCATGCGGCCCTCGAACCCGATCGCGCCGATCGTCGCGTAACCCTGGGCGATGCCAACGCCGAAGTCGAGATCGTAGCCGCGCTTGCGCCACGTCACCAGCAGCTCGTCCACCCGCTCGCGCATCGCCACGGCCATCCGCACGGAGCGCTCCGGCGCGTCGGGCACCGGCACGGGATCGTTGAAGAAGATCATCATCCCATCGCCGGTGAAGCGCTCGAGCGTCCCCTCGTGCTCGACGATGACTCGCCCCATCGCGGTGTGGTACTCCCGGAGCACGCTCATGACCTCCTCGGGCTCGGACGTCTCGGCGAAGGCGGTGAAGCCGCGGAGGTCGAGGAAGACCACGGTGATCTCGCGCCGGTGGCTCTTCAGCGGGTCCTCGGCGTCGCCGCTCACGATCAGCTCGGCGAGCTGGGGCGAGAAGAAGCGCTTGAGCCGCTCGAAGCGGTCGAGCTGGGCGAGTTGCTGCTCGACGCGCTGCGCGAGGGTCCGGTTCCACTCGGCGAGCTCGTCGTGGAGCAGCTTGATCCTCAGCAAGGACTTCACGCGCGCCAGGAGCTCGGGCTGGTTGATGGGCTTGGTCAGGAAGTCGTCGGCGCCCGCCTCGATCCCCTTCACGCGCTCCTGGGCCGGATCGAGCGCCGTTACCATGATGACGGGCAGCATCGCCGTCGCCGGGTTCTCGCGGAGCTTCCGGCAGACGTCGTAGCCGCTCATCCCGGGCATCATGACGTCGAGCAGCACGAGCCCGGGCTGCTCCTTGTCGACCTTCGCGAGCGCCTCCGCGCCGTTGGCGGCCGTGACGACGGCGTAGCCCTTCACGGCCAGGAGGTCGGCGAGAAGCTTCACGTTGACGGGCATATCGTCGACGACGAGGACTTTCTCGGGCATGGCGAGCGGCTACGCTCCGGCCCGGCGGTCCAGCATCTCGCGCACCGCCTCGATGAACTCCTTCACCTTGATCGGCTTGGACTGGTAGCCGTCGAACCCGGCGTCCATGACCTTCTTGCGATCGTGGGTCATGACCGACGCCGTCACCGCGATCACCGGGATCGCGCGCGTCGCGGCGTCGGCGCGGAGCTGGCCGAGGGCCGCGATGCCATCGATCCCCGGAAGCAGGATGTCCATGAGGACCAGGTCGGGATGGCGCTCCTTCGCGAGCCGTACGCCGTCCTCGCCCGTGCCCGCCTCGATCGTCTGATAACCGCGGTGCTGGAGCACGTCACGCACGAGCTTGAGGTTCTTGTCGTTGTCCTCGACGATCAGGATCAGCTCGTTTGCCATGGATTCACCGGGAGTGTGAAGGTGAACGTCGCGCCCTGGCCCAGCTGGCTCTTCACCCAGATCTTGCCGCCGTGCAGCGCGACGAATCGTCGCGAGAGCGTCAAGCCCAGGCCTGTGCCCTCGTGCTTCTTGGCGTAGTCGGTCCCCACCTGGCGGAACTCCTCGAAGACGGCCTCGTGGTCCTCGGGCGCGATCCCGACGCCGGTATCCGTCACCGAGATCTCGGCGAAGCCGTCCGCAAGGGCGGCGTGGACGCCCACGTGCCCGCCCTCCGGTGTGAACTTGATGGCGTTGGACAGGAGGTTCAGGAGCACCTGCTTGACCTTCCGCTCGTCGCCCTTGATCTCGCCGAGCCGCGGGTCGACGTCGACCTCGAGCGTGATCGCCCGGCGCGCGGCGCGCTCGCGCACCAGCGTGATCGCGTTGTCGATCGCCTGCGGCAGATGGAACTCG
>Ga0066710_100000001_pt1 | contig 94650 bp, 74 predicted proteins | sample GraSoiAngelo_159_FD_79666 | JGI IMG/M metagenome (GOLD analysis project Ga0066710, IMG submission 79666) | Grasslands soil microbial communities from the Angelo Coastal Reserve, California, USA - 14_1009_16_40cm | ecosystem: Environmental > Terrestrial > Soil > Grasslands | place: USA... | reverse complement strand
TCGATGGGGCGAACGTACGTCGTACCACTGCCGCCAGGCCGGATGTTCCCCGAGATTCCGGCGGCGGGATTCCGCTCAGAGGATGAGCTGGCCCGGCTTCCCGGTGTGCAGATCATCGAGGCAGCCGACGTCGCGCCGGGTGCGACGCCCGAGGTTTACGCGTACTCGCGCGAGACGGTACAGCGGAACCTCTACCGGATTCCGCTGCCCTGACGGGGGCTCGATGACGCCTGAGTGTTTTCGGCAGATTGAGTTTCTACGGTTGAGCCTGAGCCGAGCCAGCAGGCTATCCCTCAAGGTGATTTAGTGAACCTGTGACAACTTTCCCTGTTCGACAATCCTCAATCGACAATTGGTTCAATCCAGCGCTGCGTCCAGCGGCCAAGTTTTCCGGTGCAGAGCAGTCGGAAAACTTTGCCTGGGCACCCCTTTTTGGACAACTAACTCTAAGGCCAAACCGTGACGGCAGCAATGCCGTAGCCGTGCGCACCGTGCCTGGCTTCCTATCGAGCCCTCGGGCTACCATCGACACCGGGGCTGTTGGTCAGCCGTCGGACGTCCGTACCGTCTGCATTCATGACGAAGACCTCGGTGTCGCCGCCGGTACTTGGCCGGAAGGACATGAATAGGATCTCCTGCCCGTTCGCCGACCATGACGGAGCCCTGCTGCACCACTATGCCTCCAGGTCTCCGGGATCCTTTGGCGTGAGATTGGTCTGCTGGCTACCGTCAGCGTTCATTCGGAACACGGAGCAGTATCCCTCGCGGAAGCTCATGAAAGCGAAGTGCTGCCCGTTTGGCGCCCAAACCGCCATCTGGTCGAGCTGTGGATCATCAGTGAGGCGATCCACAGCGCCACTGTTCAAATTCATGACGTAGATGTCGTGATCCCGCCGAAACACGATTTGCTGCCCGTTCGGAGACCAGTCGGGGAACTGGTCGACTCCGGGGTAGTCCGTGACCCGCGTCGGGTTACCACTCCCATCGGCATTTATCATATAGATCTCAAAGTTACCGTCCCGGTTACTGTGGAAGACGATCTGCTGACCGTTTGGCGACCACCTCGCCCACCCATCGTTCGCGGGATGATTCGTCAGGTTCCGTACCTCGCCGCCCGAGCGATCGACGACATAGATGTCGTTGTCTCCGGATCGGTTCGAGGTGAATACGATCTGCTGGCCGTTCGGTGAGATATCCGGATCCACGTCCGATGCTGGGTCGTAGGTAACGCGGAACGGGTCGCTGCCATCCACGTTTATGACGTAGATTTCGTTGTTCCCGTCCCGCGCGCTGAAAAAGGTGATGCTTCCGGGTGGGCCGCCGCCTCGCTCGCCAGCGGCCGCTGGGACAACGCACAGCATCAGGCTAAGCGTGACCACACAAGATAGCCTTGGTCTCCATACCTTTGTTATCGTTGGCTTATTGTTCCTTTCGCTTTTGCTCCACGGGGAGACTGCTACTCCACATAATCCAAGAATTTGATTTTTCATAGGACCTCCTTTTTGGCCCTTTTTTGGTGATGGTGGAAGATAACCAGCTATCTGGTTTCACCTGGGTGGAGTCGCTCCTGCAACCAACAGCTCCGCCACTCCACTGCTCTCATTTAGAAATGCAAGATTTCGGTCCAAAAAGGCTCACGCGAGCAAAAGTTTTTTTCGACGCTATTAAATCAGGTACAACAGGCACGGGCCCGGCACCGCTTTTCCACCTTTGTGTTTACAGATCGTTGCATAAGGGACTTAGCTGTTCTTTACAAGCTCGGCAGGGCAGGAGCCTTCCCCTTCCCCCTAGCCTAGGAGTCTGTCGGAGAAATAGCTTTTTTAACGAAGAGCCAAATGTTATTCCGACAAACTCCTAGCGTTCCTTGGTAGCGAAGAAGTTCAAACTTCGGTCAGATTTGTCAAGCTGCCGTCCCCTCACCCAGGGAGCTTTCTCAAAGCTCCCATGCCTCTCCCAATGGGAGAGGGTGGCCGAGCGACGGCGGTCGCGGAGGACGGGTGAGGGGTCCGTGGCCGATAGAGTCGCACTTCTCGGCGGTCTGAGGTTGCTCGCTACTCTTAGGAGCGTTGGTGTAGGCACCACCATGCTTCAGCCCTGAAAAGGGCGACGGACAAGGCGCTGTGCCTCGCCACTCCGCTGGGGTTCAGGAGGTCGTACCTGTCCCAGGGTTGCGCTCCAGCCTGGGCTAGACGCCGTCGCCCTTCCAGGGCTGAAAACTCACGCTAATCCTAACGTCCTCGACGAGGGGCTTCCCAAGGGCAGGTTTTTTTGGCAGGGCTGAATTTTCGAACCAGTGTAGCAGTGCTTCGCAAATAATCGTGGATTGCCTTTCAGTACCTTAAAATGGCACGGGGTAGTATCTGGCAACCCCTGTCAGTAGGATTGGCTGTCGGTTGCCTGCCGAGTTCCAGCACACCGCGCGCCAGTGTCTGGAGAAGGGCCGGGGGTAGTCAATTCGTGATCGAGGGCAATCTCATAAACCATTTGCAGCCAGCCCGGCTCCAGTTTCCTGCGATGGCAATAGAAGCCTTCACAGATTATGGAGGACGGAGAATCGAAGATCGAGGATCGCCAGAACGTCGATCCTCGATTCTCTATCCTCCATCCGCGATCTTTTCCCTTCCCCATCCAACCGTTTTCCTTTATCCTTCATCTCGTCCTCCTGCCTTGAGAAATGACCTCTATGAAAACACCCGTCAAGAGAATCGGCATCATCGCCAAGCCCAAATTGGGCACGGTTGCCACCGTAGTAAACCAGCTCACAGAATGGTTTGCCCTTCGCGACATCGAGGTGATTCTGGATTTGGAGACGGCCGCGATTATCGGAGAAAAGGAAAAGGGGCTTAACAAGTCTGAGGTCCCTTCCCAATGCGACTTGATCGTGGTACTGGGCGGCGACGGAACGTTGCTATCGGTGGCACGAGTCATGGATTCCAATGCGGTCCCTATTCTTGCTGTAAATTTTGGGAGTCTGGGATTTCTTACAGAGATCACCCTCGAAGAGACGTTCCTCACTCTGGAAAACATTTTGGCGGGCAAAGCCAAAATCCAAACCCGAATTATGATCGATGTGTCGGTCATCCGGGAGGAAGAAGGCTTTGCAAATTATCGGGCTCTCAATGATGCGGTACTTACCAAGGGGGCTCTGGCTAGAATCATTGATATCGACGTGAAAATTGATAACCAATTTGTGGCCACCTACAAGGCGGATGGCTTGATTGTCAGCACTCCCACCGGATCCACTGCCTATGCTCTATCGGCTGGGGGCCCCATTGTTTTTCCGACTCTGGGAGCCATGCTGGTTACCCCTATTGCCTCCCATACCTTGACCTTCCGGTCGTTGGTTGTCCCGGATACAGTCAGCATCGAGATGAGTCTGAAAGTCACCCAGGAATCAGTGTATCTCACTGTGGACGGGCAAGTGGGACTTGCCTTGAACGGTGAAGACCGCATCCTGGTTCGCAAGTCTAGCAGCACGATCCAACTGGTTGAATCTGCCAACAAGAATTTCTTTGACATTCTGAGGCAAAAACTTAAGTGGGGAGAGAGATGATTGACAACCTAGGTTGGAGATTGAGGATTGTAAATTGCCAGTCGGGCTTGTAATTCGGCCGTCTTTGAAGGGCGGAGGTTTCACGTTTGAAAAAGACTCTGTCACAGAAGGTAACTCCCCAATTTGAAATTCAAAATCTGCCATTTAAGAAGGATTCCTTTTTTCAGCAAGTCTATCGCGTTGTCAGACAAATCCCTCCAGGCAAGGTCTTGACCTACGGACAAATCGCTACTCTCGTGGGCGCTCCCTATTTGGCTCGGCAGGTGGGTTGGGCCATGCATGGATGTCCGCCATGGCTTCCCTGGCAACGAGTAGTTGGTGCCGGGGGAACGATTCTCATCAACTCTTTTTCAACCGGCGCAGGACCTTTCTTACAGCGGAAATTGCTGGAAATCGAAGGGGTACGCTTTAGTGGCAAGTGTGTCAATATGAAGGTTCATCAGTTTATTCCACCTAGAAAATCAAAGCCAAAACGTCAGAACACAAAGCGTCCTCGGGCCTCCGAATTCTAAAATAGCCACCTCTGCTTCCTAAAGCTTCCTAGGGGGGCATCAGAAGAACGAAGATTATTGTGCCTTTGAAGGAAGAGAATGCTTTCATTAGAAAGCGCCGGGAAACGTAACAGTGAGGGGGCGCCTGGCCCCTTTCATAATTTCATAAGCGGAGCCGTGAGAAAATTGGGAGGGCGAGCCTCCTGGCCAGCTGTCACCCCAGCAAATCCTTGCCCCACGAGGCTCGGCAGGAGCCTCGCCCTCCCGATCTCGGCCGGTTTTGAATTTTTTCACAGCTCCAGGCTTGCTAAGGGGGATTTTCAAAGGAGGCCTGATGCCTTGGGTTCAAAACTATGACCCTTTGAACAATTCCTTTTTATCTCCTGCCCTTGCTGCTCTGCCGACTGTTCTGCTCTTTTACCTGCTGGCGGTTAAGAAAGTCCGACCACACCTTGCCGGATTCTCCAGCGCTATGACTGCCGTAGCCATTGCCATTTTTGTCAATGGCATGCCGGCTAAACTAGCCGTCACTTCCTTTGGTTATGGTGCTTTCTTTGGTTGGTTGCCCATTGGCTGGATCGTCTTAAATGGCGTGCTGCTCTACAATCTAACCGTTGCGACCGGTCAGTTCGAAATCATCAAGAAATCGGTCGGAGCCGTCTCTCAAGATCGACGACTACAAGCTCTGCTGATCGCTTTTTCGTTCGGAGCTTTCATTGAAGGCGCCGCAGGATTCGGAACCCCTATCGCGATTTGCTCTGCCCTCTTGGTTGGCTTGGGCTTCAACCCTTTTTATGCGGCCGCGCTCTGTCTGATTGCCAACACAGCTCCTGTGGCCTTTGGCTCCCTTGGCATTCCCACCATCACGTTGTCGGCCGTAACCGATCTCCCGCTAATGCCTCTTTCCCAGTTGACAGGAAGAATTCTCCCTCTAACCTCTGTCATAGTGCCTTTGTGGCTGGTTCGCACCATGTGTCCTTGGAGAGAGACCTTCGAAGTGTTCCCAGCCATCCTAGTCTGTGGCAGCTCTTTCGCGTTGACTCAATATTACATCAGCAATCACCATGGACCCCACCTGGTCGACATTATTGGCGGTGCGTTCTCATTAGTTATCCTGGCAATCTTTCTCAAATACTGGAAACCCCGGAAGATCTGGCGATTCGAATTCGAGCGAGGTCAGCCAGAACACTCGGGAGCCCATGACTACTCTCCTGGCGCCGTGACCAGAGCCTGGGCGCCGTTTCTCTTTTTGACCGTAATGGTCTTGTTGTGGGGAATTCCCGAAATCAACCGATTGCTCAATAAAGTGACAATCTCTGTTCGTGTTCCCTTTCTGCATCTTAACGTCTGGAAGAATGTCCCTGTGGTTCCGAAAGCCATGCCAGAAGCGGCCGTCTATAACGTCAATTGGTTGGCGGCCACCGGAACAGCTATTTTGATTGCCGCGCTTCTGTCAGCGCTATTCCTGCGAATATCGCCCAAAGACTTTTGGCAACTTTTTCACAGGACGTTCAAGCAGCTAATCATTCCTCTGCTTACCATCCCCAGTATCCTTGGTTTGGGTTTCGTGTCACGCTATTCGGGTCTTGACAGCATCCTGGGTCTGGCATTTACACGCACCGGCATTCTCTATCCGTTCTTCGGAACTCTCTTAGGGTGGTTAGGGGTTTTTCTGACCGGCAGCGACACTGCTTCCAATGCCCTGTTTGGCAATTTGCAAAAAGTGACTGCTACGCAATTGCGTCTCAGTCCCATCTTAATGAGTACAGCCAACAGTTGTGGAGGTGTCATGGGAAAAATGATTGATGCTCAGAGCATCGTCATAGGAACCGCAGCCACCAATCAGGTCGGCAGAGAGGGTGATATCTTTCGTTTTGTCGTCTGGCATAGACTGGCCCTCGCGACGATCGTGGGGATCGAAGTTTTCCTGATTGCTTATGTCTTTCCGCAAATCATACCAGGGCCTTAGAATCGAAATGCAGTGACACAAACGACGTTGGTTGGAGTCGGCACTCCTAACCTGAATCGGTCCGAGCCAGATGGAACACCCTAAGCGATCCCATTCCGCCAAATTTACTTCAAGATGTGGCATGAGTGTGTCTTAAATACAATCCAAACCTCCTTATTCAGACTCAAGCGAAGGGACTCAGCCGCATTGCGGGTCAGTGTCACTTTAAAAGTGATACCGCAGTCAACCGTCAGATGCACTTCATAATCGAAGGATTCCATGCTGGAGATTTTTCCTAACAATATATTCTGGGCGCTGACACCTAGTGGTTTTTGGACTGCAAGGAGAATGTCACCACTTCGCAGACCCACCCGCAAAGGCTTACTGGCAGACCAGTCCGTGTAAGGAACCTCCACCCGGCATCCACCCAAGTCACAAGTCATCGTGCCCCGTTCCGGATTCTTCTCAATAATCGCTGCCTGGAAGATATTTTCCACTCCCACAAGGGTAGCTATGGTTTCTCTCTGAGGATGCTCTAAGACCTAAATAGGCTGCCCTTCCGCGACAACCTTCCCGGCTTCCAAGAGTAGTAGATGTTCTCCCAGCGCGAGTGCTTCTGCGCGATCGTGTGTCACATAAAGAATGGGGATTTGTCGCTTCTGATTAATGCGGTTGAGATCGGCAATGATTGAGCGCTTCGTCCTCATATCAAGGGCCGAGAGTGGCTCGTCCAATAAAAGGACTCTTGGTTCGGTGACCAGAGCACGCGCCAGGGCCACTCGTTGTTGTTCGCCCCCTGAAAGGCTCTCAGGCATTCGATCTGCGAGCCCTTCGATCTGAAAATCCTCTAGCGCCTTACCTGCTCTCTTCAAACCATTGGCTTTGCTGAGACGATGAAGCCCATAAGTAACATTCTGCAGTACGGTGAAGTGCGGGAAGAGAGCCAGGTTTTGGAAGACATAACCCACGTTTCTCATTCGAATCGGAGCACAAATGGGTTGTTTGGAATCAAAAAGACACTCCCCGTTGACGCTTATAAGTCCTCGATCACGGATGTCTATACCTGCCACCATCTTCAATGGGAGCGTTTCCACCGACCCTGACTGACCGAAAAGAATGGTGATCCCTGTCATAACCTGAAAGGAAACATCCATTATGAAAGGTGTGCCAGAGCCAATGTTATATTTTTTGAAAAGCCTTGCCTGCAACATGCCACAGCCGATTGAGATTTTGATATTTCAAATTCCCCGGGGCTTTCCCAGTTTATTGGTGGTGTACAGGATAATGACGGAGAGAATAGAAATGATCACTACCAGCCACAAAGCTTCGTTATCGCGCCCGGCCTGGACTGCATCGTAAATGGCAACCGAAGCGGTTTGTGTCTTGCCGGGGATGTTTCCTGCAATCATGATAGTCACTCCAAAATCCCCTAAGGCCCGGGCGAAGGCCAGGACTGTAGCCGCCAGAATGGCTCGCCGGGACAGCGGAAGCGTTATGGTGAGAAAGAGCCGTAATTCGGTGGCCCCAAGCGTTCGAGCCACATTCTCCAAAATCGGATCCACCTCTTCGAAAGCTGCTCTCACTGATTTCACCGTTAAGGGTAAAGCGTGAATGGTTGCGGCGATTATTGCGGCCAAAGGGGTAAAGGTGAGCTGGAAGCCAAAGAGCCTTTCAAATAATTTTCCCAGGGGACTCCGTTGACCCAACACGACCAGCAGATAGTAACCTAGCACTGTGGGAGGCAGGACGAGAGGCAAAGTTATGGCGGCATCAATCCATTCTTTACCCAAGAACTTGAGACGTGCAAGCACCCAGGCCAGGAAGATACCCATCAACAGAGCAATTCCTGAGGCAATGAAGGCGACCTGAAATGAAAGTTGAATGGGAAACCAGTCAACGCTACTCATACAAAGAGAAAACGTGAGACCGTGAGGAATGAAAGATTTGGTTCTGCGTTTCGCGCGCCACTCCTCATGGTTCTCCGGGAACGATAAAACCGTACTGTTTCATCACTGTGCGACCGGACGGTCCATTGAGGAAAGCCACGAATTGACTAGCCAAGACTTTGTTCTTCGAGCGGTGCAGCACACAGAGTGCCTGGTTTATCGGCTGATGCCATTTGGCGTCGACGGTCACATATCTTCCCCCAGGACGATAGCTAATCGACAGGGCTACAAAGGCAACATCTACATTCCCGGTCTGGGCAAACTGCAAGGTCTGGACAACGTTTTCACCAAAAACGATTTTGTCTTTGACGGATTCCCAGAGCCCCGCCTGCTGAAGCGCTTGTTTGGCAGCCATTCCATAAGGCGCATGTTCAGGATTAGCGATGGCAATTCTCTTGAGGGAAGGATTGGCTAGATCATTGAGACCCTTGACAGGAAGAAGCGTGTCTTTTCTTTGCCAGAGAGCGAGTCTGCCCTGGGCATAAATCGTCGCGCTTCCCGGAAGCACTAGGTTTTTCTTTTCCAATCTCTGGATAAAACCCTGATTCGCCGCAACGAACACATCAAACGGAGCGCCCTCTTCAATTTGTCGTGCCAGCAGTCCAGAGGAGCCAAAACTAAAAGTCACTCTGGCTTTGTATGTCTCTTCGAACTTCTTGCTTATGTCTGTAAAAACATCGGTAAGATCCGAAGCGGCCGCAATTGTAAGGGATGAGGATGGCTTGGGGCTGCAAGAAAGAATTAATACCAACCCCCAATATTTGAAACATCCTGCCAGCACTCTCGTTTTGAAAGCCGATGAAAACAGAAAGCATGAATGGTTTTCTTTAAAGCCTATCAGCGGTTTTGGCAAGCGGGTTACCTTTCAGTCATAATCATCACCTCAATGGCTTCTATCAAGCCAGCCGCCTTTCCACCCACTTTGAGGCCAAGCCCCATCCGGGCTTCTCGGGTGATGACTGCGGTGATGAGTCTCGGCAACATAGCAATAACATCTAAACCATTCTTCGAAACTAGCTGATTTTATACGAAAAACTGCATTCATGTTAGAGGGTGGAATTAATTAATGTCAACGCGTTCAGTCTTGTTCATTCCCGCCCACCCCGCCATTCAAATGGTGAGACGGCTCGACATACGTATTGTGAACATCTGCGTGGTTGACAAACATAATCGCGGCTTTGAGGAAGCGGAAACCCAGCACGCCAAGACGCTTGAAATTTTTCATGCTGGCAGGGGGTCGTCTTACACAAACTCTATCGACAAAACGAGCTCAAATGGGTTCCGGGGCTTGAACTCGAAGTGAGGAACACCCAGCGATGGCGGGATAGGCTGTTATCTCCTCTAATCGCACGTGAACCGGCGTTGGTGGAGAGTTAAACTGCTTCCCTTTTGACATTGCGGAGATATTTGGTCATTGCCAATTCCAAACCGTGATGAGTATGGGAAAGCCTGACGTCATCCATAAGGGTTTGAAGCATTTTGAGGCTCCAGCCTTTGGCAGCCTCTTTGTGGCCCAAGGCGTCCTTAGTTGGCAACGGCTCAAAATAAAGGTGGGTAATCAAGCGATCAGGAGCTGTTTGAAACTTCAAGTGAATTCTTTCAGCGTGACTGGAAGCAGCTTCTTTGGCATTAATGCAGGCTTCGATCAAGGCCATACGGATTTGCCCCTTGGATTTGTCATCAAACTCAAAGTTTTCGGCAATCTGCTCTAAGGCTCGAACTGCCACCAGCTCTGCGTCAGAAGCCAAAGGAATCGTCATATCGTAGGTGATCAGGTCTTCAAGCTGAAGCTCTTCTTCTGGCAAAGGAGCCCGCTTCATTATCACGTGGCATAACCTATCAAATTGGGTCGAATTAGACGTGTGAACTTGGTGGGTCTGCGCAAAGCTCAGAGCTGCTTGGTTAAAACGATTATCAGCTAGCAGCCAGAGTTTTACCGATTTAAGATTGTCACGTTGAACTACAATCTGACATTTCTGATAGAACCGCTGCACTTCTTCCAATCCCAGGACGTCTGGGGCGGGGCAGTATCCGACAAGCCAAATAGTCTCCGCGTCGTCAGAATAACTTCCGGCGGCAAATCCCTTTCCAACCAATATTTGGTCGCTAAAATCTGCTTCACCCAATGAGGTTGTCCCAACTGATGTAGCAGAGATTATCTCTGGCAGAGTCAGTTCCGCCTGTTGAGGGCTGGCGGCTGGCTTCTTAGGTTCTTTAATTGCTTGCTCAGCCGAGAATAGAATGTAGTCGAAGAAGGCGAGAGGAACTGTTTGGCAATTCATCTTTAGCAACACTTGGCGGATTTGCTCCATCTTGTCCGTGTATCGACGCAATTGAATCGATCGGTTAAACCTCTTGAGCAGTTTGGAAGTAATCCCGTAGGAAGCTTGCTGCATGGAAATCCCGCTAATTTTGTGGGCGAAGTTCCACTCAATCCAATCCTTAAGCACAGTATCCTGAACGGAGGTTACAACTCCCAATCCGTAATCAATCAAGGTAATTTGATCCAGGGCACTCAGAATCTTTTCAAAGTCATAACCTTCCAGGTTCTCACGATTCTTAAAATAGCGAAAAGCAGAAAAATCCGGGGACCTTCGAGTACACAGGTGTAGTAGCTCAAGAGCCTTAATTTTCTCCAAAGGATTCAATGAAGTAGAGTGGATCAGGCTGTCGAAGTAAAGGTGCAGGTTACCCTCGGTCAGCTCATGGGTATAGAGCTCCACGAACTTCCTGAGTGTGCGAAAATCCAGTAATTCGCGCCTTGCGGCTTGAACCATGGTGCGCAAGTAGAAGGGATTTTTGTCCATCTGCAGCACCATATACAAACTGAGGTCCGGTTCGAATGGAACATCAAAACGTTGACACAAGCCCTCGAATAAAACTTGGGCCTCCGTTGACTGCAGGGGCCGGAGCGAGAAAACGTCAACGTTGCCCGGCAATTCAGCAGTTTTGAATAGGCATTTCAGCACTGTTTTGAACGAACCCGAAAACAAGTGAGGTGCCTGCCGGGATTGCAATGCCGAGAGAAAATTTCCTGCTAACAACGACATTTCATCCTGTGAAGGAAGTGAGGCGATATGATGAAAATCGTCCAGAATGACAAATCCTCTAAATCCACTTTTCATAGAAGCCGTCGCGGGAAAATGGACGGCAAGTTCGGCGGTAACTTGAAGATCTTTGCTATGGGAATAAGCTTGAAAGTTGTCCACGGCTTCAACCAACCAAGAGTGCTTGCTCTCGTAGGCCAGCTGAATGATGCGGTTAAAGTGAAAGTCTTCGGCCATGACTAGCAGTGGATCTTTCTTCAAGAAACCTACAAACTGTAAGATGCTACGAAAGAAATATTCACGGCAAAAGGCTTCTGCCGAATTTAAGGATTTAGGGAGAGAATGAAAAAACGGAATGACCGTATCCTGTTCCCAGAAAAGGCGGTTATAGACGCGTTTGAGAATTTCGGTTTTTCCGGATTTGCGGCTGCCGGTTAGAAAGCAACTGGGCTGGAGAGAACGAGCCACGTCTAGTCCGGCATTAAACAATTTCTGGACATCTGACTCCCTCGAGAAGAATTCTTCGTCAGGGAGGACATTCAAGATACGTGATCGTTGCGTTGCATTAGCCACGGGTGTGTGGGAGCGTTCCTTGTAGATTCAACAATGCTTTACTTTACCGGATTTACTGGCCCTCAGGAAACAGGTAACAAACTATTCCCCTCTGACCCCAACACTACCTTTTGAGGAATAAGCCATATGCTTCATTGCCTGCAAACCCCAGGGATTCCCGGGGTGAGGCTGCGGGCCCAGTTTCCCGGCATGGCTCGACGCTATAAGAAAATCGGTTCAATCCCTCCATCAACAGCCGACGGCATTTTTGAGTGTTCGAGCCCTGTCAAAGAGCGAGACGCGATTTTTCCCGCTGACTTTTGCTAGATAGAGAGCCTTGTCTGCGTTTCCAACCAGGTCAAACAAACTATCTGCATCCTGGGGAAAACAAGCGATGCCGAGACTGGCTGTCAATTTTACTGCCGATCTGTGGGTTTCGTCTGGGTAATATCCGCTGGCAACACCACTGCGAATTCTTTCGGCAATCTCTTTTGCGGCGCTGGCCTCTGTCACCGGGAGGATTACGGCAAACTCTTCCCCGCCGTAGCGCGCCACCATATCAATATTGCGAACCGAGTTCCTGATGATTCCCGCGATCATTCTTAAAGCCTCATCTCCGGCTTGATGTCCGTATGTGTCGTTGTATTTTTTGAAGTTATCTATGTCCAGCATGATCAAAGAAAGCGACTGAGTATGTCGTTTGGCTCTTTCGATTTCTTCAGTCAGACGATCCTGGAAAAATCGCCGGTTGAACAGATCTGTGAGTGAATCCGTAATGGAAATCTTTCTCAAATCTTCAGACTTTTGGTAAAAGTCCGTGCGCTCCAAGGCCACTGAGGCGTGGATAGCAATCGACTGTAATATCTTCAGGTCATGCTCATCAAATGTGCTGCCGCCTGCTTTGTCAGCAACGTTCAAGACACCAATCTTGCGATGGTTAATTATAAGAGGAACGCTCATGAACGACCTGGTTTTGTACCGTGCACGCTGGTGAGTTTGAAAACGCGGTTCTTGCTCTATGTCCTTAATCAACAAAGGCCGCCCCGTTTCATAGACGAGGCCCGAGATCCCTTCGCCAGGTTTTAATCGCAATTTCTCAATGAGCTTTTGATTGAGTCCTCGAATGAACTTAATAGAAAGTTCATTCGAGATGTCATCATAGATCAGCAATGATCCCTTCTCGGCTCGCATGACTTCCGTGGTTTTCAAAACTATGGAGCGATAGAGGTCTTCTGATTCCAATGCGGAGCCAATTGTGCTGCTAAACTCAGTGACTGCCGAAAGTGCCTTCGAATGATTGCTTACGTCTTGCTTCAACAACATATTTTCCAGAGCAATAGCGATATGCCGACAAAATGCCTGCAGCATCTGAACACTTTCGTCGTCTAGTGACGTATTGTAGATCTGAACCACCCAGGCCATTTGATGGTGACGGAAGAGGGGGAAGTTATGGACGGACTGCACAGTCTCTGGAAACCCGATTTTTAATATTTGATAGGTCTCTTCAATAAAGAAATATTGCCCTCGTTTCTGGTCCTCAAAGAGTTCATGGCTTGCGATTTCGAGCTCAAAACCAGGAGGAAGAAGTGAACCCAAGACACTTGCTGCCTGAAATCGTGTTCCATCGCAGCTCTCTTGTAAGATAGCGCCTCCTTGTATGTCAAATAGGACGCCCAGAGCTTCCAAAATAAGCCGATAGACCTTTTCCAGAGATGATTGGGCGGGAAGAAGGCTGGAGAGGTCAAACAGCGTACTCAACTGATAGGCTCTTCTCTTAACACTATGGGTCTGTGAAGGTTCTTTGGAAAAAGAATCGATTAACGATTGGATAAAGCGGCCGACATTCTGGAAATACTTCGCACTTTCAAATTTAAGTGCGTTATCCCAATCTACGAAGAGGTAGTCCCTAATCGAGTAGCTTGGAGCTACTTTGGTGAACTTCGCGAAATCCTGATAATTGCGAAAAACTCTTCCCCCCAATAATACAAAGCGAACCTTCCCTTCCACATAAATGGGACAGGCAAAATTATAGAGGTGGGCATGGCATTTGAAGGTCGTAAGCTCCTTGCCTTTTGCCGCTTGGCTGAGCATACTGCCGCAATCCTGTTCGCAAAGGCGAAGTCCGTCCGCTTCGAGTTGAATGGTGCTGCAGATCTTATTGGCTCGACTTGTTCCCAAGAGGTATTCATCTTTGTCGTACACGACCAGCGTAAACCCCAACAAGTCCGCAAGCTCGTCGAAAACCCTCTGCCACTGTTTAAATTCTTGCGATTCAGTGGGTGCAGCTCTGTTTAGTTTGCTTTCGATCAAAAGGCACAATCCCTATAATAAGACATTGGAAAACAAGCCAGAACGCCTTTTAAGAAGGTATCAAAATCAGTGGCTTCCTATAAGACGACAGCAATCGGGACTCCAAAGAAGAATAGGCCCCGATACATTTATCCACATTGATAAGAATCAAGTTAGTAAACTGTAGGGCGGCCCATTTCTGCCAAATAACTGGAAACGGAAATTATTTTTCCTTAACTGGACTCGACCATCACAAAGGGATATTTAGCTACCTTTCTCAGCTACTTCATCTCAATGGGCTGTCAGAAGCGGGGGTTTCAGTATTTTTTCCCGCAAACTACTATTTTCAAGAGCCATCCCGGCTTGCAACAATAGGACTTCCAGCAAATCGGTCGAATGAATTTTCTGCTGGCTGTCCCCATTGTCGCCATACAGGACAGCAATAACCTCTCCTTGGCTCACTATAGGCAAGACTAAAACTTCATTGGGCAATCGATCAGCGATTTTAGAAATCAACTGCCTTCCCCATTCGCCCTCTAACAGAGATCCACGATACGGTTGCCGTGTTTCGTAAACTGATTTGAAGATAGATGAATCGTGCAAGGGGACCGTTATTTGATTTGGAATTTGCCGAACTGGCATGGGCTGGAGAGGAAAACCGAACCCACCACAGGCGACTAGCGACTCTCCGGAAACGACAAGAAACAAGCTTCGGTCAAAGAATTCACTGGCCAGCCGTAAAACCAAAAGCGAAACCTCCGTAGATTCCCTTGGCCGAGCCAACTCGTGTGAAAGTTCTCGGAGCAAATTCACACACCGGACGTCGTAGGATTTATCAGATCGGTCAATAAAATGGGGTCGTTCTTCTTCAGCCATTTCGGCAATTAAGGCGGAGGGAGAAAATGATTCTTCCGCCACTAGTCCCGGATCGGCCCGCCTAGTGTCTTGTAAGTAAGCGACGTCGAGAAGAATGTGCTGAGGATCAAAAAGGACGAGGTCAGAAGGCATCTGAGCATCTGTCTGGAAACTGAAACTCCCTTCTCCTAAGTTTACAATCTCATTCACAGTTTCAACGACTTGTTGTTTCATATAAAACCGAAGCTTGTCCGCAGTCACCAGTTTGCGTTTGAGTAGAATTTCACCCAGGGGTAGCCCACTCTGGTTCTGTTCATTCAAGCACATTTCCAAATCCATCGCGGAAATCTCATTTTGTTTAAGCAGTAACTGACCTAGTCGATGGGCCAGCTCAGGTTTTGAAGCTGATACTACATATCCATTCTTAAATACTATGGAGCTGCGTCCTTCGTTGCTATTGACGTAGAGAATCCCGGTTTTCTGACTTCCGGCTATCACTTGAATGATATCTGCCAGCGATAAGTCTTCCAAGCTGCCTATGATACTCAAGGGTGAACCTCTTTCCTAAGTGGGAATTCCCAATTCCCTATATTGCGCAGGACCATAGGGAACGTTCTCTTGGGAACGCATTTCTCTTAAGCAAGACCGATTCTTTTCGTCCTAAGGACGATGGCCTTGGTGAAAATCATTTCCCCATGCAAGGGGATGCAGGCCGTGGCTAAAGTGCTCTTATCTCCTCGGTGGCCTGTCTGAAAAGAAATTTAAAGGAGTCTCTCCGCTTAATTCACGCGCGCATTATAACAAAAAAGAAACACCAGAAATATAATTTTAGAACCGAAGAAGCAGATCAGACAAGCCCTCCCGAAAGTGCAAGATGGATGCTCAAACCAGCTCCGCTTTGTAGAGAAGCTTCGTCCCAACCAGTATCTCACGCGGCCGTCGGCTATTCTCCCCAACGAGAGCCAAGGAAAGATGGAACGGCGGGAGCCCACCTTCGCCAGTTTATTGAAAATGACCGATAAGCCCAGAAAAAGAATTAAGGATTGTGACTCTTTCAGGGCAGGATAGGGTTTCTTTTTCTAGTTCCCAGGTTCTGGCGTGCGGAATATAAATGGCGTTAATGCCGACAGCAACAGCTGGATTAATGTCGGATTTGGGGCTATTTCCAATCATCCAAGTAGATTCCCTCGACAGTTGATATCGTCGCAGGAGGTCTAGAAATGCCTGCGGATCTTTCTCTCGCACAATTTCGACAGCGTAAAAGAACCGAGCAAGGCCTGAAGCTTCAATCTTGCGCCTTTGTTCCTCAGAATTTCCTTTGGTGAAAAGGATAGTGCGATGGCGACCGCTCAAATACTCCAAACCTTCTGCCACCCCACCAAGTAGCTTGATGGGATGAGAAAAGATAATGTCCGCCATCGTGTCAATCTTCCCCAGATAAAACTCGAGATCGGTGGGATCACCTTTCAAGCACAGCAGGGTTTCTCTCAAGGACCGAACGAAATTGCAAACCCCATAGCCATTGAGCTGGATGTTTTTTTGCTCGATTTCATTTAGCACCTTTCGCACGGAAGACGGCTCGTAATTCAGATCTCTCATCATAGCTATGAAGCTCTCAATCACCCGTTCAAAATAGATGTTGTTTTCCCATAGCGTATCATCTGCATCGATCAGCAAGGTTTTCAAGGTTGAATCAAGTGTCATTGCTAGCCTGGAATCTAATCCAATTTATTGAGGTTGTCGAAGAAGTGGAGATATCTCTACCTTTTGCGGAAGCTATCTAGCGGTTCTCCCTGAACACAAGGATGAGGTTCTGCGCTCATTACGGGAAGGAAACGACTGAAAAGACTCTGGCGTACAGGGTGATTCTAAGTCTTCCCTGAGAGGCTCGCAAGTCCAGAATTAACAAGAACGGCCGCACCATTTCGGGACGAGTGACAGGTTCAATTCAAGTCTGATCGAAACACCATTGAAATTGTACGCGCTGTCGTTTTTGTCGTGAATTCTCAACAACTGTGAGAATACGTTGCCCCTTTTTACCTCGCGGCACACCATAATCGGAATGGTCTAATTGTTGTCGAGTTTATAGGACCTTAGTTTCCGGTAAAGGGTCTTAGCGGTGATTCCTAAGAGTTCTGCAGCTTTGCCACGATGCCAGTTCACGCTGTCCAGTGTGGCGAGAATCTGTGCTTTCTCGAGATCAGCTAGGCTCTTGCCTTGGTTGGTTGGCGATCTTTCCGGTGTTCCTGGAGGCGTGATTTTCTTTTTATTATAAATTTCAATGGGTAGGCAGCTTGGCGTAATTTGGCCATTAGAAGCAAGGACAAGAGCACGTTCTAACACGTTCTTAAGCTCTCGAACATTGCCCGGCCAATGATACCCGCACAAGAGATCAAGAGTTGCCTGGGAAACGGTAATGCGTTCTTGTGCTCCTAGATGGCCTAGGAAATGTTCCACGAGCAGCGGAATGTCATCAGACCTCTCTCGCAATGGCGGAACTTCCACCACCACAGTGTTGATGCGATAGAGCAGGTCTTGGCGAAACCTATTTTCCTGGACTTCTAACATTAACTTCTTGTTAGTAGCCGCCACCAGGCGTATGTCAACCCGGACCTGTTTTGTTCCTCCCACGCGAAAGAAGGATTTGGTTTCTAACACTCGCAGAAGCTTTACCTGAAGTCGCAGACTCAGTTCGCCGATCTCATCTAGGAATAACGTCCCCCGATCCGCTAGTTCGAAGAGCCCCGGCTTAGAGGCATCAGCGCTTGTAAAGGCACCTTTTTCGTATCCAAACATTTCACTTTCCAACAGCGTATCTTGAATGGCCCCACAATTGATATCGATAAAGGGTCCGATGTGACGAGAAGACTGGCGGTGAAACGATTGAGCAATAAGCTCTTTTCCAACACCACTTTCTCCAACAATCAAGGCGTTGGAATCTGTCCGGGCCACTTTTTCGACAAGTGCTAAGATTTCCTTCATCTTGCGATTATTTGTAACGAAGGATGGACCATTTTCTTTGCGCCTCAGACGCGTGTGCATGTATAAGTTTTCCTTTTGCAAATCGCGCCTCTCAAAAGCCTTTCGAATTAGGACGTCTAGTTCTTCAATCTTGCAAGGTTTTGTCAAGTAATCGTAGGCACCTGCTTTCATTGCCTCGATCGCGGTTTCCACTGTAGCATTTCCAGTGAGCATAATGATTTCGGGCGACGGTTGGCTTTGCTTGAGTGCTTTGAGCGCTTGCAGTCCATTCATGCTTGGCATCATCATATCCATGACTACGACGTCATAATCCACCTTTTGACAGAATTCGACAGCACTCTTTCCATCATGGGCTAGAGAGACATCATAATTCCTGCGCGAAAGCTCCTTCTGCAAGATAAGGCTAAAATTTTTCTCGTCTTCTGCAATCAAAAGTTTAATTTTCTTCCCATTTGTCATCACGTGATCTATCCCCTCATCGGTTTTGCCGGAATATAAATTTGAAATAAACTGCCCCTATTTTCTTCGGATTTCACCTTGATAAACCCATTGTGACTTCTAACAATTCCATAACAAATAGAAAGGCCAAGTCCGGTTCCCTTACCCACAGGTTTTGTGGTAAAGAACGGATCAAAGATTTTATTCAGATTTCCTGGAGTGATTCCAATCCCAGTATCGTGAAATTGAACGCAAGCGTAGCTCTGTCCGTGGCGGATTTCCCTGCCAGTGCGAATGGTCAGTGTTCCCGATTCATTCATGGCATCCATGGCATTGATGGCCATAGCCAGAAACACTTGGCGAAGCTCGCCACTATTTCCTATGACCTGAGGACAGGCCGAATCCAGTTCCTTGACAACTGTTATCTGCTTGAAGGCCTTGTGGTGACGCAATAGTTGGAGTGTCTGGTCCAACGTTTCATTGAGACTGATTTCCTGTAGCAGGATCTCTTTGGAACGGCTAAAATCCAGCAGGTTTTTGATGATCCCCTTGCAGCGGCTGATCTCGTCGTCGATGATTTTCAGATATTCTGGAAAATCTTCAAAGGCGCGAACGTTCAACAGTTCACCATCGCTGGAGCGTGAAATCAGGCCTTCGACACAACCAGCAATGGCTGCCAGTGGGTTATTGATTTCATGGGCTATTCCAGCGGAAAGTTTACCAATACTGGCCAGTTTCTCATTGGTAAGAAGTGATTCCTCCATACGTTTGCGGTTACTGATGTCTTCACCGAGAGTAATCACATGTGTGACCACATTCCCGTGTAACGACATCGGTATTTTCCGAAGGTGGTAATATCGCTTTTCCCCCGAGAACCAGGAAACGGTCTCGGTCTCAAACGAATGGCCTGTCGACAAGACCTGATCAAACTCAGTTTTCAGCTTTTCTTGCCCCATCTTAGAAAAGACCGAAAAAATGTCCCGTCCAATAACGCGATCACGGGAAATTCCTAAGATCCCGGTTTCCCTTTTTTTGTTCCAAGTAACCACGGAATAGTTAGTGTCAATCACGTAAATTCCAAGGGGAAGCGAATCGATAATGCACTCCATAAACTTCTTCTGATTCTCCAACTCTTGAGTGCGTTGTTCTACCATGCTCTTGAGATTCTCCGAATTGAGTTTCGAGGCACAGTAAAGCTCCGCGTTTCGAAGAGCCAAAGCAAGATTGCCAGCAACGGTGCTAAGAAGATTGAGATCGTCAATTGTGTAGGCTTGAGGAAGGTGACTCTCGACGGCAAGGGCACCCACAATCCGATCTTGGTGAACCAATGGCACTGCCATTTCAGATTTGGTGTCAGGGAAATACGGGTTGAATTTCGTCTCCTTATCTACTTCCGGCACAATGATGGCTTTGCGATTTGCTGCAACCCACCCTAGCACCCCGTCATTTGCCTGAAAGCCCCGTGTCTTAGGACCGAATTGGATGCTGGAATGGTGATAAGCTTTAATCAGTAGACCCTCATTCACTGGGTCTTGAACGGCGATAAGGCATCCATAAAAATTAAGTTCTGTGCTAATGATGCGGGCAGCGTGATTTAATAACTCATCGAGATCAAGCAGCTTATTAAATTCGGTCGAGAGCTTGTTTAAGATTAGCAGCTCATGAGCGCGGCGTTTCTCAATGTCATAGAGTAATTTTATCTCTTTGGCGAAATCACTTTCGCGGAGATGAGATCGGATCCTGGCCAGAAGCTCTTTCTGCAAGAACGGCTTGACCAAGTAGTCGCAAGCACCTACGTCTAGTCCTCTCACCTTGTTGTCGATACCATCTAGGGCCGTCAGCAAGATTATGGGGATGTCCCGTGTCTCTTCCTTTCCTTTGATGCTCTTACATAAAGAATAGCCGTCGGCATCTGGTAACATGACGTCTAGCAGAACCAAATCGATTTTGCTCTCTTGCAGGACTTGAAGAGCTTCCTGACCAGTTCGCGCCAGATTCACAGAATAGCCTCCCTTTGACAAGATCATTTCGGTGATTTTCAGAATCTCGGCGTCATCGTCTACTGCCAGGATTGAATGACCGTTGGGTCTGGTTACATTCATAATCTCTCGATTCCAAATTCATCCCCTCAGCGCTGGAGTTTGACTAGATTTTCCAAGACGAGGGCTCTAATCAGGAACTATCTTGGTTAGCTTCTCTTGCATTGAAATATATCGGTCAATTTGACCTATTACAATAGCGTATTGAGGGGCGCTTTAAGAGAACAAGCAGGCGGGCGGGAAAAGTTATGCTGTAGGGCGGTTGTCAGAGGCTACAAGATTCAAGAAAGAGGACGGAAAGGTCAGCCAGCAGGAAATAGATTCCGCGCTATCTTGGTACCTGGGGGCCCATCATTCTGATTCTTCAGTGCCAGCCTTCGCGGCCTTAGCTTGAGATACAATTTTATCAGCAATCTGCGCAGGCACGATTTCATAATGGGAGAACTCCATAGTGTAATCGCCTCGGCCTTGTGTCATAGAAGTCAATGTCGGCGCGTAAGTCAACATTTCTGCCATAGGAACTTGAGCCTTAATCACTTGCGCGCCAGCTCTTGAATCCATACCCAAGACTCGTCCGCGTCGACTATTCAGGTCACCCATCAGATCCCCTGCATAAGCTTCTGGGGCATAAACTTCAACGTTCATAATCGGCTCTAAAAGTACAGGGTTAGCTTGTTCCATCGCTTTTTTAAAAGCTAAGGAGCCAGCGATCTTGAAGGCTAACTCCGAAGAATCTACATCATGGTAAGAACCGTCGTATAAGATGACTCGAAAATCAACTACCGGGTAACCGGCCAAATGGCCTTTTGCAGCCGATTCAAGGATTCCCTTTTCAACAGCTGGAATATAATTCTTAGGGATGGCACCACCAAAAATCTCGTTCACAAATTCGAATCTGCCGCCACGGGGCAAGGGTTCCATCTTAATTTTGCAATCTCCATATTGTCCATGTCCGCCTGATTGCTTCTTGTGTTTACCTTGAACGTCGGCCTTCCCCCGGATGGTTTCTCGATAAGGAACCTTCGGGGTCTTCAAATTGACATCAACACCAAATCGTTTTTTGAGGCGAGCCACTACTGTTTCAATGTGAAGCTGGCCCATCCCGGACAACAACATCTCGTTGGTTTGCTGATCACGTCCAAACCGAAGAGTGGCATCTTCTTCCAGAATCTTGTGCAAGGCACTGCTGATCTTGTCCTCGTCTCCACGCGCTTTGGGTTCAATGGCAAAAGTGATTAAAGGCTCCGGAAAAGTAAGGCTCTTGTAAACGATGGGGTGCTCTTTGTCTCCCAGAGTATCTCCAGTCACCGTCTCCTTCAACTTCGCCACGACACCGATATCCCCAGCATGCAATTCCGCAACTTCCACAGGAGACTTACCTTGCGGAATAGAGAGGTGTGTCAGCCGTTCTGTTCCGCCTTTGTTGAAGTTTATTACGGTGGAGTCGGATTTCAAAACGCCGGAATAAACCTTTAGGAAGGACAACCGACCGGCAAATGGATCAGCCAGAGTCTTGAAAACATAAGCCGATAAAGGCTCCTGATCACAGATTTTACGTTCGACCTCACTATCGTTCTGCGGGTTGATTCCAATGACCTTTTTTTCCCCAGTAGGTGGTGGCAAGTATTCAATGATGCTTTCGATGAGGTTTTGAGCTCCTATATTAGATAATCCAGAATACGCAAATATCGGGAAGATACGCCGTTCATTCACAGCCTGCTTGATGCCCGGGACAAGGTCTTCGATGGGAATCGTCCCCTTATCAAAAAATTCTTCCATTAAGTTATCATTCCCCTCGGCAACCATCTCCACGAGGGCTTCGTGGCCCTTTTGAGCTGCGTCTTTCAAATCGGAAGGGATTTCAACTTCTGTGTATTTCCCTTGACCATTCGGTTCGTACCTATGAGCCTTCATTTCGATCAGATCAACAACGCCGAGCAGGTTTTTCTCGCTCCCTATTGGGACCTGGACAGGAATGGCTGCTCGACCGAAATGTTGTTGCAGCGATGAAACTGCCCGAGCAAGGCTCGCATTTTCACGATCGAGTTTATTGACCACAATAAAAACAGGTAGCCGAAACTCTTCGGTAAAAGTGAAAACCTTCTCTGTTTGCACCTCGACTCCGGCCACCGCATCTACGACTATCATAGCGGCCTCACAAACGCGCATGTTGTTTCTTGCCTCTTGGATAAAAACTCCTTTGCCCGGTGTGTCTAGGAAGTTAATTTTCGTCTTGTTCCATTCCATGAAGGCAATGGCTGTCGAGATGCTGATTTTTCTTTCGATTTCCTCAGCGTCAAAATCCGTCACAGTCGTCCCCTCATCGACCCGCCCCAAACGATTTCCAATCCCTCCCAAATACAGACAGCCTGCAACCAGTGAAGTCTTACCGCACGAGCCGTGTCCAGTGACAGCCACGTTCCTAACGTAAGCGCCTCCGAAAACCTTCACAGTGAACTCCTTTCTAAACTCCCAGGATGAGGCCCATGTTCACGAAACGAGTACCAGGAAATCTGGTGAAAAAATACTAACACATCGACTTTTTTATAATCAACTGCATTGCTCCTGAATCATGGACCTCGTCAGAAACATGATTTAGGTTTTGGATAGACTCTTGTTTCTTAGATAATGAAGTGTTAAATTGATAACAATTTCTGTAACCATCGTTGGACTGCGTGCCGAAGAAATGAAGGAAGGAAGCTTAATTCCAAGGCCTCTATTCACTCAACAGGAATAATCAATGCCAGCGAACATCCTACTAGGTTTGATATCATTGGTGCTAGCAGGAAGTCCTTATATTTCAAAGATGACTTTTATCAATGAATATTTCCAATTTCGAGCTATTGGGAATATCCGAGGTAGTTTTGAAATTTTTGTAATCTCTTTGGGGGCAATTGGTTTTGTCTTGGCTCTCTACAACATGTTCCTGCGAAAGAAGAACGGCTCCCCTTACATTGTTATCGGAGCATTGGTTCTTGTGGTGGGTTTCTTTTATAACGATGAGACGGTTCCCATGCCGCTCAATAATACTTTCTTAGGCGGAGAGTTGTTCTTCACTTTTGTCGTTAGTCTCATTTTAGCACTGGCTGGTCTAGTCGCAGAGTGGCTTATTGAACAGCCTAATTAGTTTTTGTATTGGTATTACGGAGGTGTCTCTCGAACAATTCAACAAGGTGATCTTTTTCCCCGGCGATGAGTATTTACGTGAGCTTGGCAGAAGAACAATAGTAGAGTCTGAAGTTGTTATTCTGAATATAAATATCCTTACTTAAGAAAAATGAGTGAAACTGTCGAGAAGAATCATAATCACTATGAAACGTTGCAACTCAGCCCCCACGCAGAACAACTTGTAATCACTAAAGTCTACCGTCTCCTTGCCGCTTATTATCACCCTGACAACAAACAAACTGGGAATGAGGAAAGATTCAAGCAGATCCTGAAGGCATACGAAGTGCTTTCTGACCCGGCTAAGAGGTCCAGATATGACCTTGAATCTTTTGGACCTAATTCAAAATATGCAAAGGTCAAATCGGAGGAGGATCAAAAGTCGAGTTTCTCTCAAACCCGGGAAGGTCTAAAGTCAAGAGTGGGACAATTTGAGGAAAGCCACCTCCCGAATGAGAATAATAGCTCAGAAAGAGAGTTGAGGAAGTTCATGCTTCTGGCTTTGTATGATGTCCGCCGCAATAACCCAGGGAACCCCGAGCTTTCTTTGTTGGTCCTTTCGGAGTTACTAGGGTGCTCAATTACTACTCTTGAGTTTTCCAACTGGTACCTAAAGGAAAAGGGACTAATAAAAATTAGTGAATCCGCTGATTTTTCAATAACGGTGGCTGGTGTCGATTATGTTGAGAAGGACTTGCTGAAGACTGGAACACAAAAATATGTTTTGTCCTTGCCCGAAGGTCGCCAGCTTTAGCTTTGTCAGCGGTCTTCTAGCAATCCCGTAACATGACTTCCCGGGAGAAACGGCAATGCCGAGCCAACAGGAACTCGAACAAGCTATCAAAGCTCTAGAAAAAAAGATTGCAAAGATAAAAGAAAAGATCGCTGATATTGATCTCGAAATCAAGAATACGTCTGTGAACAACGTAGAAAGAGTCGAAACAGAACTAGCGGAACTCAAGAATTGCTACTATGAAATCCAGGCTAGAGAGTTACTGGGAGACTTTGATACCAAGCAAAAGAAAGAGATTGAAGAGAAGATTCAAGCTACTGAGAAAAAGCTGAAAAGAGACGGCGACCGTCTACAAAATTTTATTGGGATTCGACAGGCGCTGGAATCGGAGTTAAAAAGGAATCTATCTCTTGTCCCTCAGTATCAAACCGCTTTGGAAAGATCTGAGTTTGAGAATCTGAACCAAGACCGGGAAAAACTTGTAGAGGCCATTGGTCTTTTTTTTGAGCAATTGGAAGATCTATTTGTCAAAGTTAGTGACTATAATCTCCACTCTGTTGCATTAGCCACAAGAATCCTGGACCGGGGATATCAACTCAAAGGCCTCCCGAATGTTACTAAGTCGGATGGAGCCCGAACAGAAAAAGTCTACCAATTAGCTCAACCGTTTGACTTAAATCTCATCAAAAACTCCTTGCTTGAAACTATTGCGGAAATCGTGTCGAAGAATCCGACCAACCCACCCCTTGAAAAAAATCCCTCTCATTTTGAGGGACTAAAAACCAACCCGTCCAAGAATCCCAGTATTTAGAAAAAGAGCAGATCAGTGTCGTCGGGTTTGTTTTCGTATTTTGTGAGCCTTTCGTGCTAAAATTTCTCTTATTTGCTGCTTGCATTCTCGTGTGGAAGTTCGTGGGAATCAGCTTGTTGATTTGTGACAGAATTGAGCCTTGGACAGATTTTCAATGCTTACCCAGCTACGCGTACTTTTTCAGCATTCCTCCTTACTCATCCATTTTATTTGTGGAATTATCGCTTTCCTAATTTTCGAACTGTCGCTAGCGGCACTTTTGGAGATACTAGGTCTAACTAGGGCTGGAGGTTTCTTTTACTTAGAGTTTATGATCTTTGTCTTAGCTTCAGGATTACTTTATTCTTATTCTGTATTCAACCAGCGAGGATTCAAAAACCAGCGTCGCGTGAGAAGGGGCTTTCTACTATCTGATCTTAGCATTTTGAAAAGATTTGATAGCATGTCTGAAGGGATCCTGGAGTCTCTTTCAGCAATTATGTTCTTTGCCCGAGCCCATTTAGTTGGCGCTGAAGACACTCAGAAGGCTCGCGATCTGCGAGAAATTATGGAAAGGATCGATCAAGTACAACTCCTCGTGCAAGAAATAAGAGTATTGATCAACGGAGACACTGGAGCCGACAGGCAATTGTTTCCGAAGTCGAACCGCTATCCCGAACCTTCATCTCCCGGTTCGGGAATACAATCTAATTTGCTTGCTGAGCAAGGTCGTGAGGACAGTAAAGGCAGGCCCAAGCGGGTTTATTCTCTCAGAAAGAGTGCCCGTAAAGTCGTGATTCTCCCTATAACCGTTCGATATTTGGATAACAAAAGCAGCTTAGAGTTTCAGACTTACACTGTGAATGTCTGTGAAGAAGGAGCATGCATCATTTTATCAAGCAACTCCTTAACTCAGGAGGGAGTCATCGATGTACGCATCTCGTCTGAGTTCATGGCCCAAGCTCGCATCAAGTGGATACAGCCATTCGGAGCAAATTTGTTTCGTCTGGGAGGCATCGAATTTCTTGACGGTAAGTACCAGACGAACCACCACCCATAGAAGGGGTTATACTTAGTAAGAAAAATTGTTCCACTTTTGGGAACCTACGGGGGGGTTTTTCCCCGGAGGGAGTTACCTTGATGCGTGATGGATGGACCAACCGAGAGGGAGCATCCGGACGAAACACCTAATGAGTTAGACGAAGATTCTTTAGAAAGGACTATTGACAAGTCTCTTCGGATTTGGAAAACATCTTTGGGCCATCCAGATTTCGTAAATACAAGATCAGAATTGAAATAGGCCGGCAAATTGCTCGGAATCCACATCAGTGCCATTATTCTCGCTTGGATTTCTGGACCCGAGTAGACCCTTATGGAAAAACTCAAAACTGTAATTATCCTTTCAGAAGAGCGCTTTCGTAAAGAATACAGAAATGTTGTAGGTAAAGTGGACTGCGTTCGAATAGAGTTGGAGGTGCCAAGTTTTCAAGAATGCTTCAGCGATGAAGCAATGGAAGAGATTTCGAGTTTCGATCCACAAATTTTACTGATTGACCTTCCAAAAGAGCAATCAGATGCCGTTCGTGTTCTCGCTCGGCTGCATCATCAATTCCTGAATATCCCGATTCTGGCTGCCGGGGATGTCTACGATTCCTCGTTCCTGATTGAAGCCATGCGGCTAGGAGTCAAGGAATTTCTGCCTCGCCCACTGAATGCTGAAAATCTTCGAGAGGCGCTTCAAAGATTCTACAAATCGGCCTTCGCAGAAGCCGTTGACAAAGCTCCAGCGACCATATTTTCCTTTTTTAGCTCCAAAGGGGGAAGTGGTTCAACGACCATTGCTACAAATCTGGCTGTCAGTCTTAGCAAGCTTTCCAAAAAGAAGGTACTTGTTGTGGACTTGGATATGCAGTTGGGTGATGTGGCAGGCTTTTTTGGGATTAAGGAAAATAGATATTTAGTTCGGGATGGTTCGGACAAACCGCTTTTGGACCCGAAAGCCATCTCGAGAGCAACTCTTACTCATCAAAAGACTGGCATTGATATTCTATCTGTGGATAATGGCTATTCCCGCAAAACCCTCCCCACAATCGGCGAAATCAAACATCTTCTGAACTTTTTGCAGGCTGATTATGATTATATTCTATTAGATACTTCCAATAGGATAGACGACAATGCCGTTGCCGCTCTGGATGCGTCGCATTTAGTATTTTTGATTTCAAAATGTAATTTTCCGGCCCTGCGAAACGCTCAAAAGGTTCTCCATGTTTTTGACAAACTTGGCTATTCAGCGAATAAAGTTCGGATTATTATTAATCGCTACTCCAAGACTGAAGAGATTGGGCTCAAGGATGTTGAGAAAGCCCTCAAATTCAAGGTATTTTGGTCCATTCCGAGTGATTTCAAATCTATAATTCAGTCTATTCAATGGGGCGAACCTTTGACTCTGCGAAGCCAGTCGACTCCTCTGGCTAGGAGTTTCTATGAGATGTCAGCTCAGGTATTAGGTATCCAGCCAGAGCAGAGGCCTAAACCTCCTGGAGGACGCTTAATGATACGTGCCAAAGACTCCGCAACGAAATCGTTGCCCCTCACAACTCTCGATCTCCTAAAAAGCTAGAGTTAGACTCATCCCAATCAGCTTTTTGATCTAACCCCTTTCCACCTAAGAGACGATTACAATAGTAAAGACCTGAAACAAGTCCAAAGAGGGCCATCTGCAATTGTAATCAGGACTGAGATCTGCAAAGAGAATTCATTCGAGTCGGAGGACTAGTTGCAAATGCACAAACCAATACTTTTTGTTTTTCCACTAGCTCTTCTCGTGAATGGTGCCTGGCCCGGCTATTTCACCTCCCAAGGCTCTTCTGTCCAAAAACCTCGAAGTAGGGAGAATACATCTAGCAATCTCGCATATTCTTCTCTCGGGAGCAGCGATCATGCCGAATACAGTTCGCGCACATCTCAATATCAAAAATTGATCGACGAAAAGAATTATGAACTCAACACGACCATTCGAGTACCCTCTATCAATGGAGGAGAAAGGGTGGATCGTGAGATTAGTGAAAAGAGCCAGAAGATCAACGAAAATCAATTCAAGCTAGAGCGTGTTATACGTGCCACAGATACAAATGGAAGACTTTCGTCCGCGGAACTAGTGGAGGAGGATCATCAATTGAAGAACTCAACCGAGGAGATCCAAAGAACCTTATATCGGCCCGAAATCAATGGCAAAATGGTGCCTCAAACAGTAGAAAAGGAAACTATAGTTACTCCATCTAAAAGAGAGACACTGAGCACCCGTGCCATTTATCGGCCAAACGCCGAAGGAAGATTTGCCCTGACTGACCTGGAGGAAAGTAGTGAGAAGAAAATCAGCGACACGATTTCTGTAAGAGATACTGTTCGAAAAGCAACAGAATCTAATGGTCGCCTCGCCTTGGTGGGCAACACGAAGGAAACCACAACCAAACTTACCGACAAATCCTTTAGGAAAGAGAGTTCGGTGCACAAGACGGATGAGAATGGTCGACTACTTTTGACGGACAAGGTAGTTGAAACCCAAACAGAAAAACCTGATGGAACGAAATTCTATCAAAAGCTACTGGAATCTCGAAACGTTCATCCTCAGGTCCGCAATGTGGATGATACGGGACTTATACTTTCTCAACGGATAACCGGGGAAGAAAGAAAATGACCGGATGGCACCATCGAGAATACGGTGAAGGTGGAAACTCTGGACGGCTTAGCCCCTTCAAGTGGGCTGAGGCTCTCAGAAATCATTACGGAAATATCGAGGCCCGCTGGAAATGGAAAAATCGCTATTGAACGTGTGGTTAAGACTAGAGACGTGAACGGTAATTATGTCGTTTTACAAAAAGTTTCGGAAATTCTGGAGCAAAAGAAGTAAAGATGAAAGGATCCGTCTCGTCTTCCGGCGAGGATCTTGCCAAAGAAAAAATCTCTCCCCGAGACTTGGCCATTCAGCTCAACGGCATTAGAGCCGCTATCATTGCACTTGGCCTGCTTTTCCTCCAAACCAGCCGACCCTTGTGCGATGTTATTTACCTTACAAATGGCACCGTTCTCATAGTTGACACGGCTTGGGAGGACGGCGAACAAGTCAAGTATCAATCTTCGGCAGGTACAAAATCCCTTCCCAAGAGTTCCGTTCAGCGAGTCGAACATCAGCAGGCCACTTCGGGTTCTGCCCTCCCCACAAGAAAATATGGCATTGCGATAGAAACCGCAACAGGTGCGAGTTCAACACCCAGCCGCTCGGCTGTTCCCGTACCGTTTACTTCAATTTCGAAGGACGTTTCAGAAGAGACCATTAAGCGCTTAAAGGAAAACGTAATGGCTGATCCTGCCAATTTGCGCGCTAGGAATAACCTTATTGAGGCTCTGAATTCCTATGCTTCCTTGCAACTTCTCCGAGGTGACTTGCGTGGAGCCAGGAGTAGTTTGCTACAGGCCCTGGATTATGACCCGAAGTATTTGACCACAATGATAAGTCTTGCTCATCTGAATTATCAGGCCGGTGAATACCGGGCTGCAGAAGACCTGCTAATAGACTCTTTACGACGTGATCCGAAAAACCAATATTTGCATCACCTCTTAGGAGAGGTATATTATGCCCAAGACAAGATTTCTCAGGCTATCAACGAATGGAAAACTGCCTTGCAGTTGGGTGCTGAACCAAGTCTTTCAAGTCGGATAAAGCGGGCAGAGGTTGAGGGAGGTACTCACAACGAACTGGGCGTTTTGCAAAGCGCACATTTCATATTGCGATATGATCGGAAAGTTTCAGATTACCGCTTGGGACAAGAAATTCTTGATGTTTTAGAGCGTAATTACCGACAACTGAGTTCTGATTTAACTTCAGATCCACCTGCTACAATCACAGTAATTCTCTATCCCGACCAAGCTTATTTTGATATCACGCGCGCGCCACGTTGGAGTGGAGCTCTCTTCGATGGGAAAATCCGAGTACCCATAAAAGGGCTCTCGGCAGTCAGCTCTGATCTCAATAGAGTGTTGATTCATGAGCTGAGTCATTCCTTCACTTCGTCATTGAGCAGAGGAAATTGCCCGACCTGGTTCAATGAAGGCTTAGCCCAATTGCAGGAGGGAAAATCTGCTTTCGAACAAAGAAAACTTTTGGTTCAACTTCAATCACAGGGCCATTCGATTCCGCTGGCCCGTCTTACAGGTTCTTTCACCGAATTCTCTGGAGGAGTCGCCAGTGTTGCCTACCTTGAAGGACTCTCAGCTGTGGAATATCTGGCATCAAGCCACGGTAAAAAATCAGTTCTCGCTATCCTCGATCTCCTCGGGCAGAATTATAACTTCGAAAATGCCCTAAAGTCGGCCACTGGACAAACTGTGCCTGAATTTGAAAAATCCTGGCGAGAGTTTCTGGCTCAATAGATTTTCACTGAGATTAAAAGATATTTCTTACACTTCCCTGCTTGAACAGAAGTTATCGCGTGCCAGGACAAGTCCTTTGTTCGAGAGCGGGACTACTTTACAAAATAGCTGTTGCACGCACTATCAACTAGTTCTTTCGTCAAAGCTGGGGGCATGTTGAGATACCGGGCAATATCGACGACCTGTTCGATAATATCGCGAGGATGACAACAACGTATTTCCAGATTATGCTTCTGGTAAAATTCGGTCTGAACATAGTCCACGATAATTGGATTATAAACAATGTTCTTGCTTCGACAATAATTCTTAAAGATCTCCTTATATTGCTCAAGGGTCGGATTATCGAAATAAATCTTATATCGAATCCGCCTAAAGAAGGCTTCGTCTACCAGTTCTTGAGGCCTTAGGTTTGTCGAGAAAATAATCAAAGCGTCGAACGGCAGCTCAAATTTTTTCCCTGTATGCAAAGTTAAGTAATCAACCCGCTTTTCCAAAGGGACGATCCAGCGGTTCAGAAGATCTTTTGGTCTAACCAGTTGTCTTCCAAAATCATCAATTAAGAACACTCCTCCGTTTGCCTTAACCTGAAACGGAGCTTCATAAAACTTCGAGATCTCGTTAAATGACAGATCCAACATTTCCAGGGTCAGTTCACCGCCTGCAAAAACAAAGGGGCGTTTACAACGCACCCAGCGCTGATCAAATTCTTCTACTTCGCTTAGAATGGGAGACCGGTAACCGCCAGAATCTGGTATTTTGTCTCCATCCATGGGCCTGTGGTTAATGGGATCAAAGACAGTAATAATGACCCCATCGACATCAAGGGCATGCGGGATGAATACTTCGCCGCCAAGCATCCGTCCTATGGACTCAGATACAACCGACTTCCCATTGCCCGGAGCTCCATAAACGAACATCGATTTCCCAGAGTTAATGGCGGGTCCTAGAGTATCCATCATCTGTTTGCTTAAGACAAGATGTGAAAACTCCTTGACGATGGTTTCCTGTGTAATGTACGAGCGCGAAGCTGCCTGCTTCTTAATCATTTCTGTATATTGTGCCAAAGGCACAGGCGCCGGACCTGTGTATTGGTTAATCTCCAAGAATTCACGAGCGCGATCTCGACCTAAGGAAGTTACCGCATATTTGTAAGCAGTTTTGCCAATTCCAGCCATCCCTTTAACTTCGCACATCCTCTCACTTTTGATGAACTCAATCAATCCATCGACAATTGTATAAGGCAGTTTTAGCCGACCTGCCAGATAGGCTCCAGTTACCTCTCCTGCATAGTAGAGGACCTTGACGATTAGATGAATCAACATGTCCCTGTTCAAGCCTACTTCCCTTAAACTAGCGGGGATGGATGGGGTAAAGCTTGCTGTCGCTCTTTCAGCGCTTTCCTCGATGATTCTCGCTTGCGTAAGAATGGTTCTGTCTTCCATGCTTTTCATTCCTGTTTTCAAGTTCAAAATGAATAAGACAACCTTCGGTTAAGAGCTGCCCTGATTTTCTTAATAAATGGAAGGACATCTCTTCCCTTGACGATCTTGAAATCAAAGGATGGATCTACGTTGCGTTCCTTCAAAACATACTGATTTCCTCGAACTCGCTGGGCCAACTGCAGGGCTGGAAACACAAACCCAGATTTATCATAAATGGCAGTAGGCAGTGATAGTGGTCTCTCCATCTCCAGAAGATGGGATAATCCATATCTTTTGTCACCCAGATACTTCCACAGGTCTTGAGACTCATCCCCGAGGGTTTTTGCTTTTACGATTTCTACGTTAATTACACGATCCTCAACAGAATTTCTAGGCCAGAAATCAATGACGGGTATAGCCCAGAGGTATGCAGATTCGGGCCCCATAAACCATGGATTTGAGGAGAAATGAGAAAGATGAAGAGCCTCTGACCCAGGATTCCAAATCTTTGCAACATCATCGCTCGGTTGTAGTAAATCTTTCCCTCCATCAAAAGTGTCTTTTCTGCGCTTCTTGTCCATCTCGTGCTTCAAGCCCCAAGCATGCTGATAATTCTGAATAGCAACCTTGTAAAACGGTCTTAGCTTGGCGGCCAACCTGAATTGCTCCATGGCTTCCGAATTTCTATTTTTTTTCAAAAAGACCATGCCGAGATTATTGTGGGCGCCCGCTTCATCACTTGCCAGTCTGAATTCCTGAATCGCTCGGTCAAAGTTATTGGCCATCCCATAAGCCAAGCCCAGATTGTTGTGAGCAATTCTAAGACCGGGGTCAAGCTCTATAGCCTTCTCGCCGTGAAAAATCGCTTTTGCCGACTCGCCGACCAACAGATAGCTAAAACATAGATTATTGTGGATGAAGCCCTGGGAGGGATTCAATTCCATCGCCTTCAGGTAGCATTGCTGGGCCTGGGAGAAATCTCCGAGTTCATCATAAATAGTTCCCAAAGAATTCCACGCTTCGAGAGAGTCAGCTCTGAGCTGCAAGGCCTTTTGCAAATCGTTAATCCCAAATCGTGGCGCCCCCCAATCTCTCCAAAGCCGTCCCATACTCTCAAAATAAGATGGATTATTAGGGTCGAGCAGTATGGCCCTTTGGTACTCCGCATAGGCTTTGTCAAATATCCGGTATCGATGGTAAATCAAAGCCAATGCAAAATGGTTTTCGGCTTTACCACGGTCATCTTTGATCTTCATCAATAGCAAAGCCACCTCAGAGTTTTTTTCTTCCAAGACCTCTGTATTAATAAGGTCGGTCTTGGCTCTGGTTGCGTTCTTTCCTTGCGCTTTGAAGGTCTTTCGTATGGAATCCGAAAGATCCGTGATTCTTTGATCTGTCGGAATCTTATTTTTTGCCGCTTTCTTTTTCCCTACACGGAGGACATAGAAGTCATCATGGCTCACGGTTCGAGTCGTCCTAACACAGGCACAACCGAGTCCAAGCAGGGTCACAAGAATAGAAATTGCGAAGAAATGTTTCGAGTGGCTAAAGGAAATGGAAGCCAGCGTCGCCTCATAACTGAATCGACCCTTGTCGAATCTTGCATCCATGTTCATTTTATTGGTTGGCAATTACGATCTGGTCTCCCAATTGAGTCTGAGTTGAGGTAATAGTAGTTGCTGGTAGCTCAATCACACTCCTCGCGCTGGAAACATGTTTCGATATACGAAACGGCTTCATGTTCTCGATCAGGTGAACTACAGTTTTGGCGCTGTCCAAGAAGATTACGTCTATGGGAAACCGCATCCACATTGTGTGGATGCTCTGGCATGGGACTAACCATAGGCCTTCTCCAGGAGGAAGATTGGGTTTACCCAGTAGTCCAATTAAGCTGCTAAGAATGGTATCGGCAACGGAAAGGCCGCTGGCTAGAGTTTTCTTTTGCGTAAGGTTGATCGCTTGCATTGAGCCAAAGAAGGAGGAGCATAAAAAAAGAAAAGGTTAACAGCTCCTGGAACCGTTAACCAAAGGAACAGAATTGAATACCATAAACTCATGCAGTTATGATTTGCTGGACCTACGTTTGATCACAACTATCAGAAGGATCAGGAAAATTACAAACAGCGCAAGCTTGGCCCAACCGGCTGGTGACATGGAACGCTCCTTTCAGTTCTTAAGCTTTCGAAGAGAATACAGACTGGTTTACTGGCCGCCCATTACGGGAAACAGTTGCTTCATGATCTTAATGACACCAGGTCCCAAGATAATTACAAACATAGAAGGGAAAATCAAAAAAACGAGGGGGAAAACAAGTTTTACCGAGACTTTGTGTGCCTTTTCCTCGGCACGTTGTCGTCTTTTAGTTCTTAAGGCGTCCGAGTGAACTCTCAAAGATTGAGCAATACTCGTCCCAAATCTGTCCGTTTGGATTAACATCGAAACCAAACCGTTAATATCTTCAACGCCCGTCCGTTCAGCCAGATTTTTTAATGCCTCTCTTCGAGGCTTCCCGGCCCTCAACTCCAGATTTACCAGGTTGAGCTCATCACAAATATCTGGATGAGTAACTCTCAGTTCTTCACTTGTTTTTAGAATGGCTTGGTCCAAACCCAGGCCAGCTTCCACACAAACTACCAAGAGATCTAATGCGTCAGCAAGTGCCAACTGAATTTTTTCTTGTCGAGCGCTTACACGGGTTGAAAGTATAAAATCGGGAAGGATATAGCCACCACCCACACAGGTCACCAAAGCAATGATCAAGTTCTCGCTGGGCATTCTTTGCAGTGAACCTGATAGAAATAGAATTAAGAGAGCTACAATTATCGACGCCATCTTAATTCCAAAGAAAATTGTGACGGCAGCTTTGTCACGATAACCCGCCCTCATGAGTTTTTGCGCTGTGGCCCCTACTTCTTTGGGAGATTTGGGGATTAGCCTGCTTAGAGGTTCAAATACTCTTTCGACCCCCGTTTCTCGTTGGGAGGTTAACAGACTCTCGCCGTATGGTTTGAAGGGATTAGACTTCTCCAAATCTGAAAGCCGCTCAGCTAACGGATTCTTCCTTCTCATTAAAACGTACTGAACGTAAAAAACCAATGAGGTTGCAAGTATAAAAGTGATTACGGTGATAAGAATTAACATCGAGGTAATCCTCAGCCTTCAGTTAAACCTTTATCTTAACGATCTTCCTGATGACAACATAGCCTAAGACTTGGCAAAAGCCCGCCACGGCGAGCATGTAGTGCCCAAGTTTGTCCTTGAACATAGTACTCATGTATGCCCAATTCATCATTGATAGAATGAATCCCATAGCAATAGGAACTGCTGTAAGAATATAACCGGTCAATCGGCCCTGGGCGGAGAAGGTACGAACTTCACCCATAATCTTAAATCGTTCCCGAATCACATGGGAAAGGTTAGTCAAGATTTCGGCGAGGTTCCCTCCTGTTTCTTTCTGCATTAAGACCGCCGTTACAAAAAATTTCAGATCTAACAAGGGGATTCGATCCACCATGTTGAACAACGCTTGTTTCAATGGCAGTCCGAAATTTTGCTCGTCATAAGTGATGCGAAATTCCTTGCTAATAGGATCAACCATTTCATCTGCGATCATTTCTATACCGGTATTAAAGGCATGGCCTGCCTTAACAGCACGTGTGAGCAGATCCAGAGCCTCCGGAAAGAGCTCCTCGAATTTATCTAATCGCCTCTTTCGCTTGTATAAAACTACTAACAAAGGAAATGAGGAGAGAAAGCCCCCTACCAAAATACTCACAGGAAGGATGTTGATTAGTTGTTGAGAAAGAACAACACCAAGGGCAAACAATATGAGTGAGATCAAAATGAAGGTGCTCACTTTAAGCTTCATGTCTGCTTGGTTAATGAGCTTCTTCAGGCGACTGCTATGCGAGAATTGTAAGAGGATCTTATTGATTGCGGGAACGTCACTCAGCAGCTCCTTTTTGATCAAATCCAACTCAGGCGAAGGAGCTCTTCGACCTGCCTCAGAAATCGACTCAAGTCGATCCTTGATCTTCCGCCTCTTCTCTCTGTCGGGCATCTCCCAGATAAAAAAATAGACTCCTCCTATGAAGAGGACGGCGAGAAAGAAAATGCCTAAAGAAATTAAAGCTGGATCCATGGCGTTTTGAATGAGATTTATCGTTTATAATCTGTCACATTGTCAAACATGCTGGCAGGTAGGTGAATACCTGAATATTTGAGTCTTTCTGCAAACTTAGGACGAATTCCGGTGGGTCGGAATCGGCCCAAGACCTTTCCCTTTTCTCCAATACCCACACGTTCGAAGACGAAGATATCTTGCATAGTTACAATGTCGCCTTCCATACCCACAACTTCCGAAATGCTCATAATTTTGCGGGTGCCATCGCTCAGGCGCGAAGCCTGAACGACCACATCGACGGCGGAAGCGATCTGCTGGCGCATGGCCTTGTCAGGCAGATTCAAGTTGGCCATAGAAATCATTGTTTCCAGCCTCGCTAAAGCATCTCGAGGGGAATTGGCGTGTATCGTCGTTAGAGAACCATCATGACCCGTGTTCATTGCCTGAAGCATGTCTAGGGCTTCTTCGCCGCGGACCTCACCAACGACGATTCGATCGGGTCGCATACGCAAGGAGTTGATCACTAATTGCCGCTGGCGAATAGCACCTTTGCCTTCGATATTGGGGGGTCGAGTTTCCAGGCGAACGACATGCTCCTGGTGAAGCTGCAATTCAGCGGCGTCTTCGATTGTGACAATACGTTCGTCTTCTGGTATGTAACTGGACAGGCAGTTCAAAAGAGTAGTCTTACCAGAACCGGTTCCGCCAGAAATAATCGCATTGAGCCGAGCTTTGACGAGGCCCTTGAGCAATTCCAACATCGCCGGTGTCAGGGTGTTGTTATTCAGCAAATCATCAGAGGTTAGAGGAGTAGATCCGAAACGGCGAATGGACATAATTGGCCCATCCAAAGCGAGAGGAGGAATAATAGCATTCACACGCGATCCATCCGGCAGTCTCGCATCCACCATCGGCGACGACTCGTCCACCCGTCTTCCCACGGCGGAAACAATCCTGTCGATTATTTGCATCAAATGTGCATCGTCCTTGAAAACGACGTCAGTATGTTCCAACTTTCCTTTTCGCTCGATATAAACACTTTTACTCGTGTTGACCAAAATATCGGAAATAGTGGGATCCTTGAGAAGAGGTTCCAGCGGACCCAATCCTAACACTTCGTCCAAGACTTCATTGACTAGCTTTTCCCGTTCAAGAAGGCTTAAGGGAGTTGTCTCTTCAACCAGCAAGTTCTCAACAATTTTCCGAATTTCATTGCTTAAAACTGGCTTGCTCAGGGCAGAAATGCTTTCGAGATCCAGTTTGTCCAGAAGTTTTCGATGGATGTTGTGCTTTAGCTCCTGAAAATGATTTACACTCACCGAAATGGAGGACTTGTTCAGGCGATCGTTCCAGGACGAACGCTCTGCAGTGGGAACTCCTTCTCTGGTAAATAATTTTGTCTCACCCATAAAGGTTCACTCGTCTTTCTGAAATTAAGATTCGAAGAGCTATTTAAATAGTCCCAAGAAGCCCTTTTTCCTTTCCTTCTCCTGGGACTTCTGCGGCTGTACCTTAGCTACCTGTTGAACGAATTGGGCAAAAGACCCCGCAATCTCTGTGTGGTTCACTGTGGAGAGTGGAACTCCACTATTGACGGCATTGATGATTGTCGGCCAGTCGTTAGGAAAGAACCAATATACAGGAAACCCGAGTGTTTCTTCAATATCTTTTGCTCGGATTTCCAAGCTTTTCTGATACCTGTTAATTAAAAGTCTAATTTTCTCTTTCTTATAACCCATTCGCTCAAAGATCGACAGGCAACGTTGAGCGTTCCGTAATGAAGGAAGGTCTGTATTCGATATCAAGAATATGGTAGAGGACTGGTCCAGCGCTGCCACCGTGTGATCATCAAAAGAATTTGAGGTATCAACGATAATGTACTCGTAGTTGTTTTTCAAGAATTGCAGGATTTGACCCACCTGTGAAGCCCCAACCGTTTCTGATTTTTCCAGTGAATCTGGAGCCGGCAACACATCCAATCCGGAGGTATGTTTCTTGATAAAACCCTTGAGAAGGGTAGTGTCCATTCGATGAATATTGTCGGCTACGTCAATAATATTGAAGGCAGGTTTTATTCCCAAGAACAAGCAAACCTCGCCCAGTTGCATATCCAGATCCACCATAATGGTGGGCTTCTTAGTTTGCTCTGCCAAGTTTACAGCAAAATTTGTCGAGATGACCGTTGAGCCGGTCCCACCCTTGGCGCTAAAGAATGTGAATAACTTACCGTAGCGCTTCTTTTCCTTACTGACCACAGCATGAACTTTGCTCACCCGTTCAATGGCCGCAAAGAGCATTTGCTGCTCCACGGGGTTGGGCAGGAACTCTTTTGCGCCTGCTCGCATGGACCGCAAAATCATTTCGGCGTCCGTGCCATCCCCTGACACAAAAATCTGACTGTGTTTGGAAATCTCGACGATTTTCTCAATGGTAAGAATTCCTTGTTCTTTGTCGGGACAGAGATCGACAATGACGATATCCGCCTCCATGGACTTGATCTCGTCGAAAATCCAACTGTCCAAAGCCGAATAGAAATTATTGAGCTCGGCCCGGATCTCAATTTGGTCTGAGCCTTCTAGTATTTCGCGAATCTGGTCTCGGAATCCTTCATCGGGACTGATGATGATGGTAGACAGCATTTACTTCGAATCTCCAAAATTAACTGGCACCTAAGCCTTCTAACGGAAGAGTAGTTGAAAAACCTGGAAGAGTGATTCCCGTACCAAACAAAGGAACCAAGAAATTGAACTGGTAACCATTGACACTGATTTGGACAACGTCGGCTAGGCTCTTGTTTGTAGAGACCGAGCCATCGTTCATCAAATATTGGACCGACACGTTGGTTTCGTTGAAACCTGGAACAACCGGCTGACTCGAGGCGCCGCTTGGGTCGTGGTACACGACAAATTTCTTAACTTGAGCATCGTCAGCGGTGGGTGCCTCGACTACAGCGTATCTCGCCCCAGCTCGTGTCGCCTGGACGATGGTATTCCATGTCCAAAGGGCTCGGGAAAACTCAATGATCCCGAAAAGGAGCAAGAGAAAAAGCATTGCAACGAAGGCAAACTCTACCAGTGTCTGACCTTCTTCTCGCTTGAGATGGTACCAACGATGTTTTGATAAAGGTTTAATAGGTAGCATTGGGCCCCACATAGCGCATCCTAAACTCCGGACTGAAATTTACATTCAAATTGATGACTCCTGGAACAAGAGAGCTGAACGGATAGCCGTCAACTCTGATGGTGACCCACTCCGGCGGGCTGAGCTCCGAATAGGGAGTTGTTCCACCATCGGGTATCACCTGCATCTTTGCTGTGGTCAAGCCGGGTAGAACTGATGTACCAGAACCGCCCGTATTCCCGTAAACCACCATGTTCTTGGCGTTATTCATCTCCGTCGTGCTATAGATGTGACTGCTCATATATCGAGCGCCGTCCCGAATAGCCTTGCTAAGTGTGTTGTACTGATAGAATGCACGTCCAAACTCCGTTACCCCAAAGGCCAGCAAAAGCAACAGAGGTAGAACGGCCGCAAATTCCAAAAGGCTCTGTCCCCTTTGGACCGCAAGGAACTTCATCTTTTTTCTCCACAAACTGTATTTCTTGGCCGGTCCTAACTCTCCTGCGGAGCGCGTTTCTGTTGCCATATTACAACCCCCTCGCTTAACGGTAAAGTACGAGCCTTCTAACGCTCGGAAGTCCTGATCTGCCGGCAGGCGATCTAGTAGGATCCGCCTTGCCACCGGTCTTGCATCCCCCAACGAATTCGCCCATCACATTCACGTTACCATTGGGAACACGATCGTTTATGAAGAAGCAGACAATGTCATAGATATAGACTGGACAGTCCCTTCCATTCAGAATCGGTTGCAAACTATTGAGATCGGAAGAAACAATAGGCACTGGAAGCATTCGTCGGCCATTACCATGGCTTGTCTGACCACCTGAGCTGTATCCCGCAAGGTATTCGGAGTATATAATCCCCGGACGCGTATCTGTGTCGGAGTCGAAACGATCATTGATGCCTTGCCTTACCGGTCCAGCATTAACGCCCGGCTTAGAACATATGGCATCTCCGACTCCAATGCAACCCGCTGAGCCTCCATAAAGGAGATCACGAACCTGCGCTGCCCCACTATTCCCGCCTGTAATTGGGCTGAAATCCAAAACCAGGAAATTTCCTGATCCTGTGGGAGGAGGGTTATTCCCACCAGCAAAACGAAGGGTGTACTGTTGTCCTGGAACGTAGTTTGTAACAAGCCCTCCAACATCCACCAGGGGTTCAGGCGCCAGCGGGCTCAAGCCATCACAGGCATAGTTTAGTGGGGGACTTTGTCCAGCCACAGCGACCGCACCGACATTCTGCGTGCTCCCAACCCCGGGTAATATTTTGATCAACGCCAAATCCATGTTCTTCTGTGTGGTAACCTTCACGAATCTTATCCCTGCGGGACTCGCAGCAGCAGTAGCCTGCGACACATATCCACCATCACGAGTAGCACTGAAAGTGACCTCACCGGCTGTCACAGTCACGGGTTGATTGTTGAAGTTGTAATTATTAGTGGCTCCCACGGCCGATGACACCGCTGCATCAACTCCGCTGGTTGCACCATTCAACTCGGCAGCTCCCGCCATGGCTGCCGCATCCATCGCATTTTGGAGTTCTGTCTTAACATTATAGAGCCTTCCTAAATCGAAGGCCAGCCCCGCGATTCCGAGAAATACTACCAACCCTGCCGCTACCATGAAAATGACAACGCCCTTTTCCTGTTTCGACTCCTGACTGTTTGATATGGTAATCATGGGAAATGCCCCTTTGGGAAGATTTTCCTTCTCGAAAACTCACCCTTGCCAAAAGACTCAACTGCGCTGAGGCGAAAAGCTTGATCCCGATTTTGGGCTCTTAACGCTACGGCTTGCCCGAGGTAGGGGTCTTAACCTCTGAGGCATTGGCTCCTGAATCAACACGACCTACCTTCCCATCAAACTTTTGTGGATCCAGAAATGGCTTAGGAGCTTCAGGCAGAGGAGGTAATTGGTCGGGATTCAGCGGCTTCACAAACTTTGGTGTGACTAAAACCAATAACTCAGTCTTCGACTTCTGGAGCTGCCGACTTCTGAAAAGGTAACCCAAGATTGGAATATCCCCCAGACCGGGAATCTTGTTATAGACCTCAGACAGACGATTATCAATGAGTCCTGCAATGGCAAAACTCTGTCCATCTGCTAGTTCTATCTCCGTTTCGGCTCGTCGTGTGCTTAAGGCTGGAACGAAAAATCCCCCAATCGTCACCGCATTGGTGAAGTCCAACGCACTCACTTCGGGTTTCACTTTCAATCGTATTTTCCCACTCGGAGTAATGTTGGGCGTAAAGTTGAGTCGGACGCCAAATTCCTTAAACTGAATTGTGACGGAATTGAGATTTTGTGAACTTTGAACGATGGGAATGGGAAATTCGCCACCGGCCAGAAAGCTGGCTTCCTTTCCATTAGATGCCAGCAGGTTGGGCTCTGCCAGTATTTGAAGCAGGTTTTTTTGTTGTAGCGCCTTGATCGTAGCACCTAGATTAAGGTCGAAGCGGAAGGCAAAAATATTCAAAACATCTTGAAGTGTTTCCGTTCCAGTAAAGGCCGGGCCTCGAGCTGGGGAAATGGTACTGAGTTGCTGATTGGTAAGCCCGGTGCCAAATTGTTGAGTTGAAGTTGAACCGAGAGTATTTCCCGCTCCGGTGCTGAATATATTAATTCCTAACTGCTGCGTGGCTGCGCGGTCCACGTCGGCAAATTTAACCTGCAGCAGGATTTGTTCTGTGTCCGGAGGCGGCGGTAATTGCAACAGATTGATTACTTTTTGAGAGAAAGATCCGGCAATTTCGATGGCCTTTTCTACAACATGGGGGTCACTAGCGGTTCCCGAGAGCACCACAGCTCCTTTGGCGGAAGAAATGTTAATATTCTCTGTGGGAAACTGTTCCTCCAGTTGACGCTGCAATAATGAAATGTCGACTTCTACCACCAGATCATAACTGGTACTCTTTCCCGTCCGGTCCCAGAGAATAAGACTGACAATGCCTGGGGCCCTGCCATGAATCATAACCTGTTGAGGAGAGATCACAACGGGTTCTGCTATGCTTGGATCGGTTACAGAGACCCTTTCGATGGGCTCGGCGGTATTCACGATTATAGACTTGGAAGAAATGACGGTTAGTTGCGGAACATCCGAAACCTGTTGTCCTTTTGTTTGGGCCATGAAGTATTCGTTCATATAACCCATAATGAGCATTCCCATTATTAGGAGTAATATCAATGTGCGGTGAAAGGGCTTCTCGAAAATGGCAGCAACGTGCTCCATGAAGATTTATCCTCCTGAGAATTGCGGAACCAGGTCTGGCAGCTTGAGTCTCCCTAAAAACTGGATGCTGTCCTAATCTTGCTCCTTCGAAAATTCCTCAAATGTATCAGATTGATGATTACAGAACAGTGCTCCACTGTTATGTCTGTTATGTCGTAACAATCGAAAAATTCCTTTACGGAAATCTTTATCCCGAGAAATCAAAATTTCACTGTGGTTCTCTGGTCTCCTTTGATGACTTCAATATTGGTTGCTGGAGCAACCGGGGGAGTTGGTGTCGGAATCACCTGGGGAATTCTCCTTGGTGTCTTGACAACGGGTGTTGCAGGAGGAGGGGCAGAACCGCGAATCAGTTGACTCATTTGAATTCCGCGAGTCTTAGCCTCCTCCATATCTAGTGGGTTCCTCAATGCCAGTTGGAACTGCCCCTGAGAACTGGCGCTAAGCTTTTCCGCTTCTTCAGGTGTTACGATCAAGGTGACTGCCGTGACCGTTTGCGGCTTACCTTCAGCATCCTTTTGAATCACCTGGCCGGCGCTGGCTACATAGACGTTCTGCAGAACTATCTTGGTGACGGCTTCCTGTGTGCCAAATGGGGTAGCCGTCAGGATGACGTCCACTCGTGTCCCTGGCACAACATACCCCACGACACCAATGATCTCATTGGCTCGAATCGATACGGCTCTCTTGCCTTCGGGTATGGTCGGCGGCAAACCTGCTCCAGTCCCCTTGGGAGCCAGCTTTGATTCCAGGATCGGTTCATTTTCAACAAGGGGTTGAATCAAGCCTCTGGATACTAAATCTTCTTTCCGCTCAAAGTATCCCGGCGGCAGGTTCGTTGCCGGCCACGGAATAAACTTAAGGTTCTCATCTTTGAGCAGAGCTCCCAATGGCAATTTCCCCGAGGCTACCACGATGTTCTTTTCTGGGGTTCTTTCAACCCTCACGGGACGAGTCTGAAGATAGTTGTACACAGCATAACTTAATAGACCTCCCACTGCTACTGCAACGATTAGAACTATGAAGATCCTTGCCCTATTCATGAATCACCCCTTTTAATAGATGTTAATCATTGGACCAAAAGGACGAACAAGGTCGCTCAAAACCCAAAGCTAGGAATCCTCTTAAGCCACACTGCCAAGAGAACTCCCACTGCAATTGCTACACCATACGGCAACTTAATCAGCGCTTGGTTTCTGATGGTCAGATCTGCCTCCTTGGCGGGAGTACGCAATATCCAACCCAGCAGCAAGATTTTCAGATTGCAAAAGGTTTGGGAGAATGCTCTTTTGTAAATGATCAAGATCAAAGCTAATACACCACCTGCAAACGCCATCCAGATAAAGGAATAGAAAACCAATTTGGGGCCAAGAAAGGCACCTGCGACACAAAGTAGTTTCACGTCCCCCGCTCCCATCCCTCCCAGCCTATAGATGAAAAACAAAAGCAAAAATCCTGTTACAAGCCCAAGGATGCTTGAAGAGAAGCCCCTCATCCCGTACAGATAAGAGTTTAGAATTACAGCCAATAAGGCAGAAGGAGCTGTCAACCAGTTCGGGATTTTCTGTGTGAGAACATCAAGGATGGCTGCGATTAACACAAAGGTAATTGTGGCGCCCAGAAGATAATGATTCATCGAGTACGATCAACCGAAAGACGTAAGCCCAATTACAGTGTTTTCCACGCCATGCGAAATACGTTCGGCAACTATATCGGCAGAGTATACCAGATAGATTACGATTTCGTAATCTCGAAACAAAAAAAAAGTCCAGTGGTAGAGACCCACTGGACTTTCTTGGGACAAGAGGAGAACTAGGAACTTGTGGTTAATGTGCTGGCAGATCTGCTGAATACGTTGTTGACAGCATTTCCGAGCACTGGCAGAACAACGATGGCGGCCAACGCCAGGAATACGAGCAAGAGAGCGTACTCAACGAGATCCTGTCCGTCCTCTTCTATCATAAATCTTTTCATTAATTCTAACATGGTGGTAATCTCCTTTTTGAAATTTTGTTTGGTTTTGAATCGTCACTACTTGAGAAAAAATACAAAGAAAGATGAGGTGCACTTTTTTCTATCCCATCCCTCCAGTCAATGGTCAATCTTCGGAAATGAGGTCACTCCAGAGTTCAACTCAGCCAACCCATCAGTGCAGCTTCAAGTAGAGCAACTCCACATCCAAATGCCTCTGAGACTGTTCATGGCCACTTGATCTTGACGTTTGAGCTGAATGAAGCAAAACGGCTCAACAGTGAGAGAGTCAGAGGCTCTCTTAGCAAGGCTGTGTTCAATTCTGTCCCGCGATGCCCAATATTGGTATATTTTCGTATTTTATTCATGTTTGTCAATCAGGTTCTTAAATTTGCCGACAAAACCCTTGGGCTCCCTTTCCCTTCTCGTTGACAGAACCTTCATTGATGTTGGCATTATCAGTGGAACCTTGAAAGGAGTCAATTGCCCAATGGTATGATTTTAACTTTGTTTGCGGAAGGATATTCAACAGCAGCAATTCATACAAAAGTATTAGACCTGGTCGGAATACGCTGCAAACAAGTAACATAGTAATCTGTGGACGATGGCATTCGGAGCATTTGGCCATGAAAAAGTTCTCTTAAAAATCCGCTAAATTGCTGGCATGCCACAACCACTCCCCGTTTACGATCTTTCTACCAATCCTTTTCGCATGGCATAAAGGGCGAGTTCCAGTCGGTCATTAATTTCCAGTTTTTGAAAGATATTGCTCAGATGCGTCTTGACAGTCTGCTCACTAATGAAAAGCTTATTGGCTATTTCTTTGTTACGACAACCAGAAGCTACAAGAACAACAACTTCTTTTTCACGCTGAGAGAGTTCCTTCTTGTCCCTTTCTGAATCTCTTTCGCCCCGGTATTTCCTGGAAAGGCTCTCCACCACCTGCGTCATGGTGGGAGTGTCGGCCCAAAGCTCTCCTTCGAAAACCTTTCGAATTCCTTTTATCAAGAACTCGCTGGCTGCATGCTTTAATATAATCCCTCGTGCCCCATCCTTGATAGCTTTCACACTCTCAGGCTGGCTGATCTGTGCGGTAAGGACAATTACTTTCAGCAAAGGGTACTGTTCCACAATTTGAGGAAGTACTTGGAGTCCATTGATTCTTTCCATCTTAATGTCGAGAAGTAAAACGTCCGGCTTGCATCGAGTCAACAAAGCTACAACCTCCTCACCGTCCACAGCTTCCCCCACAACTTCAATATCTTGCTCTAAAGCCAGAATCTTTTTGATACCCTCCCTAAACAAAGTATGATCATCAACGACGGCAACTTTAATCCTGGACACTCCCATAACCTTATTTTCGAATTGCGCACTCATCGTATCGTAGCTAGGCTTTTTGTTCAAAGTAGATGGGTATGCGAATATGCAGCGTACTACCTTTTCCAGGTGAAGATTCAACGATCAGAGATCCACTCAAGGCTCTGGTGCGCTCGTAAATGGACCAAGGTTGGTTTGAAATTGGCTTGTCTCTTGATTTGCCTCTGAGTGGGAAACCTCTTCCATCATCAGAAATCATTAGGCTTGCGGCAGCATCATCCCGGTTTAATTTGATCAAGACCTGTTGCGCTGCCGCATGTTTCTTGATATTCGTCAACCCTTCATGAATGATTTGATATATTTCACTACTCACCCTTCGGGGAAGATCCAATTTTTCGGGTTCAATGCACAGGCTTACTGACAGCCCATTTTCTTTCTCAAACTCCTGCACATATCCTCTGAGGGCCTCGACCAACTCGTGACTCGCCACACACGGAGTCCGGAGTCGCTTCATGTAATCTCTAAGTTCGCTATGCTCAGACCGGACTATTTTTTGCAACTCCGTCAGTTCATTTCTAACCTCTTGAGGAGATTCCTGTGATAACTTACGACACACCTCGATTCTGAGGTCAAGGCTGGCCAAGGATTGAACCAATCCATCATGCAAGTCCCTGGCAATTCTGTTTTTCTCTTCAAGTACAGAGAGCGTCTGCATGCGTTTGAGCAAGCGATAATTTTCGATCAGTGGCCCCACATACGAAACAATCAGCTTCAAATATTGCAAGTCCGAATTGGAGAAGCCTTCGTCAAGCTTTTTGACTAGGTACACCCTGCCCTTGAATTGCTCGTTGAAGAAAACAGGTACAGAAAGAACTGAGTCCATCTCAAACATTGAAATCAAGCGTTTATCAGGCTGAAAAACCTGCGATACTGTTCTTTGGGCATCGAAGTCATAAACCAAAATATCCTTCCAGCCAAATATTCTTGCTAGCCTGTTGCGAGGATTTACCCAATAGCCCCAATTTTGACGGGGGGCTACTAGAAATTCAATGTCATCGGAGCGGAGTTCGACTATTCGATAGGAATTAACCTTCTTCTGTCGGTCCCCTTGTTTCAACAGATAGAATCTATCCCCTTCATTAGCGACGAGAATACACTGCTCGACCTGGAAAAGATTTCTGACCTTCTCCATCAGTTCCTCTAGGATCTTGGAAAAACGATCCTTGATTCTTATGGAACGTGACAATTCGGCCAGCATGAGTAACTGTTTCTGAGCTCTTTTCTGATGTTCACCAAGATACCCAATGAGGCAAGCCAAGACATAAAGATACGTGGGTCGGATCAAGAATCTGTAAAAGCTAAAATCACTGGCTGCGGTTGCGAAATGCACGATCACATACATTCCCACGTTGGCGGTGTTTACAAACAAAGTTTCTCTAAAGCCCCAACGAAAGCCGGTTGTGATTAGGGAGAAAATGTAGAAAAGGAAGAATGGGCTATTTTCTCCTTGGGTATGGAGCAGAATTATGGGAAACCATAGTGTGTCGGCCGCTTGAGTATAGAATCCCACATGATTCACCTTGATGAGATTTCTATCTACAATCCAAATCACGGCAATGGCATAAAGTAAGTACAGGGCCACGACACTATAGGCCACGTTAGGTTGTTGGAAGGTTTGACTCGGTTCCGAAAGAAAGAGCTCAATAGCCGCGATTGCCAGAATCAGCCTGGCCCCAGCAATGATGCGCTCTGTGCGATAGAATCTATCTTCCATAATTTTCAAGTGAGTCTGTCATGATCTTGCGGATCACTAGGATGAAAATCTCCCATTGTCCCCTTGGTTTAAGGGGAGAGTGAAGTCTTGAGAAGGCTTGACGGGGGTTGGTTTTCCTCTGTCAAACCTTGTCAAGGAGGGGATCTTCAAGAGAGGCACCTTAGCCTCCTCTTTTGACAAAGATGATCGCAAAATGGTCGTCATATACTGACTCCCAACCCGGGAGTTCTTTAAGGGCGGAAGCCAAGCCATAATTGACAGGAAGAAGGACCCATGCAATCTTATACCTGTCCAGAACACTTTTCCAGGAATACTCCAGATTGATCAAACTTTCATATTCCCTAACAAATTCAGCGCCGTACATGTCACTACGGCCGTCAAAGAAAACCTTGAGTCGCGGGTGAAATCGATAAATCATATATCCACCCCAGGAATCTGTGGTTACAAAGTTCTTCCCGAAAGATTGCCTCTCGATGAAATCCCCTGCCTTGACCGGAAATTGTTTACTGTCAAAGCCGGCGTTAAGAACCTTACAGCCCATTACATAGCCTTGATTTAAAGCGATGCCTATCATGACGGCACTGGCGAGGGCCGGATAGAAATAACCTTTGAATTGCCGTTCAAAGCCGAGGATATTTCCCGAATAGCGATTGAACCCCCCGGCATTCTTTCCCACCCAAGGACTACATCCCGGGCTTGTCTCGACTGTTTTCAAGTATTCTGTGAAGTGACTTACAAGCACGGGTACAATTATCAGTGTGTATAGAGGAACGTGGCGGACTGAAAACAAGGCCATATGTGTCCAGAAGAGAATAAGTCCCACCTCAATAAAGTTAAGACGTTTATAAGAAACGCCTAAAATGACGATGCTAGATAAAACGATAAGTTCAAAAAAAATAACCACAGTCGTGTGAAAATTTGGCGAGGCAAATTCGGTAATCCTATCGACCAGATACTGCGAGTGCAGGTAAGAATCAAAAATGTGTTTATGCACGTGGTAGCCATAAGGATTAATGAGTGTTACAGCCAGACAGAGCAACGCCATCTTGGTAAAATGCCAAGAGAGGCTCTTGCTCTTAACCCTGATCTCCGGGTTGTTGCAGGTGAGAGTGGTCAGGTAATTGCCAAAAGCAAAAATGAATAAGAGAATGAGCCCCACGACAAAACCTCCGTGGAGATTAGTCCAAACTAAAATAATGGTCGGAAAAGCCCACGATACCTTTCGCCGGATCCGTGAGGTCATCATCCCTTGGCTCTGGACGTGCTCCAAAAGGACATACCATGTCAAAACCAGCAACATAGTGAACAGGTGGGGGCGTGCTAATCGATGAACTGACCCGGCAAAGCCTGCCAGGCAGGAAAAAAGGAGACATACAAGAACATTCCCGCCTCTCCTAGCTGTCCACCAGAACAAGAGGGTAAACGTTAATGCAAAGGTCAAATCTGCCCAAATCGCGACCCCATTGAGGCCAGCGTACTTGTGAATGGTAGCCATGGTGACATCGGCCAGCCATTCCCAGGCAAACCATGGCTTGCCATAATTCGTATAGGAAAAATAATCCGAGTGCGGCCAGCTTCCAGTCTGGAGGATGTGTTCGCCATTACGGATATGCCATCCAGTGTCACTGTCATAGAGCACTCCAGACTCATTCACCAGCGAAGGTCCAAACAAATAACCCAGGAACAAAATATCCTTTATGGAAGGAAAAAACCAACGGGTGAGCCTTGATTTACTATCTGAGGTCACGGCACCTATTGATATTAAATTGCATCTGAGGAAAGAACCTTGGGAGATCGCTAACGTCTCCTCGAAACAGCCTAAGACCCGAGGGGGTCATCAGAAGGTTTTCATCAGGGAATTTATCTAAACGAGTCCCATGGATCCAATTGGGATCCTTGAGAACCTCATCGGCATTGAGGACAAAAAATTTAATCGTGGGAGGAATCTCAATTCTATCGATTAACCGGGTCTCCTGTCGAAAGCCTGCAAAGAGCCGAGCCTTTCCGGCCAGGGTATAGAGTTTAGGTTGGTAGGTGTGATATTCAGGCAAATGGAACATATAATCGCGGAAGCCCAAGAACATGAAATCATAATTCATTAAGATGGTCTCTTCCGGGGCACACCGTTCTCTTACTGCCATCACTACTTCTTTCACCTTCGATTCATATTGACCAATCGCGAGTTGAGACACCGGTGTGTCCATTTTGAGAAAAATGAAAAGATTGCATCCGATCAAGACCAGCAGAACCACCTGGCTTGGCTTTGAAACCGGAAGCCAGGGCAATCTGAACTGTTGATTCGATTTGAATAATTTCAAAGTCTGCTCACAGGTCAGTTCAGTGCATGCGGGTATCAGAATCGACAATGCCGGCAGGTAAATCAAGCTGTGCCCGGTTTGAATGGGATGGGAATAAATTAAAACAAAGAAACACAACGGTGGAATAAGCCAGAATGCAAAGAACTGGAATCTGGGGTCTTTCCACAGCGAGTCGAGCTTGGTCCCTTCGAGATAAAAGACTAACCCGAGAAACAGGAACAAAATTCCTGGACCCGTGCCCAAGAGGATAAAGGTACCCACACAAACAAAATTAAAGGGCAACCATTCCAGAGTGAAGCCGTGCCAGTTGGAATTCAGCCAATGGTCGCGGACTGCTGCTTGATAGGCGTTCAAGCCACCGGATAAATGGGCCATCGGAACATACCAGGTACAAACGGTCAACATTAAAATAGCGACCCCAAGGGGTATTCTCTTGAGTCCCGCTTTTCTGACGGAGATAATCCAAAGCGGAAGCAGAAAGAGCAGGGTATTCTGCCGCACACCACCCGCCAGGCCAAACACCACAGCAGAGAAATTCATGAATCGGTAATCTCCCCCCAGAGTTCTCCAACAATACAGCGCCAACAGGCAGATGAAAAAACAGTCCGCCAAATTGGACAAAGCAACCTCGCCATGGAACCAAAAGACTGGGCTAGTGGCCAAGAGAAGGGCTGAAGAAAGGGCTGATCTGGCACCGAAGATTTCCCTTCCCAATAAGAAAACCAGCCATACGGTCAGGCCGCTGAATAGAATATTCAAAGCAATAAAACTTAGATTCGGATCCTGGATGTACTGGTTAACAACCTTGCCCATCATCACGAATAAAAAGTATCCTGGAGGATGTGGCTGATGGAGTCGAACGTCGTAATGTTTTAGTCCCAAAACAAACTGGATCGAATCCAGCCCGTATGGAACGTGGGCTCGAAAGGGAATTCGGGAGAGGCATGTCGCCACCAACAATGTTACCAGAAGCCAGTGTTTCCTTTTCATCTCCAAAGAAATTCTTTCAGCGTAAAACTTAGCATCCCCAGCGCAGTGAGCCCTGATAACCCGAGTGCTGCGTTTCTCCACCAGGTGTTTTCAAAACTCACTCGCACTACATGCTGACCTTGGGCAACATTCACCACAATCCCGCCACTGGAAGGATCGGTTGAAATCGGAGTCCTCTGGTCATCGATAGTCACGATCCAGCCTGGATATTCGTGGAGTCGCAATTTTAGCCGGATGGGGGTATCGGCTTCGATGCGCAGATTACGTTCGTGGGAAGCCCAACGTTTTATTTTGATGTCGGCCTTGCCTTCCATTATGGCAAACGCCGGATCTTTTGCATGGATGATTCTCTGCTTCCAATTCGGCATGGAACGGGGATTATATTCCGGCGCGTTGTAAACATCTGCCTCCGCAGCACGGGTGTGTTCTTCATTCAGGAAACATCCACCCAGGATAATCAGAACTGAACCTAGTCCAGCCAGGAAAGCAACGCTGAAATGGCTCATCTTTAACCATTTTGCCAATCCCGTCAAACTGTGATGATAAGAGTCAAATGAGATGCCAATGACAACAGTCGCCAGTAAGGTAAAAATCGAAAGCCATCGTGTAGAAAACTGAATTTGAGGAAGACCGGGAATTAGCCGCCAAATCCACACCGAAGGGCGCGACATGAGAAAGAGACAAAAAAGACTGAGCAGATTGAAAACGAAAAGCTCTTTACGCAAGTGCTGACTCAAGGTCTTCGTGTGAAGAGTGACCCCTGCGCTGACAACAGTCCACGCGACCTGCAGAACAGTAATTGCTTGGAGTATCCCGATGGTTTTGGCTTGAAAGACGTTTCCACCAGTCAGGTCAGGATTGGGAAAGAAAAGAAAAGTATTGCGAAAGTCAAACTCTGGCAGCATTGTGCTATATTCGAGGTGTATAAACCTCCGTTCATAGAGGACAGGTAAAAGAAAAAAAGCAGCGAGGGCCAGTGCGGTCGCCATTCCAACGAGCAGCCATTTCGAATTCTCAAGTATTCTTCCCCGATTCGAACAGAACAAGAGATAACCCACCATAACCAGAGTAAACATGTAGGCCGAGACAAGATGGGTAAGAACCAATCCAGAATAAGAGAGAGAGAGACCCATCAGATTTGAAGTGGTTCTTACACCGCAAACAAAAAGATGACGGAGAAAGAACAAGATGAGTGGAAACCATATCCACGCCCAAGGTTCCGCATAAAGAGTCCAATAGCTGATATCAAGGACATGGAAAGGAATGACGAGATAAACAAGCGAAACCAACAGCGCGAGCTTTCGACTGGTCAACGATTTCGCGTAAGCGAACATCGCGAGACCGGACAAGAAAAAGCCGAGAAAGCGAACCAGCTTCATTGACAACACCACAGACTTCGTTACCGAGTATAGTAGAGCCGTGACGTAGTAGACCAAAGGAGAGTAGAAGATAAATGTCGGGCTTCCGTATCCCTCGTTGAAATCTGGAAGCCAGCGACGCAACCAGACGCCTTCGCTTAATACCTGGGCAAATTGCCTGACCCAGATCATTTGCAAGATGGAATCGTCGATCACGCAGGAGGGAAAATGAGGATTGGTAAATTGTCTGGCCACAATGAGGACAGAGACAAGCAGCAGGCATCCCCATTCAGCATATGGGAAATTGTGCCTCTTATTCAAGCTCGGTTCGATCCGCAATAGCTTGGTTTTCTCGCTGGAAGGATTCATGCCGAGGCGCTCTCCGGTACTGCTGCTCCAGTGAATGCACGGGAAGTGTCCGGGACTGGATTCCTGGCTCTAATGACAGATCGTCAAATCACAGCTCCCTTGTTGCCTCCATCCGCAATCCTCTAAACGTTCCCGGTTATGCGCCTCGTCGCCGGGGTCAGCATAAGCCAACCGGGCCTATATAGCACACACATGGATAACAAGTAGAGACCTAGAGCCAATAGGTTCAAAAAAGCCACGCCGTAGACCATGGAAAGATGCTCCAGTATCCCACCCACCAATGCTCCCAGCAGATTGGCACCAAACGCGGTTGGGACATCCTTTACGTCTCGAAAGGCAGTGGCAAAGAGAATGCCTGCGAAAAAAACTGGCAATCCAATGATGGCCCCTCCAAGGATCGATTTGAGATAGAAGTTCAGGCCTGCCAGGGTGTCTGGCCTAAGGAAATAATTGATCGCTAAAACGCAGGTCAGAGCTAAGCAGACCCAACTGACGGATTGGGGAGTGAGTTTAATGACAAAGAAGTTGGCTAGAAGAATCATCAGCAATATGGCCGAAATGACTACCGAGTTGACAATCCAGGTTGAGCCAAAGAGTAACGACAAGTCACTGATGCTTTTCACTTCAATGAGCATGAATCCTGCTCCCAGCAGAAACATATATGTGAGCAGAGGCGACTTCAGGAAGTGACTTTTGGATGCTGGGCGTGAGGAAAGAATTTTTTTGGTGAAGATGGCGCTGAAGAGAAAGAGAATAGATAAGGTAAACCAATAGGCAAAGGGGATAGATCTGCTTCTCAAGTAAAGAAACGGCCAATCATCAGTGGGCAGCGGAGTCTGAGTCTTAGGAATGCGATCATTGATGACCATGGTCTCCAGGTCGGTTTGACCCCGGATATAATTTCGATTTGCTGTCGGTCCTACCAGGTACGATATTCCCGCATCATAAGGGGTTGCTAGACAAAGTGGCTCCTGCTCAAAGGCCTCTTGCAGGATTCGATAGAACCTTTCTTGAATCCAAGTTTCCACCAGAGCAAAACTCAAAGAAACCGTACCTCCGTATTTAAGATGGTTGCGCGCCTCCTTAAGGCTCTCCAGAGTGTAAATATAGTTATCCAGACGAATACTGGACATGCTGGAAAGTAAAGTTTGGGAATCCAACAATCCAAAAACAATCAAGTCGTATTTTTTGTGACTCTTCTTGAAGAAGGCACGGGCGTCATCGTTGACAATGTGTACCTTGCTTGAACTGTATGGCTTTTCAGGATGCAATTCCTTGCCCAGCCGAAGTATGAGAGGGTCAATCTCCACGGCCTCGACATACTCTGCTGCATGGCGGAGAGCGCTGGCCACGTCATTGCCAGAACCCGCACCCACTACCAAAACAAGTTCTGGTTTAGCAAAGCGATAAGGCAAGTTGTAATAAGGGCGGGCCCTGCTCGTGGCTTTGATTTCCCTTGAGCCATCCGAGAGATCGAGCATGCGTTGGTGATAATCATGATTGACATTGAGATTGTAACCTACAATGTCAGATTGTGAGTCCCCTTCCTCGGCATGCATTGGAGCCACATCAATACGATAGTAGGGTGACCAGAGCGCCTTTTGCGGGCCCGCGGAAATAGCCAGAAGAGTTGCTGAGAAAATAAGAACGGTCCACTTCCTCTTGTCCGCGAATACCACCGCCAAAGCGAACCCGATCGAGAACCAGGCCAGGGGCGGCCAGCCGACCCAGGAGATTAACGAGAACCCCAAGACTCCCGACAAGCTTCCCAGAATATTAATCGTGTAGGCAGATAAAGGTGGAAACTGTTCCATCGCTTGCCCTAATTTTTGTCCAAGGGAAAGAAAGGTACCAACACACAGGGAGAAAATTGCGACGATCACTCCAAGGAATTTACTCAGGGCCCAAAGTTTATTAAGAATTGTAGAATAATGAAATCCCCCGGTGACATCACCTACGATGAGGTAATCCCCGATGGGGAATGGCAGGAAAGTAATCCCGAGTTGGGCTGAAAATGCAATCACCAAACAGAGAGTGCATATGGAGAGCGGAAAAAAGCTGAAGACATTTATGCGCCTTTTTGCTAGGGCACAACCTAATCCAAGACCAAGAAAACTGGCGATCAAGGGAAGATTCTTTAGGTAAGCAAAGATTCGTATTTCCGACGAGAGCCAGCGGATTACGATCAACTCAAAGTACAAAGCAACAAAGCTAATGAGAAAGAGCCTGTTGGATTCCCAACACCGGAAATATTTTTTGGAATTCACTTTATCCACACTGAAAACCTCAAGGCTGCGTTCCCAAGCACTTCCCTAACCCTAACTTCGTCATAATGGAAAAAGCAAACTCTCCCCATCCCACTCTAACTACGGTGGAACGCTGTGACTCAGTGGAATTTTGCTCTCCTCAAGCTTCTAACTCTGGGCGGGTTAGGTAAGTAAGCCTCATTTTGACAAACAAAAACACCATCGACATGAAATAAAGAAACAACGCAACAATGTTTAACCATCTCAAACCCGTCCACATGTCGAGGTATTCCAGTAGACCGCCCACTAAGCCGCCAAAAAGGTTGCTCGCAAGAGCGGCGGTAGGAGATTCAACGGCTGCAAAAGATTTGGCAAAGATAAGTGCTGCAAAAAAGATCGGCATGGCAATAATGGCGCTGCTTCCCAGCAGTCGAACGTTCCAGTCAAAATGATTCAAAGTGTCAAAAGAAAAGAAGAAATTAAAGATTAAAGTTGCGAACAAACCTGAGTATAGAAAGGTGAATCCCAAAAATGATAACCAACCGATCAGGAGGTTCGCCAATAGAATCGTGATCAGGATTGCCCCGATCACGATCGAATTCACCATCCAGGTCGATCCGAAAATCAGGGCCAAAGTCGTCACCGCTTTAGTTTCGACCAGCAAAAAGGCCGCGCCCATAAAAAATAAATGCCAATTAACATCTCTGGCTTTCAATTGACACTTTCGGAGCGGGATAAAGGCCAGAGCAAAAATAATGAAAAGCGGCAGCAAATAGTGAAATGGGATTTCTCTTTTTTCCAGAAATAAGAATGGCCACTCATCGCTGGTGGATTCGACTTCCCAAGAAGTGAAGTCGGGAGTTGTCGGTTGATAGTCAGTAACACCCAGGCTCCGTCTTGGATCAAAACATTCCCCCGCCAAAAAGATAGCTTCCTCGTTCGATAAACTGCTGTAGGCAAGAGGGGTGACACCCATCTCTCCTCTTAATGTGTTGAAATGTCGCTGGGAGAGCCAGGGCTTAATGGCAAAAAAGTTTATGGCAATCCCGCCGCCCGGATTCAATTTACTCTTCGCACTATGAATACTTTCTCTGGTGAAGACAAAATTATCCAATCGCAATGAGGAAAGTGATGAAAAGGCAGCGTGGCTGTCCAACGTAGCGAATACTACCAGGTCATATTTCCTGGCGGTTTTCTGCAAAAAAGAGCGAGCATCATCGATGTACAGATTTACCTTGATGGACGAGTAAGGCCTTTCGGGATGAAGTTGGCCTCCAAGTCGCGCGATTACAGGATCAATTTCTACCACGTCCACGCGACTTGCTCCGTTCCTCAGTGCCGCAGCCGCGTCATTTCCAGCGCCTCCCCCCAAGATCAAGACAGACTCAATTTTCCTTTTACTTAAAAGATAAGGGATATTGTAATGACGGTTGTAAGCCCGTTGGACCGCTTCTGGAAATCTTCCCATGTGTTCTTGCGAGAGATCCTGAATAGCTTGAAATCCATCGTAATTGACATAGAGCTGGGTTTCGTGGGGACTTCCTGGCGAAGAAGCATTGACGACCGAGACACGGTAGTAGGGCGACCAGATGGCCGGATTTTGTGCGGCAGCAAAAATGACAAAAACGACTGATGCCACAAAGTAAAGCAAGGCCGGCTTTTTGTGATTCCAATAGAAATAGAAAAGTGAGCAGAAGACCAAAGCAAGCCAAACCGCGGGAGGACACTGTAGATAGGAGACCAGAGAAAAGGCCAGAATCCCCAGCAAGCTCCCCGCAACGTTGATGGAGTATCCCGTCAAAGGCCTTTCCTTATTTAGTAGGGCCCCCACTTTGGAGGTAAGGGCTGCGAACGTTACCATCACTAGAAAGAAAAGTGACACAATGACCAAGAGAGCTTTGATGGTTTGGACAAGAGAAGGAATTGACTGGACAGCATGATCTCCAAATCCCAGCCCCAACAAAAAGTACTTTCGGGGGTCCACAAAAATCACATGAGTAATCCCAAGCCCGGCTGCCGCGCCAATGATAAGTACGAGGTAATAAACGAACCTTGGAAACCACTGGAACCATCGATCAGATTGCTCATGCAGCAGGAATCCAATTCCAAAACCGAGGTAGGCAGCCATTAGTGGCAAGTTCTTAAAGTATGCGAAGATTCTAATTTCCGCTGACAGCCATCGAATAATAGCAAGCTCCAAGAAGAGGGCAATAAAGCTGATTAACATCAATTCCCAACTATTTTTTCCTGAATTCATACAGCTATTTGTCCCTCTGTCCTGAAAATCGAGAAACTCCCCTCCTCAGTTGAGGAGGGCAAGCCGACGCAAAAGCTCACGGCAGCGGTGGTTGTCGTGCAGGCAGTGTTCCACCGTGTTCCACCACCCCCAAAAGCCGGTGGCCTTCAGTCCCCCTCCTGATCCAGGGGGGAAATCATCATTTTCATCCGTGGTGGAGATCTGCAGGATCATGGTGGATTCATTCACTTGAAAGAATTCTGTTGAGCACCAACGGAAAGAGGAATGGAAAAACCTCAACACTTTTCAGACAGAAAAGATTCTTGGGTTCACAAGCAACGTCACTTTGAGTCACTTCCGAACAATCTCGAAGACTTTTAATTGATGCATCACGAGCCCTGTCAACGCCAGAAGACCCCACACGCTCAATTGTATCGGCACCAGGTTTGAAACAATGAGTGTAGAAAGTAGGAGAGGAAAACAAACCAGGAATAGAGCAATGCTTGTCAGTCGGGTTTGAGAAGATACATTCGGTTCCCTAAGCAAAAATTGAAAGATCAGAACGGCGGGAAGGAGTAATAAGGAGAGATCATGAAAATTCACATGGGGACTGACTAACAAGCTGATGAGGATCAATAAGGCGAATTTCAAATCATAGGTTGGCTCATGGACGTCCCACTTGCCCTTCCAGACCTTAAATAACAACCCAAGCATTGAAACGACCGTGGCGATAGTAATTCCCATGGCCAGATTAGGATGGGACTCAAACCAAAAAGCGTAAATCTGACCACGCAGGCAGTGCATGGTCGACGGATAAATCCCATAATGATTGACCCAGGTAGCCATTTCGATGACAAGAAGTAAATAACGCTTCAGTCCGTTGATTCCCACCATATTTAGGGATATTAATAAGGTGACTCCTCCCCCAGCAAGAAATCCCCCCAGGACTTTCCAACGCTTCTTAGCCAACAATAAGAACAAGATAGGAATGAGAATTTGAAATTTCTGCAGAACCAAAGACAAACAGAGTCCAGCCCGCGCATCCCTGAGTTTCTTTAAGTTGATGAAAGTTAAAACTAAAAAAAGAAACACCATGGCACTATCCTGACCCTGAAGAAGAGTTACAAACAGGGGCAGGAATGCAAGGCTTCCTAAGATGACAAAAACAGCGCCCTCCCCATTATGCGGACCAGAACCTTTGATCAAAACCATCAAACCAAGTCCAAAGCAAATGAAACTGAAGGTGTCCCATAGAAGAAAGGCGGTTAAGTAGGGAAAGCGGGCTAGAGGTCTAAACCATATCAATTCGAATGGCGGGTGATTGTAAGGCAGAAGTTCTTCTTGAAAATGAATTGCGCTTAGAATCTTCTGTTGAAATTGCTTTTGGAGAGCGAGATCATACAAACTTTGTCCCTGATCTTCCTTTATCATTTGCGCCGCCGTGTAGTAGATGATGAAGTCACTGTTCCCCTGAGAAATCCTGTTCGAGGCTTTCCAGGCCATGAATACATACGCCATGATTAAGATGGCGAAAAAGATTTCCATCCGGCGCAAGTTAGTAAGCATCGTTGGCACCAGTGCGGGGAATATTAGGGATTCCTCATTGACGAGGTATGGGCACGTCTGGAAATCAAAAGAAGTGCTAGAGCTAACAAGAATTTCATATTGTCTCAACCTGGTTACTGAAATGACGATTGGGTTGTAGTGCGGTGTTTCAGATTTGATTTACAACTTCGCAACTGTCGTCAACCCCGACCCGGCCTTCGGCCAACCTCCCCCTATGGGAGTCAATGGTGGCGAGGGAGTAATAGTCAAAGATTACTCTCACCTCGCCCAACTGGAGAGGGGCCCGGGGATGAGGGGCATTCAACTGCGACACTCGTTTCGTAACGAGCCTCACTCACGACCACTTTGCCAATTCTGATGAGAGTCAAGTTTTCCAATTCAATTTCTATTCTTATTGCTCTTACAGGATTGGCCCTGGGGCTGAGACTTCATGCCATTGCCCGTCTAAGCATCTGGTTCGATGAAGGATTTACGGTATGGAAAATCCATCAATCTTTCTCCGAAATATTTTTTTTGACTCGAATTGATACCGTCCCGCCGCTTTACTATTACCTCCTAAAGAGCTGGGTTGGCTTTTTTGGTGAAAGTGATTCCACCATTCGATCATTATCTGCTCTGCTTGGAGCCGCCACGGTCCCTTTGATTTATCTATTAGGAAAAACCCTGTTTGATATTAAGACCGCGTTAATGGCAGCTTTTCTCCTTACTCTTTCCACTTATCACATTCAATATTCTCAAGAGGCTCGATCTTACACGCTTCTGCTATTACTCTTCGCTTCTGCACTCTACTTTCTTTTATTGGTTCAACGTTCTGAGAAAACTGTTTTTTGGGTGGGATATGCCGTGTGCGGAACTCTATTAATGTATGCTCACGGCATTTCTCTTTTTTATCTGACTGTGCTCAATCTTTATTTTCTCTTCAGCAAACAAACCTGGAGAAAAGACATCTTGCAGAACTGGGTTGTCGCCAACACAGTTATCATGGTGTGTTTTCTTCCCTGGTTTCTTGTGTATGTAAAGCAAATTGCTTCATTTCAGCATCAAACTTTACTGCCGACGCCTACATTTAATGAAGTCATCAATACGCTCATTCTGCTGGCGTCCTTGCCTCCTTCTAATCCCCAACTACTTCCTTCAGCGCTGAAGAGTTGGGCAAATCTCATCCCCTTGATACAATGCGTCTGGATGATAAGCGTTCTGTTCCTTTTTTTGACTCCCTTAATGGCGTACTCTTACAACTGCTTCAAGCGCGTGGTGGACCTGTATCTTATTTTCTTTCTCCCAATCGTCATGATCTTCTTGTTTAGCGTGACGTTGCGCTCAGTCTATGTGGACCGCCTTTTCTTTGTGTGCCTGGTGCCGTTGTCCCTCCTCTTAGCCATAAATTTGAAATTCCAATCTTCCCAGTCTAAGACCATTACGGCTATTTTTCTTGCCCTCTACATTCTGTGCAACTCATTTTCGATCAATGCCTATTATCACAGCAACTGGAAGGAAGATTACCGCAGTGCCACGGAGTACCTAATCGAAAATGCCGGCCCCGGGGACGTGCTGATTTTTGTGTCCCATGTCGGCGAAATCATTTTTGACTGGTATTCCCGCGAAAGACGGCACGATCTAATAAAGACAGGCTTACCTGAAGGCATTTACGACCGAGGCGAACCCGATTCGGGCCTGATTGTCAGGCATCCTCAAGATGTCGAAAGACTCAACGACATCGTCCGCCGTGGTAAAAGAATTTGGCTTTTCCGTAATCGAACTTGGACTCACGATCCACAAGAAATAAGCCAAAAGTGGATGGATGAGCACCTCTATCGGCAGCAGACCATAGATTTTAGCGGTATCCAAATTATCGCCTATCAAAGCCCCTGAGATTTTTCATGTAGCAGGCTTGATACATCCTTAAGCAATTTCTTGAACTAAGGGTCCGAACCCATAGGGTATGGCACCACTTTCAGCGGGAGCTTATCTGGTTCTAGCAACCATACGTGCCGGTCCTTGAAATCATGGACGAGTCGTTGGTTCTGGCTCTCGTCCATTTCCCTCGCTAGCACTATCTTCGCATGATCGATGTCCGCTTCGTTATAGACCCACTCGGCGTTAGAAGTATGTTTAGGGCCGTAACGGACTATCACCAGATGCAATCCTTCCTTCTGTCTTAGTCGCGACAGGATATCTGCTCGGTCGAATCTCCAACTATCGACATCGCTCCTCATGATTTTTGCTATTGCAACCACGATCAACAAAACGTAGATTACCGGGATCACCCTAACTATGAATAATCCAGAAGCCCTACCCCGCCAGCGGTACAAGCGCAGGTGTCGCATCCCCTGTAAAACAAATGCGAATACTAAACCAGTGATAGGTGCAGCGTAGTGCGGAAACACTCCTGTCACCAAAAGCACCCCCCCCAGTACTACAAGGAAGGTAACCAAAGCAAATCGCATCCACTGGTTCCCGAGTATCCATGGCAACATTACCAAGGGGATCGTCAGGAGTAACCCAATGTAGAACGACCATAAGGTCCTGATCTTTTGCTCGCTTTCATTCAAAAAGCCATCTAAACTGCGCTGGATAAAGTAGTGTTGCAGGCGCCATCCTCGATAGAGGTCTCGCATCACTTCATGACGATAGGCCGGTTCGGGTGTAGGCCGTTGCCAGAGAAATACCGGGGGTACACCATAGGTTTGATCATGGAGTTGATAAGGCGTGCCCAGCGCTTTGCCAGTGATACGGAGGTTGTAGTATCCCATAGCTAAACCGGTAAGTAGGAGCAATGCGAGCAGCGGCAGCACAATACTTTTCATTGATACCCACACCAAAGGGCCCTTCTTGCTGAAAATCCAAACTAGAAGCCAGGCTAAGCAAGGCAAGCTCATAAGTAGCCCTTCGTAAGGCCGGCTATTGGCCAAAACCGCCATTCCCAATCCTAACAGTAGTGCATAACGCATAAGTGGCCGTCGTAGCAAGCGGCGCAGCGAGCCCAGGACCATTGCTCCGCCCGTGGCTGCCACGGCGCCGCCCCAGTAACTCTGACCCCAGTACCCGTGCCCTATGGCAGGAAATAAGCCTCCCAGAAAACCCAAACGCGAGATGGCGATCCATCCTCCTAACAAAGCCCAGGATGGCGTCAGCCAAGCCTGCAGCATCCAACAAATTGATGCGCAAGCCAGCCCCAGGCTGATCCAGACGCCCGCGATTGGACGTCCGCAGATTAACTGACCTGCAGCCAGCATCAATCCTTGAGCGGGAGGAAACTTCGATGCGTAGGTGGGTTGCTGAATGATATGAAAGCTCTCAAAGTGCACCCACATCGGGTGTGTGGGATTAGCCAGCCGACCATGAGAGAATGTGTCTGCGGCTAGCAAATAACTGAATTCATCGTGGACGCCAGGTTCAGGCGTCTTCACGTATAATGACACGGCTGCGCTGCTGCCCAGGCCGACCAGCCCGACCAGCCCGACTGACAGCCACCGCCGTTTGGCAATTCGGCCGAGTACTCCCTCTGCCTTGCGAAAGCACGATGAGCCAAGCCCTGGCCTGGCAAAGGCCGCTGCCAGCATGAAGGCTAGTAAAACTAATTCGCAATACGACAAACTTAACTGAGTAATCTCCAAAATGTATTCCTTGTGCTCTCCCAAGTACAATGTCCTCAGTCAGTCGGCATATCCTCAGGCAACTGGATTTCCTCTTTGATTAACTCAATCAATCGAAGCATCACCAATCCAGCCGATACACCCAGTGCCCTTGATCCGAACTTAGGAAACATAAAGAAGACCGCGGATATTCTTTTGCGACAATGGCGCGGGCCAGTGCGTCCACGGCTTGACCCTCTCTAAAATCTGAGTTGCAGATTGGATCACGAATGAGCCACCTTACCTTCGCTTCTTTCAATAGTGCGATGATTTGGCTCACCTCGCCCACCGAAGGTTGTGCGGAGGCCCAATCTGGATAAAAGTAAGTTTCTGGATTATGCAACCAGAATCGCATCCCCTTTCTATTGGTGTAGAGGTAATAGACGGGATCGAGGAGAGAAGCAAGGACATCCTCTTCCTGCGTGTTTTCCCGCAACCATTGGAATGTCTCTTCGAAGCCCTGCCACCGTCGTTGGGGATCGAAAAAGGCATTATGAGACGGCAAGTAATTTTCATTGTTTGTCTGTAAGGCCTGCAGGATTCTGAGCGTGTTGAAAAACAAAATCGCGCTGAGCACAGAGCCCAATGAGAGCGCCCAGAGAGGATGCCAGGAGAGTTTACCAGCCTGGCTCTGAGAAGTCCTATAGTTTTGAAAAATAGATAAGACTGACAACGCCACTGTACCCAAAATTAGGGGCACAATTGGAACCAGATGGCGGAACGGATGCCAGGGAAGAAGCAGGATGCAAAAGAAGAATCCTACGAGATAGATGCCTGCCACCAGGGAAACCCTGCGCCAAGTAAGCACCAATCCCGGCAGGAATCCAATGAAGACAATCGGAAAGAGTTTTCCCGCCACTGGAATAGAAGCCAGAGGGATGAAGAAATAATCCAGCGTTGATACCAGATACTTTAAGTTTTGATAGAGTAAAAAACCCAATCTCTTGAAATTGGATAAAGAGCCTATTCGAACTAACGAGTTCCCGTAGGAGATGTAATACTGGGTCAGCGCAGAATGCGGAGAAGCGGCATGGTAGCTGATCCAGGCAAACCAACCACCCAGAAAAGGGGTAAGGAAAAACAGGTAGACTACAAGATCTCGATACCTTCGTTTGACAGCAAAACATAAGGTGATGGCCAGGACCAAAACGATTCCGTGGGTCTTTAACAAATAGGAGCTACTTGCCAGTAAGGCTAGAAGAAGCAGCCTCAAGTTGTTAGTAGTTTTCTCCTGATTACAGCGTGTTTCAAAGAATAGAATCGTCGCCGTTGAAATAAACCCATAAGGGATCTCTGCCAAAATCCACTGAGAAACCGACAGTAGGACAGGGTTAGTCACCAGCAGAGCCAGAAGGAAAAGCGAATTTCTGAACCCAAACTTGAAGACGACGACAAAAAGTTGGTGACTGAGAAGCAGAAATAGAGCCCCACAGACGATTACCATTACTTTGAACCAAATTATATTTGAAGGAAAAACCGGATTCAGCCACCACACCGGAGTAAGTAGAAGAGGAAACAGTGGCGGATACTTTGTCTCCATGGGTTGATCAGGAAGGCTAATGATCCGGTATCCCTGACCACTTGCCAAGGCCTTCGAGAGCACAACGTATATACCATCATCGTGGTAGAGTCCGACAATCTTCGGGTTTGTGAGGAAAATGGAGATGGCTCCCCAAAAGATGATTGGAATGAAAACCGCCAAACCGGGGTTTTTCAAAAATGAATTCATGTTAATCTCTTGCCTTAAGCTACCGAAAAATAGCTTTGTACCCGAAAATGATACTGCAAAGACAAATCCCTATCCCTAGGGTAAGCCGAAAAAAGTCCAATGTACCAGAAGGAGGCAACAGAAGATATATAGAGCACGCTTGTCTAATGATAGCCGCGGTATCTATGATTGGGTGGCTTCTAGCTAGAAGTATCAAGCTCACAGGAGCTGCCAGGACCAACCATTATTCAGGAAACGTCTTTTACTACTTGTATACCGCGAACGAGCCGTTGATGTTTGGCCTCTCTTTCTTGTTCGCAATTCTTCTCCTCGTGCATTCCCGCTATGGTGTCACCGCAATCACACTCACCAGGCATAGAACCCGCGCACTACTTGGGAAAAATATCGTCCTAATCACTGCAGCCGCAGTGTTCTTCATTGCCCTATCAGGTACATTTGTGATTTTCCACAATTTTGCTCTGTGTATGGATGAATACCTCAGTGAATTTCAAGCCGATATTTTTGCTTCCGGAAGACTAATGGCAGTCATTCAGGAACCCTGGTGCCAGTTTGCTTATGCGATGACACCTATCTTCGCAACTTACAATCCTGAGCAGCATACCTGGATGTCAGCTTACCTTCCCACCTACGCCGCTATTCGTGCAATATTTTCGCTTGTGGGGCTTCAGTTCATCACAAATCCGACACTTGCGGCAGTTAGCATCCTGGCTCTCGCCGGAGTTACCAAAAATCTCTGGCCCAGGAAAAAATCAAACACGCTAGTTGCAGTGTTGATGCTTGCCACATCTTCCCAGTTCTTAATTACCTCAATGACAGCCTACTCAATGCCTGCCCATCTCTGCCTTAATCTCATCTGGCTCTGGCTGTATATTCGAGATGATAAGGTGGGCTGGATAATTGTTCCCTGGGTCGGAATTATAGCAATGGGACTTCATCAGCCTATCGTACACGCACTCTTTGTGCTTCCCTTCTTGATTAGGATAATTAGGCAAAGAACTACGTGGGTCAAGATTTACGTCGGTACCGTGTACTTACTTGGCTGCGGTCTATGGTTGACTTGGATGTGCTACTCCACGCAGGGAATGATTTCAACTTTGGGGGTTGCGAGGACAACTGCCAGCTACTTTGGATTTCCGGGAATATTTCAACTAATTATCCAAACCATGAATTTTTCGTTGATGCTCTCTTGGCAATCCATCGCGATGAGCATTCTGGTATTTATTGCATTTAGAAATTGGAGCTTGCTAACTTCCTTTATGAAAGACTTGGGGTGGGGCTGTGCCCTAACCTTCATCTTTTACTTTTTCTTCCAGAACGATCAAGGACATGGCTGGGGCTACCGCTATTGCTACCCAATCTTGGGGAATTTAGCTTTGCTGGCTACTGAAGGCTGGCGTCAGCTTTCACAGCGTGCGCGGGTCAGCAAAGGCTCAGGGCTTATGTTGGTTTCAACTTGCATAGCGCTCTTGGTTCAGATTCCAGTTCGGGCCATACAGGCCGAGAGTTTTGTAAGACCCTTTGCTGAATCCATGAATTACTTGCAGTCCATTAAAGAACCCTTTGTAGTTATTGACCATGATGCAGTCTGGTATTCTCAAGACCTCGTAAGAAATGACCCGCTCCTCCGCAGGGGCCCAAAAAATTTTTTTTCTCATAGGTTGACTGCGGAACAATCTGACAGATTGAAAGCTCTGGGGACGGTGCACAGAGTCCAGCCCGCCGAGTTATCCCCGTTCGGAATGCACCTAAGAGAATAGGAATGACGAGTAGAAGAATTTCTCGTTCTTGAGGCTATGGTCTCAAAAATGAGCGGCATTGCAAAGATTAGCTGACGACTTAAGGTCCGTGGGAGGGTAAGAATGATGGAAAACACATTGGCTCCGAGCGGGAGGACCGATGCCTGAGTTGAGCGTCACTATTCTTATCCCATGCCTCAATGAAGAGCTGGGAATCCAGTCCGTTGTTACCGACTTTCGCAGTCAATTCCCCACGAGTCGAATCATCGTCGTGGATAACGGTTCCTCTGACTTGACCGCCGTTAGAGCTAGAGAAGCCGGGGCAGAAGTTGTTGTTGAACAGAAAAGGGGAAAGGCTTGCGCGGTCCAGTCATGCCTGGCAAGGATTAGCAGCGATATTGTCATCATGGTTGACGGCGATGGAAGCTACCCCGTCGAGGGGGCCCAGAAGCTGATAGAGCTATTTATGCGCGAACGTTCTGACATGATCAACGGAATTAGAAAGCCGATGATAGATGGCGCCTCTCCTTTTCGACCTCTTCACCTGGCTGGGACGTCCGCTTTCGCTCGAGTCTTAGAACTTGTTTTTGATTATAAATCTCGGGACCTATTCTCTGGCCTGAGACTCTTTTCGAGGAGATTTTACAAGAATGTCCCGATTCATTCGCGAGGTTTCGAACTTGAAATGGAGCTAACAATTCAGGCCGTGGACAAGGGGTTTACCATGGCGGAGGTGGAGGTCCCGTTTAAGGACCGTGCTGCGGGTTCTGTGTCGAAGCTTCGGACGGTACGGGATGGCTTTCGAATATTGCGACTCCTTCTGGTTCTATTTCGTGACTACAGGCCCTTGATTTTCTTTAGTATGCTTTCAGCAATTTTCTTTGCTGTTGGTCTGCTTGCGGGGTCACTCCCGATATACGAATACTTCACAACGAGGCAAGTAGGACGCTTTCCACTGGCGATCCTAGCTGCTGCGTTGTGTAACCTGGCTGCATTCACTTTCTTCACTGGCCTGTTGCTCGAATCTAATCTTCGACACCATCGAGAAGAATTCCAGTTAGAGCTGACAAAATTTGAGCAGCCTTCCGCTTAATTCCACGTCTCCTGATCAGTCTGGAGCCCTTAATGGGAAACCAATTTTCAAAGCGCCTTGCCATTTGCAACCGCAGATATTCTCCGAGCTACAAATGCTGATAGACTTTCGTTCTCTACGGGCGGATTATCAACGCTTCCGCAAGGGAAAGGAATCGAGACATTCTGTCTCCGACCGCATTAATCCAACCTTATTTCAGTACGACTATCTGGTTCTGAAAACCCTCAAGAGGGATATTGACTCCTTGATAACGTCACTGCCTGACTCTGAAGAACAGAGGGTTGCCCTCGATATTGGCTCAGACAAGAGTCCATACAGGGAATTTCTGAGTAAGAAAAAGTTCAAGGTAAGTACGTTGGATGTTGATGACGGCCAGGGGGCAGAATATGTTGGCACAGCAGAAGACACCCGTTTATCCGATAACAGCTTTGATCTAGTGCTCTGCACGCAAGTGTTGGAGCATTGTCAGGATCCCTTCAGAGGAATTGATGAGATACAGCGCATTCTCAAGCCAGGCGGCTTCGCCATAATATCCGTCCCCCATATCTGGTTTTACCATCCTCATCCCTCAGACTACTGGCGATTTACACAGGAGGGTGTGCTGCAGCTTTGCGCAAAAGGTCAATTGGTTCCACGGGTGCTTTATGCGCAAGGCGGAACGTTGTTAGCCCTGTTTCAAGTTCTTAATTTCCTGGTCTACGGCGTTATGGCATCCTGGGGAGCACCCCTGTATTTCTTATTCAATATTGCTGGACTCGTTTTTGACAAGGCAGTCAACAACAGTCTTTTCTGTCTAAATTTTACATGCCTAGTCCAAAAGGCGGAAGATTGACTGAAACAATGTCGGCTAGGAGACCCGGAACTGTGCAGGTTTCCCCGCCCACTTCATCGCCTGAGATGCGAGTCCTTCAGGTTTCTTCGTTTGCTCCGCCTCACCTAGGCGGGTTGGAAGCGTGCGCCGCCAATTTGTTCGGAAAGCTCATTGAAAGCGGAACACTTGTGACATGGTTGTTCAGCGACATCCCTCCCCAAATGCCAATCGAGAATACTATTCGAATTAAGGCTTGGAACGGAATTGAAACTGTCTTTGGGATCCCGGTTCCAATACCGAGGCCAACTTCGATTGTGAAGATTTGGAAAGCCGTGAGAGACGCCCATTTGGTGCATATTCACGACGTAATGTACTTCAACTCCGTGTTGGCTGCCGTTTTCGCTAAGCTGCTCGGAAAAAGGCTCGTGACCACCCTGCATATTTGGAAGGTGCCCTATCGAAGCTATCTTGTCAGACTTATTCAGGAAATTTCCCATGCCGTCCTCGGCCAGCTTTGCCTGAGGAACTCAAAGGCTATTGTCAGCTACAATCGTTTGACTTTCCAAAAATTGAAGAAATTCAAGAATGCGAGGATTGAATTCATCCCAAATGGTATCAGCGATGTCTTTCTTCAATCGAAGTATGAAATTTCACCCAATGTCCAAAGCCAGCTACGCCTTTCTTTGGGCCTTCCCCAAGACAAGCAGATCGCAATCTTTGCAGGCAGGTTTGTGGAAAAAAAGGGCCTCTCCTCCATTCGAATTCTGGCCAATTCATTTCCCGAGGTACTTTTCGTACTTTGCGGAGAAGGCAACATCGACCCGTTCAGGTGGGACCTTGAGAATACAAGGGTGTTAGGTCAAAAATCGCGAGTCGAGCTGAAAAGGCTTTTTCATGCTTCAGACATTCTTTTGCTTCCCTCGGTAGGAGAGGGATTCCCTCTGGTTATACAGGAGGCTATGGCCTGTGGGTTGCCGTGCTTCATCCTACGAGAAACCTGGCAATCTTGGGGAGAAGGTAAGGATTTCTTCGTCGTTACGGAGAATGAACACTTTGTGGCTGATCTCAGATCATACTTTGACTGCCCATTTAGCTGGGTCCATAAAGAGCGAATAAGAGAATACGCCAGACTCAATTGGGATTGGGACAAGTCTGTGCAAGAGTATCGGAAGATCTACAGAGAAATCCTAGCTCCTGAGCCTTGATCCCGATGGCAAGTTCTTGCTGCCACGCCAAATGGGACAGGATTGGCTGAGAAATATGTCGGTTCTGGAAACACTCGCAAGAAAGATCAAGAAAGATCACTTTGTTGGAAGTATCTACGCCCTCTTTGACTTCCTGACAGCGTTTCCTCCAAAGGACTTTCTTGATCGTGAAAAGATCAAGCTCTTTTGGAAGGTCAGATCCTACACGATGGTGGGCTTCAAGCGAGTAAATAATGTTTACGAGTTAAGCCGTTTCATTGAAAGGATCAAACTAACTGGGGCGTTTGTGGAGTGCGGTGTCTGGCGTGGAGGTTGCGCCGCGGTCATGGCATGCGTGGCGAATGGGTCGGGAAGCAACCGAAAGACCTGGTTGTTTGATTCCTTTGAGGGCCTTCCGGAGCCCAGCGAAATCGACGGAAATCAAGCCAAGCGATTTGCTTCGAACAGAAGTTCGGGAAAACTAGAGTCCATTAATGAGTGTGTGGCGTCCTTACAGGATGTCGAGAGACTCCTATTTTCAGAACTAGGAATCCGGACCGAAAACGTCATTATTCAGAAAGGCTGGTTTCAAGACGTATTGCCACAATTCAGGAACAAGATAGGACCGATCGCTTTGCTGAGGTTGGATGGGGATTGGTACGAGTCCACCAAGTGCTGCTTGGAAAATCTCTACGAGAATGTGGTTCCGGGAGGGTTCGTTATCATTGATGACTACGGCCACTGGCAGGGATGCAAAACAGCGGTTGATCAATTCCTTCATGAAAAAAAAATTGTTGTTAGACTGCAGGAAATTGACTACACAGGTAGATTCTTTCAGAAGCCTGGACCGCTTTTTCATGAGCCAGCAGCCCCATGACCAATCTCATTTGAAAAACAGTCCATTCACGACGCCGTTATAGGCGCCAATCCTGGTAATTCGGATGTTTGCATGGCCCTTCAGGTTCCAGATCAGATACTTCCCATTGCTGAACGCCGACAGGCTGCGGCTGTCCAGCACTCCCCCGCCAACGGCATCTAGAATATCGATCGTCTCTATCCTCTCGTTGTTAGTCCCCCAGTCCAGACAGTACAGCCCCACCTGGTGCCAATTTCCGTCCGTCAGGTTCACATCTATATTAAAGCTGCTGGCCGAATACCAGGTCGACGCTATCCGATCCGCAGTCGCCGCCTTCTGCAAGGCTCGCACATCGGTGGTCGAGGCCGCCCAGACGAAGTCGCTCTGGTTAGCAAAACTTACCTGGGCATAGGTCGGATAGTTGGTCGAGTCTTTAGCAATGGCATATCCCTCGGTCCCGTACACCCCCTTCCAGGTCCCTTGCGTCGCCGTATCTGTCTTGATAAAGGCAACCGCAGCCGGAATGGAAACCGTCACCACCATGGTAACTGTAGCCGAATGGTTTACACTGCCGCTGGCCCCATTGATCATCAGGGGATAACTTCCCCCCGGTGTTGTCATCCCGGTCGTCACAGTCAGCCTCGACGTGCCCGATCCAGTCACCGAGGTGGGATTGAAGCTGGCCGTCGTGCCTGTAGGTAGTCCGCTCGCACTGAGATTGACAGTCCCGTTGAAGCCTGCTAATGGATTTACTGTTATGTTGTAGCTCGTGCTGCTGGCAAGAGTCACACTCTGGGAACTCGGTGAGGCCGATACGAAGAAATCAGGTGGTGCTGGAAGATCGAAAAAGACCCCGCTGACGACTGCGTTGTAAGGACCGGCCTTGGAAGCCCGGATGACCACATGACCTTTGAGATTCCAAATCAGATATTTCCCATTGCTGAATACGGATACACTCCGGCTGTCCAGTACGCCGCCACCAACCCCATCCAAAACGTCTATCGTCTGCAACCGCTCGTTGTTGGTCCCCCAATCCAGACAGTACACACCCACCTGATGCCAGTTTCCGTCCGTCAGATTGACATCAATGTTAAAGCTGCTGCCCGAATACCAAGTCGAGGCAATCCGATCAGCAGCCGCCCCCTTCTGGAGGGCTCGCACATCGGTCGTGGAACCCACCCAGACGAAATCGCTCTGGTTTGCAAAGGACACTTGGGCATAGGCTGGGTAGTTGGTTGAATCGTCAGCAATGACATATCCGCCAGTTCCGTAAACCCCCTTCCAGGTACCCTGTGTTTTGGTGTCCGTTTTGATAAAGGTAACGGCCGCCGGGACAGAAACCCTTACCACGAAAGTGGCTGAAGTCGAATGGTTCAGACCGCCGCTGGTCCCCGTGATCCTTAGCGGATAGCTCCCTCCTGGCGTTGTAATTCCCGTTGTCACCGTCAGGGTTGACGTGCCCGAACCTGTAACCGATGTGGGATTGAAGCTGGCGGTGGCCCCAGCAGGTAACCCCGTCGCACTGAGACTCACTATCCCACTGAAGCCAGCTGATGGTGTCACCGTCAAGTTGTAGCTAACACTGCCCCCAACAGCTACACTTTGCGAATTTGGTGTGGTTGACAGATTGAAATCAGGTGGTGCTGGAAGATCGAAAAAGATTCCGCTGACGACGGCATTGTAGGCACCAGTCCTGGTAGTCCGGATGTTCACATGTCCCTTCAGGTTCCAGATCAGGTACTGCCCATTGCTGAACGCCGACAGGCTTCGCGTGTCCAGCACTCCCCCACCAACCGCATCCAGGACGTCGATTCTCTGTATCCTCTCGTTGTTAGTCCCCCAGTCCAGACAGTACAGCCCAACCTGGTGCCAATTCCCATCGGTCAGGTTGATATCTATGTCGAAACTGGTCGGAGAATACCAAGTTGACGCGATCCGATCTGTGTTCGCCCCTTTCTGCAGCGCTCGAACATCCGTCGTCGAACTCGTCCAGGTGAAATTGCTCTGGTTGTTTAATGTCACCTGCGCATAGGCCGGATAGTTGGTCACGTCATTGGCAATGGCAACACCTTGCCCCCCGTAAACACCTTTCCAGGTCCCCTGGGTAGCTGTATCCGTCTTGACAAACGTCGCCGTACCGGGAATATAAATTTGAAGCGTCACCTTTATTGAGTGACTCAAATTGCCGCCGGTCGCTGTCACTGTAACTGGATAATTGCCCGGGGGCGTCGTGATCGCCGTTGTCACGGTCATCGTCGATAACCCTGAACCCAACACAAACAACGGACTGAAATCGCTATTCGCGCCCGCCGGCAGCCCACTCGCAGTGAAACTCACCATCGCGTTAAATCCCGCCAATGGATTGACCGTCATGTTGACGCTCGTGGCCGTTCCCACAACCACCGTCCGAGTGTTCGGTGAGGCGGTCAAGATGAAATCGGGCGGGGCTGGCCCTAGAGCTCCCAAAGCCAGGCTGGTATTCAAAATTCCCGAACCCAGGTTCCGGCTGTCCTTAACGTAAGGCTTGGTATTAGAAACCATCAGGTCAAATTTCTGCGGGCCGGTCAGCGCCGGATTCATGGACTCGAGCAGCGCGGCCACACCAGTCGCATGTGGAGCTGCCATAGACGTGCCACTCGCGGTGGCAAAGTATTCCGTATTTGGATCAGGGCCTACCCAAAGGCTGGTAATGTCTACACCGGGAGCGCTGAGACTAACCCAATCTCCATAGTTGGTAAAACTCGCCCCATTCCCGTTTTGATCGGTTGCTGCGACGTTCATGACGCCCGGCTTGGTCCCGAGAAAGTCCGCGGTGCTGGAACTGGAGTTCCCGGCCGCATGAACGATCATCACATCATTGGCAAGGACTTCGTCTACAGCCGCACCCAATCCACCCGAGTCCGAAGACCCCCAGGAACAGTTTACAGCGGCTATATTGACACCGCTCGCTTTCTGAAGAGCAACGTAGTGAAGGGCTTCGGCCGCATAATCCATCCGAATCAAACCCGTTCCACAAACGAGACCTAGGAATGAGCCATCCCAACCAATGCGCAAGGGCATTATCTTGATGCCATTGGCCGTCGATTGAAATGTTCCATCGCTGTAACCCCCTGCTATGCCGGCCACCCCAAAACCATTGTTAGTTGTGGCCGCCACGATCCCCGCCAGATGAGTGCCATGTCCGTTATGATCGCTGGGATCGTTATCCGCTATACTACAATCGGAGTCACAGCAGGTATAGAGAGCCGCCCCACTGGCATCTTCCATAAAATCATAGCCGACGACATCGTCGATAAAACCATTCCCGTCGTCATCGATTCCATTGTTGGGAATTTCGCGAGGGTTCACCCAAATGTTCCCTTTGAGGTCGGCGTGATTGTAGCGGACACCCGTATCCAAAACTGCTACTACGACGTCGGAACTTCCCGCTTTGGTGTTCCATCCCAGGTCGGCATCAATCCCGTTGGGCGAGCGCAGATTCCACTGATCCGCATAGAACGAGTCGTTAGGAGTCATGAACAAAGGATGAATCCCAATCTTTTCGACATGATCTACGCTAGGATCGCCTGCAAAATCAGCCAAAGCAGCCTCAAGGTTCACACCACGCGGGATTCGCACTTTGTAATGGCCACTCAGGTCCGGCAAGGTTGAACCCCCAGGTTGAGTCTTGGATCCGGGAAACTGGCGCTTGAACCGTCCCACAGAATGGCGAGCAATCAATTGTTGGAGCGAAGCAACATTGACGGATGGCGTGTTGGAGGGGCCTCGACCAACGCGGAAGCCTGCACGGGGGCCTCGTTTCAAGACCACAATGAACTCATCTTCGACAAACATTTCTGTGGGGTTGACCCCTTGGATGCGATCCACCCTCACTACAGTGGAATTGGTGGAATTCTGACCGCGAATGGTTAAGGAGACTGCGAGGATGACCAGGAGGAAGCCAATAACCAGAAGACCAAGAGTCTTCAAAACTGCTGGGCAATCCTTCATGACAACTCCTTTGCTGTCCTAAGGTTAAGATTTCCTGAGGGTCACCTGAAGCCGAAGCGACATATATAAAATCGCCATCGGCCGTGATTTCTTTAAGTCTTAAAGTTAATGGAGTGAGGGATCCGATAGGTATTAGAAAGACGGCTCTTAGCAAGCAAGATTCTTGCCAAATGGAGTGTTATAAGTGTGTTGCGACCATCATCTGATATTCTATTAATACAACACACCTTATATGACATACTAAATCGACGAATCTATAAGGGCAGACCTAAGTCCGGAAAATTGAATGAACTGCGATTCTATTTAAGGGAAAATATTTGGACAGTTTGAATGACTTTACTTCTCCGACGGCCGAGTACGCACAAAGTGGCGCTTCTGAATAGCTAGCTTCGATTCGAAACTAGACCAAAAATGAGAATGAACGATACAACCACTATTCAACCGGCTGATTGGCTGCCTGCTGACCAGGAGATACTTGACCATTATTCTGGAACTCTACGCTATTCTTTTTATAAGCTTCAATTGACGAAAATGATCTCAGGACTACTGTCAATGGAAGGGAATTGCAGGCTCTTAGATGTTGGGACAGGGGATGGACGCCTGGGAGCGATTATTCAGAAATATCGATCCAAGACGAAGGTGTTCGGGCTGGAAACTTTCATTCGAGAAAGCAGAGACCCGAATCTGGAGCTCATTCTCTTTGACGGTCAACACATTCCTTGCGCAGACAGATCATTCGAAGTGTCCCTGCTGTGCGATGTTTTGCACCATACAGACAAGCAAACAGAGTTGCTCTCCGAAATCATCAGGGTCACTCGCCAGAAGATCATCATAAAGGATCATCTTTTCCAGAGTCTGCTCGAAAGGTACCAGTTGCTTCTATTAGATTTCCTGGGAAATCTCAGATTCGGGGTCAAAGTGACCGCCCAGTACTTGAATTGGAATAAATGGCAAAGAGTGTTTTCGTCGCAGGGCAATCTCGAGATTGATTGCTATCCTGCCGCCCCTTTGCGCAAAGGACTCCTTGAGGAAATCTTTCCCAATGACCTGGAGATCTTCTTTGTGATTCATTTGAACTAAGGGAGATTTGCATCGGCGCTAGAGAGGCGAAGCCCAAGGGCACTACCTTCAGTTCGAATAATCCAAGTTAGGGCAATGACCGATACTATAATAGACTTTCATCGGATGCGAAAAGCTGACTGGCACTAAGGATCCTCTACAATAAATGAATTCTTTAAAAGGTAAGGTGATCATCATCGGCGCCGGACCTGCTGGATTAACGGCTGCCGCTGAATTATGCGAGCGGGGACATCGGGTGATTGTTCTCGAGAAGGACCCTCATTATGTAGGGGGGCTGGCGAGGACTGTTCACTATAAAGGTTTTCGCTTTGACATAGGCGGGCACCGGTTCTTCAGTAAGAGCGCTGAGATCACTCAATGGTGGCAAAGACGACTTCCCAACGACTTCATCTCCGTAAATCGGATGTCTCGCATCTTCTATCGCGGCAAGTTCTTCGATTATCCCTTGAAGGCCACCAACGCCCTCTTTGTACTTGGTGTGCTCACCAGTTCGGCTTGCCTGCTGAGTTATATCCGTGCACGTCTTTTCCCCATCCAGCCGGAAAAATCGTTTGCGGATTGGGTCACCAACAGATTCGGTGAGCGCTTATTTAATATCTTCTTCAAGACTTACACCGAAAAAGTATGGGGGATGCCCTGCACCCAAATCAGTGCTGATTGGGCTGCGCAACGGATCAAAGGTCTTTCTCTTTCCAAAGCCATCTGGAATGCTCTAGGCCCACGGAAACGACATTCTTTGCAGACTGTGAAAACCTTAATTGATCGGTTCCAATATCCGCGCTTCGGCCCCGGGATGATGTGGGAGAAGACCCGGGACGATCTGCAGAAGCAGGGCGCACTGCTCCAAATGGGCGAGGAAGTTATAACAATCCATCGTACGTCTACTCGTGTCACGTCCATTATCACTCGAAACCGCAGCGGAGAGACCCACCAATACAAAGGGGATTCTTTTGTTGCTTCGATGCCATTACGCGATTGTGTCCTGGCATTCGATCCGCCTTTGTCCCCGGCGGCCTGTGAGGCGGCCTTGCGACTCCAATACCGGGATTTCCTAACCGTGGCTCTCATCATCGGGCGCACTGGCCTTTTTCCTGATAACTGGATTTATGTTCACGATCCCTCTGTCCGTCTGGGTCGAATTCAAAACTTTAACAATTGGAGTCCAGACCTTGTGCCGGATCGCGCAGCGTCTTGTTTGGGTCTGGAATATTTCTGTTTCGCAGGGGATGGTCTCTGGACCATGATGGACGAAGCTTTGATTGAACTTGGAAAGGGGGAGTTGGAAAAACTAGGATTGATAAGGGCGGAAGAGGTCATCGACGGATGCGTGGTTCGCATGGAAAAGGCTTATCCCGTCTACAGCTCGGGCTATCAGGAGGACGTGAACATCATTCGCCAGGAGCTTTCGAGGCTCGAGAATTTTCAAGTGATCGGTCGCAATGGCATGCATAAATACAATAATCAAGACCATTCCATGATGACAGCCCTGCTGGCCGCTCGGAACTTGAACGGCGAAAAGTATGATCTCTGGAAAGTCAACACGGATGCTGAGTATCACGAAGAAGGTGAGGATGACAGCGTAAACTCCGGACGGCTTGCCCCTCAAAAAACTGAGCATCGCTTTAAAACTCAAATCTGATACACTTTTAAGCAGGCTTAGGCAAGTGCAAAATTACCCTAAAAACCATGAACGCAATTCGGATCGCTAAGGTCTTCACTTTTCGGATTCTGCTGCTTTTCTGTCTGGAACCTTCCTTCCTCGTCTATCCACCTGTTTTCGTACTCGGTCTTAGTGTAATAGCGGCTGGCCTGTGTGTTCTTCCCTGCAGGCTAAAAATATCAATCTTTCCGCAAGAACGACCGCATTGCCAAGCGTAGTCGTCTGATAGAGAAAGATCCAGCGGTTACCATCACGGGAAACTCCCCATAGACCTTTTCATGGTGTGAATGAATCCTGCTTATCCGTCTTACGAATAACATGGAACAAAAAGGTCTCGCTGGGGTCTCGAGTAAACGTAAAAGGCAATAGTGTCGGATGACTGCAACCCGATATCCGGTTTGCATAAAAATTCGCCCCCACATTACACCCGATTGTCCGAACCACCCAGGCCGGGCTCGCTATTTCTATCTCAGTTTGACTGTTCAAGCCTTTTTGCAAACGCGGTCGAAGTATATCCGGCCAAGCAGAGCTGGCTATGACTAGCAGATCTTTGGACTGAAAGGTCGGCGGGTCACATTTGTTGATAGCTTCGCCTCCAATTTTTTCCGCGTAGTACTGAAACCCCCAGTGGCCGGAAAAATAAAACCTTCCCTTGTTCCGCTGCCAGAGGGGAGCAATCTTTTGAGAGACTATGTCCCGATAAATATTGGCGATTTGTCGGTCGCCCAGCGACATCGAGATTACCAATAAGAAACTGGCCGCCAGAGAACTTCCAAGTATCCATTTACCTGGAGTCCGCGACGATTTGATCAAGATGAGAAGGATAGCCGGAGGTGCCAGGAACAAAACATAACGGACCGAAGTAAACATGAGTCCACCCTGAAAGGCCAGCCCAAAGAGAATCCACAGTATCAGGAGTATCCCTTTTTGATCGCGAGCTTTGAAGCACTCCCATCCCAGTTTGAATGTGAGCACAATCAGTTGGAATGAGAGCGTCACGCTCAATGCAAACAAGCTAGACGACAAGATGCCGTAACTTAAGCCGGTCGCGGCATGCCAATACGCGAAGGGGAGCGTACAGAGGCTCGATGAAAGAAGAACTTTTCGACATGTGGTTACATATGGAATGAAGGTCACCAGCGAAATGGGCAGTACGCCCAAACCAATCGAAGCCAATACCCCTTTCGTCAGTAACCAAGGAAGCGTGCTCACCGCCAAGTTTTTCTCGAACGCCGCCATGGCCAGGAAGTGAGGCCCTCCGTACTGGACCCAGGTGAATCCATTCCAGAGCAAAAGGGCGAGAAGCGGGGCGGCTGCTATCACTCCCATGCCAAGCTTTCGTCTAGCGGTGCAGAATAGCCATGCTAACACCGGCACCAGCACCAAGCCGGTGTATTTAGCCATTGGGCAACAGAAAGCCGCAAGGCAAGCGATAAAGAAGGCAACTCGACACCCCGTCTCCTCATAAATAGTCGCATAGCTGATAGCCAGCAAGAAGAGGGAGAGCATTGGGACGTCTTGCATCACTACCTGGCTGCCCAAGAAGAAAGCCGGAGAGCCACAAAGAAGTGCTTGGGGGATCAGGGGCTCGATTTTGAAATACCTGGCCATCACTCCAAAGGCATGCAATGCCAGAAGAGAGAAAGGAAGCATGGCACAGTGAAAGGAAACCTCGCTCTGAGGCAACAACAACTGCCATAACGCAAGATAGGCTGGAACCAAAGGGGGATTGGCCGAGGTCTTGAAAGCCCACTCCGGCGTGCCGTCCCAATTGATACGGAATCCGTAAGGGTCTAGAGGATGAAGAGAGATTTGTTTGGCAACGGCCAGAAAGTAAGGCTCATCGATTCGAAAGGCGGAAGCTAAGAATGGAAATTGAGCCACTATCCACAGCAAAAAAACCAATACGGTGTGGCGGATAGAAGGAGGTACTAGGGAAGGCTTCATGACAACCTTTCCAAAAGCGAAAACCCTGCGGCTAGCCCACATTCGATGCGATTCGCGCCTTGCGATTCGAGCGGCCGTCTTGCTGGCTCCGCCTTAGATGCTAATTGCCTCGCACGAACCCCAGTCTGCTTGCCCTTTCCTTCGCCCACCCCCCCTGATGAGAGGCTGGGGTGAGGACTCATGTTCGATGGTGTTTGCAAATTTCCAATTCACGGAAAGCAACCCGGAGACTTCTCCAGTAGGAAATGCCCACCGATTCTTTTGAGTTTTTCGCCAAAGAGCGAAGCATCTGCAACGAAAAGAGCCGAATGCTTGTCTTCATAGGCCAGACTCCAGCCAGGCCTTCCCTTCATCAATTCATAGATCGGGTAATGTCTGCTCACCAATGCCAGGTGAGTATCGTGGTTCGTCACGAGCGTATCCCACTCATCCCTTCCTTCGGAGAAGTTCAGGTTTTGCCAGTAAATCTTTTCGGAATATAAGCTATCCCGGCGGCCATCGATCGACACTCTGATGCCTGGACCCAGGTGCCAAATAACATATTGCCCCCAATTGAAGAATACGGCCAGATTGCCAGTGGTACCGCTTTCTTTGAGCAACCGAACCGCGCCCACCGGATAGTCTGTATCGGGCGGAAACCGAATGCACCTAAGATTTGGAATGGACAAGACCGCCAACCCAAAGGCCAGCATGATTGAAGTGATGCTCCACAACGCCTGAGATCCTCTTCTCGGCACTTCTTGCTTTGAGGGTATCCAGGTTTCAAGGGCCTTTGCCAAATACTCTGCGGTGAGAATCAAAATTCCAATCGCCATCAGAGGCCCGTTGCGAACGGCTAACAACGGCGTTATGGCAATGGCTGTGTAATTCACAAAGATTGTTAGCGAGACCCGGTGCCTAGCAGAGAACAGGCTCGCGGAAGTCAACAGGAGCAAGGCTCCATAGACCAGTCCGTAAGGACTGAACAGGGGAACGGCCTGCCACTCAGGAATCTCGGGCCGCACAAGGACGATGGGCTGCAACAGGAGTTTCCATTGACCGGCGCCATAGGGGGTCAAAAAGCTGGCCACAAAAGCAAGAAAGATGGGGACCACCACGTTCCACTCGAACCAGGAGTGTCGCTTCAAGAGCCTGGCGAGGGCCCTGGCTAGAGCATAGATCCCCAGTACCCCCAGGCCAGAAAGCACCCCACCATGCAGGTTGGCCCAAAGACCCACAATCGGAATCGTGAACCAGAGCCCGCGGAGGTCCCCCTGTTCTGCTCGGAGAATTAAGATCACTGTCCCGAGAAAGAAGCAGTAGGTGAATAGCTGCGGCCGGATGTGCCACACTCCAGGTAGCAGCATCAGCAATGCAAAGACAAGGAGAAAACCTGCTCGCACGGGTCTGAGCCCACTTCTAACAAAATGACGGTAGAGTGTCCCAAGAATCAGAAAGCTGAGACCCGTCTTAAAGAGGATGAGCCCTGTGGTCCCCCAGCTCTTATAAAGTAGATAAAAGATAGTCTCGGCCAACCATTCATGGTTGATCCAGAGTACCTCTCCCGACAGATACGAGTAAGTGTCGGCCTGGCAGGCTTTGGACGAAGCCCAGATGTCTCCTCCGAATTTGAGGTGGCCCCAGAGGTCGGGATCTACTTCTGTTTCAGAGATTCGGAAGAGGCAAAGGGTGAAAACCAGGAGTATCAAACAAGGTTGGCTCAAACGTGCGAGCCGTGTGAGCGTGCTTTCCAGCAAGGAACGAACTCTTGTTTTGGAGATCACTTCACCCATTCAATCGATCTCTTAGCAGAACGATATTGATTTGTCGATTTGATGAAACGCTGGCAAAGCCCCTCACCTTGAGACACAGAGCAAGTCGAAAAAAAGAGAAAGTCACTCATCCTCACCCGGAGGGTAAGAATTTTTCAAGGCTTTGCGAAGAGCTAACTAGTTACCTGCCGTCTCTGTGGTCCCAGTGGCTCTGTGGCCAACTGCGGTGACCTATCCGGTGTGTGTCAGAAGAAAACCGAGCCTGCCGACAAACCCATCCGGCGAGTGGGAGTCAGGAGAACAAAATTCTCGTAATGTTCCGCATAGGGGCCTAGCTGTACTAACCTGCAACAACGCTTACAGGCGGGCGAGCGACGCAGCCATTGTCCATCGCTTCATACTATTACTGGTTCCAGGCGTTTCAATTGGCTGAACTCGAAAAGACTCCACAGAGCCGTCACAATCATTAAAGCAAGATAGAAGACACCGATGCTGATTTCATGTTTTGAGCTGATGTACTCCAATATGAGAATCCCCTGGGCAATAGCAACCAGCAAAGCCAGAATTAGAGTAAATTTCAGAAACCCGGCATGCAGACGGGGAGCCTGACTAAGCGCCAGATGCGGGTCGAAGAGGAAGCTGAGAGACAGAAGGAACAGAATAATTAAGAATAGAGCCAGCATCTGCAGGAGCAGTGGCCCCAGAGACATCTTAAAGAAATAGAGCAAGAGCAACAATAGCCAGATGGGTCCGTAGATTCTACCCAGAGTAGCCAGGCGATAGCCGAGATGAAACTGGCGAAGTTCCACAGGAGCAGCGTAAAAGATCCAGGCGGCTCTCCAGTCGGAGCAGTACTTGGTGGCGTTGGTGGCGATGAGAACGCATAGAGGCAAAAGAACGTACACCGAGTGAGCGCCCAGAACATCTGTTCCCGAATGGGCCTGGAAAATATCAATGAGGAAATTCTTGTTTTCGATTCCGTAAAGAAAATAGAAAAGAATGATTCCGAAAAAGGGATAAATTCCACGGCGTAAACGTCCATCCCGCTTGAGATAGCGACTCACAAGGTGATAACCGGCTCGAGTCAAGGGAGGAAATGACGAGCCCACAGTGGAGCGCAAAGCCGATTTGAAACGGGAAAGAATTCCGCGCAATCTCCATTGCTGATCATCTGTTCTCGAATGGGTGACTTCGCCGGCATCCCGCAATCCCGGCAGGGACTGGCTATCCAAAGCGTGGGCTACCAAGTGATGCAGGTAGCTTGCCGGAGCGACCTTGAACATCACTAAGCCCACTCCCACAATCACGCATAGGGCAGTCATAGAGAGATTGAGAGTCCTTAAAGTTGTGTCGCCCAGCAGCAAGTCTATAGATCCAGCAAACCAGGAGGGAGGTAGGAAATAGAACACGACCGACTGGTCCAGAATCAGATTAAAGGGATTTGACCCGGAGCTGGCAGCAGCTTGTACGTTTTCTACCGCTCTGGCAATTGAAACGGATCCCGCTGCCTGTTTATAGAGTAAGAGCTTGTAATACCCATAGAAAAGCACCAGAGAAAATCCTGCCTGGAAATAAGTCAGCAGTCCGGTCAGACGATTCGGATCGAATCGCTTGAGCAATTGCACGTAAAGATGTACCACCAAGAAGGCACTCACCAGGCACCCTATCATCATGATCAGGAAACTGAAGGGCATGAGGTAGAATTTGGATTTGGCAAACCTGAAAGACGCCATAGAAGGCATTAGCAGCAGTGAAGCCGAATACAACAAGACGAAAATTGTCAGGGTAATTAGACGTGCCCAGTAAATCGTTTGGCTGGTGATCGGCTTGCTGAAAAGGATTTCAGCATCGTCGGCATTAAGGATCAGATCATTGTATTCGATCAGCACGGCAAAGGCGGTCATCATCATGCCGTACGAAATGATCAATGTGTTATAAGTGATTAAATTGCCGCAGACAGCCGACATGGCAGACAAGCCCATCGAGGTGATGAAGTAGGTAACTAGCATGTTGCGGAAACCCGAGCGAATGGATCGCTCCGACTTTGAAGAGTCGGGTTCATACCCTCTAAAACTGGCGCGTACAGCTATTTTTACCAAAACTCTGAGTTGGAAGATATCGACTGCGAGAGCGAAGGCGAGGTGGTGAGACACAACTTCTGCCCATCTAGCTACCAAGACAGCACAATTGATGAGGCTTTTCGGTTGGTTCATGGGCAAAATGGAGCAACCTTCAAGTTCCAAGACAACTTTTGACTTGGCTCTTCAGAGTTCATGCTCTTCTTCGGTTTGACTGGACGCAGCGTTAGCCTCACGGCCGTTGGTGATGGCTTTGGCAAAGGCTTCGATTTTGTCCTCCACGCCGCCTGTTTTAGTCAGTTCCTTGAAAATCAGCTCCAATGAAGGCGATTGTGTCATTTCACGAAGCTGAGTGATACTTCCCTCAGCTACAATCTGGCCCTGATGGATAATGGCTATTCGATCGCACACTCTTTCGACGACCTCCAGGATATGTGAAGAGTAAATGATCGTTTTTCCCAAATCGGCTAAGCGCCTCATAACTCCTTTAAACATCAAAACGGTATTGGCATCCAGACCGTTTAAGGGTTCGTCCAAAAGGAGCAGGTCCGGATTATGCAAGAGCGCTGCAGAAAGCACCACCTTTTGCTTCATTCCCTTGGAAAATGAGGTCATGCGAGTATTTCTTTGTTCAGCCAAGTCAAAATATTCCAAGAATTCATGGCTCTTTCGCCTTATTTCAGAGGCTTGGATTCGATAGAGCTGGCCCACCATTTCCAGGTACTCCAGAGGGGTCAACTTTTCATAAAGAGCCCCTGTTTCTGGGACGAACCCCATTCGTTTCTTGGCCTTAAGTGGATCTTGCTGCAGATTGATGCCTCCAATGCTAATATTTCCGGAATCGGGAGTTAACAAACCTGCGAGGATTTTCAGAGTCGTGGACTTCCCAGCCCCGTTGGGTCCGAGGTAGCCCAGGATTTCTCCCTGCCTCACGGAAAACGAAATGTCATTGATAGCTATCTGGGAGCCAAAAGTCTTTCGGAGCTGGGAGACTTCAAGGAAGGCAGGATCTGGAGACATACGGGATGCTATTTGCAAAGCTGTGCAAGTGAAATCAGTAATCTTGAATTAGCTTCTTAAATGTTTGAAACCTTCAATAACCTCAAAGCTGGTTTGGACCCTCGAGATAGCTTCCCCGATTTGTTCGATCTGCCTTTCTTCGAAATTGCCCAGAAATTCTCCGGCCATTCGAAGGTACTCAATCTTTTCGGGGTTGAGGCTGGCAATACGGGCACAGGTAGAGTCCACTGCCACTGGATCGTCTCCGAAGACAAGGACGCCGCAGGGTTTGGGCTTGCCTTGGATAGGTCCGTTGCCTTCCATCCCGATAATCCCATCAGCAATTACAAAATGGGGCCGGATCGTACTGTTAATATCCAATATGCTTTCTTGGATTCCATGCCAGTGAAGAAAATTCTTGGGCCAGCCATATTTCACACCAGGAACAATGCCAAACATATTTTTCATCGAAAGCGTCATGCCAGCCCAATGGTGGGTCTTAACTTTTGGCATCGACACCAGGAGATCAGCGCTTAATACACTTTCCGCAACGTAAAGGGCGTCGATGCCCATAAAGTTGCTCAGCAAAGTTACTCTCTTGGTATCGTCCAAATTGAGATCGACAAAGGAAGATTCAGTTTCTTTGAAATAGGGGAGCAGGCCGGAGGCCACCAGTAATCCATCCGTATCTCGCCGATGCCCTGGACCCTCACCCACTCGGACCTCTCGGGCTCCGAGCTGAAGAAATGCGCCAATGGCGGCTCCTACAACTGCAGGGTGCGTGTTGATGACCGTATCTCTTTCGTACTCCACGAGATTTGGCTTCAACAATACGTTCCTCCCCAAGACGGGCAACCGGCAGGCTTTGATCCCGTCAACAATGACTCTGACCAAGTTCTCCTGATAACTGGCGGCTTTCAGAATGGCCACCTGCGAGATCATGGGCTTGCGGAAGGCTGCTGCCTTCCAGCGAGACTCGCTGCTGCATGCTGTTGTCAAAGATGTTATTCCCAGTAGTGTAGTCCTCTTAAGAAAATCGCGTCGAAGCATTGAATTAATCCCAGATCACTGTTTGGACCTGATCTGTTACGTCCGAACAGATCTGTGTTTAAGAATATTCCGTCCTTGGTGCGCCTGACCCACGAGTAAGGCCAAGGCAGCGGTCTTGATACTTTGCATAAATTGAGTCTCCCGATATATATCGTCTAATTGCTTGAAAACGTTTTGCCACTCCTGCAAATAAATGTCTAAACAGAGACCCGCAAAGCAAAGGCTAAGAGCCGATTTTTCCACCACAATGGCTTGCTTCAGATAAGCAAGGCTCTTTTGGTTTTCGATGCGCGATGGATACTCCTGGAGTGCGATGAGCGCCAAAGAGGTCGTTAAGGGATAAGGCCGGAGCTCCTCCCCCAAAACCTGAGCATTTCCATAATTCCAACCTCCGCTTTTGCACGTACGGTCATAAACCATTGCCTCAGCTTCACTGATCGCAACCGCAACTTTTTCTCCTGGGAGTTTGCCTTGCAATCTTTTCAGGAAGAGCAAGGCATAACAAGTAGGTTCTACCCATGTCGCGGTTCCTGGATTCCAGGCCCATCCGCCTAAATTCGTGTTCACATTGGCGGGATTGCCATATCCCAACCATTCAGAGAGATGAAGTAACCAATTCTTGGGCATTTTCCCGAAGGTTTTGAGAACAAAGGCGAAAGCGCTTTGGCAGCTCGAGTCAAACCCTGAAGTGGTCAAAACGGATAAACCCACTAGTGGAGAGACCCACACCGCAGTTTCCGTATCCGTGGTGTTAATCGGCCATCCTCCCTCAGCTGTCTGCCTCGCTTTAAGGAACCCAACGGCATTTTGTAAAATTTCATCATGCCCACTGGCCTGGCCTAATGCCATCACTACATAGGCCGTAGGTTCGAGGGCACTCTGCTTGTGGGGGAAATAGCCCCAACCTCCGTCCGGATTTTGGTTTTCACATAGAAAACTTAGCAATCGTTCCTTCAAGAGGCCAATCCTCGCTCAAAGGTTATAAGTATTATATTTCGGCGTCGTCTACAAAAAGTCTAATGAAAACTTGCAATAAACCGAATGTATTGTATCATGTACCAGATTTACCCTTTTTCACATACCTTAGTCAGAGAAATCAGAGGAGGCGTTCAATGGATCCAAGAATAGAGATTGGTCTGCTGCTTCTTGGTACGTTTGCAGGACTTTGGTCCATGTTTTATGCTAGAAGGGCTTTTCAAAACACCAAGAAGATCCTCGATAAGTTAGGTAGGTAGCAAATGGGCGTTGAAGCAGGAAAGAGAAATGAGAGATTAAATTGAAGCTTGGAATAAGGCCGCCGGGTCAGTTCAATGGTCTGAAGACTTTACATTCCTGAGGCTATGTCTCGATAGTACGTGCTGGTTGGTGTAACGTTCCAGCCGCCGGCCTTTCCGCTTCAGCAGCTCAAACCCTCGTCGAGCTTTGGTCGGCAAACACGTAAGGTACTAGCTCCCAATCTTGCTTACCTAAGTCATTCAAAATCTTCTCGATGGCTGAAAGGGCCAAAAGTTCGACTCTGTTGTCTTCCCGCATTCCTTTCGACATCACAACAAAGAAATGGGTCTCAGAACACAAAACAGGATGTTTTCAAGAGCGCCCCGCCGGATTCTATTCTGAGCTGGGGAGCAAAGAAATTTGACCTCTCAAAAGCTTCGAATAGCCCTAGCTTCGTCATCGAAGACTTCAAACACCGTGAGTAACTTGGTAATAGACAGCAGGTCGTGAACCTTCTTGGTTAGACTTAACAGTTTGAGCTTGCCAGCTTGGTTACCAACGGTGGTAAAGCTACTGACTAACTCTCCAATGCCTGAACTGTCTATGTAGGACACATCTGCTAAGTTTAACAAGATATTCTTTTCATTTCTCTGTAGCAGATTTCGCACCGTATCTCTCAAGACAACGGTCCCTTCTCCAATTGTGATCCTGCCACTCAAATCGACTATGTTCACCCTTTCAATTTTGCGGGTGGTAGCTGTCATTGTCACGAAACCGATCCTCCTTAGGTAACATTTTTTATAACCAGATCGAATGCCGAACTATGAACGAGACAGTTTCTTAACAAATTTGACCTCTGTTCCTTGGTTTGGAACATAAGTCAAGGAGAAATCATCCATAAACGAGCGAACTAAAAAAATCCCTCTGCCCGAAGACTTTAACAGATTAGAAGGATCACAAGGATCAGGGAGATGTTCAAAATCAAAGCCGGTGCCCTGATCCTGAACTTGAACCTCAAACTTATACGCGTCAAAACTAAACTTTATACGGACTTGCTTGTCCAAATTATACTGGTTTCCGTGTCTAATAGCGTTAATGACGATCTCACGGACTGCCATCTCAATAAAATAAGCAGGGTCTGAATCACATCCCGCCAAAAAAGTCAGGTTGTTGGTTATGTTCTCAACCAAGTCGGTATAGTCCAGGCTGCTCCGTATCCTGACCTCTACGGTCGATTCTCGTGAGCTCATGAATCTGGGGAGAAGATCTGCAAATTAAAAGGCCCCTTACCACTAGCACAGGGGGTGGCATTTGTCAAGCTTGGCTGATTTGATTTGCTACTGACAGCTTAACTGATTTGATGCGATTTGATGCGATTTGATGCATTTGATGAGATTTGATGACCTGATTCGAGGTGATGGAATGAAACGCAAGACGAGAATTAGACTCTCTCTTATCGGGATAATTCTTTTGCTGGCCGAAATCCAAAATTCGAAGTAGATAACAGGTTGCCGCGAATCTTCTTGTCCTCAATAAGCGTCGCCAGACTTAGGCAAGTGAGTAGTGACTCAGCCATTCTGGGCGATTCGCTCGCAACTAGAACGCTCAAGAAAATTCTCTGCCAATGAAGACGAACTCGAGCCAGCTGTATTCAAGGACCTTCCAGTAAGTCTCGAAAATGTAAACAGAAGAAAAAAGTTCGAGCAGAGTTTCGCATTGGCCAAGCGCTGTTTCGATTATCTCTGGAATTGGGCGCGTTTGACAAGCCGAATTATGAAATGGTATTTTCTGAATCGACTCGCTCATCGTGGAGCCCAATCATTCAGAAAAATCGATCCACCTTTGTTTATGCCGCCCGATTGAAACTTGAATATTACGCGGCCGTTGCTCTGCTTAGGGCTCTTGGGGTTGCACCAAGGAGTTGTGCGCTTCTGCTCACCAAAGTTATTGCTTGGCTAGCTTATGTTTTTTCGAGAAGGCTCCGGAAAATCGCAGAAAAAAATCTTTCCATGGCCCTTCCTGAGCTTGAAGGACTGGAAAGGAGACAGATTGTCCGAGGCGTTTTTCTAAACCTGGGGCGAGTGTTAGGAGAATTCAGCCAACTCCCCAAGCTTCATCGAGAAAACATTTCCCAAGTTGTTGTGTATGATGGTTTCGAAAACTTTGCAGCCTCGGTCCAGCGCGGCAAAGGGACCCTTTTTCTGACAGCCCATTTTGGCGCTTGGGAACTCTGCCCTTACGCCCACGCGATTTATGGTTATCCTTTAAAGTTCGTCATCCGCCCTATCGATAATCCTCAAATTGATAATCTGGTTAACAATTATCGGACCATGAGCGGAAACGAAATCGTCGAAAAGAAGAACTCGCTCAAGGAAATCTTGAGGGCCCTTAACAATAATAAGTCAGTCGGGATTCTTATTGATCAAAATACGACTCTGAACTCAGGTGTGTTCGCAAAATTCTTCGATATTCCCGCTTGTACCACCACCAGCCTCGCCACTATTGCCTTACGTACAGATGCGACCGTTGTCCCTGGCGTTCTTATCTGGGATGCGAAGTTACGGAAACACCGCTTGCACTTTGAGCCCCCCGTGGAACTGGTCCAGACCGGAAATCTGCAAGCCGACATAGCTGAAAACACGGCGCTATTCAATCAAGTCCTAGAAAGATTGGTGAGAAAATATCCTGAGCAGTGGCTCTGGGTGCATCGTCGTTGGAAGACCCGGCCGCCGGCAGAGAAGGAGCTCTATTAAGCCATATCAATACCGATCATCTCCTAATACAGGGCGTCCCGCCGTGCTTATCGTTGCAGGTGAAGCCTCGGGCGAAATGTACGCGGCAGAGCTGGTCAATGCAATTCGAGCCAGAACGAAGGCTTCGCCTCCCTATTTCTTTGGGTGTGGCGGAGAGCAGATGCGGCGATCGGGTGTTGAAACCCAGGTGGATATCCACAACCTGGCGGTTCTGGGCCCCATCGAAGCAGTCTCCCATTTCATGCATCTTTACAACGCTCTACACCTGCTCGTGAAAGAAGCTGAAAATCGGAGGCCTCGCTTGGCCGTTCTCGTTGACTTTCCAGACTTCAATCTTCGCCTCGCCAGAAAACTCAAAGCTCTCAGCATCCCGCTCATCTACTTCATCAGCCCTCAAGTATGGGCTTGGCGAAGCCGTCGTGTTCATGTGATGAAAGAGATCATCAACCACATGTTAGTCATTCTTCCTTTCGAAAAGGATTTCTACGCCCGCTATGGAATGGATGTGGAATACATTGGGCATCCATTGGTAGATCGAGTCAAGAGTTCATGCCATCGTGAAGATTTTTTCCGCCACTACGATCTGAGCTGCCAACTTCCTACGATCAGTTTATTGCCGGGAAGCCGAACCAAGGAAATCAAATACAATTTGCCCGTTATGCTCCAGACTGCGCGGAGATTGAATTGGGAGCGGCCAATGCAATTCCTTCTGCCTTTGGCTTCTCAGCTTAGTCGCGGCCTGATTCAACCAATGCTGGCAGAGATAGCCCCAGAGCTTCCATTAAAGATTATCGCTCGGGATACTTACAACGCGATTAGCCACTCTCATTTGGCGGTGGTCTCCAGCGGAACAGCTACTTTGGAAACCGCTATTTTAGGGACTCCGCTTATCTCCGTTTTCAGGATTTCCAACCTCACTTGGATCGTTGGTCAATATCTGGTTCATGTCCCTTTTTATAGTCTGGTGAACTTGATCGCGGGTAAGGAAGTTGTTCCCGAACTTTATCAAAAGGAATTTAACGTGGACCGGCTTCACGCTGAAATCAAGAAATATCTCGATGATGCCGCTTTGAGGAAGCATGTTAGAATGGAGCTGGACTTGGTGAAACAAAGGCTTGGCGAAGGAGGAGCCATCGAAAGAGCCGCGGAAAGGGTTTGCAGATGGTTAGAATTATAAGTTGCCGCACGCACATCTTGGACCTCTCTGAATGCTTTTTTTTCATCGATGCATACAACGGAGATCAGGCCGAATAGAATCCTAAAGGTGAGTGATCTTGATGTGCCACGACGGAGCGAAGAAAAGCCACATGTCTAAGACCAGACTGATCCGCAAGTACCTTTCAGTTCTTGTCCTTTTGCCTGCACTTTGCCGAATTCCACAGTTGTTAGCCCAAGGGGATGAGGAGAAGAGGCCACTCATTGATGTCGAAGACTACAATGTTGACGCAGAACTATTGCCGGCGGCCAATCAAGTCAAAGCCAAGGCGAGCGTCAAGTTTACGGTTGCCGAAGCCACCCTGAATTATGTCATTTTCGACTTCAATGCCAATCTGAAACCTGACAAGATTTATATCGCCGGCAAGCCACCTCTTTCCAGTTTGGCTCCAGTGCCGGCAACTGCCTCTTCTCAGACTCAAGTCCCCTATCTGACCCGTGGTGCGAAAAAAAAGTCCACGCCCTCCGCAACAGCTCCTCCACCTCCTGCTCCAGATCCGAATCAATTGAGATTCAGCCAGTCTGCAGAGGACCACACTCTCAGGGTGGATTTCAGTAGCTCGTTGAGCAAATCACAATCAGTGACTCTGGTGTTCGAATATGCTGGGACCTTAAAGTCGTCCGAAAACTCGCCTCTGGAAGGTGTATTGGTGGCCAGCGTGAATGAAGACGTCTCCTATCTACTGTCAATCGGTCGTTGGTTTCCTATCAACCGTTATATGAGAGACCGGGCCACCGCTACCTTTCGTATCACCGTACCCGAGGGCTACATTGTGGCGATGGATGGAATCCCCAAAGCCAAGGAAGTGAACAACGGCAAAGAAGTCTTCACCTTTGTCAATGAGCGGGCAACTTTCCCCGGATCTTTGGCGGCAGGTAAATTTAACGCCTTGCCGGTAGCCTCTGGCAGGGTGGAGATTACCTTCTACGTCAAAGACAACAAAAGAGACTATATCAATGCACAAACTGAAGTGATAGGCAAGATCTTAGACCTCTTCTCGGAGAAATTCGGACCCTATCCGCTTAAGACTTTAAAGGTGGCGATCATTGACAACAATTCACTGTTGGGATATTCCGCTCCGGGCATTGAATTTCTGGCCGACCGGGCCTTCGAGTCTTCCCCCAATGGCAATCTTCTGGCTAGAGAAATTGCTTACCAGTGGTGGCAAGATTTAATCGTACCCAAGAGTCCGAGAGACCTTTGGCTGAAGGAAGGATTTGCTGGTTACGCGGCTTTACTCTATCAAGAGAGCATTTCCAGCGAAGCTGGGTTTGTCCAGGAACTGAAGGACACGGCCGTGGCGGCTCTGCTGCATGAGGATAAAAGCACAATCCGCAATGCCTATCAACTTGAAGAGTACTCCCCTGAATATAACTCGATCCTGAAAAGCAAGGGCGCCTACGTGTTGCACATGTTGCGTGGGGTGCTGGGTGATGAGAAGTTTTTCAAATTGTTGAAGGAGTACATCTATAACTTTGGCTACAAAGAAGCGTCTATCGAGGATTTTAAGGCTCTGGCCGAGAAGATTCATGGCCAGGATTTGACCTATTTCTTTGCCCAGTGGATTGAACAAAACGGGGTTCCTCAATTCCAGTACGAATTTACCACTTACCGGGCCAAAGACGGTTTCAAGGTAACAGGAACCGTCAAACAGGATCTCGACACCTTCCGGATGCCCGTTGAAATCCTAGTGGAGACCGACGGTAAACCGGAACTTAAGAAAGTGGAAGTGGTGGGCCCAGAATCGAATTTCTCGGTCTCTACTTTTGGAAAACCGCGCAGCGCCAAGATCGATCCTAACCAAAAGATCCTGCGGATCTCTGACGAAATACGAGTGGCCACCTTCATTGGCAAAGGGGATGAGCTAAAGAAACTCGGCGAACCGACAGAAGCCATTGGACAATATCAGAAAGCGATTGAATTGAACAAACGGAGCTCGCTGGCCTTCTATAGGGTTGGAGAAGCCTTCTTTGAACAGCGCAGCTATCAATCTGCCGCTAACTCGTTTCGTGAAGCTCTCAATGGGGATTTGGAACCAAAATGGATTGAGGTATGGTGCCACATCAATCTGGGAAAGGTTTACGACGTCTTGAGCCAGCGTGAACGCGCGTTAAAGGAGTATCAGCAAGCCTTGGACACTAACGATAACACGCAAGGTGCTCAGGAAACGGCTCAGAGGTTAATCCAGGAACCTTATCGATACGAAGGCACCCGCGTTGTTGTGCGATAAAGGGTTTGCCTGGGAACTGGCGGTAGAATCAGTACTATAGCAGGGAGCTCAACTGGCAGTAGCAATAGCAGTCGGCTCCTGAGGCACCTTTCTCAGGTCGAGCAGAGCTGATTCAAATTCCTGAAACTCCTTTTCGTTCCATGTTCTTAGTTCGACTTTGAGGCGAGCATGGATACGGCAATACACTATTAGTAACTGGTCCCAACAGGCTGCCCTTTGTTCGGGTTCATTTTTTCTTGTGATGTCTAGGGACACAGGCTGGGACAGTGGTGGAGAGCCCGCCTTGAATTTAGCGAAATCTTCTTCCACCAGTGATCTCTCTAATCCTCCATATTCTCTGGGAAACTCGCGCCTGAGCTCTTCGTGCCGGTCTAGAAAGAAGTTTTGAAGGTCGACATGATTCGCCCTATTCCACAGGAGTCCCTGTCTTTGGCGCATCTCAGCATAATGAGCCGCCACCTTAGACCAAGCGTTGGCCTTTAGCCGCGCTGAACTGGTTGGGCGAGGCTAGCAGCTTCCGGTTTTCTTTTCCTCCACCACATAACCTAAAGCCCCTTATCCAACGGTGAGATACCGGTTGCCGTGGTTCCCCGAGCTCCCGTCTTCCCTTCCCTGGTTGGAACGGGAACCTGACCAAAATGCCTTTTTGATGAGATTAAACGACTTGCTTTGTCAAGCCCTTCTGGGAAAAAAATTAAGATGGAAGATTCGAGTCTTGCCTCTGGCCTCGGCAGTAAAAGAGATTGCATTTGCAGAACGATCAGCTAAGATGATTTTTTGAAGCGCGGGACAAACCTCGAATGGAATAGGGGAAGCGATGAAACCTGCAACCTATAGAGCCCTCGAGGCCCTGGGTGATTTGGTTCGCGAAAGAAAACTCGAGCTATCTCCTCCCACAGACAAGCCGCAGCCACCGGTGCTCACTCTGTCAGAAGACCTCTCCGATGAAGAACTTTTTCAAATCTCAATGAAGGATGTGCTCCCACTGGGATGGAGCAATGTTCCTCTCCCCCCCAGCATCCCTTTGGAAATTCAAAATCCTGGGGACAGCGAGGACGAAGGGTTGAAGCTCTTGACTGAGTTTGTCGCAGGCAAAGGGACCATCGATCTGAGGGTAAGTGGTGAGTATGTCGAAGGCACACCGCACCCTAAGGGTTACCTTTTGTTGGAAAACCTGCGGAATGGACATTTCGCCGTCCAGGCACATCTCGATTTACACGGCCTTAGCCTTAGAACTGCCAAGGAAAATTTTGAGAGATTTATCCGCCGAAGCCTTCAGCTCGGTCACGGCTGCATTCGAATCATCCACGGTCGTGGCCAACATTCGCTCAATGGGCACGCCGTGCTAAAAGAACACGTCCAAAAATGGCTAAGCAGCCGACGGATGAGCCGTCACGTCATGGCTTACACCTCGGCTCGCCTCTGCGACGGCGGTGGAGGAGCCCTTTATGTCTTACTACGAAGAAGATCCTCAAGCGGGAGGTATTGATGACATCTAATCCCAAGTATCCGAGTCGTATCATTCTGGAAGGGCGGGATCGCGCCCCAGCTAGATCCTATCTAAAAGGCATCGGCTTTTCCGAACAAGACCTGGCGCGCCCCATAATCGGCATTGCCAATACCTGGATTGAAACCATGCCGTGTAACTTCCACCTGCGTCACCTGGCAGCCAAAGTCAAAGAAGGGGTTCGGGCCGCCGGTGGAACGCCGATGGAGTTTAATACGATCGCAATTAGCGACGGGATTACTATGGGAACAGAGGGAATGAAGGCTTCCTTGGTCAGTCGTGAAGTAGTGGCCGACTCTATTGAGCTGGTGGGACGAGGGCATATGTTTGACGCGATCGTTGCTCTGGTGGGATGCGATAAGACCATTCCAGGAGCGGCACTGGGCTTAATTCGGTTGAATGTTCCCTCCCTCATCCTTTATGGCGGGTCTATTGCGCCTGGAAAATATCACGGGAGGGATGTCACCATCCAGGATGTTTTTGAAGCCGTGGGGGCAGTTGCCGCAGGCCGGATCACGGAAGCGGAACTGCTGGAAATTGAAAATGTCGCCTGTCCTGGGGCGGGTGCCTGTGGAGGTCAGTACACTGCCAATACGATGGCGATGGCACTGGAATTCATCGGGCTATCCCCTCTGGGGTCCTCCAGCGTTCCAGCCACAGATCCTCGTAAAGAGGCCTTGAGTGTCCAATGCGGAAGGCTGGTTATGGATTTGCTCAAACAAAATATTCGGCCCAGTGACATTCTTACACCCAAAGCCTTTGAAAATGCGATAGCCAGTGTAGCCTCAACTGGCGGCTCCACCAACGCCGTGCTACATTTCCTGGCCATGGCCCGTGAGGCGGGCGTGCCGCTCAAAATCGATGACTTCGACACCATCAGCTCGCGGACTCCCTTGCTGGCAGATCTAAAACCAGGAGGAAAGTATGTGGCAGTGGACGTGGACAAAGCTGGAGGGGTGCCCCTGATCGCTAAGCGACTTCTAGAGGGAAGACTCATCGACCCTAACCAGATGACCAGTAGTGGCCGCACGCTGGGAGAAGAGGCCAAGAAAGCAGTGGAGACCCCTGGACAAGAAGTGATTCGTCCGTTAACCAATCCCCTTAAACCCACCGGTGGACTGGTGATCCTTCGAGGTAATCTCGCTCCCGAGGGTTGCGTGATCAAGGTTGCGGGGCACGAGCGAATTTATCATCGAGGGCCTGCCCGGGTCTTCGAACGGGAAGAAGATGCCATGACCGCTGTGACAGGCAGGGAGATCAAGTCGGGGGATGTGGTGGTGATCCGTTACGAGGGTCCACGCGGAGGTCCCGGTATGCGCGAGATGCTGGGAGTAACTGCAGCCTTGGTAGGTGTAGGGTTGGGCGAAACGGTTGCTTTATTAACCGACGGTCGTTTCAGCGGTGCCACTCGCGGACTGATGGCGGGCCATGTGGCTCCCGAAGCGGCTCGAGGCGGGCCGATTGCTGTGGTCCGGGAAGCAGACACGATTATCTTCGATATCAAGAATCGTCGTCTCGATGTTGAACTTTCCGACCATATCCTCAACGAACGTCTCTCCCATTGGAAAGAACCCAAGCCGCGTTACACCTCGGGTGTCTTTGCCAAGTACGTGGCCTTGGTTTCATCCGCCTCGGAGGGCGCCATCACTCGACCTGTGCCGTGACCTCAAATGCGGTGAATTAACAACTCACCTCAGAGCGACAACCTGCGAGGGCATAGCTGTTGAGTTAACAGATAGGAGTGAGAACAAACATCAATGTGGGAGGCGGTCTCCGACCGGCGATCAAAAGTTTGAGGTTTGCCACCCCGTTCCCTGTTAAACCCGCGCTGG